>OKSB01001686.1_pt1 | contig 21427 bp, 23 predicted proteins | sample 1601171 | NCBI WGS metagenome assembly OKSB01 (sample SAMEA3541496, study PRJEB24748) | human gut metagenome | biome: human gut; feature: human-associated habitat; material: faeces | place: China | collected 2012 | reverse complement strand
TTCTGATGATATCCCGGAATCACCGCTGCATATGCCTCCCGCCAGAAATCGCGCCACTGCGGATCAACTTTTATATTTATGCGCATCTGTCCTTCGTACTCATAAGTCCAGAGAAATGCCTTTTTGTTCTTTTTATACCGCACCAGAATCCAGTTTGGATCGTGGAACGGTGTATCCTGATAGACATCTTTAAATGTCATGCCAAAAGATAATGCTTCCTGTCTGGTTGTCATGGACTTTCTTCCTTTCTTTTATCTTCGGATTTTACGGATAATTGTACTCAAAATACGTTCTAAAAAATGTCCTGCCATAGGTAGTCCAATAAATCCGCTTTTTAATAATAGTAATCCGGCTCCCATAGAAAACAGAAAGGATGCCGCTATCTCTATTACTATTTTCCAGTCAAATTTTAATTTGCAGATCAGACATTGTATACAGATGCTGATACACCAGGCAAACGCTGTAACCGGTATGGACAAATACAAATCTAATCCCCAGTGCATGAAAAGAACACCGCTAAATGTCTGCATCATCATACGCTGCGGGATTTCCATACAGACACCATCTAACGCATAAAGCAATAATTCTTTTCCGCGTGGGATTTCCGCAACCTGATTTATGGAAATGACAATGGCTGACAATAATACTGTAACAGCCAGAATCATCCAGTTTTTCCAATCAGCAAGACTATGATAATTCCAGTCTGTTGTATTTTAAGATGAAAACTAATGGTATCACAGATGCAGCTATTACACTATAGCGTTCCAAAAATTTTACTTTTGACTTTTCCACACATATCTGTATCAGAAAATTAAGCCCAAACCATACTCCTGACAGCAAAATTCCTGAAACTAAAGTTAAAATTATATAAATTATCTTTATTACTGCAGCTCCCTCACTTCTCTCATAACCATCAGCTCCCGCTCCACCCACGGAATATGTTCCACATCAGCTACCCTGTTTTCCTCTCCTGTGCTATATACAATGACGAAACCTTAAGTCCTGTCTGTTGCAGTACATATGCCTTTATCTGCTCATAAGTTGCTTTTCCCTTAAATTCAGATAAATCCATATTCTCCAGAGAGAAGTCCACCTTCACTTTTCTGCTGTCGACCAGTCTCCGTTCCACTTCGGTCCGCGCTGAGCAAAGGTCCACCGGACCTTTGCTCAGCGCCCTTGGAAAGTAAGACAACCGTCTCCACATGTTTCGTCCATGGGAACATATCGACCGGCTGGCACTCCTGTGCCCGATAGCCATGCTTTGTGAGATACAAAAGATCCCGCGCCAGCGTCTCCGGATTACAGGAAACGTAGACGACACGCTTCGGTGCCAGCGTCACCACGGAGGAGAGAAACGCCTCGTCACTTCCGGCGCGCGGCGGATCCATGAATATGACATCCACCTCGTCTGCCCCGTTCTTCTCTCCGGCCTTCGCATCCGCACGGTATTCTGCCATCTCCACCATGAACTGTCCCGCATCCGCGTTGTAAAACTCAATATTTTTGACGTTGTTGCACTTCGCATTTTTCACCGCATCACGCACCGCATCACGGTTTAACTCCACACCAATCACTTTCTTCGCAGACTTTGCAGCAATAATGCCGATCGTTCCGGTGCCGCAGTACGCATCCACAACCGTCTCATTTCCGGTCAGCGTCGCATATGCAATGGCCTTTCCGTAGAGGATCTCTGTCTGCACCGGATTGACCTGATAAAACGACTTCGGTGAAATACGGAAGGTGCATCCGCAGAGCGTATCCTCGATATAACCCTTGCCGTAGATCACACTCTCCTTGTCGCCCAGCACCATGCTGGTACGCTTATCATTTACGTTGACAATCACGGTCGAAATCTCCGGGTGAAGTTCCCGCAGTGCCTTCACAAAATGATTCTTTGACGGCAGCACCGGCGAGCCAAGCACCAGGACAACCATCACCTCACCGCTGTGGAATCCGCGGCGCACCAACACATGGCGTAGCAGACCGTAACCCGTATCCTCATCGTATGTCTTGATCTTAAAAGAATGTAAAAGCCCCCGGATATCACGGATGATCGCACTGGATAGTTCATCCTCGATCTGACAGGCATCAATATTGATGACCTCATGTGTCCCCGCTTTGTATACACCCGAAATAATCCCACCCGGTGCCGGCTTTGCCACTAATCTTCCGTTTTTGCCGTTTCCCTGCTTTCCATTTGCAGCTTTACCGTTTCCACGGGCTCCGGGACGGCTGCCACGCTTTTTTTCAATATCAAACACAGCGTGCACCTTGTTCCGGTAATGATACGGCTCGTCCATCCCCAGAATCGGCAGCACTTTGCAAAAGTTTCCGACCTGCTTCTGCACATATGCCTGTTTCTCTTTGAGCTGCTTCTCATATGGCATGCCCTGATAGTCGCATCCACCGCATTTCTTCGCGTAAGGACAGACCGCATCTGCGCACTCCGCCGACTTTATCGATTTTTCCGCGTTCGCCGGTCTCGTCGCCTTTATCGCTTTTTCCGGTTTCGACGCTTTTGTCCCTTTTGCCGGTTTTGTCTGCTTTTCCGTGTTTGCCGCCTTTATGTTCTTTACCGGTTCCAACATTTTTTCCTGCGTTCCCCGCCGTTCTTCTTTCTTCTTATTTATCTGCATTTTCTTTTTCATATCTGCTCACTCCTGTGGTTCTTCCAATGTCACAAAGACCGGTTCGTGTTCCAGCGCCGGAACAATTTTTTCCCACATGTCTTTCTGTCTTATGCGAAGGCTGGACGTGTTGATGCACGGATGGCACCCGATATAGTCACCCTCCAGCACATCCCGGTCCACCAGAAGCTGGACACGGTGTTCCCTGTCGTTCATCAGACCAAGCACGCTGACCGACCCGGGCGTGATGTCTAAAAGCTCCTCCATATAAGTCTCTTTTGCAAAAGACAGGCGTGACGAATGGATCTGTGCCGACAGATCCTTTGTCTTGAACTTCTTATCTCCCGGTATCATCAGAAGGTAAAATGTTGTCTCCTGCCGGTTGCACAGAAACAGATTCTTGCAGATCATTGCGCCGAGCGCTTCGTCGACATCCGCACACTCTTCCATCGTCATTGCCGCCTCATGATCAATCCGCTCATATTCGATATTCAGTTTGTCCAGAAAATCATACGTCCGGACTTCTTTTTCCAGACGTCCCGCGCAGTCGGCAGGACGTCCCTTCTCTAATTTTAACATATGTTTACCTCGCTTTTTTCATCATACATCAGGAATGATCGCTTGAAAAGCTTTCTTTTTCGCTGCAAAAGGCTGCCAAAAGAAACAGCAGTAAAATGACACCAAGCAGCAGCAACACCGTCTTTAACCCCCACCGGTCCGCAAACGCTCCTGCGAGCGGGAACAGCACAATCATGGCGATGGAAAAACACATACTGTCGACCGAGATTAAAGTTGCCCTCTGTTCTGACGGAATCAGTGCGTTCAGGGAGTCCGACTGGATCGGATACAATGCCGCGTTCGCAAATCCTGCACACATAAGCGCCGCTGCAGCCACGTCCGCCTTTCCTGCTCCGTAGCAGAGTATTGCCCCCGCAATGATAATCGTCTCCGGTATCAGGCACTTTTTCCCAAACCACCGGTACATTTTTTCACTGACGAGAGCACCAAGGCAGGAAGCGCCTCCCACGAGCAGCATAATAACGCTGATCTGCACTTTATTGTAGCCGAAATCCGCGAAATATTGCTGGCTGTAGAAAAACAGCAGCGTGTGCGCCGCAAAAACGACAGAATAGAAGCCGATGATTTTTCCGATTCTGGCATCCTCTTGCAGGATACATGCACTGACTGCAAAATGATGCTTCACGGTCTCCCAGATCGTTCTCTGTGCCGGCGCTCCTTCCGTCGGCACATCTTTTACGCTCCCGCCTGCCGTATCAGCCGCCTTGCCGCACTGCGGCGGCTCCGCCATCCACAGTATAGGCAACAATGCCAGCACCGCAATCACAACACATGCCGCATAGCACCAGAAATAGGAGAATTCTGCCAGCACACCGCCTGCGACCGTTGCAAGCCCCTGCGCCACTTCGATCAGCACATTGAGTCTTCCATAGACACCCATGTAATGTTCTTCCTGCCCCAGGCACTTCATGCTGTCATATACAAGCGCTTCCTCCGAGCCGGAGTTTAAATTATTTCCAAGTGCCTGTACGGCAAAGCTTACCGCAAACCACCCGAAACTTTTTGAAAACAGCATGATCACACAGGAAACCGCGATGCAGAGGTTGCTCAAAATCATGCAGCGTTTTCTGCCCCACAGATCGGCTGCCGCCCCGGAAGGAATCTCACACACGATGCTTGTCGCATGGTATATTCCCTCTAAGAGTCCGATCTGTGCCAGGTGCAGCCCGCAATATGCGAGATACAACACCCAGATCGAGCTTTGCATGTTCATATTGGAAAGAAACGTATGGACATAGTCCAGTCCAACATTTCTCTTAAGTCGAAGATTCTGTTTTTCGTTCGTCTGTAATTCCTCTTTTCATTTTATTTTTATCAATAAACTGAAAAAAACAGCCCGATCCCACACCATTGTGAGATCAAACTGTTTCGGAATTACTGCCGCATTTTTCTATGTACAGAAACGCTAAACCTTCTTAAAAAAGGGCGCAGTAATCCCGTACACGCGAAAAATACATGTTTTTGACAATGCACTGCTGCTGCAGACCGGTGCATAACCCAGACCGTTCATCCTGCGTCCTCCTTTCTTTTCATCAAAATCTAATTCAGTATACGTCAATTTCTATCTGCTTGTCAATCCCCTGCACTGACCGCCTTATAACATCCGCACTGACCTCTTCCTAGCAATCTCTTCCTTGCGCTCATACGCGCACCGCCCTGTGGCACCTCGTTCCTCTTATGAAGCCCCCTGCGTGCAGTTTGCCGCATCGATAGCGATCACAAGCATCAGCCCGTCAAGTTCGTCAGCCGGATCATTGATGTCGATGGCGTAGGTATCTCCCCAGGATAGCAGCTGTTTGGAAATGTGGATGATGGAACTGCAGCCATTGTATACATCATAATCCCAGCCCAGAAAATCTCCCTCCACGCGCCATCCGTTATAATCGATCTCGTATTTCGTACAAAACAGTGTGAACTGTTTCTGGATCTCGCCTTTTACTATTCCACCAACCTCGATCTCAAACGCAGGAAGAAACGTCAACAGCTTCTGATGGATTACTCCAATTTCCTGCCTGTTGCAATCGTACACATGAAGCTGATGCCCCAACGACAGGAATTCCGCCTTCACAAAATACTTTGGTTTTCCCTCCTCGTCATACACGTCATAGGAATCTGTCCATGAAAACACTCTCTGTTTGATCAATAACCGCATATTTTCCTATCCTCTCCATACCATGACCGGCGTATACATCAGTGCTATGCCGAACAATATCAACATGATACTTTTTAAAATCCTGCCAATTCCACGCGTCTCTCCCTTTGCAAAAGCCGCAATCTGCAGCGCTCCCGCCACAATGGCAGCCACGCCGACCGGCTCCCCTAGAAGGATGGTAAACAACAGTGCTTTTTCAAAAACAAGCGACAGGGCGAGTGCAAGAAACCAGCCCCCGATGCCAAGTGTGACTGCCCGGTCGCGCGTCCACCTGGTAAAGGACAGAATAACAATGACGATCCCCAGTCCGCCCAGCATCATCTCTCCAAGCAGATTCTCCATCTATGTCTTTCCTCCGCAAAATTTGTGATGTATCTCTTATGTGTTATGTGGCATTTTTCTCTATGAAACAATGTGTAATTTGACATTTTTTCATTTAGAACAACAATTCCAAAATAAGGAAATAGACTGTAGCAACTATGGTTATAGCCAATAACTTTTTCTTATGCTTTTTCAATTCACACTGCCCGTTTGCTATTTCATATAAGAGCGAGCCTGTTCCTCTGTGAAATTTTCATTTACCATATTTTTGACACAGATATCCAGCAACTCATCCATGTTATGATAGGTATACGTTCCGTCGGCATAACACCACTTGCTGTAGTCCTCGTTTAGCGTGCCGTCATTGTTCCGTCCTATGATGGAGTCGTCTTCAAGTGGCATTCCACAGCACTGACAGACCAGCTGCCTTGACGATCCTAAAAGTGTATTGATTGAAACATCCAATTCTTTTGACAAAAGTTTTAATGTTTCTGTATTGGGAACGGTCTCACCATTTTCCCAGCGGGAGACTGCCTGTTTCCTGCCGCAATCATACGATACCATTTATCTCCGGCACTTTTGTCGGGGACCGTCCTAGAGTCTGTATTGCATAAAGTTATCATTGTGCACAAAACCAAACGCTGTATATAATTTTACTCCCATATCAGAAGCCGTAATCTGTATCGTTCCACAGCCATAATTTCTTGCTTCTTCAACCACTCTATGTAAAAGTTCTTTTGCAATTCCCATTCTCCTGTAATCCGGGTTCGTAAACATGCTGGATAAGAGCCCTATCTTTCCGCTGGGGCATCCGAAATATGGCGGTTTTTCTACAAACGACATTCCGCTTGTTCCAATTATTCTGTCGTCCTTTACAGCAACCCACGAGACGAACGTACCATCCTTCATGTGACGCACATAATAATCCCTCAACGCCGGCTTTAAATCAAAATCTTCTTTCGCACCTTCTTCTCTTAACTGCTTTATTCTCATCTCAATAAATAGATCCAGTTCTTTTTCACTCAATTTCCTATATTCTATGTCCACCTCTTTTACCTCTGTTGCCTGAAGCTTTTAAATAATAGAATCACCCATGCCATTTACAACGATTTGTAACTTGTGTTACTCGGCTCGCAGCCAGTCTGCAATATTTAAATACAAAAACCTGTCAGATCTTAAATTGCCCAATAATCCGTTCAAGTTCATCGACAATCTCTTTGTTGTCCATAACAGCATCCACGATTTTGTGAAACTCGCCGTGGATTTCTGACATATACTCAGAATTTTTTACTACATCTTCTTTTTGGGAGTCAAAATCGCTCATAATATCTGTTACATAAGAATTGATCCGCGCCATGCTCTGCTGCAGTTCATTCATGTATCCTTCAAAGGCAAGCATCTGTTCCCGGAAGCTGTCGGCATCACTCGCATACTCTTTTCCTGTATGCACCAGAACGTCATAGTCTGAAATGACGTTCGTCTTTACAAAATTGAGAAGTTCAAACGAAGCTTCCGTAAGACTGTCCACGATATTTACAATAAAAGTGTTGATCTTCTGGATCTCCGCCGCTGTCCTGGAGGACTCTTCCGCAAGATTTGATATCTCGTTTGCTACTACTGCAAAGCCCTTTCCACTTTCTCCCGCCCTTGCTGCCTCTATGCTGGCATTTAAAGCAAGAAGATTGGTCTGATCCGCAACACTCAGGATCTGTCCGGTCAGCTTTTGAACTTTCTCAACTTCCTTTGACTCTTCAATCTTATCTTCCAGCGTCCTGCCAATACGCACGATTGTCTCCTGCATACGTTCCTTCGCCTGTATTGCGTCTTTCTCCAGATTTTTCGCCTTTACACCAATCTCGCCAATATATTCTGCCTGGGCTTTTGTCTCCCCGATGACTGAGGTCATCCGTTCGTCGTTGTTCTTTGCGTCCTCCGCGATCTTGTGAACCATCTCGCTCATTTCAAGGACGTTGTCTTCCATCACGCTCATGGTGGCATTTACCTTTGATACCGCATCCGTGGACGCGGTAACGATATTGTTCACATGCTCGGAATTGCCAGCCAGCTTATATTCACATTCGCTGATCTTCTTAATGATCTCGCGCAGATTCTCCAGAAATACATTCAGACTTCCTGCTATATTTCCAACCTCATCCGAAGATCTTACCGTTATCTTCTGGGTAAGATCGCCCTCTTTCTGGGCAAGCTCACTCATTTTACCTGCGATTGCGCTCACGCTTCTTGACAGCACCCCGCTTATGACAAGCGAGAGCACCACCGCAATTGCCAGTCCGGCAAGTTCAATGAACATAAACTTCCTGATCAGGGCACTCTGCTGAAGTCGTATCTCTGTCACGGAGCAGTCTACACCTACGATGCCAACGATATCACCAGCGCTGTTGTACACCGGAGCAAATGCGCTATAAAAGTCGCCCCACTCGTCAGAAGTCATCTCGCTGTCTACGGTGACATTTCCATCGAATGCTTCCGCGATTTCGTCATAAATCTCGTATGCTTCTCCGATCGCCGCGCCCTCCTCGGTATCGGCATCTACAATAAACTCCAGCGTATCCCCGTTCATCCGCATCGTATAGATATACTTGATCTCATCCCCGCACAAAAACTCCTGCAGCTGACTAAGGATTTCCTCATAATCCGCAGATCCCTCGTCACCTGCCTGCAGCTGCTCCAGCAGATCCCCATCGATTCTCTGTGCTGCGATTTTGGCAGAACTTCCTGCGTTCTGCTTGCATTGCTCAAGCAGCATCGTTTTTGCCCGATTCATAAGAAACCAGCCGCTGAGATTTGCTACAATCAGCGTACATACAACCATTCCAACTAAGATTTTTGCACGAATGCTTATTTGGATTTTCTTTTGCGTTTTATTCTCCTTCATCCTAAAGTTCCACCCCGCGCAAATGCTTATAACTCCTACAAATATATTATATCCGCTTATAGATGGCTTGACAAGAAAATTAAAGGAGATCCCCTTTTATGGCATAAAAAAAGCAATCGAGCTTCCCCGATTGCTTTTCTTTTTCTGTTCCTGTTTTTCCTGACAAATGTTAACGTTCATCTAACACTTGAAAAATGATTCATACATCTGTCTTACATATCGCTCTAAGCAGCAGAGCCTTCAACATTTTACTCTTCTAAGCTTTCCTTCATTCTGCCAAGCAGGCCTGATTTCTTCAGCGGCAGCGTAATGATAATGGCAATGAGTGTTCCACCGCAGGTACTAATCAGGAACGGAACAACAAACGTAAATAACGCCGCTGCTTTATTCCCCATGACAAGATATGCCACCGGATAAGAAAGCATTCCGCCAATGATTCCGGTTCCTGCCACCTCGCCGAGATAGGCAAACGGAAGTTTCTTCCCGTACTTATAAAGAAGTCCGCCAAGCAATGCACCGCACATGCTTCCCGGGAATGCCAGCGGACTTCCCAGTCCCAGCAGATTACGGATCAGCGACGCAATAAAAGCCTGTGCCAACGCCCACCATGGTCCTACGGTAACCGCGCATAAAACATTTACCAGATGCTGTACCGGTGCGCATTTGGAGCCGAATACCGGGAAGGAAAACAAGCTTCCCACCACTGCTACCGCTGCTAAGATTGCTGTGACCGTCAATTTCTTTAAATTCAGTTTCTTCATTTTTCATCCTCTTTTTCTGTTGTGTGATGCCCCCGCAGCTTTTTCCACAATCAGGCAGAGAATGACTGTGATCACCATATCCGGCAGTGTATTTCCGACCGGTGTATCCACCTGCATCAATATGCGGTAAATTATAAAACCGGCAAGCCATACCACCAGATTACGCCACTGGAAAGCAGATTTTTCGGCATCTGCCTTCTTTAAAATGAAATAATCTGCGATCTGTACTGCGATCATCGGAGCAAAAACAGAACCGATCAGATATAAAAAGTTTGTAATGTTATCCATGGGATACACAATCGCTGCAGCCGTTCCGATCACGGTAACAACGATCGCCGCCCATTTTTCCTGAATCTTTGAAGAAATGGAAACACTGGAAACTCCTGCAGAGTAAGCATCCAGAAAGGTGGTTGTAACCGTGGAAAATACAATAATAAGAAGTCCGACAACGCCGAAACCGGTTTTTAACATAATCTGTGCAATGTCATATTCACCGGTAAAAATAGCCGCTCCCATGCCGATCATGTACATAAAAATGCTGACCAGACTGTAGACTAGCACACTGGCAAGTGTTGCTGCAAACGGCTTTTCTGCTTCTCTTGTATAATCGCTGATAAGCGGCAGCCAGGAAAGCGGCATTGCTACCGCAAGCTCTACCGCCGCACCAAACGTCATTGTGTCATCACTTGCTGTAATCAGCATCACAAAATCTGAATTAAAAAAGATCTCTTTAAATAGTACCAGTGACAAAATAAAAAGTGCTGTCATGGCAACCGTATTTAGCCTGCCGAGATTGGTCAGCCCAATGAAAATCCAGACAATAATCAGAACACCAATGACGAGCGCCCACACCCAGTTTCCAATATGTAACACACCATCCGCTGCAAGTGCGCCGTCATAGATCATGATCGCCGTCCATCCAACAAGCTGCAACACATTTAATACGGCAAAAAGAAGGCTTCCCTTCTCGCCGAAGCTCATTTTTACAGTTTCCATGGCGCTTTTGCGCTCTTTCGCTCCGATCATTCCTGCCGCAAACATCATAAGACCGCCGAGCAGATGTCCGAGCAGGATTGCTGCCATTGCTTTTCCAAAACCAAGCGGTGCAAAATAAGTACCTGTCAGTATTTCCGCCAGAGATACGCCTGCGCCAAACCAGATTAGTCCGTTTGAAAAAACGGAAGTTCTCTTTTTATTCATCCTTTGTACTCTCCTTCGACTGCAAATGCATGGTTCATGGGACCGCTTCCTTTTCCAAGGTCAAGCATGGCGGCAAGTGCGCCGGAAATGTAATTTTTGGCATACCTGACGGAAGTTTCTAAATCCCTTCCTTTTGCAAGATTCGATGCAATCGCGGAAGAAAGCGTGCAGCCTGTTCCATGGGTATTGGGATTGTCAATTCTCTTCCCGTGAAACCATACCGGTTCTTTTCCTTTCTGGAAAAGAAGGTCATTAGCATCGTTTAACTGATGTCCGCCCTTTAATAAAACTGCACAGCCTAAGGTGTTACAGATGATTTCTGCTGCTTTTTCCATATCTGCTTCTGTTTTAATCTCCATTCCGGAAAGAACTTCTGCTTCCGGGATATTCGGAGTGATAACAGTTGCAAGGGGCAATAATTTACTTTTCAATGTGCCGATGGCATCCTCGCTGATAAGCCTTGCTCCACTCGTTGCCACCATGACAGGATCTACCACAATATTTTTTGCGTGATACTCTGTCAGTTTGTCCGCAATCGTCTCTATCAGTTCACTGGATGAGACCATTCCGGTCTTTACTGCATCCGGATAAATATCCGTAAAAATACTGTCCAGCTGCTCTGCCAAAAATTTTGGAGTTACTTCCATAATATCTGTTACGCCGGTCGTATTCTGGGCAGTCAAAGCCGTGACCGCACTCATCGCGTATACGCAGTTGGCGGTCATTGTCTTAATATCTGCCTGGATGCCGGCGCCTCCGCTGGAATCACTTCCAGCGATTGTTAATGCTGTGTACATAAAATCCTCCTCTGCATTAATTTTATATAGCGACCTAAGGTGGTGCCCCCAATCTGCCGCTGTGATATATCATTTTCTTGCTGCTGCCCTATCGGCGCAAAGAACCAAAAAAGTGCAGGAATCCAACGCAAAGATTCCTGCACAAAAAATGCTTGTGACTTATTATCTCCCTACGTTGGCATTATCCAAATCAGGTTCTGGGTTAAAGCATCCGCTTACTCTCAGCCCGCCTGTGCGAGCACCCCTTTTTCATTATCCTTATCACTTCGTAATGGTCTGTTTTATAACAGCTTTATTATACACGCCTGTTTTCAAAATGCAAGCTTTTTGTTCTGTGCTTTTCTGAAATTATCACAAATCCAGCTACATAGCCACATCAGATATTTTGCTGTTTCCCAGCTCATTTTTAATATTCCGACAAAATCTGTAGTCCCATTACAATAATCCACATATATGCACAGGTCTTCGGAATCATTAATAGTCCTACTTTTGGTTTTGTTTTACTGAATAACGTTACTGGAAGATAACAGATAATTTCTGGTAAAAATAACTCCCGCTGATGCCAGCGCTGCGCCAAGCCCCAAATAAAAAAAAGCTATAAATATCTCCGGAAATACGCCAGCCGCCCTAAATCCGATTACGCATTCAAATAAGATATTACTCCCAGCCTCGCAACATTAACTCCTGCTATCATCCAGACAATGTTTGCGAACTTTTTTGTGCTTTTATTCCGGCTTCCACAATCAACTCTGCCTTGTCTAATAAAACAATTTCAATATGCTTTTTATTATCTTCGCTTTGTATTCTTTCAATCAGACCTTCATTTTCCAAATTTTTCAGTGAAGTTGATACATGGGATTTTGTTGATTTCCTCACCTTTACAATCTCTGCTGCGGTATTATGCTGTGGATTGTTATGTAAGAACATCAGTATATCATATTCCATCTGTGTTAACCCGTACCGGTCGCATACCTCGGCGGATAACAGTTCATAATATCCTGTAATTGTTTTATGTTTATCCCAGAAATACATCTCGCCCCTACCTGTAATCGTTCTATTTAGAACGATTACAGGGTGTTTTTTCTGTCATGTCAATTTTTCTTTAACGTTCCAATATATTCTCCATTATTATATACAAATGGTCCGGCTTCCCCCTCTTCTCCGAAGTATTCCGCTCTTAATGACATGATATTGAGCAATTCATCTACAGTATGCACTTTTGTCGCCTGATAGGGCTGTTCAAAGGCGATCTTTTCTACAAATAAATAATAGTCACTGTACTTTATCAGTATGCCGGTATGCCCTACGAAAACAACCTCAGAATACGGGTCATATATCACGATACTAAGAAGAGATATCCTGTCACTATTTATTTGAAATCCATGATATTTCCAGCTATCGGAAAACACAGTTTCCGGAGAGCTGCCCTCTGTTACACGCTTTTCGCCATAGAGTGTAGTAAACATATCCCTATTCTTTTTTATGATTTCATATCTGTCCACGTTATCTATCGCTTCCGTGTCAAACATTAAATATGTGCCTGTATAATTGCCTTCTGTTGACTCCGAGCAAAGCATCCCATCCAGCAAAAGGAACGCTGTCATCCTGCAGTCAGCGTCTGAATAATCATGATTCTGTTCCCAGCCATCCATACATTTTACGATATCTGCTTTCATCTTCGCAGGATCTGACCAGGCATCCTCCAGCTTTGCATTCTTCCCCGCAGAATCCGCAAAATCGACCACCCACTCCTGAAATAAATCTACATGGGAAGCTCCTGCAGCGTCCAGTTCCTTGCAGATCCCGGTAATGGAAGCCTTCCCGCCCATATAAGTTGCGGCAGGTATCTTCTGTTTCTGTACATTTTCTGCACAGGCTCCCAGTATCGCAGATGCGAGTATAATAACCGCCAGTAATTCAGTCGCTTTTCTGGCCTTATTGTGCCTTTTCAACAGATATTACCTCTCCCTCAAACGGATCTACCTCTGAAATTGTTCCGGTATATCTTACAGTCACAGTATCTCCGTTGCTGACATTCTCCAGTCCTTCCGGCTTTTCCTCAAAAGTAAAGCTATATGGTGTATCATTCTCATCTGTAACGACAAACATGAAATCTTTTATCTCATCAATCGTTCCGGTCACTTCTTTTTCTTCTGTTGTTCCTTCCTGTTTCCCCTCTTCGCTATTGCTTATTGCAGTATTATCCTGCTTCATCCCGGACTGTCCACAGCCGCCAAATAATCCAGCACAGCACATCACGCAAGCCACAATCATAATTATTTTTTTCTTCATCTTCAATCTACCTCATTTCTTATTATTCGTACTCTGTGAATACTTTTCAAAAGATTACCTTAGTCTTTCATTAATGTAAATAGTATGATTCCAAAATTAAAGAAATATTCATTTTTTGCCGCCTGTAGCCGAGTTTTCAATATCACGGAAAGTGCATTCATAAATACCGTTTTCCCCATAATCCTGCCACCCGCTTCCCACTATCTGGGCGCGTTCGGGACTTGCACCCGTCAGAGCGCCCATGGCGCGCAAACTAAAAAAAGAACCGATTTCTCGATTCCTTTTTTCAACCCCTGCTGATTTCTTTACAAATTCAATTTTTCTTTTTGCAGCAAAGCTACAATATCTGAGCGAAACGGAGACGAAAGATGTCGCAGGAACGACCCGCCGCAGGCGGAGAATCCTGCAGGCAGGATTCCTATTTTATGCAAAATAATTTTGGTATTATCTCTATAAAATTTGAAGTTATTTTTTGCTCATATAAAATATATCAATGGCTTTACTTGCAAACTCCGCAGTGCCTGTACCACCAACATTGTCAATATTTTCCGTAAGTTCTCCTCCACCAGCATACATTCTTCCAAGACCACATAAAATCTTATCAGAACATGTATAAAAATGATTCGTAATGTAATCCTGAAGTTTCCTTACCTGCAACTGCACCTGCTCATCTGCCGGGTTTGTTTCCTTCATTTGTCCAAATTCAACAAATAATTGCATAAACTCATTTGCGGCAGTAGCTTCGTCATCTTTCGTCCAGTTCTTTGTTTTCTCTTCAAACTCCTTGAACTCAGAGGTTTGTCCCCATTGTTCTTTTGCTCGTTTAGAATACTCATCAATCTTTCTTGTATCAAATACTTTAAAATCCATATATTTCACTCCTATTCCTTTTATTCCTCGAGCAAAACTAATAAGATTTTCAAGATGTTCCTTTTTCATCGTAAGCAATGCAATCTGCTGCTCTAATGCTTTGTTCCTGTCAAAGTTAGGAGCATCGATTATCTTTTTAATCTCCTTAAGTGGAAATTCCAATTCTTTAAACAGTAAAATTTGTTGCAGCCTTTCCAAGGATGTATCGTCATACAACCTATAACCTGACTCTGTATATTCAATAGGTTTTAAGAGTCCAATGGTGTCGTAATACTGCAGAGTGCGTATACTCACTCCTGTTAATTTACTTACTTCATTCACCGTCATCATTGTCATTTCCTTCTCTCGATAAGCATACTCTAAACTATTACGTTACGTAGGAGTCAATCGTTTTTCAAAGAAATTTTCAAAATCAAACAGCTTGATAAACAACGATTTGTTTAACTCTTTCCATGCTCCATCTTCTTGCCCTTCGGACAAGAAGCGTCCCTCGCTTTAAAGAGCTCGGCCAATTCCGATTTCTTAGTTTCAAAAACTGGATGTTATTTTTCTTCTATAGATTCTGTTACATTAGTTCTATATTTCTCTTCACATGCTTTTAAGTAATCAAAGCATAATCCACCATCACATCTATAGAAAAATGGATCTTTACAAATTGTATTATCACTATTGAGAATAAATACAGGTATGATATCTTTATCGTTGCTGTTTATATAACTAATTTTAAAACTGTATCCTGTTCTTCCAAGTGAAATGCCATCTCTTTTCATTGAAATACCTTGAATATTCGCCACTATATATTCGATATCTTCTGAATCGGTGATAGTAAAACCAGTTCCTGTATTTCCATCGAACACATTTATATGGTCTACCTCAGAAGGATTTACATTCTTACCGAATTTCTTTGGCATGAAATAGTAACCTACTGTTCCTACCAATAACACAGCAATTAAAATAACCAGAATACGCAGTTCCTTTTTCATACACTCTTTACCTCCACAAATATCGATTTTGTATAACAGTAGTCTAACACATGTTGATAAAAAGCACTACAGCCAAACTAATGTCTGTGATTTGCTTTCCATAAAATGTTCCTTTCAAAAATAAATTATATTTTCTATATTGAGGTGTTGAAAAAATGGTTCATAGACATTACCTAAGATGTGTATTCATTGCCTTAAATGTACAACTACATGAAGTATAGACATTATAATATTTATAGACACAAGAACAAAATAATAACTTAACGTTTCTAAAAATATAAAAAGGCTCTCCAGATTATCTGAAAAGCCTCTTAGGATTGTATTTGAATTTGGACTACTTGATTTTCTAACTGCATACGCAATTCGTGAAATGCATAATTATACTGTCTTGATATTAGACACACAAAGGTAAATAGGGACAAATATAATAAGTTATGATGATATTGAAATAGAAACAGGTAAAAAATATATTTTACCTACAATAGCTAAAACCAGGAGGGGAATATGTTATTATCATATCATGAATGTCTGGAAAAATATGGTACAGATTATCAAATTAAAAAAACATACAGGAAGGTCATCTATTTATAACAGAAAAGGGTCTCTATTCAGAGGATAGGTATGTGCCGGAATTAGAGATCATCATGAAAAAATATCCGAATGCAATACTGACACTTAACAGCGCATTTTATTATTATGGACTGACCGACACCATACCGGATCATTATTATGTCGCAACGCCCAAAAGTAATAGAAAAATTGAAGATGTACGGGTGAAGCAGATTTATGAGAACAGTAATGCTTTTGAAATGGGGAAGACAACGATAGAGTATGATGGAGTGGATATAACAATTTATAATGAAGAGAGACTGCTGATTGAATTAATACGTAATAAGCGCAAATTTTCTTTTGATCTATACAAAGAAATAATAAGTAACTATAGAAAGCTGATCCATAAAATGGACATGACACAAATTATGGAATATGCATATGAACTGCCAAAGACAAACATGGTGATGGAAACTATCAGATTGGAGATTTTATAAATGATTTCTATACGAAAGCAGATTGAGCAGGAAGAATATTGTTTTGATATCGCATATGATGATGAAGGAGCCAGTCTGCTGATTAATTCTAATGAGCAAATGTTAAGTGAAAAGCTATGGTCTTTATTAAAATTCGGAACATTTTCCGCAAGATTTAAGGATATATACGAATTATGTTTCACTGTGTAACACCGTGCTGTCTCGTTGAATCAAATGTGGCAGGGCGGTATAGGTCTGGATCAGCATCTCCGGGTTCTGTATCTTTTTCAGCAGAGATGCTCCGGCACGGGTGCCAAGACTGTACATATCAATATCCACGACAGTCAGAGATGGTGTGATCAGAGGTGCATAAGGGTAATTGTCGAAGGAGACAATAGAAATGTCCTCCGGAATGCGCAGGCGGAACTGACGGATTGCCTGGATGACGCCGACGGCGATAAGGCTGTTAAAGCACAGAATGCTGTCGGGAGGTTCCGGTAGTCGCAGAAGCTCCGTGGTATGTTGGATGATCTCTTCCAGATTGGAAGAAGTAGGGATGACATAAGCATCTCGGGGTGAGAGATTGTTGCGCTCGAGAGACAGCCGATATCCCAGGAAACGATCTCTGTAAATATTGTCTTTGTCAGAACCGCCGACGAAGGCAATTTTTTTATGCCCGAGAGAGACCAGGTGAGTGATTGCCAGATTGGAAGACAGAGAATGATTTGTGTCAATCCAAGACAGCATGGAGTCGAAAGAGGGTTTTCCGATACAGATATGCGGGAAATCGGTGGCTAATAGTACTTTCTCAATTGCAGGAGTTACGTAATAACCGTTGATCAGAATGCCATCTGCTTTTTTAGATTGTATGGCGTTGATGATCTGCTCTTCAGCTTTTTCTTTGGAACGATCCAGATCCAATAAGCCGAGAAAATATCCTTTTTTGCGTAATTCATGGGACGAACCGGAGATAATGTCGAACATATGGGGATTCTCGTAGGGGCGTCCCTTGTAAAAACTGTCAGCATAGAGGACAGTTGTGCTGCTTTTTTTAACCAGGGATACTGCGGAAGAATTGGGAATGTAATTCAATTCGGCTACGGCATCCTGGATTCGCTTATAAGTGGAAGAAGAGACATGCATCTGATTGCTCAGTACTCGGCTGACTGTGGAAATAGATACATTGGCTTTTTTGGCTACATCCTTGATTGTTGCTACCATCTGAGATCCTCCATTGGTAAAACGTTTGCGTAAATTGTGCATTTTTTATGGGCTGTTTCGTTGCTATTTCGCAGGCGGTCTGCTATTTTTAGTATATCGAATTCGCAAAGAAGATTCAATACTTTTTAAACATAGCGCTGTGTTTTATAAAAGTAGAAAAACGTTTTATCAAAAGGAGGAAGCTATGAAGAAAAAAATTGCAATGTTGCTAAGTTCACTTTTAGTAGTATCCATGTTAAGCGGATGCGGATCAGAGGCAACCGTAAATACAGAAAGTAATGTAACCACGACAACGGAAAATCAGAATACGCAGACGACAGAACCGGTGAATATTACCGTATGGCATTGTGCGGATGCCACTATTGCCGATACGTTACAGAAGCAGGTCGATGCACTGGCACCGGAGATTGTAGTCACTTTTGAAAGAAAAGAAAATATGTCGGATGCCTTAAAATTAGTGGGTGACGATCAGGAAAGTGCGCCGGATATGTTTATGTGGGCACATGATAAAGTAGGTACCTTTGCACAGATGGGAATCCTGTCTCCGATTACCGATGTGTTGACGGAGGATGATCTGGCGGATTTCCTTCCTATGACGTTAAGCGCCGGGGAGTATCAGGGAGACAAATATCAATTACCGTTGTACTATGAAGCATTGCTGTTTCTGTACAATAAGGATCTTATGGAGACTGCACCGGAGACCACGGATGAATTGTTGGAACTTATGAAGAATGAGACCACGGCAGATCAGTATGTATTTGTCGAGCAGCATTCCACTTCCTATAATGCAGCAGCCTGGATCCAGGGCTTTGGCGGTTATCTGATCAATGAGAACAGAGAGCCGGGATTGAATCTGCCCCAGACGGTAGAAGCTATGGAATATCATAAGCAGTTTGTGTCATATATGCCGGCAGATGGTGAGTACAATACCGTGACAACTCTGTTTACGGAAGGAAAAGCAGCAAGTACTATCGGAGGTCCCTGGCTGGTACCGGGTATCAAAGAAGCCGGTATTGACTTAGGAATTGCGCCGATGCCGGTCCTGCCGAACGGCACATCTCTGACACCTTTTTCCGGAGTACAGGGCGTTCATGTACTGAAGCATGCAGCAGAGACGAAAAAGGAGGCGTTGGCAGAAGTGTTGAAGGTACTTGGATCCAAGGAGACCGGTGTGGCACTGGCAAATGCCGCAAGCTGTGCACCTGCCAACAGTAAAGCTTATGAAGATGCGTCTGTATCAGAGGACCAAATGATCATGGCACTGAAGACTATGGCAAACAATGTAGTACCTATGCCCAACATTCCGGAAATGGATGTGATGTGGTCAGTGACAGATGACCTGCTGGCAGCAGTGAATAAGCGTGGAGAGAATGTGCAGACGGCATGCGATGCACACCAGAAGGAAGCTTTGGAACAGATTTCTGCAATGCAGTAATTTGCAGATGTAATGACAGGTAAGGAGTGAAAGCAGGATGAAACGAGGAAAGAAGAAAGCATGGTTCTACAGTATGCCGTTTCTGATCATTGTAGGGTTGATGATTGTCGTGCCCTTATTGTATACCGTAGAAATATCCTTTACCAATATGAGTATTTATCATTGGAAGGATTATCATTGTGTTGGACTGGACAATTATAAAAAGGCATTGCTGGCTTTTGATTCTGGATTTCTTCCTGCTTTTTTACGGACTCTATTATGGACTGTATCCAGTATGGCATTACAGTTGATCTTTGGCTTTTTCGTTGCCGTTGGGCTGAATGCGAAGGGATTAAAACTGAGAAGGGTCTACAAGACTCTGCTGATCGTGCCCTGGGCGATGCCGGCATATGTATCAATTCTGTTATGGCGTATGGGAATTTTTAATACGGAATTCGGACTGTTTAATCAGATACTGAAACAGATTGGAGGCAAAACGGTAAATTTTCTGTCCACAAACGGTATGGCATTTATCAGTTGTCTGGTGGTGAATCTGTGGCTGGGAGTTCCATATATGTTCACGATGATGGACGGTGCCATGCAGAGTATTGACCGGAATATCTATGAAAGTGCGGAATTAGATGGTGCGGGATTTTGGAAAAAACATTTCTATGTGACCATTCCGCAGATTCTTCCCATTCTGATGCCGGTGATCATTATGGCTACATTCACGGCGTTTAAGCAGTTTGACATTGTGTATCTGATGACGATGCAGACCGGTTCGAAGACTGGTGCAGATATTAATACGGTAATCACTTATGTATATGAAAAAGCGTTTATTACCAGCAACTATGGATATTCATCCGCTGTGGCGTTTATTGTATTTGTGATTATACTGGTGCTTTACAAGACCATGAACCGAAGAGAGTTTTCAATCTCGGAACAGTGAGGGGAATATGACAGGGAAAAAAATTAAAGAAAAAGTAAAGCTGATATTGCTGAATATAGGATTCATTTTACTTTCTTTCCTGACACTGATTCCTATCCTGTATGCATTCAGTATATCTATCAGTGGGAGTAACAGTATTATTTCCACAGAATTTCATATTTTGCCGAAGACAATCACTATGGATAACTATATTACGATCCTGACGGAGAGACCTTTTGGGAGATGGTTTGTGAACAGTCTTCTGCTAAGCGCACTGACCGTTCTGCTAACTATGCTGGTGGCTGTGCCGGCTGCGTATGTATTTTCCAGAATGCGGTTTGCCGGACGAAAGAGGACTTTATATATTTTACTGGTGTTAAATGCGTTCCCGGCAATTCTCTCCATGTTTGCAATTTATCGGATTATCAAGACTCTGAATCTGTTGAATTCTTATATGGGATTGGTATTTATCTATGCGGGAAGTATGGCGATTTTTGTTTTCTGGAATATGAAGGGATATTTTGACAGTATTCCTGAGGCTATCGAGGATGCAGCGAGAATTGATGGTGTGAATGACAGACAATTGATCACGAAGATCGTCATGCCACTGGCAAGGCCAAGCATCATCATCTCTTCTGTTCTGGTGGTGATCTATGTGTGGAATGAATATATTTTCAGCACAGTCTTTTTGTCAGGCGCGGAGAAAAATACACTGGCGGTAGCGCTGTATTCTCTGCAGGCTACGGACTATACGCGTAACTGGCCGCTTTTTTCGGCAGCGGCAATTCTGACAACACTTCCTGTATTGATTTTGTTTTTCCTGGTGCAGAAATACATGGTATCGGGACTGTCTTCGGGAGGTGTCAAAGGTTAAAAGCAGGAGGAACTTATGATTTTACAAGAAGCAATTTTACATATACCGCTGTCGCAGTATGCATTTGCGAACAGTGAGATGAATCTTACAATTCGTATCCGGGTGGCGAAGGATAATCTGACAGATTGTGTTCTGTGGTACGGAGACCGCGTACAACCCGGTGATCCTATTGTGTTTACGGCAGTGTACATGAAGAAGATACTGTCGGATATGCATTTTGACTATTATGATGCAACTTTTGAGACTCCGTATGACAGGGTATGCTACTATTTTGAATTGAAAGACCCGGAAGAGACGAGGTTTTATTATGCAGATATCTGCGCAAAATATCTTCCGGTAGAGAGAAGCGAATTTTACCAGTATCCGTTTATCCGCAGAGAAGAGATCTGTGAGGAACCGAAGTGGTTCCGGGAGGCAATCGTTTACAATATTTTCCCGGACAGCTTTGCCAGCGGACACCGCGAGATCGTAGGACAGGGAAAAGAGA
>OKSB01001682.1_pt1 | contig 21476 bp, 16 predicted proteins | sample 1601171 | NCBI WGS metagenome assembly OKSB01 (sample SAMEA3541496, study PRJEB24748) | human gut metagenome | biome: human gut; feature: human-associated habitat; material: faeces | place: China | collected 2012 | reverse complement strand
AAAATAAAGTTTTCGCCAGCCTTTTTCAAAAGGCTGTGGTTTCCAAGGGCAAAGCCTTTGGTCGCTAAGTCACGCTTATGCTTTGCTGAAAAATTGGCCTTGTGTTGCGTGACCCGAAGTTGAACTGCGTTCAACTTCCCGGGCTTGTACGGGGGCTTTTGCAAGAGAAAAGCCCCCGGCAAACTGCCGTCACGCACCTCCCAGCAAAACCTTCCGGTGGACGGTTTTGCGTCCGTGGTTCCTCGGTCTCTGTGCGCTGCGGTCCGCTGCGAAACAGCGAAGCGCCTTTCGCTCCCCCCGAGAGACCGCAATTCTCTCTCCCCGCAACTTCCCCTGATAAAAATCCCCCAGATAGACTTTGATAGTAAGGAGCATCTCCCCATGAAACAGATCGCCGTTTTAGGCTGCGGCACCGTCGGTTCCGGCGTTGTCGAGGTCTTTTATAAAAACCGGGACAGCATCGAGCGCAAGGCCGGCTGCCCGCTGGACATCAAATGGATTTACCTGCGCCGCCCTCACCCCGAGCTGCCCTGGCAGGATAAGCTCTGCTTTGACTTTGACCAGATCGTCAGCGACCCGCAGGTGCAGATCGTCGTCGAGGTAATGGGCGGGCTCGACCCGGCCTACCGCTTTGTCAAACGCTGCCTGCAATGCGGCAAGAGCGTCGTCACCGCCAACAAGGAGCTGATCGCCCAGAAGGGCAAGTACTATCAGCTGTATACCGGCCAGTCCGAGCTCAGCTGACGGCGCAGTGAGCCTTCAGATTCTCATAACAAAGGAGGCCGGACTCTGTCCGGCCTCCTTTGTTATGGGCTTATGTATCCATATATGTGTATTCGTCCATGCCCCTCTGTCACTCCGCCCAATGACAGGCCCGGCTGACGGCCTTTTTCCACAGACGGTACTCATCGTCGCAGTCTGCCTGGGGCCGCTGGGGCAGGAACACCCGCTGGCTGCGCCGCAGGGCCGCCAGCTCCTCCGTATCCCGCCACAGGCCGCAGGCCAATCCCGCCAGCGATGCTGCGCCGAAGGCAGTGGTCTCCACCATGGCGGGGCGGTCCACCGGGATCCGCAGCAGGTCTGCCTGCATCTGCATGAGGATGTCCGACACGCTGGCGCCGCCGTCGGCCCGCAGGGCCGTGATGTCGCACCCGGCATCCTGCCGCATGGCCAGCATCAGATCCGTCACCTGATAGGCGATGCACTCCAGCACCGCACGGGCGATATGGGCCCGGCCCGTGCCACGGGTGATGCCCAGAATGGCCCCACGGGCGTACATATCCCAATAGGGCGCCCCCATCCCGGTGAAGGCCGGAACCACCACCACGCCGCCGGAGCTTTCCACGGATTCCGCCAGCCGGTCGCACTCCGGGGCGGAGTCCACCAGCCGCAGCTCGTCCCGCAGCCACTGGATGGTGCTGCCGCCGTTAAAGACGCTGCCCTCCAGTGCATAGGTGGTCCTGCCCCCTACGCTCCATGCCACGGAGCTTACCAGTCCCGCCCGGCTGCGGACCGGCTCCGCCCCCACGTTCATCAGGGTAAAGCAGCCGGTGCCGTAGGTATTCTTGGCCTCACCGGGATGGAAGCAGGCCTGCCCGAAGAGAGCTGCCTGCTGATCGCCGGCAGCAGCGCACACCGGCACACCTGCCAGCGTCTCCAAGCCGGGAATCCCCGGCTGCACCGTGCCGTAAACGGCGCTGTTCTCCACCGGCCGGGGCAGCATACAGGCGGGGATCTGCAGCAGGCGACACAGCTCCTCATCCCAGCACAGCCGGTGGATATCAAAGAGCATGGTGCGGGAGGCGTTGGAATAGTCGGTGACGTGCTGCCCCGTCAGCTTCCAGATGAGCCACGTCTCCACCGTGCCGAACAGCAGCTCCCCCCGTTCCGCCCGCTGCCGGGCGCCGGGAACATTATCCAGGATCCAGCGGATCTTGGTACCGGAGAAATAGGCGTCGATGAGCAGTCCCGTGGTGGAGACGATGCGCTCCTCCAGTCCCTGCCGTTTCAGTTCCTCGCACAGCTCCGCCGTCCGGCGGCACTGCCAGACGATGGCGTTGTACACCGGCTGGCCGGTGGCCTTGTCCCAAACGATGGTAGTCTCCCGCTGGTTGGTGACGCCGATGCCGGCGATGCTGCCCTCCGGCAGCTCCCGGATGGCCTCCGCCGCCGCCAAACGCTCCGTGTCCCAGATGGTCATGGGGTCGTGCTCCACCCAGCCTGCCTGCGGATAGATCTGGGGAAAGGGATACTGGGCCTTGGCGGCGATCTGCCCCGCCCGGTCAAATACGATGGCACGGGAGCTGGTAGTCCCCTGATCCAGTGCCAGAATATACGATGCCATAGCCGTCTCCTCTTTTCTTTTTGGTGAGTTTGTGGTATACTGCCAACAGAATGATTCTTATTTTACCATAGGAAGGATGAAATTTCCATGACAAATCTCACCGAGTTCACCTTTCTCTCCAGCGACGGCAAGACCCGGCTCCACGCCATGCAGTGGCTGCCGGTGGAAACGCCTCGTGCCGTGCTGCAAATTTCCCACGGTGTAGCCGAGCATATCGGCCGCTACGACGGCTTTGCCCGCTACCTCAATGAGCAGGGGATCGCCGTGGTGGGCCACGACCATCTGGGCCACGGCGGCTCTCTGCCGGAGGGCGGCACCCCCGTCTACTTTGGCGACGGCACCCCTTGGGAGACAGTGGTGGCGGATATCCAGCTGCTGCACGAGCAGTTGCGGCGGGAGTTTCCCGGTGTGCCGCTGTGCCTCATGGGCCACAGCATGGGCTCCTTTCTGGCCCGCAGCTATCTGATCCGCTACCCCGGTACCCTGCAGGCCGCCATCCTCATGGGCACCGGCTGGCAGCCACAGGCCAAGCTGACCGGAGGCCGTGCCGTGGCGGAGGTGGTCTGCGCCGCACAGGGACCCTCCTCTGCCAGCAAGCTGGTGAACGATCTGGCCTTCGGCGGCTACAACAAGGCCTTTGCTCCCAACCGCACCGGCTATGACTGGCTGTCGGCGGACTCTGAGAACGTGGATCGCTACATTGCCGACCCCCTCTGCGGCGCCGATGCCACGGTGGGGCTGTTCCGCCAGATGCTCCACGGCATCGCCTTCAACCAGAACCCCAAGAATCTGACCCGCATGGACAGCAGCCTGCCGGTGCTGCTGATCTCCGGCGACCGGGACCCGGTGGGCGATATGGGTAAGGGCGTCCGCCGCACCGCCGCCGCCTTCCGCAAGGCGGGCCTGTCGGATGTGACTGTGAAGCTGTATCCCGGTCTGAGACACGAGATCCTCAATGAAGGCCCCATGCGCCAGACGGTCTATGAGGACATCTGGCACTGGCTGGAGCCGCATCTGCCGACCCGTTAAAATCTCGCTAATTGAAATACTGTTCACCTCCAAGAGGACGGCCTGTGGGCCGCCCTCTTTTCCTTTGGGAAAATACTGGCACCATTTTGTCATTTCTATCATTCGGTCAGTCAAAAAATACCGGTTTTCAACATTTTTCTCATACTTTTCTCATATCGGACTAATACGTCGTTTCATAGAGAATTTGTGAGAATTTTTTGAATAAATTACGAAAAATCGCTTGACTTTGCCGTGGAATTGGGGTATATTATAGCCCTCAAACGTACAGGATCCGACATTGTCGAATGCGTCGACGCAGGCTGTGCGTTTTATTCCTGTCCGTACATGACGGGCTTTCGACCGGGAGGTGAGTGAAATGGCCTATATGCGCTTGGGCGATCTGCTGGTGGCGTCCGGGACCATCACAGAGCAGCAGCTGGAGCGTGCTCTGGCGCTCCAGAAGGAGACCAAGCAGCGGCTGGGCGACGCATTGATCCAGAACGGCTTCATCACGGAGGCGCAGCTCATCGACGCTCTGCGAGTGCAGCTGGGCGTGGACTTTGTGGACCTGACGGCCATTTCCATTCCCGTGGAGCTGGCCCAGTATGTCCCCCGGAACATCGCCAAGAAATACTGTGTGGTGCCGGTGAAGCTGGTACGCAACAGCCTGTATCTGGCCATGAGCGATCCTCTGGACTTCGTGGCTCAGGATGAGGTAAAGACTGCCTCCCGCAAGCGCATCATCCCCATGATTGCCACCCGCAAGGCCGTGGAGCAGGCCATCAGCCGCCTGTACGGCAACGAGGGTACGGCACGGGTCATCGAGGAGATGAAGCGAGAGGCCGGCAGCAGCAGCGATGTCATCCCCGCCCAGATGGCGCAGGACACGGCGGACCCGCAGGAGTCCGCCCCCACCATCCGCTTCGTCAACGCCCTCATCGAGCGGGCCTATACCGAGCGGGCCAGTGACATCCATCTGGAGCCGCAGGAGGGCGAGATGGTGGTGCGGATGCGTATCGACGGTCTGCTCCGCCGCATCCTGACGGTGCCTGTCGATCTGCAGAATACCGTGATCTCCCGCCTGAAAATCATGGGCGGTATGAATATTGCCGAGCATAAGATCCCGCAGGACGGCCACGCCATCCAGTCGGTGCGGGGCCACAGTCTGGACCTGCGTATCTCCTCCATGCCCACGGTGTATGGCGAGAAGATGGTGCTGCGTCTGCTGGACAAGTCCGCTCAGGCCCTCAGCAAATCCCAGCTGGGACTGGAGGGGCAGGATCTTGACAACTACAACGCTCTGCTGCGAAACACCAGCGGCGTCATTCTTCTGGTGGGTCCCACAGGCTCCGGTAAGTCCACCACCATGTGCAACATGATCCGGGATCTGTCCCGTGAGGAGATCAACATCGTCACGCTGGAGGACCCGGTGGAGTACCACATCCCCGGCGTCAGCCAGTGCCAGATCAACGAAAAGACCGGCATGACCTTCGCCAGCGGCCTGCGAGCCATCCTGCGTCAGGACCCGGACATCATCTCCGTGGGTGAGATCCGGGACGGCGAGACGGCCTCCATCGCCATGCGGGCCGCCATCACCGGCCATCTGGTGTTCTCCACTCTGCACACCAACGACGCCGTGTCCGCCGTATACCGGCTCAAGGACGTGGGCGTGGAGCCGTGGCTGGTGGCCAGCGCCCTGCGGGGCGTGGTGAGCCAGCGTCTGCTGCGGAAGGTCTGCCCCCACTGCAAGAAGGGCTATCAGCCCTCTGCCGAGGAGCTGGCCCTGCTGGGGATGCCGGAGGACAGCCATGTCACCTTCTATAAGGGCGAGGGCTGTCCGGAGTGTCATCACTCCGGCTATGTCGGCCGCCGGGCCGCCTTCGAGATCCTGATGCTCAGCGGCCGCCTGCGGCGGCTCATCAGTGAGGGCGCCAACGAGGAGCAGCTGACGGAGGAGGCCCGCAAAAACGGCTTCCGCTCCATGAGGGAGAGCTGCCGCCGGCTGGTGCTGGAGGGCGTCACCTCCGCCGAGGAGGCCGCCCGCATCATCAACACCACAGTAGACGAGTAATTGCGTAAAACCCGGCACGGAAGGAGCGGAGACACGCCATGACCACATACCGTTACAAGGGCCAGACCAAGGACGGAACGGCTGTATCCGGCGTCATCCGGGCCTATGACGAGTTCGAGGCCGCCAGCCGCCTGCGGGAGACCGTAGCCGTTATCACCCGGCTGGAGGAGGTACGGGAGAAGAAGGAAAACATCTTCAACCGCCCCATCGGCCTGAAGATCAAGGAAAAGGAGCTGGCCCTGATCTGCTCCCAGTTCGCCATTATCCTCTCCGCAGGTATGTCCATTCAGCACTGTGTGGAGATGGTGGCGGCCCAGACCAGGAACCGCCACATTCGCCAGATGCTGGAGAAGGTGGCCGAGGAGGTGGGCGCAGGCTACTCCATGGCCCAGAGCTTTGAAAACAACGCTCCCTATCTGCCCAAGACCTTCGTCGAGACGGTCCGGGCCGGAGAACAGTCCGGCACGCTGGAGGAGTGCTTCCAGCGGCTGCACCGGTACTATGATAAATCCGCCAAGACCAAGGCCAAGGTGGTCAGCACCCTGACCTACCCCGCCATGGTCATTGTGGTGGCCATCGTCGTGTTTATTATCATCATCGCCGTGGCCGTCCCGGCCTTCAACGATGTCTTTGCCGAGATGGGCACCCAGCTGCCGGGCATCACCCGTGTGCTGCTGGCCATCAGTGACTTCTTCGTGGGCTGGTGGTGGCTGCTTCTGCTGATCGCCGCCGGGCTGGGCATCGCCTATATGGTGGCCCGCCGCTCCATCCGGGGCCGGAGGGCTATCGCCGCATGGAGCCTCACCAAGGCCCCCCTCCACCGGCTCCATGTCCTCAACGCCGCCGGACAGTTCGCCCACAGCATGGCCACCATGCTGACGGCCGGCCTGCCGGTCCCCAAGGCCTTGGATGTGACCGGCAACGTGATCAGCAACTACACCTTCGCACTGGCCGTGCAGGAGGTGAAGCAGAAGGTGGAGCGTGGCCGCACCATTTCCGAGAGCATGGGTCAGATCGAGTACTTCCCCAAAATGCTGACGGAGATGGTGGGTGTAGGCGAGCAGTCCGGCTCGCTGGAGGAGACGCTGGACGTCATCGGTGAATACTTTGACAACGAGGTGGAGGTCACCACCGCCCGCCTGCTGTCGGTGCTGGAGCCCATCATCACCATCGCTCTGGCGGTGATCGTGGTGGTGCTGCTGCTGGCGGTGTATCTGCCGCTGTTCACCCTCTACGGCGGAATGTAAGGCCGCCGCACCCAAATTCATATCCTATCCGTATAACAACCCTGTACGGATCAAGATAAAAACCGCAAAAAAATAATAGGAGATGTAGAACTATGTTGAAGAAACTGCAGAGCAAGAAGGGCTTCACTCTGATGGAGATGCTGATCGTCGTCGCCATCATCGCTGTGCTGGTGGCCATCGCCATCCCCGTGTTCAACGGCGCCCTGACCAAGTCCAAGGAGGCCGCTGACGTGGCCAATGTCCGTGCTACCTATGCCGAGTGGCAGACCTCTATGCTCACTGAGAACACCAAGGCTCCCACCGACAAGGACGCCTTCCTGGCGGGTCCCGACGCCAAGGGTACTCTGACCCTGAACTATCCTAACAAGCTGGACGTCAAAGCCGACGGCACCATCACCTACGAAGCTTCTAAGCTGACCGATGCCGCCAATGCCGACAGCAAGACCTTCACCTGGAAGCTGGGTACGCCCGACATCCAGTGACATCCATTTGTCACATTCACACGCAACACCTCCCGCCCCGGCCCGGCCGGGCCGGTGCGGGGCGACCCGTCTCTCATCGGGCGGGGATGGCCGTGGGTTGGCGTCCCTCCCCGCTCCGTGAGGACAGTCCCATCTAAAGGAGAGCCTTCCCCATGCTGTATGCCGATCCCTTCCTAACTGTTTACTGCTGCCTGCTGGCCGCCCTGCTGGGTGCGTGCATGGGCAGCTTTCTGAACTGTGCAGCCTGGCGCATCGTCCATGGGGAGAGCGTGCTGCGTGGCCGGTCCCACTGCGACGCCTGCGGCCATGTGCTGACGGTGCGGGATCTGATCCCGGTGGTCAGCTATCTGGCTGCCCACGGGCGCTGCCGCTACTGCGGGGCCAAGCTCTCCCGGCGTCACGTTCTGGCCGAGGCCGTCTCGGCGCTGGTGTTCGTGACGCTGCTGCTGCATTATGATATTTCGCTCCAAGCTCTTGAAGGCTGGTGTGTGGCCGGTATCCTGCTGGCCTGCTCCTTTGCGGATTTGGAGGGGTACATCATCCCCGACCGTTTCATAGCGGTCGGCGTTGTGCTATTTATCACCACTCTTTTCTTCGACCCCCAGCCGCTCCGGCGGGCGCTGGACGGTGCCATCGGCGGTCTGGCGGTGGCAGGGGGCGTACTGCTTCTGGTGCTGGGGATGGAGAAGCTGCTGGGCCGTGAGGCCATGGGCGGCGGCGACATCAAGCTCCTGTTCCTGACGGGGCTGTTTCTGGGCTGGAAGCGGAACCTTCTGTGTCTGGTGGCGGCCTGCGTCATCGGCATCGTGTGGGGACTCCTGCAAAAAAAACGGGACGGCGGCGAGGCCATCCCGTGGGGCCCCAGCATCGCCCTTGGCGCTTGGCTGACGGCGCTGTGCGGCCAACAGATCATCGACTGGTATCTGGGGCTGCTGTAATTCTTGAAAGTGAGGACGAGCATTTTGGAAAAGATCGTTGGCTTTGACATCGGTGAGAGCAGCGTCAAGCTGGTATATTTCGCCGGTGCGGACCTGAAAAAGGCCGTCACGGCGGAGCTGCCGGACAACATGGTCTCCGGTTCGAGGATTTTGTCCATGGACGCCATGGCGGACTTCCTGCGCCAGACGGCCAAAAGTAACGGCATCCCCCTGACCCATGCGGCGCTGGTGCTGCCCTCCACGGAGGTGTTCACCCGTGAGCTGGTGATGCCCGCCATGACGGAGCAGCAGCTGCTGTATAACCTGCCCTACGAGTTCCGGGACTATTTGACGGAGGAGAAGAACAAGTACTTCTTCGACTACTCCATGCGGGAGGTGCTGCGGGACGAGTCCGGCCAGCCCACGGAGATGAATCTGCTGGCCTGCGCCACCCTGAAGAGCACCGTGGAGAGCTATCGGGCCATGCTGCGCCGGGCGGGCTTCCGCCTGCGGGTGCTGACCCCCAGCGAGTGTGCGTACAGCGCCGTGCTGCAGGCCTACTACCGCCGCACCCAGCAGGAGGGCCGTGACCTGTGCGTGGTAAATCTGGGCCACAGCGCCACCTTCCTGTATATCTACCGGGGCGGCCACTTCGCCAGCCGCCGGGAGATCGAGGTGGGGATGTCCGATCTGGAGCATCTGGTGGCCGATCAGTGCAGCGTGGACGTCCACGTGGCTCACGAGTATGTGCGCCAGAACTACAACCATGTGCTGGAGTCGGAGCAGGCCCGTGAGCTGTATGGCCGCATCGCCGTGGAGGTGGTGAAGGCCGTGAACTTCTTCAACTACAACAACCGGGAGCGGGAGCTGACGCAGCTGTGCCTGTGCGGCGGCGGCAGCGCCATTCAGCCGCTGTACGACACCATCGCCGATACCACCGGCATGACGCTGCACACCTCCGCCGAGCTGTTGGGCCAGCGGATGACTACCGAGGAGCCGTGGATGTACCTGCGGGCCATCGGCGGCGTGGATCTTGGCATCAAGGGGGGCCTGCGATAATGGCAGAAAAGATGAAAAAGGGGCCTTCGGAGGCCGGTCGCAAGACCCTCAAATGCCCCCATAAGCAGGGCATCAATCTGAATATGCGGGAACAGAAGGGCAATCCCCGTCTGACCCTGCTGGTGGGCTGTCTGGCCATCGTCATTCTGGCGGGCTGCGTGGCCAAGTTCGGCGTCATCGACCAGTACCGCCGGCTGGATGCGGCGCAGGCCGCCTACGCCTCCGTTCACACGGAGTATACCCAGATGCAGGAGCTGCTGAAGGGCTACGACCGTCTGCTGATGGAATACCGCACCTACTCCATGGAGTGGGCCACCGACGGCAGCGAGGACAACGGCACTCTGGTGGACCGCCAGAAGGCGCTGGATCTGCTGGAGCAGGAGATGCTGTCCCGTGGACGGCTGGTCTCCCTACAAGTGTCCGGCAACAAGATGGTGGTGGCCATGTCCGGCATGAGTCTGGATCAGATCTCCCGGATGTTTGACGTGATCCAGCAGTCCCCCATCGTCAGCAATGTGGAGCTGAATCTGGCCTCCACGGAGGACGGCAACGTCTCCACCATTCTGGACTTCACCGTCCGCATCACCCTACGCAGCGCAGAGGAGGCAGACAAATGAACCGGGAATTGACAAGACGGGAAAAGATCCTGCTGCTGGTGCTGATCGTGGTGGTGCTGGTGGCGGGCTACTGTAAGCTGATCCTCATCCCCATCAACGATCAGATCTCCAGCTATCGGCTGAACATGGAGGCCGAGCAGACGGAGCTGGACGCCAATCAGGGGAAAATGGCCCAGATGCAGAAGATGCAGAAGGCCATCGAAGAGATCAAGGCGGCGGGCGAGAAGCGCACCATCCCCCAGTACGACAACAGCGGCAAGCTGATGATCGAGCTCCACGAGATCATGAGCGACACGCTGGACTATTCGCTGGACTGCTCTGCGGGTACCGTGCAGCAGGACTATATCATGCTGCGGCCCATCGTCATGACCTTCCGGACCTCCACCTATGCGCAGGCCCGGCAGATCGTGGATCGGCTGTGCTCCAGCGAGAACATCAGCCAGATCTCCGACATGAATATGAACACCTATACCGAGGGCCGCAACAGCGGCACCGTGGAGACCACGCTGGTCATCACCTACTTTGAGATCATGTCCTGAGAACGCCGTGGGGCGGGGAGCTTTTTCTATGACTGAGAGAAAACTACAACGGAATAGACGGGGCTTCACGCTGACGGAGGTGCTGCTGGCGCTGGCCATCCTCATCATCCTGCTGGCGCTGGCCATGATCCCCATCAGTCGCCACCAGCGCAGCATCCGCCAGTCGGAGCTGGATTCCAAGGCGGAGACCATCTATCTGGCGGCTCAGAACCGCCTCTCCCAGCTGCAGGCCAGCGGCCGCAGCGACGAGTACGGCAAGGACCGGGCCACGGCCCTGAACAACATCCCCTGGGACGCCGAGCAGGATAAGTACACCACCAGTACTCTGTACTACGTCACCTCCGCCGCCAAAAGCACCGACACCTCTGCCGCCGGGAGCATCCTGCCCCGTGAGCAGGTGGAGGCGGAGCTGTGGGACGCCAACTGGGTCATCGAGTATGACCCCGGCAGCGGCAGTGTTTACGCCGTGTTTTACAGCGAAAAGCCCATGCAGTACAGCTTCGACGCCTTCAACCCCCTGCGCTCACGGGATCGCCGGGTGCAGGAGGGGGCTACCGTGGGCTACTACGGCGGCGACAGCGTCCAGAGCGAGGACACCGGCAAGCTGACCCCCAAGATGGAGATCATCAACAAGGAGCGTCTGCTGCTGAAGGTCACCTGTGACACGCCCCGTGACCCCCTGCACTTCTATGTGACGGTGACGGACGCACAGGGCCACTCCACCGGGCGGATGGAGCTCACCGGCTCCGAAGTCAACGTCTCCTACCGCACCTATACCGTCACCATGGTGCTGGACGACCTGACGGAGGGCAAGCGCTTCTCCCAGCAGCGCCGCTTCCGGCAGCTGACCCCCGGCTCCGACCTGACCCTGAAGGTGGAGGTGGAGAGCGACAGCCGTCTGGTGGACTCCGTCACCGGCAAGCTCACCACCAACAGTCTCTTTGCCGAGGTGCGGGACGGCGGCACCACTGCCGTGGTCACCTATGCCCGGCATCTGCAAAATCTGGACGAGGGCTCCGGTCTGCCCACCGCCATCACACGGGCGCTGCAGGAGCAGGATATCCAGTTCGTCAACACCGGCATGGACGACGGCTGGGACAGCTGCTATCCGGGCCGGAAGTTCACCCCCATCTATAACGAGAACCTCGCCTATTACGACAGCACCGTCGCCGTAGGCACCCAGTCCTATCACCCTGTGATCTATGAACTGCCTGTGGATACCGACGGCGACGGCGGCCTGTTCGAGAGCTTCCGGGGCACCTTGCGAAACATCCGTCTGTGCGGTGCCCAGATCAGCGCCGGCGGCAATGCCGGCGGTCTGGCTGGCTCCCTCCGGGGCGGCACCACCATTGAGGGCTGTCAGGTCTACCTGAGCCCCACCCGTGACAAGCTCAGCAGCAAAAGTGAGCAGGATATCTGGATCAGCGGCGCCACCGCCGGTGGTTTAGTGGGTCGCTGCGACTATGATCTCACCGTCCGCAACAGCTTCGCCTCCTCCGTGCTGGAGGGCGGACGCTACGCCGGCGGTCTGGTGGGCTATATCAGCGGCACTCGCACCGTCTATGTGGAGCACTCCTACGCCGACTGCTACCTCTACGCCTCCGGCACCACCGGCGGCCTCATCGGCAGCTGTACCGGCACGGCGGATATCACCCTGCGGGACTGCTACACCGCCGGTTTTCAGGAAGCGGACGTCATGGCGGGTCTGGTGGGCGGTGAGTTGTCCTACGGCGACGTCGTCGACACCTGTTACAGCGCCAGCGCCCGGCTGAACGGCAGTGAAAAGCTCACCTACTCCACCGCCAAGCCTGCGGATGTCACCACCGGCAAGCCCGATATCACCAGCACCTACTATATGTCCCACGGCGACCACGACATGGACGGCACGGTCTTTGCCGACTATGAGCAGTGGAGCGGCCGCAGCCGGGCCGACGCCATCGAGAAGTACCTCAACGACGCCTTCACCGCTGAGACCGGTGGCAGCGACACCGTGGCCTATAACCTGGTGGACGGCATGGGCTTGGGCGCTTACTCCTATCCCCGCCTGACGGGGCTGACCCACTACGGCGACTGGCAGGCTCAGTTCGAGGCCGGTACACTGGTGTACTACGAGGTCTATTCCGACGGCAGCTACGGCTTCCGTGGCGCCAACAAATCCACCGTCAAAACCACCGGCACGGTGGCGGGCGACGGATACGGCATGGTGTACAGCACGCTGCCGGAGCAGGATCTGACGGTGCGCTATTCGCTGGGGGGGCGGGAGGTCACCTCTACCTTGTACCGTGCCAACGCCATCGACATGGGCGGGGGCTACTACCTGCTGCCCCTGCCCCGGACACTGGTGAACACCACCGAGGTAGCCACGGACTTCTACCGCCGGGTGCAGGTGGAGGACACCACCTACTACTTCAATCCCCATTTCACCTGCTGGGTATCGGAGGGCTCCGAGGCCCCGGAGGCCCCCAGCGAGATCGGCATCCGCACGGCCCGGCAGCTGAATAACCTGAGTCTGTACTATGAGCAGTACAGCCCCCTGCTGGCCAAGGACACCACCCTCCAGCAGGAGCGCAGCATCGATTATTCCGGCTATGACTGGGCAGCCTATGGCCGCAACGATACCGTCGTCACCAGCCAGCAGCCCATCGGCAGCAGTGCCGTCGTCCCCTTTACCCACATCTATGACGGCGGCACCTATCCCATCGCCGCTGTGCCGCTCCAGAGTCCCAACGGCGGCGACTACGCCGGACTCTTCGGCCTGAATCAGGGGAGTCTGCGGAATGTGGTGCTCACCACCGGAGAGCAGGACTACTCCGTGACGCTTCGGGGCATCCTGCGCCTGCGTACCGCCTATGTCGGCGCTCTGGCAGGCCGCAATGACGGCACCGTCTACAACTGCGCTGCGGCGGGCTACTCCGTCACAGCCCACGCCTATCAGGGCAGCGTCCTGTATATGGGCGGCTTCGTGGGCTATAACGCCGGGACCATCCGCTCCGGCAGCGTCAGTACTCCCTCCCTCACCGCCAGCAGCAACTATGCCCGTCTGCTGATGGGCGGCTTCACCGGCGGCAACAGCGGTCTGGTGAGCCAGAGCTACGCCATGGCCAACGTGGAGGTACTCCAGATCCGTGGCGGCGGCGTGGCCCTCAGCGGCTTCGCCGGGGAGAACATCGGCTCGATCCGCAGCAGCTACTGCGCCACGGCCCTTACCTCCCCCGGTGCCGATACCTACGGCTTCGCCCCGGCCACCGGCAGCACCTCCGGCTGCTACTATCTCAGCGGCGGTACCTATCGCTTCGTGGGGCAGGTCCACCTGTATGATTACAGCGACCAGTCCGGCGCACGGGCTGTCAATGAGCAGGGACTGAAGGCCCTGACCCTCACCGGCTTCTCTTCCGCCGATGCCAGCCACACCTATCACCACAGCAAAACCCTGAACACCGACGGCCAGGCCTATCCCTATCCCACCAGTCTCACCGGCCACGGCAGCCCCGTCCACTACGGCGACTGGGTGACCCCCGCCGATCTGGGTACGCTGGGCATGGTGTACTGGGAGCACGAGGAGGGCGGCAGTAACCCCGGCTATCACTTCTCATACATCGGCTTTGAAAACGGCGTCCGCAAGGACGGCAGCAGCCTCTGCACCGCCCACGACGACGGCGGCAAGATCACCGCCTACGGCTACGGCTACTACTGGTCCAAGGGCGAGACGGAGCCCCTGCTGGAGACCCAGCACATCGCTCTGGACGGCCGCAACACCGAGGCGGCGGCGGAGCTGGAGAATCAGATGCCTCCGTTCAGCTTCGTCACCTATCAGACCTCCGACACCGGCCTGCGGCTCCTCAGCGGCACCACCGGCAACGGCCACTGGTTCCTGTCTCAGGGGGATGTGTGGTTCACCTACACCGTCAGTCCCTTCTTCGCAGAGTCCTATGCCGTCACCGCCGTCAGCACCGGTACTACCGGCGGCACCACCGGCGTGGAGCCCGGTACGGATGCCCTGCCCTATCAGGTGCGGTCTGTGGAGCAGCTGCAATACATCAACTGGAGCTACTACGGCAATCAGGGCAGCTCCACCCGTGACGTGACGGACAGCGGGAGTATGTACAAGTACTACCCCTATCTGCAATATAGCCGTGTCACCTGGGGCTACCAGAGCAAGGAGGACGCCATCGCCGGCGACTCCACCGGCGGCACCCGGCCCATCCGCACGTGGAAACAGAGCCATGACCTCAACGGCCAGAGCCTGGCGGATCCCACGGATGCCTCCCTGAATTACAGCTTCCATCCCATCGCCGGCTCTGTCTACGACAGCGGCAGCAGCACCGACTACCGTATGGTGCTGTACAACTGGTTCGGCAGCAAGTACGACGGCCAGAGCTACTACATCAAGAACGTGAACATCGACTCCTACTGCTACAACGTGGGCCTCTTCGGCACCACCGCCGGCGCAGAGATCGCGAACATCGTCCTTTATAGTGACAACGGCGCCGTCATCCAGCGCAATACCGATCCCACGCCCTCCAGCGGCACCCGGACGGTGCGCCAGTATTCCACCTCCTACGCCTTGGGAGGTCTGGTGGGCATCGCCTATGACTACAACAGCAGCATGGGCAACGGCAGCATCACCAACTGCGCCATCGCCGGCTACACTGTGGCCGACAACAGCCGTAACAAGCAGCATCTGGGTGAGGCCGCCATCGGCGGGCTGGTGGGTGTCTCCAGCGTCAACCTCAACAAGTGTTCCGCCGTGGTGGATCTGCAGATCAACTGCACCCACGTCGATACCAACGGCTACATGAACGCCGCCCGCTACGGCAACTATGTGCGTGTAGGCGGTCTGGCCGGCGGTGTGCGCTTTGCGGTAACGGACTGCTACACCGGCGGTACCATCACCGTTGGGAAGGAGACCCTGAAGGAGCGTGTCCCCGTGGGCAGCAGCAACAATGTCTTTGCCGACGGCAGCTCTGCCGTCCAGGTCAAGATGAATTTCGGCGGTGTCTCCGGCCCCGATACCTATGTCTATATCGGCGGTATGGGCGGCAGCGGCTTCTCCGCCAGCTTCACCAACTTTGTCAATCGCTCCGACAGTTCGGATGGTCAGCCCACTTTCAATAACTGCTACACCTACATGGAGTTCCCGGACATGGCGGGTACCATCACCGGCATCTCCCTTATGGGCAGTATTGCCGACCGAGCCGGTGCCAGCACCAATGCAAAGCTCTATATCAATAACTGCTACTACCTCAACAGCAGCAAGAACAGCATTTCTTTCGACAATCTGCCCAAATACTACGGCAAGGGTAATTCCAAAAGCAACTCCCTTAGCGGGCTGCTGCGTACAGAAGCGGCACGGGAAAAAATGCTCAACGGCGATCTCAGCTACCTCCGTAATTACGGCTGGAACGGTGGTTCCAACACGTATAGCATCAAGGGCCTGACGGGCCTGACCTATGAGCAGATGTCCCAGCGCACCGGTGCCAGCATCGTCACCCAGAACAACGGCACCGGCACTGCACAGCGCTACGATAGCTTCGCCGCCGCTCTGGGCAGCAGCTTTGCGTGGGTCACTACCGAGGAAAACGGCGCCGAGGTCCACGGCAAATACAGCTTCCCCGGCAGCGACGAGGCCCTGCAGGGTCAGGACTTCCCCTTCCCCACCGTACTGGTGCAGGATAACGTCTTTGGCCGGGCCCGTCTGCACTACGGCTGGTGGCCGTCATCTGGCCTCTACTGGAGCAAGGGCTTGCTGACGCTGGACATGATCACCGACTACGATGCCGCCGGCGGTGAATCCGCCGTGACGCTGGATCTGCGGTTCGAGGGCACGGATCCCGGCACGGAGCTCCCCACCCTGTCCTATACCAAGGACGGCATCGTCACTGCCGAGCTTCAGCCGGACGGCACGGGCCACTACAAGGTCCGCATCGTGGGACAGGCCATCGGCTCCACCGAGATCATCGCCACACTGGGGGATTACACCGCCCGTCTGGCAGTGGACGTCACCGCCAAGCTCTCCATCTCCGTGGATCAACTCTCCGTAGAGCAGTATGTAGGCGAGAGTACTACCCTCACCCTCACCGCACGGGACGGCACCGGCCAAGTGCTCACCGGCGTCAAATGGGACGTGGTCAGCGGCTCTGACCGGGTGGTCACGCTGTCCCCGGTGAGTCGGGATCAGCAGGTCACCGTCACCGGTAAGGGCGAGGGCGAGGAGACTCTGCTGGTGCAGGCCGGTGTCACCGTGGGCCAGCGCACCTTCACCAGTGAGCTGCGCCTCACCGCCACCATCCATATGCAGGGCGTGCTGGGCATCGCCCATGTGGGCGATGGAGACGCCGTGTATCGTCAGGGCATCCTGAATCGGGACGCCAGCGACTGGGATACCCCTCTCGGCCCCGCCGAGGGCGATGTCCCCGATTACGAGGGTCTGTACCTGTACAGCCGTGGCAAGGCGGCGGACTTCCGGTACTTCACCGTAACAGCCCTTACCGTTCTGGATAGCACCGGCACTTCCCACGATATGCTCTCCAACGCCGATGAGGACTACCGGGTCACCGTAGGCGACGTGGTGGCCGCCCAGCAGGACGGCGACTTCAGCTATCGCCCCATCACCATCCACGGACGGCAGCAGGAGACAGTCACCCTGCAGGTGACTCTCACCGACACCCGCACCGGCCGGCCCTATCCGCTGGATATCCCCTATACCCTGACGGCGGAGGATACGCAGATCACCGCCACCTTCGTGGTGGGCCGCCTGCGGCTGGAGAAGGCCGTTCCCTTCGGCCAGCCCGCCGCCGACTTCCTCCCCACGGAGGAGGAGCTTGTTTCGGCGCCCCGGCCTGTTGTGGGCTGGACCCCCAGTCCCGACCTGCCCCTGTTCCAGGATACCACCTTTGAACCCATCTATCAGGATACGGAGGAGCCCGGTCTGCTCCGCTGGCGCTGGAGCCGATAACCCGTTTTGCAGAAAGGAGGCCATTGGAATGAAAAAGTGTACAGACCAGAAGGGCATCACCATTCTGATGGCCCTCCTCCTGCTGTTGGTAGCCAGCATGGTCAGCGTAGTGATCCTTACGGCGGCCACTACCGCCGCCCGGCACATCTCCAACGACCGCCAGAGCCAGCAGACCTATCTCACCGTCAGCTCCGCTGCGGAGCTGTTGCGGGACGATATCCTCTCCTCCGGCTATGAGCAGAAGGTCACCCGCCGCCCCACTGCCACCGGCAGCTATATCGAGCGGACGGAGGTAACTCAGACCCCCCAGGGGGCCATGAAGGCCTGGCTGGAGCGGGGCATCGAGGCCGTGGGCCGTGGCATCGCCTATACCGACGTCATCACCCTCACCCCGGATGCTGCCAGCGGTCTGGACGCCGTACAGGCGGAGTTCACCATGACACCCGCCTACGACATCACCGTGACCCTTTCTCTGGCGGACAGCAGTCAGGGCAACTGCCTTATGACCCTCACCCTCAGCGGCGAGCGGAAGCAGCAGGTCACCACCGTCACCGGCGGCAACACCGAGACGGGACAGACCACCGTTACCACCACCACCATCTCTTGGGACACACCGCTCATTGAAAAGGGGGTCACCGGATGAAAAAGCTGAAGAACCAGAAGGGCGAAACTCTGGTGGAGACTCTGGTGTCCCTGCTGATCATCGTGCTGGTGTTCGTCTTTCTGACGGGCTCCGCCGTGGCAGCCGCCAAGATCAACGCCAAGATCCGGGACACCGACGTCTCCTTCCGGTACAGCGATGCCCAGTCCGAGGGCAGCGCCCAGCTGCGTCTCTCCGGCCGCAGCGGCCAGACCGGCAGCACCTCGGTGGAGGTCTATCAGGAGAACGGCTACCGCTACTATGTGTCGGAGGATACGCCATGAGAAAACTCCGTGACCGGCGGGGCATCACCCTGACCGAGATGCTGTGTACGGTGCTGATCGTGCTGCTGCTGACGGCGCTGCTGGTAGTGGGCATCCGCTTTGCCAGCAAGACCTATACGGAGTCCATGCGGCTGTCGGAGGCCCAGGAGCTTTGCTCCACCCTCACCAGCGTCATCAGCGACAAGCTGCGCTTCTGCGGCACCGTGACGCAGGATGAAAACGGCGGCCTGACGCAGATCTTCATCCAAAACGTGGGCAGCGTAGAGGGTAAGGGCGATGCCTTTCAGATCGGTGAAGACGGCCAGCTGGCGCTGGGCGATCGTCACCTGCTGGGCTCGGCCTCCTACCCCAAGGGGCTGAAGGTGAAGTCCTTTACCCTGCGCTACGATGCCTCCACCGACATTTTCTCCGTCACCCTGGAGATCGGGGACCGCTCCCGGCAAACCCTGTCCCAGACCTCCTTCGAGGTCAAGCGCATCAATCGCACTGTGACCTGATGCGCCTACGGCCCGCAAGCGGTAAGCGGCCAAATGCAGAGATAACAAACGAACCCCCCTCGGCCATAGCCGAGGGGGGGTGCTTCTGTCTTATTTGGTTTTTTCTGCGGCCGCTGCGGCGGAACCGTCAGCTTTCCGCCTTGACGTCGGGCCTTGCGCCCTCCGTGCGGTACTGGGTCATAAACAGCCGAATGGCCTGCTTCAGCGCCTCCAGCTGGGACTGCAGATAGCATTCATCCTCGAACATGGCGTAGTGGACGCAGGTCTGGATCAGGATGAAGATCAGCGGGGTGATGGTGGTATAGGGGATGCCCAGCTTGGGCTCCAGCGATTTGGCGTATTCGGTGTAGCGGCGGTTGACCCCCTCGAAGAACTGCTTGCCGTAGCGGATATACTTGGGGTGGGTGTAGACCTGATACATCAGGCGGTACTTCTTGCCGTGCTGCCGGGCCGTCCAGTAGGGGATCTCGTCGATGAAGCGCATCAGATCCTGCGGATCGGTGGGGGCCTTGGCCATGAAGTCGTCCTCCACCTTCTTCATGCAGTAGGCGGTGGACTGGACAATGAGATCGTCCAAATCTCTAAAATAGATATACAGCACGGCGGAGCTGCACCCACAGGACTCCGCCAGCTTCCGGATGCCCACGGAGGCCAGACCGTTTTCGGCGTAGCAGTCGTAGCACTTCTCCATCAGCATGATTTTTTTGCGCTGAAATTCCTCTTGATCTCTGGTTCTCACGGTACTTCTCCTCTTGTCATCCCTATTATTTGCATAGATTGCAAATATTATATACACTATATCTGATAATATATTATATCACTTGTTTCCGTGTTGCAAGGCTTTTTTTCGCAGTTTCCAAAAAATGGCAAAATCATCGCCTGAATCGGACATTCAGGCGATGATTTTTTGTGCGATGTGCAATAGCGGGCATGGGCTGCTGCCTATGTCCGCCGGTGGGCAGTCCTCCGGCCCGCCGTCCGGGGATATCCGTTATCCTTCGGTGCCACTGCCCTCCGGCGTCGTATCGGCAGCTGCGGTATCGGCGGGAGCATCCGCAACGGTGTCCTTCGGCTCCTGACGGGCCTCCAGCCGTTTCAGATACCAGAGGATGCGCCCGCCCACATAGGCGATGGCCACAATAGCCCCGGCAGATAGTATCCGGAAATACCAGCCAAAGATAACTGTCCCAAGAACGCCCACCACTACGGTAACAATCACAATATGCCAATCCAATGGATATTTTGTCTTCATAATTCTACCCTTCTACTGATGTTCTCTTTACGCAAGTGTCACCGGACGTGCTAAATACTTGGTAATTTTGCTATCCAAAGAAATGGAAAAATTTACTCCTCCCTTGGGATCCATTGATACAGAAATACTACTGGGTCCAAAGGTCTTATGGGCATAGCTTGGTTGTATAACCGCATCCGTTGATGTTACAACGCCATAGCATAGGTAGGTAGCAAAATGGCTATCCGCTACATTTCCCGCCTCACAGGCATCACACTGGGGGATAGTGGGATTAAAGCGCAAGAGCGGCAGAAGATTTTTGTATTCGATCTTAAGATTCCCATCTTTTGGACTGCTTTCCGTTACATCACGGTTCCTCTTTGTTTCATTGCCGCAAATTCCGCACTTAAACGTCTGATGCACGTAACCCTTTTCTGCAAAGCTGTCATCAAAGGAAGCATTGGTTCCGATGGCAAGCACGTCCTGCAGCCGGGTCGCTGGATATTTCTTCCATTATATTTCTACCTATGCATCGGACTCCTCCCCTTTCAGCTTCATCGTATCACAATTTCCGCTTTTTGCAAGCAAATTCGCCGCCCAGTGTGTTTCTTCGTAAAGAGTGCCGATTGTCGCCATTTTATTTTAGTGAAATTGCTCTTGTTGCCGTTTTTCCTTTGCATCTGACAGGAATTTGTGGTATGATACAGGATGTATTCTTGTTTCTATTCGCCGCAGCGATGCCGGAAGGCTCTCCCGCCCGGCGGCAGGGAAACGGGAGCAATACGCATACTTTCCTTTTGGAAACAGAAAGGACACGATACATATGGGACTCATTACGAAAATTTTCGGAACGTACAGTCAGCGGGAGCTGAAAAGCATCTACCCCATCGCTGACAAGATCGAGGCGCTGGCCGACGAGTACAAGGCCCTCACCGATGCCCAGCTTCAGGCCAAGACCCCGGAGTTCAAGGAGCGTCTGGCCAACGGTGAGACGCTGGATGACCTGCTGCCGGAGGCCTTTGCCACCGTGCGGGAGGCGGCGGACCGTGTGCTGGGTCTGCGCCCCTATCGGGTGCAGCTCATCGGCGGCATCGTGCTGCATCAGGGCCGTATCGCTGAGATGAAGACCGGTGAAGGTAAGACGCTGGTGGCCACGCTGCCCTCCTACCTCAATGCACTGACGGGCCGTGGCGTTCACATCGTCACCGTCAACGACTATCTGGCCAAGCGAGACAGCGAATGGATGGGCAAGGTCCACCGCTTTCTGGGCCTGTCGGTGGGTCTGATCGTCCACGACCTCAGCAAGGAGGAGCGGCAGGCCGCCTACAACGCCGACATCACCTACGGCACCAACAACGAGATGGGCTTTGACTACCTGCGGGACAACATGGCCATCTATAAGAACGAGCAGGTGCAGCGGGGCCATAACTTCGCCATCGTGGACGAGGTGGACTCCATCCTCATCGATGAGGCCCGGACGCCCCTCATCATCTCCGGCATGGGCGACAAGTCCACGCAGCTGTATGACATGGCAGAGTCGCTGGTGGCCCGGATGAAGAAATACGTGGTGGCGGAGGTGGACTCC
>OKSB01001681.1_pt1 | contig 21486 bp, 16 predicted proteins | sample 1601171 | NCBI WGS metagenome assembly OKSB01 (sample SAMEA3541496, study PRJEB24748) | human gut metagenome | biome: human gut; feature: human-associated habitat; material: faeces | place: China | collected 2012 | reverse complement strand
GATGCCGTCCACACCGGGGACTCCGTATTCTCTGAGTGCCTCCACCGCATTCACGTAATTGTTGCGGATCACGGTCACTTTATCTCCAAAGCATCGTAATCTCTCCGATGCCGCCGCGATCGCCGCGTCATCCTGATCGATCCCGTAGAAATGTCCGTTCTGTAAGCGGCTGCACACTTCATATGCATGTCCGCCGCCTCCTAAGGTTCCGTCCACATAGATGCCGTCCGGTCTGATATTCAGTTGTTCGATGGTCTCATGCAACATCACAGAATAATGATTAAATTCCACGACGGTCATCCTTTCCTGCTTCTTTTAAATGGTCAGTCCCAGTCCTTCCATGGCACCGGTGATCTCATCCATATCCGCATCCAAGTTCATGGCCTCCCACTTATCCTTGCTCCAGATCTCCACGCGGCTGCCGACTCCGACTAACACCACATCTTTTTCCAGTCCGGCGAATTCTCGCAAGTGTGCCGGCAACAGGATTCTTCCCTGCTTGTCCACTTCCACCGTAGCCGCACCGGCTAAGAAGAAACGGGCAAATTGTCTTGCTTCTTTATTGATCAGAGGTAATGAGGTCAGCTTCTGTTCAAAAGCGTTCCAGTCATCGTTTGCATACACAAATAAGCAGCCGTCCATTCCCTTGGAAATCACAAATTCCTCGCCCAAAGTCTCTCGGAATTTCGCCGGAATGATCAACCTGCCTTTCGTATCTAACGTATGGTTGTACTCGCTCATAAACATCGCACTCACCACCATTCATCCAAAAGGGGACTGCCACGAAAAGGAGGTCATTTTTCTAAAAATCTACCACTTTGTGGCACTTACCTCCACTTTCTCCCACTTTTATTATGATTTTATACTAAAATAGGGTATTTTACAAGAGAAATCAAATAGCTTTTTTCGACAGCACCACGTAAAAAAGCGCCTTGTCATACGGCAAAGGCGCTTTTTGCTACAATATCTGGTATAAAAATAAGAGCAAACACAATATCTATGTATTTGCTCCTGTTTCGATATTCTTAATAAATTTTTAAAAATTTTTAATATTTTTCCACTTTCGGCTGTTTTTCCAGGCGGATACGTACCACAACGTCCGTCACCACTGCGAAGATCACCATGCACAAGGATAATACCTGTGATACGGCGAGGGTCGTTCCGGGGATAAACAGGGTATCTGTCCGGATACCTTCGATCCAGAATCTGCCAAGACCATAGCCTCCGAAGTACAGCAGACAGATCTCACCCTCGAACTTTTTGTGCTTGCGGTACACCAGCATAAGGATCAGGATCATCAGATTCCACAGGCTCTCGTAGAGGAAAGTGGGATGTACCTGAATGTAATTAGTCCCATCGATAATGTGAGCTGCTACATTCTCAGAAATATCCCGGCTGCGCACAGCTTCGATAGGAAGCCGCATGGCCAGAAAACTGTCCGTATATTCCCCGAATACTTCACGGTTCATAAAGTTACCCCAGCGGCCGATGATCTGTCCCAGGATCAGCCCCGGCACACACAGATCTCCCAGCCGGAACGGGTTGATCTTCTTGATCCTGCAATAAATGAGCAGTGTCAGGAATGCTCCGATCACACCGCCGTAGATCGCCATACCGCCGTTACGGGTATTGAAGATGCTTAACAGATTGTCCTTGTAATAGTCCCAGGCAAAGACCACGTAATAGATTCTGGCTCCGATCACGGAAAAGATCACGGCATAAATGGCGAAATCCCAGATCGTATCCGGATTTTCTCCTGTCACCTTTGCCTGATGCACCGCCATCAGAATGCCTGCCAGTACCCCGATTCCGATGATCAGGCCGTAAAAGGCGATTTCGAAACCGAATACGGAAAAGCTTCTGGGAACATTCTCCAGGTAAATGCCTAAATGGGGAAATGCAATATCTCCTGCATTCATCATAATATTTATTTCCTTTCTTGGTACTATCCGGCTTCTGCGCGCTTCGCGCTCCCGAATCCGGCACATACATTCGCATTCCGGGCTATCGCCCTACTTGCTCATGTATGTTTGATCCGCTAATAGACAGATTACTCTGCCTGCAAGCAGTCTCGTAATCTGTCTATTGCGGATCTTAGTATTACACGTTGAATCTAAATAGGATCACATCGCCGTCCTGCACTACATAATCCTTGCCTTCCATGCCGACCAGACCCTTTTCACGGGCAGCGGCCAGAGAGCCCTGCTCCAGCAGATCCTTGTAGTTTACTACTTCTGCCTTGATGAAGCCTCTCTCGAAATCGGAGTGGATCTTGCCGGCTGCCTGAGGTGCCTTGGTGCCAATCTTGATGGTCCATGCTCTGGTCTCATCCTCTCCTGCAGTCAGGAAGCTCATCAGACCTAAGATATGATAACTTGCCTTAATCAGTTTCTCCAGACCGGATTCCTTTAATCCCAGGTCGTCTAAGAACATTGCCTTCTCATCATCATCCAGCTCTGAGATCTCTTCCTCGATCTGTGCACAGATCACGAATACCTCACTGTGTTCACCGGCTGCGAACTCTCTTACTTTTGCCACCATCTCATTGGATGCGCCGTCATCTGCCAGATCATCCTCGGCTACATTGGCTGCATAGATCACAGGCTTATAAGTCAACAGATTGTATTCCTTTAACAGAGCCAGTTCATCCTCATCGGTAACATCCAGGCTCTTTGCCATCTTACCGCTCTCCAGATGCTCCTTGATACGTTCAAGCAGTGCCAGCTCCTTGGCATAGGTCTTGTCCATTCTGGCTGCCTTGACTACCTTGGACAGTCTTCTCTCCAGTACTTCCAGATCTGCGAAGATCAGCTCCAGATTGATGGTCTCGATATCACGCAGAGGGTTCACGCTGCCGTCCACATGGATGACATTAGGATCCTCGAAACATCTTACCACATGTACGATAGCATCCACTTCACGGATATTGCTTAAGAACTGGTTGCCCAGTCCCTCCCCCTTGGAGGCACCCTTTACCAGACCTGCGATATCCACGAATTCGATCACTGCGGGAGTTACCTTCTTGGAATGATACATCTCGCCCAGTGCTTTCAGTCTGTCATCCGGAACTGATACCACACCCACGTTAGGGTCGATGGTACAGAAGGGATAGTTGGCGGATTCTGCTCCCGCCTTGGTCAGGGAATTGAAAAGTGTGCTCTTTCCCACGTTGGGAAGACCTACGATACCCAGCTTCATTTTATCTTTACCCGTTCAAAAATCCCTCTATAAACGGAATTTTTGCCTTTCTGTTTATTAGTTGAACAATATAATCTAAAATTATAGCATAATATGTGTTTTTTTCAAACACCTAAATACTTTTCTTTCGAAATAAAAATATGCTATAATATGCAATATCATAAACCAAAGAGGAAAAATTAATGAAAAGAATACATTATTTTGATTTGCTTAGATGTACCTGCTTTTGCTTCATTATTTTTTATCATCTGCTCTTTCAGCTCTATCTCTCCGGAATCTGTCCTGTAGAGAGACTCAATCCTCTGTTTTCCAACAGCAATATGCATCTGGCAACCCTGGGTGTTGCTGTATTTTTCATGTTATCCGGTGCCAGTCTCTCCTATACCGCGAAGGAGAACTTCAGCCTCGCAAAATATTATAAGAAAAGATTTCTGCGCATCCTGATTCCCTTTTATATACTTTACATTGTTTATTTCCTGTTTCTCCTTTTCCAGAGCCATTCCGTCCACAATATTTTTCCTGAAGGAATTCCTGCGTGGAGAATTGTTTTTACTTTTCTTGGAATGGATTCCTGGGTCAGCATGCACGGGATCAGCACCTTTTCCCTTACCATCGGAGAATGGTTTCTGGGATGTCTTATTCTGTTGTATCTGATCTTTCCATTGCTTCGATTTTTTATGATAAAAAGTGAAAAGTTCTTTTTTATCATCGCTACCGGGATTTATTTGATTGTTTTATTTCATTACGATTTCTCCGTCCCCATCCATATGAACTTCTTCCTGAAGGGCTACGAGTTCGTAATCGGTATGATGATTGGTTATTATCATGAAAAATTCAATCCTAAATGGATTTTCTTATCCCTGCCGGTGGTGATTTTCTTTGTTCTGTGCCCTTTTGCACTTCCCATCAGCACCGGTTTGAAAATAACGATACTGGCCGTTGCCTTCTGGATTTCCGCTGCATGCCTGGAACCGGTTCTCGAAAAAGGAAACGGCCGATTTCTCCGTACGATAAGTAACTACTCTTATGAAGTATTTCTGGTCCACCATATCATTATCTATTTTATCACTCCGAGGGCTATTCCCTATATGCGCGGTATGGTGGGTGTTTTAGGTTTGTTTCTCGTTGAATTGCTGCTGATGGCAGTGCTGGGATTTCTTTTGAAGTTCATCTCCGATCAATGCATTGCCACTCTATCCAATCTTACTGCTGTTGAAAATAAACGTTAATCCCCTGCAGCAATCCTTCCGCCAGTTGATCCAGTACAGCATCGCTGTGATCGGAATATGCATTTCCCAGTTCCATATCCACGGAAGGGATCGTACTATAAGAAGTCTGGGTCAGGTCAATGCTCATGTTTCCTTTTCCATAGATCGTTGCTCCCTGTCCCCGCAGCCCTTCCACCAGATCCGCTCCCAGAGCATCGTGCTGCTGCCAGTGGGATGCCACCGGTTCCATACCCTTCAGTACTTCCGGCACAGAGATGTAAAAGCATCCCTTGTCGTAATTCTTGCCGTCACCGCTGTCCCAGTGCAGTGCGATATGGCAGTCTGCCACGTTATTGCAGATCACGGTCCTGGCCACATTGTCCAACTGCACATCCTCTCCGTCCCTGAGCATCAGTACATCATAGCCGGAGGCCAACAGTTTGTCCCGCAGGATCTGTGCCATCTGCAAAGTAACCGTTCGCTCCGGTGTCCCGTCCTGAAATGTCATGCCTCCGGACACTGCCGCAGCTTCCGTAGCTCCCGCTGCCGTACTGCCTCCCGTAGTCTTGGCCGAACCGTCCGGATGGCACAGCGTCTTTACTTTGGCCCCACCGGCGGTGCCATGTCCCGCATTCACTCCGATAATGATTCCCTTGCTTCCGGACTCCTCTGGTGCCCGGTATAGTACTGCGGCTCCGGTATTTATCTTCGAATGATCCGCATATTCCCAGTCCGGATTCAGAGTGATCTGTTGTAAGTCGGTATATTCCACCGGCTGGTTCTGTATAGCCTCCGGCTGACCGGCTACCGTTTCTGTCTGACTGCCTGCGGCCTCTGTCGGCATACTGCTTTGCGACACCGCAGCCTCTCCCCCGGGAACTTTGTCGGTCCCCGAAGTCACCATTTCATGTCCTACACTATTCGCCGCCCCTTGCGGCACAGACGTTTCCTCCAGCGTTTCTCTACCGAATTCCTCTGCGTTTTTCTCATTTTCTGTTGCCTCCACGGATGCTACTACGCTCTCGGGAACCACAGGATCCACGTTTTCCATAGTTTCCACGCTTTCCGTCCCCTCAGTCCCTTTCTGTGCACCACAGGCTGTCATACTTACTGCAAGCGCCAGACCGGCCACTACCGCCGCTATCCTATATTGTTTTCTATGAAGCATTTCCTTATTACTCATTACTCCTCCGATATGAAAAGAACCACAGCTGTGGTTTCAGCTATGGTTCTTCTGTTCTCTCTATTACGATCTTGGGAAAACATCCTCCGATTAACCGCACAGTTTGAAGTGCTCTAACAACTCGTTCAAAGTAGTAGCGGAAGCGGAAAGCTCCTCGCTGGTAGCGGAAGTCTCCTCTGCTGCTGCGGAGTTGGACTGGATAACATCGTTGATGTCCTCCACACCCTTCTTGATGTTGTTGACAGATACTGCCTGTCTGTCGGATGCAGTACGGATATTAGCAACCTCCTGGATGATCTGATCCAGTTCGGTCATAACCTTCTGCATTGCTTCGTTGGTCTCCCTAGTAACCCTGTTACCCACTCCTACTTCGTTCATGGATTCTTCGATCAGCTTCTTAGACTCTACTGCGGAATTTGCACTCTCTTCTGCCAGCTGTCTGATCTGGTCAGCCACGACTGCGAAACCTCTTCCGGCTTCCCCTGCTCTTGCTGCCTCAATGGAAGCATTCAAAGACAGTAGATTGGTCTGGGATGCAATATTCTCGATATCTGCGATGATCTTCTCGATATTCTGGGTCGTGGTATCGATTTTCTTCATGGCATCTACCAGCTCATCCATCTTCTGCTGGCTGTTGGCTGCCTCGATACCTACCTGTTTTGCCTTATCGTGAACGATATCGGTAGACTTGGTGTTCTCCAGTACCTGATTCGTTACTTCTTCTACGGTAGCCACCAGTTCTTCAACAGCTGCAGCCTGACTGGTAGCACCTTCTGCAATATCCTGTGCACTGACAGCCAGCTGATTGCTTCCGGCAGACACCTGTTCGGAAGATCCCTGAATACCGTGCATAGTCTCACTGACCTTGTTCACCATATCATCCAGTTCATCCAGTACATTGCGGAGCTGTCCTACATACGCATCGGGGCAGTTGCTATGTACATCGAAATTACCCTCAGCAAAATGCTCTACAATATCCTGCAGATCTGATACAACCTTTTTCAAAATGCCGGCTGCGGTCTCAAAACTGTCGGATAAGCGTCCCAGCTCATCCTCGGACTCATAAGGAGTGCCGATCTCAAAGTCACCGGAAGCAATCTTCTCAGATGCCACTACCAGACTCTCAATAGGCTCTACCAACATTTTGGCAAGCATCTTTGACATAGCTGCATTAAATGCAATAGCTAATACAACTATGATCACAACAATTACGCTTCCCACATAGTTTTTTGACTGTATCAATCCCACAACTGACACCAGTGCCAGCACCACATATAAAACGTCCATAATGCGGAACACAAAAGAAAGCTTATTTTTAATCGTTTTCTCCCTTAGCATTTCTTCCAGTTTTTTCATTTGTTTCCTGCTCCTTCCGTTAATTAACCTACATACATTTTATTTTAATTTCCTCTGGTTGTTTCGTCAAGATTTCTCTGCTTAAAATTATGTAAAAATCATGTATGGGATGACTGGCTCATCTCCAGAAGCTTATCCCGCATTTCATTTTCGATCCGCTGTAAGTCTTCCTCTGCGCTCTGTCTTCTGGCACGGCCTTCCTCCTGGATCTTCATGACTTCATCCAGTGTGGTCATCAGTGTCTGGTTCGTGGTCTTGAGGGTCTCGATATCCACAATACCTCTCTCAGATTCCTTCGCTGTCTCCACGGATGCCACTTTCAGTGCTTCTGCATTTTTCTTCAACAGTTCATTGGTCATATCCGATACTGCACGCTGTGCCTTGGCTGCATCGGTGGCATGATCCAGACCGATGGCAATGACCATCTGGCTCTTCCACAGAGGGATCGTATTCACCAGTGTGGACTGGATCTTCTCGGACATAGCGATATCATTGGACTGGATCAGTCGGATCTGGGGTGCCATCTGCAGAGAAATGGCTCTGGTAAGTTCCAGATCATAGATCTTCTTCTCGAATCTCTCACACATTGCTGCAAAATCCTTCGCAGCCTGCGTATCCTCCGGCAGTCCGCTCTTCTGTGCTTTTTCCAGAAGTTCCGGCAGTTCCACGTTTTTCGCCTGTGTCAGTTTCTTTTTACCTGCCAGAATGTACATGGACAGTTCTTTAAAATAATTCAGATTCAGCTGATACAGCTTGTCCAGTACCGCCACATCTTTTAGCAGCAGCACCTGATGATTTTCCATGGCATCACAGATCTTGCTGATGTTCACTTCCGCTTTATCATACTTTGCTTTCAGATTACTCAGCTTATCCCCGCTCTTTTTAAACAAGCCGAAGAATCCCTTGTCTTCCTCTGTATCAAAATCCTTGAGCTGTGCCACTACATCCGTCAACAGCTGTCCAACCTCGCCCATATCCTTGGTCCGGACATTGCTAAGTGCTGTCTCAGAGAAATCTGCGATCTTTTTCTGACTCCCCGCACCGTACTGCAATACCGCCTGGGTATTGGTCAGATCGATCTGTCCCGCAAAATCATCTACCATTTTCTGTTCTTCCGGTGTCAGTTCCATCTCCGGAACAGCCTGCTCCTCTACCAGTTCCTCCGGCTTCTTCTCCACGATCTCTGCCTTTGCCTCCGCAAAGGGATCCAGTGTAAGGGTAGGTGCCTCTTTTGTTGCTGCATCCAGATCCATATTCATACTTATAACCCCGCCTTTCCATACTCTCTCATGATTTTTTATTTACCATCAGCATTACTTTCCTGCTGTCATACACTTTTTTCTCTTACAAAATCCGATTCCGTCAGCCCTTCCTTAGCCAACATCGTCTGCAATACCTGTGCATCCGCCGATGCATCAAAGGCTGCATCCCGGAACAGATTGTTCAGCAATGTAACGAATGCCTGATTGATCATATCCAGTGTCTTTTCGATCTCTTTTTTAGCATCGAGAATATCTTCTCCCGGGCTGCTGATTTCGTCAAATTCCGCATACTGCTCCACCAGTTTCAACATAGTAGGCAGGTAATAATCCATCAGTTTATGCATCCGGTGCATCTGCTCCGGATGCTCCTGCACTCGGTCAAAGATCTCCTTCAACAGATTTTCCAGCCGGTACAGCTTCTCAGAGATCGCTTCTCCTTCGATCCTGTCATTCAGATCCCGCAGATGACGGATGTATTCCATTCCTTCTGCCACAATACTGTGCAGTTCCTGCCCTCTGCGGCTCTGCTCCGTATCCTGTGTATCGGTGCCCGCTGTATTCTGTTCCTTCTTCTGTTCCAGATAGGCTTTCTCCGTCTCCAGATACTGACGGTAGATCACATTATTGAGCATAAAGCAGGTCTCTTTATCATCCAGATGTCCGTCCGGAAACATTCCGGCTTTTAACATCTTACGAAGATCTCTTCTGACATAGCGGACACTTTTTCCGGTATAGCGGGCCATTTCGTTGATCACACCATACATTTTGGTGCCGCACAGCTCCAGATATTTCTCCGCACGCTTTAATCTTCTGCGCTGTCCGTTGCCATAAGAGATCATCTCTAAAAATACCAGAGACAATACTCCCGGAAGGATTGCCGCACTCAGAGATGCTGCCTGAAAAGCTGCCAGTAACAGCTGTACCAGAAGTCCCAGTCCGCTGAACCCCAGTCCGATCCCGCCGAACACAGTGCACAATGTTCCGGACACGTTTCCCTTCTTTTCCATTTTGACCAGAGAAGTCATTTCTGCCGCAGTAGCTTTTCTGGGTGTCACCGGCTGTGCCTGATTCCGTGCACGGTTCTGCTCTGCCTGAGCCTTCCGTTGTTCTTCCCACTGCTTTTCCCGCTCTCTGCGCTGCCGGTGCCATTCTTCGTTCTGCCTGCGGCGCTCCTCCTGCTGTTTTTCCCGTTGCTGCCGTTCTGCCTGGATCTCTGCCTCAGTCTTGACTTCCTCCCGCCTTTTATCCTGCCAGCTGCGCTGGGAATTCCACACCTTTTTTTCCGTGGCTTCCCTGGACAGATTTGCCTGGAAATCCGCCTCCCGCAAGGCATCGTTGACCGTATCCGTCACCAGCGTGTTCAACGCATGAAAATCTCCGGTCTTCATTGCTTCCGCAATGGTCTCTTTGAATTTTTCCCCTAGATTATTCTGCACTTCACTCATAATTAATATTTTCTCTGATTTTTCAGTTCATCATAGAGCAGACAGTAGTTCTCATAACGTATCTGCGGGATCTCTCCCTCTGCCACAGCAGCCTTGATACCGCATACCGGCTCAGAGATATGGGAGCAGCCTCCGAATCTGCAATATTTTTCAAAAGGGGCAAACTCCGGATAAAATTCCGCCAGCTGCTCCTTCTCCAACCGAAACAACCCCAGGGAGCTAAATCCCGGGGTATCCAGAATATACGTATCCTGTGCAATGGAGATCAGTTCGGAGTGCCTGGTAGTATGCTTTCCCCGCTCGATCTTCTCACTGATGGAGCCGGTCTCCATCACTGTGCCGGACTGCAGGCAGTTTACCAGAGAGGATTTACCGACACCGCTGGGACCCGCCACCGTAGTGGTCTTGCCGCGAAGCAGCTCCTGAATGGTATCTATCCCTTCTTGTCTGGCTGCGCTGACCGTGATCGTACGGAATCCCGCCTGTTCGTAAATGGCACGATAATCTTCCTTTTTGCCTTCCTCGTCAATATCCTGCTTGTTAAAACAGATAATGCAGGGAATGTCCTGCTGCTGCATCATGACCAGGAAACGATCCAGCAGATTAAAATTCGGCTGTGGCTTCGTGATGGCAAAGATCACCAGCGCCTGATCCACATTAGCTACCGCCGGACGGATCAGTTCACTGTGTCTGGGAAGCAATTCCCTGATATTTCCTTTTTTCTGTGCCTCATCCAGGACATCCATCTCCACGTCATCCCCGACCAGGGGTTTTCTGTGATCCTTGCGAAAGACTCCTTTTGCCTTGCATTCGTACACCGTGCCCATTGTATGGCCATCGTCCGCTACATGGACGTAATAGAACCCGGCGATTCCTTTTATAATCTTGCCCTTCATAGCTTCCCGCCTTTGATCTTATTCCTTTACGAACTCAACTCTTCTGGTAAAGGAACGGTCTTCTGTCGTTCCGGGAACCGTCACCTGCTCCCCGGTATCCGGGTTCGTTGTGGTGGTCGGTTCGCTTGTCACCTGATACGTTATGGTGAGCGTACCACCGGAGGCAGTCATACCGTTGAAATTGGTAGCTACCGGGAAAGTGCTGGTCTTGGTATCCAGCAGTACGTTATTGTCATCCGTCACCAGTTTGATGCTGACTTCCATTCCCGATACATAGCCGGGTGCTTCCGAAGTCGTCGGTGCCGCAATGCTGACATTACACTTGTAAGTCACCTTCTGAGCTCCCTGACTGACCTTGATATCAATGGAAGTTCCCTGCTCCACATAGGAGCCATGGGAATAGCTCTGGTAACAGATCATGCCTTCTCCCACTTCGTCACTGTAGATATAGGTCACACTGCCTACGGTCAGTCCTGCCTCGATGGCTTCTACCGTGCCGTCCTGCTCGGACAGACCGATCAGATTCGGCACACGGATCTTGGTATCTTCCTTACCCAGACTTACTGTCACAGTGATCACACTGCCCTTTGGTGCTTTGTTGCCCTCGGAGGGGGTCTGGGAAATCACCCGGCCGGACTCTACCGTATCGGAATAGTTCTCTGTCTTGTTGACCAGGAATCCCTTGCTTACCAGCTGTGTATTGGCTTCATCAAAAGTAAGATTCACCACATTGGGTACTTCCACACCCTGAGTTCCTGCACTGGCTTTCAGGGTTACCTTGCTGCCCTTATCGATCTGTGCTCCCACGCTGACATCTGTATTGATAACAATACCTTCCGCTACCGTGTCGGACTCCTCATAAGTCACCTCTGTGAGGATTCCCAGACTGGTCAGGGTGCTCTTTGCATCTTCTACCTTCATGCCCTTTACATCCGGCATGGAGACCTTTTCCACTTCTGTGGCATCCGTCTCTTCGGTCGTAATGATCGGTCCTGCATCAGAGTCACTGCTTCCTCCATTTTTGCCGCCGAAGATCTTCACTGCCAGAACGATCAGGATAATACAGATCACCACACCGGCTACAATTGCCAGGATTGTGGTCACACGCTCCATCTTGGGGTCGTAGTCGTAATTATCTTCGTCTTCGCCATCTTCTTCGTTTTCATACATGGCTTCCGTATCGGAACGCAGACGCATGGTCTCATCATGATCCGGTTCTTCGTATTCCCGTCCTCCCTGATAAGGGACTTTTCGTTTGATCTGCGCCATATCCTCATCGGAGATCATCCGGGTACCACCTTCCATATCCGGATCGGTGTTCACCACGAAATCTTCCTCCGGGTTGATCAGGGACTGCTTCAGATCTGCGATCAGTTCTGCCATATTCTGGTATCTGCGGTCCGGAGACTTCTGACAACATTTCAGTACAATACTGGCTACGCTGGAAGGGATCTCCGGTACAAACTCCTTCGGAGACGGCATTTCTTCCTGAATATGCTTGATGGCGATGGCAACCGTAGTCTCCCCGTTGAAAGGAACTCTTCCCGTCAGCATCTCGAACATGGTGATACCCAGCGAATAGATATCACTCTTTTCATCGCTGTACCCCCCTCTGGCCTGCTCTGGAGAAGTATAGTGTACACTTCCCATGACATTAGAAGTGATGGTATTACTGGTAGCTGCCTTGGCAATACCGAAGTCCGTCACCTTGACTTTGCCGTCCTTGGAGATAATAATATTCTGCGGCTTGATATCCCGATGGATAATATGATTATTATGTGCAGCCTCAATACCCATGCTTACCTGGATGGCGATACTTACCGCTTCCTTGTAAGACAGTCTGGCCTTCTTCTCAATGTACTTTTTGAGGGTAATACCCTCTACCAGTTCCATGACGATATAATAGATTCCGTTCTCTTCCCCGACATCATAGACATTGACAATATTGGGGTGCATCAGTCCTGCTGCCGCCTGTGCCTCGATCCGGAATTTGGATACAAAATTAGCATTTTCGCTGAATTCCTGCTTCAATACCTTGATCGCCACATAGCGATTCAGCTTGTGACATTTTGCTTTATAGACATCTGACATACCGCCGGTTCCGATTTTTTCCAGGATCTCATAGCGATCGCCGATCATCATTCCTATTTTGATCATACTTGCTCTCCATTTCCAAAAAAGCTGGGTAATTTACGCGCACGGCTCGATCAGTATCACACTGATATTGTCTCTGCCGCCGTTGGCATTGGCCGCCTCCACCAGGCTCTCTGCCTTCTCCACAAGGTCTCTGGCTCCGCTGATAATCATGCGGATTTCCTCGTCTTCCAGCATATTTGTCAGACCATCCGAGCACATAAGGACGATCTCACCCTCCTGTAATTCCACGGTAAAGAAATCCGGCTCCACTTTGTCTTCCGCCCCTACCGCTCTGGTAATAATATTTTTATCCGGATGGTTCCTTGCATCGGCACGATCCAGTTCTCCGATCCGTACCATTTCTTCTACATACGAATGATCTCTTGTGATCTGGCGGATCTTGCTGCCCACCACATAGAGTCTGCTGTCTCCTACATTGGCCACCTGTAAGAATCTACCCATGCAGGATGCCACCACAACCGTAGTCCCCATTCCTTCCAGCTTTTCATCCTCGCTGGCTCTCTTGCGGATCACATCATTGGCTTCCTCAATGGCTTTGCGGAAGATCAGGGTGGGATTCTTCTCAAAAGAATTCTCCATCTCGGCAAGCATGGTCTCTACCGTTACCTTGGACGCATAGTCTCCCGCATTGTGACCACCCATACCATCTGCCACGATAAATACATTCGGCAGATTTCCCACCGGTTTTTCAGAGGTATAGATATAGTCCTGATTTACTTTTCTTTTCCTTCCGATATCGGTTATGGAAAACGTCTTAAGCACGTCAAACTTCCTCCTGTGAGAGTTCCCCCGGGTTCTTCGCCTCCTGCGTATGACGGCGTCTTAACTGTCCGCAGGCTCCGTCAATATCCCGGCCCATCTCCCTTCTAATTGTAACATGTATCATCTTACTTTCAAGTTTATTTTTAAATGCCTGAATGTGCTTCGTATCCGACTGCACATAATCCCGCTCTTTAATGGGGTTGACCGGGATGAGGTTGATATGGCAGCACAACGGCTTCGCTAGGGCGATCAGTTCCCTGGCATCCTCTTCCGTATCATTCACACCGCCCACCAGACTGTATTCGAAAGTGATCCTTCGTCCGGTCTGTTTGAAATAATACTGACAGACTTCCATCAACTCTTTGATAGAATACCGGTTGGCAATGGGCATCAGTTTTCTTCGTTTTTCATCGGTGGTGGCATGCAAGGACAGTGCCAGTGTGATCTGCAGCTTTTCATCCGCCAGCTGCCGCATTCTGGGTACGATTCCACAGGTGGACACCGTGACATTTCTCTGGCTGATGTTCAGACCGTTCTCATCGGTCAGAAGATGCAGAAATTTCAAAATATTGTCATAATTATCCATCGGTTCCCCAGTGCCCATGACTACCACATTGGAGACCCGCTCCCCCGTCAGTCTTGTAATGGCGTAAATCTGATCCAGCATCTCGGAAGGAGTCAGATTCCGTTCCAGTCCGTCCAGCGTGGACGCACAGAATTTACAGCCCATACGGCATCCCACCTGTGAAGAAATGCACACACTGTTGCCGTGCTTATACTGCATCCAGACACTTTCCACCACATTGCCATCAGATAATTCAAACAGGAATTTTTTCGTTCCGTCGATCTTGGACTCCTGTATTCTGACAGGGTTTACACAGGTGTATTCATATTTTTCCTTACATTGCTCCCTGAATTTTGCGGAGAGGTTGGTCATTTCATCAAAGCTCCTGACCAGCTTCACATGCATCCATTCATACATCTGCTTTGCCCGGAAGGCCTTCTCTCCCATGCTCTCCAGCTCTGTCTTCAATTCTTCCAGATTCAGGGATTTGATATCTTTTTTCGTATCCATTTTTCGTTCTCTTACTTCTTATCTCTCACGCTTTTCTGCGCAGTCTTGCATAATAGAATCCGTCGGTCTCATCCGTTCCCGGCAGAAGCTGTCTCTCTTCTTCCAGTACAAACGGGAAATTCTCTGTGATCCAGACTGCCATCTCCTGATTTTCCCCGCGGTGGATCGTGCAGGTACTGTAGAGCAGTACACCGTGCGGCTTCACATACTGCCATCCGGCTGCCACGATCTGCCTTTGCAGTTCTGTGATGGATTGCAGGCTTTCCGGTGTGGCATGATATTTGATATCTCTCTTTTTTCCCATAACACCAAGACCAGAGCAGGGGACATCCATCAGCACCACGTCCGCATATTTTTCCTTCTCCGGATCATGCACCGTGGCATCATACACCTGAACCTCCACATTCCTACGGTTCATGCGCTCCAGATTCTCCCGGATCAGGTCCGTCTTGTATTCCGATATATCACGGGACACGACGTGGCCTGCTTCCCCTGCAAATTCCGCCGCCAGGATCGTCTTGCCACCCGGAGCCGCACACAGATCCATGACCGTATTACCTGGGCATATACCTGCCGCTTCCACTGCAAGTGCTGAGCTGGCATCCTGCACGGTAAATTTGCCTTCCGCAAAGCCCGGAAGTTCACTTACATTTTCCAGATTCTGTGCCAGATACACATAAGGAAGTTCCCTGCTTTGTTGCAGACGTACACCGGTTTTCTCAATTTTCTCCGCCAGTGACTCTCTCTCCGATTCGGTCAGTTCCGTGGAGAACCGCAGGGATACCGGATGAATGGAAAGGAGTCCTTTTAAAAGTGTTTCCGTTCCTTCTCTGCCATATGCAGGCAGCCACAGATTCACGATCCATTCCGGCATGGAATATTTTATGCTCAGATATTTCACCGTATCCTTGGGATCCGGCAACGGCATCTGTTCCTTGCTGCGGGAAATATTACGCAGCACCGCATTGACGAAGCCTTTCAGGGTACGGAAGCCTCTTTTGGCCGCCAGCTTGCAGGCCTCATTGCACACCGCACTGTCGGGAACTGCGTCCATATACAGGATCTGATAAGTACTCATGCGAAGAAGACAGCGGATCAGAGGCTTCATCTTCCGGACCGGAACAGAAGAAAACCGATCCAGATAATAGTCCAGCTCCAGCTGTCTCTCTATCGTACCTTCCGTGACTCTTTTGATAAACGCTTTCTCTCTGGGATCCAGATAATCGTATTTATCCAGAACCGCTTTCATCAATTTATGGGAAAAATCCTGCCCCTTTTCCAGACTGAGCAGGATCTCCACTATAATCTCTCTTGTATCGGTCGTTGCATGATCACTCAAGATTAGTCTCTCCTTCTGCGATTGCCGCCGTACAGCAGGATCAGTCTGAGCAGCTGTAATGCGGAGGAGGCCGCTCCTGCCACATAGGTCAGAGCCGCTGCCGTCAGCACCTTTTTGCCGCCGCTTACTTCTTCACTGCCTAATAACCCGTATTCTTCCACCTTCACGATAGCTCTGTGGGAAGCATTGAATTCCACAGGCAGTGTCACCAGTTGGAAAATAACGGTCAGGGCAAATGCCCAGATACCAAGCTGGATCAATGTCTGATTCCAGCTGAGCAGTACTCCTAAAAAGATCAGAGGAATGCTTAAATTGCTTCCGATATTCACCACCGGCACCAGTGCAGCACGAATGCTCATGGGGGCATAGCCATGGGCATGCTGAATGGCATGTCCGCACTCATGGGCCGCAACACTGACCGCAGTCACCGAGGTTCCGTTAAAGTTGTTGTAAGACAGTCGCACCGTATCCGTCCGGGGATCGTAATGATCACCGTCATCGGAGTTCAGGCACTCGATCTGTACATTGTATAAACCTTCTCTGTTGAGAATGTTGCGGGCCGCTTCCGCTCCCGTCAATCCTCTCATATTCCGGACTTTGCTGTATTTGCGCATGGTGGAATTCACCAGTGCGCTGGCACCCAGACACAATACCAGTCCGACCAGTACCAGAAAATAAGTAGGATCCCAATAATAACCATATCCGTAATAGCCACCGTACATACGAAAGTCTCCTTTCTGTCAACACCGCTTACCCGATCGTTGCTTTTCGTTTCGTCGTATCCTAACGCTCGCCCAGAAGCTCTCCCGGCTGTACCTTTACCCCCAGCAGGAAATCGTGAGTTGTCATACGCCTTTTACCTTCCAGTTGCAGTTCCATCACCTTTAAGGAGCCTTCCGATGCAGCCACTTCAAAGGAATCCTTATTCACCATAAGGATCGTGCCCGGTGCTTCCTTATGCGCAGTTGCCATAGGAATGGCTTTCCAGATTTTCAGCTGTTTTCCATGATAATGCGTATATGCACTGGGCCAGGGAGTCAGTCCACGGATCAAACGATCCAGTTCTGCCGCTGTTTTCGTAAAGTCCAGTTTTCCCATCTCTTTGGTGATCAGGGCCGCGTAGCAGGTCTTGGTATCATCCTGCTTTTCCGGTACCAGTTTGCCTGCCTCCAGCAGAGGCAGTGCCTCGGTGATCGCTTCCCCGCCCAGCACCATCAGCTTGTCATGCAAAGTTTCAAAGGTGTCCTCCGAAGTAATGGGGATTTTCTTCCGGTACAACATATCGCCGGTGTCCAGTCCCGCATTCATCTGCATGATGGTCACACCAGTCTCGGCCTCTCCGTCGATGATCACTCTCTGGATAGGAGATGCCCCGCGGTATTTCGGAAGGAGGGATGCATGGATGTTCAGACATCCGTATTTTGGCAGATCCAGAATCTCCTGAGACAGGATCTGTCCGAACGCCGCCACGATATAAATATCTGCGGGATATTTTTTCAGTTCCTCAATGGCTTCCGGTGTCTTGATCCGACGGGGCTGGAATACAGGAATGCCATGTTTTACCGCACATTCCTTCACGGGAGGAAACTGTAATTCTTTGCTTCTGCCCTTTGGCTTGTCCGGCTGGGTCACCACTGCGGTGATCTCATGGCCCTGTGTGATCAGTGCCTCCAGCGCTCCCACGGCAAAATCGGGAGTTCCCATAAATACGATCTGCATAGTCTGTCTCCTTTCCGGAAAGCTTACTCTTCTTCCTCATCCTCGTAGGTCATATCCTGCAGCGGTCCTTCCGCCTTTTCCACATAGAGATGACCGTCCAGATGATCCAGTTCGTGGCAGATAGCTCTGGCCAGCAATTCTGTTCCCTCTACTTCGATGGGCTTCATATTCACATCCAGTGCTACCGCTTTCACATAATTAGGTCTGGTTACGATGCCGAACTTACCGGGTACGCTAAGACACCCTTCCTGTCCGGTCTGCTCTCCACTGCTCTCTACGATGCGGGGGTTGATCAGAATATACGGATCCTCTCCGGTGGTATCGATCACCACGATTCTCTTCAGGACACCTACCTGTGGTGCCGCCAGCCCTACGCCATTGGCATCGTACATAGTCTCCAACATATCCTCGATCAGTTCTTTGGTCCGGGGTGTCATCTCCTTGACCTCTTTGCAGGTCTTGGTCAGTACTTCATCCCCATATTCACGAATGTTTCTGATTGCCACAGTTCTTTACCTCCTATAACACGCTTACCGGGTCAAAATCAAATTGTATACTCATCTGTCTGGGCTGCCACTGTCTGAGAGTTTCCTCCAGTCTGTCCTTTACTTCCACCAGGACATCATACTCCGCATGCTTCACATAGAACACATACCGGTAGATATCATTGATCTTGCTGATGTTGGCAGGGGCAGGTCCCAGTACCTGTATCTTCTTATTGGACTGTTCTTTTTGCTTTCCTGACAAAAAGTCCATATTAGACTTTACCACATCTGTCAGTCTCAGGGCAAGCTGTTTTACATTTTCTTCCTCTTTCCCGTAGATCTGTACTGCCAGCATATGAGCCACCGGCGGGTAGCCGGACAGCTCTCTATACAGAATCTCCTCCTGATAAAAGCTCTCGTAATCCTGAGCCGCAGCACAGGTAATGGCGTAATGATCCGGCTGATAGGTCTGGATCACCGCTTCCCCGGGGAGCACCCCTCTGCCGGCCCGGCCCACCGCCTGGGTCAGAAGCTGGAAAGTCCGCTCTCCCGCCCGGTAATCCGACGCATTTAACGACAGATCCGCCGCCAGGATCCCCACCAGTGTCACCTTTGGGAAATCATGTCCCTTGACGATCATCTGGGTGCCGATCAGCACGTCCGCTTCCCCGTTTGCGAAGGAGGATAATATTTTCTCATAGCTGTCCTTCGTCCGGGTGGTATCCGCATCCATGCGTAACGTCCGCACACCGGGGTACAGCTCCTTTAGCTTTTCCTCGATCTGCTGGGTACCTGCCTTAAATCCCAGAATATATTTCGATCCACACTTGGGACAAAGCTTCGGCATCGGCTGTGTATAACCACAGTAATGACAGATCAGCCTTCCTCCCTTATGTTCCGAGAGAGAGACATCACAGTGCGGACACTTCATGACCTCACCGCAGGAACGGCAGGACACAAATCCCGCGTAGCCTCTTCGGTTTAAAAACAGGATGGTCTGCTGGCCCTTGTTCAGCCGGTCTGTCATCAGTTCCTGCAATTTTCTGCTGAAAATAGAACGGTTACCCTCCTGCAGTTCCTGTCTGAGATCTACCGTGTACACCGTGGGAAGTTCCCCGCCGGTGAGCCGCTTTGTCAGTTGAAACAGCCGGTATTCTCCCCTACCGGCACGATAATAGGCCTCCAGGGAAGGTGTGGCTGAACCCAGCACTACACTGGCTCCGTACAGTTCTGCCACTTCCAGAGCAGTCTCTCTGGCATGATATTTCGGAGTACTTTCACTTTTATAGCTGTTCTCCTGCTCCTCATCCATAACGATCAGTCCCAGATTCGGAAACGGTGTAAAAAGTGCGGATCTTGGTCCGATGATCACATCGATCTCACCTGCCTTGGCACGTTCGCACTGATCATATTTTTCCCCGGGGGACAGTGTGGAATTCATCACGCTGACCCGGTCTCCGAATCTCTGATAGAATCTGAGCAGTGTCTGATACGTCAGGGCAATCTCCGGGATCAGCACAATAGCCTGCCGTCCCCTTGCGATCATCTCTTCGATCAGCTGCATATATACTTCCGTCTTGCCACTGCCGGTAATGCCGTGGATCAGATAGGTCTGTCTCCTTCCGGCATCAAAATCCGCAAGCACTTCCGTAACGATGGTCTGCTGTTCCTCACTCAGCGTATTACGCACTGCCTCTACGGACTGCATTTTGACTGGATTGCGGTAGCTTTCAGAGCTGACCAGTTTTGCCGCGCCGCTTTTTACAATACTGTTCACTGTGGCAGCACTGACACCCAGTTTCCCCGTGATCCACTCATAGGGAATCGTTTCCTGCTCTGACAGGGCTTTTAACAGTCTTGCTTTGGCCACCTGTCTTTTCCGTTCACATTCTCCTAATAATGACAAAATCTCTTCTCTGTTCATCAGACGTACCAGCTGTCTGTGTTCCAGCTTTTTTACCGACTGTTTTGCCGGCAATACTGTCTTCAGTGCCTGGATCATGGTACAGCCGTAATTCCGGCGGATCCAGGCAGCCAGGACAATCATTTTGTCCTCCACTCCGGTCTCTTTTTCCGGCATTCCTGCGATATCCTTGATCTTCTCCGGAGCGAACTGACATGTTTCCCCAAAAGCCACCACGTAACCCTTGATGAGACGATTGCCGTTGCCAAACGGGATCATGACACAGGCTCCCGGCTCCAGTCTGCCCCGCAGACTCTCCGGCACCCGGTATTGAAAGGTTCTATCCAGTTTTTCGTGGGAGATATCTACAATGATATCCGCATATAACGTATTCAATCTGTTTTCCTCATTATTTTGCTGCAGATCCCGGAATATGTCCTTCCGCCAGAATATCCCGAATCAGATCTCTCTCATCCATGGGATGCTTCACCCCGCGGATCTCCTGGTAATCTTCATGTCCCTTGCCTGCCAGCACGATAATATCTCCGGGTTCTCCGTGTTCGATAGCATAAGTAATGGCTTCCTTACGATCGCAGATCTCTACATAATTTCCATCCGTTTTTGCCATACCTGTCTTGATATCGTCGATAATATCCTGCGGTTCCTCAAAACGGGGATTGTCGGAGGTAATGATGGTCAGATCCGCCAGCTTGCCGCTGACCTCTCCCATCTCAAAACGACGCTGTCTCGAACGGTTGCCTCCGCAGCCGAACAGGCTGATCAGTCTGTGAGGTTCATATTCCCGCAACGTGGTCAGCAGACTCTCCAGTGCCATGGCATTGTGGGCATAATCGATCAGCAGGGTGAACTGATCGGATACCTTGATCATCTCGATACGGCCTTTTACCTTTGCCTGCAACAGCGCCTTTTTAATGTTTTCCTCATCTACCTTGAAATGACGGCAGATGGCAATAGCCGCCAGCGCATTGTACACGCTGAATTTGCCGGGCATGGGCACTTCCACATCAAAATCCATCAGTCCGGCTACGTGGAAAGTCACGCCCAGTTCTCCGGGCTTATGCACCAGTTTCCGTTCTTCCGCCCGGAGCATACAGTGCTCTCCCATTCCGAAGCTCTCCAGTGTGCAGGTATGTCCTTCCGTCACTGCCTGCCAGTGCTCATCGTCACCATTCACAATACCTACCTTGCACTGTTTGAACAATAATCCCTTGCAGTGCAGATATTCCTCGAAGCTGGCATGCTCGTTGGGACCGATATGATCCGGTTCCAGATTCGTGAAAATACCGTAATCGAACACAAAGCCCTGCGTACGGTGCAGCATCAGCGCCTGAGAGGATACTTCCATCACAACCGTATCCAGTCCTGCCTCCACCATACGGGCAAAATACTCCTGCAGCAGATAGGATTCCGGGGTGGTATTGTTGGCATGGATATGTTCGTCTCCGATGATCACTTCGATGGTTCCCACCAGTCCCAC
>OKSB01001662.1_pt1 | contig 21618 bp, 19 predicted proteins | sample 1601171 | NCBI WGS metagenome assembly OKSB01 (sample SAMEA3541496, study PRJEB24748) | human gut metagenome | biome: human gut; feature: human-associated habitat; material: faeces | place: China | collected 2012 | reverse complement strand
GAGGGGGCCAACGTATTGGCCTGGGTGGAACTGATGCCCTACTCCAATGGATTAAACCGAAACATTGTGCAATGCCTGAAGGACTATGGGATTCCCCTTTACCTCTCTCACACTATTACGAATATCGTCGGGCGGGAGCGGGTGGAGCAGGTTGTGGTCTCTGAGGTAGGCGCTGACCGCAGGCCAATACCAGGTACGGAAATCAAGTTTGACTGCGACACCGTTCTGCTGAGCGTTGGACTTATTCCTGAAAACGAGCTGACCCGCGCCGCAGGAATTCCCATTGACAGCCGAACCAGCGGCGCCGTAGTTTTTGAAAACATGGAAACGGTGACTCCCGGAATTTTTAGCTGCGGGAATGTCGTCCATGTCCATGATCTGGTCGACTTTGTCACGGCGGAGAGCCGGCGTGCCGGTGCAGCGGCGGCTCGGTATGCGGCAGCTGGTCAGAGCTCCCCTGCCCTGTCCTGCCTGGAGGTGCAGAATGGCGCGGGGGTCACTTAGACGGTGCCGCAGAAGATACGGCCCGCCCATGTAGAGAAGGGCGTGGATCTCTTTTTCCGGGTTGACAACGTGTACCGGAACCGTCGTATCTGCGTGACCTCTTCAGGGGAGGAGCTATGCAGCTTCTCCAGAGAGCATATGGCCCCGGGTGAGATGGAGCACATTGTCCTGCCCAAGCGTCTGCTGGAGCGGGCGGGGGACGGGAAACTGACGGTTTCCCTGGCGGCGGAAAAGGGGGCGAAGGAATGACGGAGCTTACCTGTATTGTGTGCCCCAAGGGCTGTCGCCTGAATGTGGATGAGGAGAACGGGTTTCTGGTTACGGGGTATGGATGCCCCAGGGGAAAGGAATATGGACATACTGCGTCCTTCCAGCTTGGGCTCTTTATCCAATGTCGCCACCTCGGCACACTGCTCGGCGAAGCGCACCAACAGGTCTTTGCCGATGTCGGTATGCGCCATCTCGCGGCCGCGGAAGCGGACCGAGACCTTGACGCGGTTGCCGTCGGCAAGGAACTTCTGGGCATTCTTGAGCTTTGTGTTGAAATCGCCGACATCGATGCCGGGCGACATACGGATCTCTTTGATCTCGACCACGTGCTGGTTCTTCTTCGCTTCCTTTTCGCGCTTGCCCTGTTCAAAGCGGAACTTGCCGTAGTCCATGAGCTTGCACACGGGGGGCGTAGCCTGCGGGGAGATCTTGACGAGGTCAAGCCCCTGCTCGTCGGCGATCCGCTGCGCCTGGGCGGCAGACATGATGCCGAGCTGCTCACCGGTGGAACCGATCAGACGGATCTCGCTGTCTCGAATGTCCTCATTGAGCTGATGCACATCCTTGCTAATACCGAAGCACCTCCATTAAATGATTTGACCAAACAAAAACGAGCGCAGCCATGCCGCACCCGTACAACAAACGCAAAGCGCCCACGCGCTTTTTCGATCATTGACCTTCTCGCTTGCGCTAAAGGTGAGAACGGATGCTGCCGTTCTTCTTTGTTTTGCGTAGGTATGATACCACCTCCGCCGCCGTTTGTCAACGATAATTTGCGGAAAAATGCCGTGAAGAAGAAATTTTTCCATTTTTCGGCCGCGCTGCGGATTTTTGCGCGCCGTGTATAGTTTTTCCGCCGCGCGGAAAAACTATCTGCCGTAGCAGAACAAAGGAAAGGAGGCGGGCACATGAAGGAGAAGAACCAGAACAAGGAGCAGAACACCAATCAGAACCAGGAGCAGAACCAGAACACCAACCAGCGCTGAGCTTGCATAAGAATGGGAAGGGGACGGCACGAGGCCGTCCCCTTCCCACGTTTCTTCCTGCAAATCTTTTCTTGTATTTTCCGGTGAGGTTTTATATAATAGGTGCGTTATCATTCAGGAAAGGAAGCGGCGCATGACAGACGCGATCGTGCAATGGCTGCTCTCGGCGGGTGAGGGAAAATTCCTTGCGACCGTGCTCATTTCGATGCTGCCGGTCATTGAGCTGCGCGGCGGGCTGCCCGCGGGCATGGCGATGGGGCTTCCGCTCAGAGATGCCTTTCTCGCGGCGCTGCTCGGCAATCTGCTTCCCGTTCCGTTTATCATCCTTTTCGCGCGCAGGGGCTTTGCGTGGGTCCGCGCCCATATCCCGCGCCTCGGGCGCTGGGTCGACCGGATCGAGCGGAAGGCCTGGAGCAAGAGCGATAAGGTCGTGCGCTATCAGGCGTGGGGGCTGCTGCTCTTCGTGGCCGTGCCGCTGCCCGGCACGGGCGCGTGGACCGGCGCGCTGATCGCGGCGCTGCTCGATCTGCGGCTCAAGCTCGCCGTGCCCGCCATCACCGCCGGCGTGTTCCTTGCGGGCATCATCATTTCACTTCTCACCTACGGAGCTGCTGCGCTGCTATGAAAATTCTCGTTTTTTCCGACTCCCACGGCAATGAGGACAACATGATCCGCGCCGTGGAGCGGGAGCGCCCCTTTACGCTCGACGCCATCGTACACCTCGGCGACGGCTGGCGCGACGCGGAGGCGCTGCACCGCCTGTATCCCCGCATCCCGCTCGAGCAGGTGCCGGGCAACTGCGACCTCGGCCGCTTTGAGGAGCGCGAGCGCGTCGTCTTTTTCGGCGACTGCCGCGTGCTGCTCTGCCACGGGCACACGCTGGGCGTGAAGTCCTCGCTGCTGCGCGCGTCCTACGAGGCGCGAGAGCGCGGCGCGCAGGCGCTGCTTTACGGGCACACGCACATCCCGCACATCGACTACCACGATGGGCTGTGGCTCGTCAATCCCGGCAGCATCGGCGACCATCGCCGCCCGTCCTACGGGGTGCTGACGGTCGAGGGGGACAAGCTCTCCCCCGCAAATTTTACTTTGGAATAAAAATAAATCAGGAGATGACCCTACCATGCCCTCCGAACCCTTGATCGCGCTTGCGCTGAGCCTGCTCATCAGTCTTGCTCCCTTTCTGCCGGCGGCGGAAAAGTCCGCGCCCGAGGAGGAGCCCGCCCCCGCCGTCGAGGAGCAGCCCGCCCTCAGCGCGGAGCAGCTTGCCGCGCTCGCGCAGACGCCCGCCTCGTGGTTCGACGAGCCGGCCCTGCTGGACGCGCTGTCGAAGCTGCCGCACTACGATGAGACCCGCGCGCAGCGTTACCTTGCCTACCGCACCGGCGGCGCCTGGACGCTCGAGCAGGTGCTGCGCATCGTGAACACGGACAACGATCTGCCGCGCTTTACCGCCGCGGTGGATGCGGACCCGGACGACGGCGATCTCATTCTGGTCAACAAATATAGCCGTCTCGCGAGCGACTATGTGCCGGAGGACCTTGTGACGGTCGAGCCCGCCTACTCCAACGGCGGCAAGCTCAAGAGCGAGGCCAACGACGCCTTCTGCGACCTGGTCAAGGCCATGTGGGCGGAAACGGGACTGCACCTTGTCAACGCCTCGCCCTACCGCAGCTACCAGACGCAGAAGAACCTCTACGCCCGCTACCGCACACAGTACAGCGAGGCAACGACCGACCGCTTCTCCGCCCGCGCGGGCTACAGCGAGCATCAGACCGGCCTTGCGCTGGACGTCATCGCTCCCGGCGGTACGCTCAACGGCTTCAAGAACACGCAGCAGTTCGTCTGGATGCGCGACAACGCCCACCGCTTCGGCTTTATCCTGCGCTACGGCGACGGCATGGAGTACATCACCGGCTACAAGTTCGAGCCCTGGCACTACCGCTACGTCGGCGTCGACGCCGCGACGTTCATCTATGAAAACGATCTCACGTTCGAGGAATACTACGCCTATTATGTAAAAAAATAAGCCGCCCTCCGGCAGCTTTACGGCAAAAAAGAAACAGCCCTTGACCGCTTTTTCTCTCGCGCGGTCAAGGGCTATTTCTCTGCGCTCTTATTATCTAACATCCTTGGTTACCTCTCTTTCTGCAAAGTCGGCGGCACCGGATAACGCTTGCTCATGGTGTCACTCTCGCTCTATATCAACACCGCAGGAGGCGGTGAACTCCGTTTATGACGTTTCAACATTCGAGAGTGCTGGGACCGGTCGTCGGTGCCTTCGGGATCAGCTGTACATTGGACTCACCCTTTCTTGAGGTGCTTTTACTATAGCACATCTCCGCGCCCCGCACAAGCCGCCGAACGCACGAAAAAGGCAGGGAGAAAACTGTGCATGGCTCTGAACTTTTCGCTTTCGCACAGTTTTGTGTTGACACGGTAAACCGCGGAATGATATAGTGTAAGTGTTGTGGGGCATTTTCCCCGCAAAAAAGGAAGCTCCGGCGGCTGCCGGAGCTTCCCTTTTTATTCTTTTATTCCACGGTGACGGATTTGGCAAGGTTGCGGGGCTTATCAATGTCGCAGCCGCGCTGGAGCGCGATGTAGTACGAGAAGAGCTGGAGCGGCACGACGCCGAGCGAGGGCAGCAGCATCGCGGCCGTATCGGGAATGGTGAGGACGTGATCGACGGTCTTTGCCATTTCGCCGCGGTGGCTCTCCGTGGTGAGTGCCAGCACATCCGCGCCGCGGGCCTTGACCTCAACGACGTTGCTCATCGCCTTATCAAAGAGCGGGCCGTAGGTGCCCAGCGCGATGACGAGCGTGCCGTCCTCGATGAGAGAGATCGTGCCGTGCTTCAGCTCGCCGGAGGCGTAGGCCTCAGAGTGGATGTAGCTGATCTCCTTGAGTTTGAGCGAGCCTTCGAGGCCGAGCGCGTAGTCGAGGTTGCGGCCGATGAAGAAGACGCTCTCGTGGTGGAAGTGCTGCGCGGCGTACTTCTGAATGTCCTCGCAATGGCCGAGCGTTTCCTTCACCTTGTCGGGCAGGAGCGCAAGCTCACGCACCGCGTCGGCGTATTCTTCCTCCCTCACCGTACCGAGGATCTTGGCAAAGCAGAGGCCGACCATATCCAGCACGGCGAGCTGCGTGGAATACGCCTTGGTGGTGGCGACGGCGATCTCGGGGCCTGCCCAGGTGTAGAGCACGTCGTCGCTCTCGCGGGCGATGGACGAGCCGACCACGTTGACGATGGAGAGGATGTACGCGCCGCGCTTTTTCGCCTCGCGCAGCGCCGCCATGGTGTCGAGCGTTTCGCCGGACTGGCTGATGATGATGACGAGCGTCTTATCGTCCACGATGGGATCGCTGTAGCGGAACTCGCTCGCCAGCGCGACCTCGACGTTGCGGCGCAGCAGATGCTCCAGATTATACTTGCCGACCATGCCGACGTGGTAGCTCGAGCCGCAGGCAACGATGAAGATGCGGTCAAAGCCCCGAATTTTCTCCGGCGTGAGCTTGAGATCGTCGAACACGACCTCGCCGCCGCGCAGACGCGGCGCGATGGCGTGGCGCAGGGCGTCGGGCTGCTCCATGATCTCCTTGAGCATGAAGTGCGGGTAGCCGCCCTTTTCCGCCGCGCTGACCTCCCACTCGATGTGGTGATGCTCCTTTTCAATGGGCTGCTGCATGGCGTTGTAGAGCTGAATGCCGCCGCGGGTGAGCACGGCGATCTCGCCGTCGTCCATATACACCACGTCGCGCGTGTGCCTGATGATGGCGGTCGCGTCGCTCGCGAGGAAGCTGCAGCCCTCGCCGAAGCCGAGCAGCAGCGGCGCGTCCTTGCGCGCGGCGATGATGCGGTCGGGACAATCGGCGCAGAGCATCCCGAGCGCGTAGGCGCCCTCGATGCGGCGCAGCACGCGGCCCACGGACTCGAAGAAGTCGCCGCACTCGTTGTAGTAGAACTCGAGCAGCTGCGCCACGACCTCGGTATCCGTTTCAGATCTGAAGGTCACGCCCTGCGAGATCAGAAATTCCTTGAGCTCGACATAGTTTTCGATGATGCCGTTGTGGATGACGGCAAACTTGCCGTTCTCGCTGACGTGAGGGTGGGAGTTGACGTCGTTCGGCGCGCCGTGGGTCGCCCAGCGGGTATGGCCCATGCCGATGGTGCCCTCCACATCCGTGCCGCCGTGGACGAGGTCGCTCAATGCCTTGAGCCGGCCCACGGTTTTTTTGACCTGAAGCTCATGCCGCGGCGAAACGACCGCGATACCGGCGCTGTCATAGCCGCGGTATTCCAGACGGGCGAGGCCGTCGAGCAAAATGGGGGCAGCCTGCTCGCTGCCGACGTATCCAACAATACCACACATAAATAAGTTCTCCTTTATGATCACAAAAGTCTCTGCGGAGCGCAGGGCTCCGCCGCAGGGCGCAATACGCCCTGCGCGATCAAAAGGGGAAACGCACAGAGATTTCACCTTTTCCGTTCCGTCACAGTCCCTCTGTTCCGCGGTCGCCCGCGTATTTGTCGGCTGTGTGCGCGCCGGAACCGCACGGGGAGGCATCCGCCGAAAATTCGATCACCTCCCGCCTCGTCGTCCTCCGCGAGGGAGGCTCATGGCGCTTTGTCGGTTTTGAGCCGAAAACTCCTTTCTTTGTCTGTGCTTTGAAAATGGAATCTATCTCCACCGTCAGGATATGACGGAGGAAGGCAATAAAATGTTCCCGCGCGGGGCAAAATAAGGCGAAAAATCCTTACGGGAGGCTCCGCCATGGTCACCGCTTTTGTGCGCACGATCCTTTTATACTTCATCATCATGCTCGGTCTGCGGCTGATGGGCAAGCGCCAGATCGGCGAGCTGGAGCCGACTGAGCTGGTGCTCACGATGCTCATTTCCGACCTTGCCGCCGTGCCGATGCAGGATTTCGGCATCCCGCTGCTCAACGGCGTGGTGCCGATCGTGACGCTGCTCGCGCTGTCGATGCTGCTCTCGTATGGCTGTATGCGCTCCATCCGGCTGCGGCGGCTCGTGTGCGGCAGCCCGACCACGCTCATCAAGGACGGTATCCTACAGCAAGCCGCCATGCGGGCGAACCGCTTCACGCTCGACGAGCTCATCGAGGCGCTGCGCAGTCAGGGCGTGACCGACCTCACGACGGTGAAGTACGCCATTTTAGAGACGGACGGGCAGCTCTCCGTGCTGCTCTACCCCGCCGAGCAGCCGGCGACGCCGAAGCAGCTTGGGCGCGCGGTGAAGGACGATCTTTTCCTCCCGCAGGTGCTCATCAACGACGGGCGCGTGCTCGACGGCGGCCTTGCCTATCGCGGCCTGACGCGCGGCTGGCTCACGCGGGAGCTTTCCTCGCGCGGCTATCGCAGCCCCTCGGAGGTGCTGCTCCTCACCATCGACGACGCGGGCAAGATCCTCTGCATCGGAAAGGAGGGGGCGAAATGAGGCATTGGCTCTCTCCCCTGCTGGTGCTCGCGCTGCTCTTCGGCGGCGCGATGGCCAACGCGCGTTACGTCTCAAAAAGCGTGGACGGCTGGTGCGCGGGTGTGGAAGCCTCCCTTGCCGCCGCCGAGGCGGAGGACTGGGAGGGGGCGCGCGAAGCGCTCGGCGCGGTGTATGCCTCCTGGGACGCGCGGCAGACCTACTTTCACATCATGGTCGAGCACGCGGAGCTGGACGCGGCGGAGGCGCTTTTCGCCGTTTCGCACAGCTTCGCCGAAAGCGAGGACGGCGCAGAGTTCCGCGCCAACACCGCCGAGCTGCTCACGCAGCTGCGGCTGCTCGACGAGATGGAGGAAATCTCGATCAAGAATATTCTTTAAGGCAGCATTGCGCAATTCGCCGAAGCACGAAGGCGCAATTGTGCGGTCTCGCCTTAGGTCTTGTCCGCAAGGAGCTTGTTGAGCTCGTGCATGAAGGTGTCGATGTCCTTGAACTGGCGGTAGACGGAGGCGAAGCGGACGTAGGCGACCTCGTCCACGCTGCGCAGCTTGTCCATCACCTGCTCGCCGATGGCCTCGGTCGAGACCTCGCGTTCGAGGGAGTTTTGCAGGTTCTGCTCGATCTCCTCGCTGATGCGCTCGAGCTCGTCGAACGACACAGGACGCTTCTCGCAGGCGCGGATCATGCCGCGCAGGACCTTGCTCCGGTCGAAGCTCTGGCGGCTGCCGTCCTTCTTGATGACGACCATCGGCAGGCTCTCCACCGTTTCATAGGTGGTGAAGCGCTTTTCGCACGACAGGCACTCGCGGCGGCGGCGGATGCTGCTGCCCTCCTCCGCCGGGCGGGAGTCGACGACCTTGCTTTCCTTGTAACCGCAGTAGGGGCATTTCATGGGCTCGCACCTCATTTTCTTTGGTTTTGGCAGGATTCCATTGTTATTGTAGCACAGTCTTTTGTAAAATGGTAGACATAATTTTCAGTTTTTTCAAAATATAGGGGCCTTCCTTCGGTCAAAGGCGTAGATGATGTGGGGTTCTCCGCCGATCTCCTCCACGCGCGCGAAGCAGAACAGCTCCGGGAGCGGCCAGGGCCGCGCGGGCGAATACGGCAGGGCAAGCTCCAACCGTCCGCCGTTCTCGCGCCGCAGGGCGCGGGAAAAGGTCAGCTCCCAGCGGGCGCTCGGAAAGCGCACCGGCGCGCCGCGCCGCCAGACCGCCTGATCGTCCATGCTCCCGCCTCCCCACAAAAAAGCTGCCTGTACACTCTATGCACAGGCAGCCTTGCTTATTTCGGTTTTTACTTGACCTCATAGGTGCCGCGCACGAGCAGCTTGGTCGTCGCCGCAGTCGCCTTGACGCCGCGGTCGGAGATCGTCATCATGTAAAGATGGTTCTTCGTCAGGCCGGCGCCGTTGTCCAGCGTCGTGCCGCCGGTCGAGTCAATGAGGCCCGGGCTGGAGGGCGACACGACCGACGCCGTGCCGACACGCAGCATGACCTCGCAGCCGATCGCACCGTAGAGGACCTGTCCGTTCGTCATCGTGACGACCGCAAAGCTGTCCGCCGTGCCGGCGCTCGCGCCCTCGTTCGACGTCTGCGAGCCGTACTTCTCCTCAAGCCGTTTGATGTCGGCGTCCACCTGCGCGCGCAGCTCTTTCGAGGCCGTGTCCGTGCGCGCGGCGAGCTTTTCGTCCACCCTGGTCATGAGCTCCGGCAGGAACTTTTCGTTGAGATAGCTGAGCGTCACGAGCGGATCGGACGAGGAGCCCGCCGTCCCCGCCGCGGCGACGGAGATCGAGAGGATCGTCAGGCTCGCAAGCAGGAGCGTAAAGAGCCGTGTGAGCGCGTGAGGAGTCTTTTTCATGATGTACCTTCCTTTTCTTTTGTGCAGGGGGTATGTCGCGGCAAAAGCCGCCGCGAAAGAAGAGGACGCGCCGCCCCCTTCTTTCGGGCCTTTTCAGATCAGCTGCGTATTGCCGAGCCCGAAGCTCACCGCGATGGCGGCGTCAATGCGCTCCATCAGCTCGCCGTCCACACGGCCCATGCGCTCGCGCAGGCGGCGCTTGTCGAGCGTGCGCACCTGCTCGAGCAGGACCACGCTGTCGCGCGGCAGACCGTGGTCCGGCGCAGAGAGCGCGATATGCGTCGGCAGCTTCGCCTTGTTCGTCTGGGACGTGATCGCGGCGGCGATCACCGTCGGGCTGTAGCGGTTCCCGGTGTCGTTCTGAATGATGAGCACCGGACGCACGCCGCCCTGCTCGCTCCCGACCACGGGAGAGAGGTCGGCGTAATAGATATCGCCTCGTCTGACATTGGTATCCACGCTTCGTTCACACTCCGAGAAGAAGTTCCCGCCGCGTCCTTCGCGGCCGGTCACTTTCATTCTCCCACACTCGGGCGGGATTTATACGGAGCGTACCGAATTTCTCCGCTCCCCCGCCCACGCTATCCTATGCGCGGCGCGCGGGGGCGGTGCTTATCCGAGGAGCTGGAGATTGCGGTCAACGCATTTGCCGCCGAGGTAATAATAGCGCGGCACGCGCTTGCTGACGGCGCAAAGCAGCTCGTAGCTGATGGTGCCGCACTGCTTGGCGGCGGTCTCGATGAGCTGATGCTCGCCGAACACCTCGATCTCGTCGCCGACCCTGAGCTGCGGGAGGTCGGTCACGTCGATCATGCACATATCCATGCAGATGCGCCCGACCTGCTGCGCCTCGCCGTAGGGCGTGAGCACGCGCAGCTTGCCGGAGAGGGCGCGGAAAAGGCCGTCGGCGTAGCCGATGGGCAGCACCGCGATGCGGCTGGGTCTTGTCGTGAAAAACTGCCGGCCGTAGCTGATGGAGGTGTCGGGGTCAAAGTCCTTGATGGTGGAAACGGTGGTCTTGACCGTCATGACGGGCTTCATGCCCATCCGCTCGGCAAGGTCGCCCGTGCCGTAGAGAATGATGCCGCAGCGCACCATGTCCCACGCCCACTCGGGGTAGCTGGCGATGCCGCCGGCGTTGCAGCAGTGGTGCAGGCGGAATCGGAAATTGCCCTGCGTTTCCACGGCGTCGATCATGCGCAGGAAGCGGTCGTGCTGGACCTTCGTAAATTCCACGCACTCGTCCGCCGCCTCGTCGCTGACGCAGAAGTGCGTGAACACGCCCTCCACGTCCAGTCCCGGAAGCGTGAGGATCTTCAGAATGTCGCGCAGGCTCGCGTCGAAGTGCGCGTCGTCGCACTGGAAGCCGAGACGGCCCATGCCGGTGTCGAGCTTGATGTGGACCTTCATCGTTCCGCCCGCGCGGACCGCGGCGGAGGAATAAGCCTCGGCGATGGCGAGGTTCGGCACGGCCTGCGTCATGTCGTTTTTCAGGATGCGCTCGGCCTGATCGGCGGGCGTGAAGCCCAGCATCAGGATGGGGAGCGTGATCCCGTTCACGCGCAGCTCCTCGCACTCGTCGAGGTTCGACACGGCGAGATAGCCCGCGCCGAGCCTTTCAAGATGCTTCGCCACGCGCACCGCGCCGTGACCGTAGGCATCCGCCTTGACCACGCCGAGGAGCTTTGCCTTCGGTCCGACCTGACGGCGAATGGTCTCAAAATTATGGGTGAGGTTATCCAAGCTGATCTCCGCCCATGTGCGCTTCAGTGTACTCTCCATATAAGTTCACTGCTTTCCTTCCAAGTGTAACGCAAGGCGTTCCGCGCGGCAGGGAGAAACGCTCAGCCGCCGGCTTCGCTTTCGTCCGCCGCTATTGTATCACAAAAAGCAAAGCTCGTAAACTCCATATATGCGGTAATTTTATCCTTTTCCGCAATCTCCGCGCGCAGCGGCGCGTCATCCGCGCCGAACCAGAGCGTGCATCGGATCGTTTCGCCGCCCGCCTCGCTCTCGAAGCACAGCCGCAGGGCGCGGACCGTCCCGCCGCCGTATTCGATCTCCTCCTCGCTGCGCTCGGTCAGCCAGCCCTCCCCGGCGGCGCGGAGCGCGAGGGGCACGCAGGTCACGGCGCTGACGCCGCCCGGCGTCCCGCCCGCGTCGAGCACAAGGCCGTCGTATTCGAGCTTGAGCGTATCGGCGGCGAGGTGCGCCGTCACGCCCGCGAGCAGCTCCGGCGCGAGGACGGTGACCCTTGTCTCCTCCGCGTCGGCGTCGAAGCGGAGCGTATAGCGCACGTTCTCCTCCTCGTCCGCAAGCTCGACCGCGGCGGCAGCCGTGTAGGATGTGAGCGCGGCATAGCGCTCCTGCACCGTCTCCGCGCGGGAGGCGGTCTCCTTCGTGCGGCAGGCGGTGAGCGGGAGCAGGAACAGAGCGCTGAGCAGCAGCGCGGCGAGCTTTTTCATAGGGCGGCCTCCATGCAGAATGATCTTCTCATACCTATGCCGCGCGCCCGCCGCCTATGTCCGCCCGCGGCGGAAAAGAGTTGCCCTTTGGCGAGAAGTGTGCCATAATGGCGGCAGACTCGCAAGCATCGGAGGTATCCCATGAAAAAGAAACTATTGTCCCTCGTCTGCGCGCTCGCGCTGACGATCTCTCTGCTCCCCGCCGCACAGGCGCTGGAGGGCGAAGGCACGCGCGCCGCGGAGGCTCTCGCGTCCCTCGGTCTTGTGACCGGCACCGGAGCCGGCTATGCCGCCGAGGACGCCGCGACGCAGGAGCAGGCCGCCGCGCTGCTCGTGCGCCTGCTCGGTGCGGAGAAAACCGCAAAGGCCGACCGCCGCAGCTGCGGCTGGGCGGGTATTCCCTCTTGGGCGCGGAGCGCAGTGAACTACTGCGCCTTTCATGACCTGATCGACTGGAGCGAATACCGCGCCGGCGGCGCGCTGGATGCAGAGCTCTGGTGCGCCATGCTGCTGCGCGCGCTCGGCTGCGGCTCTGAGCTTGGAAGCAGCGCGGCGCGGACCGCGCTGCGCATCGGCCTTATCTCCCGTCCGCTCGAGGGCACGCTCACGCGCGGCGATCTCTTTGAAACGGCGCTCGCCGCGCTGACCTATCCCGCGAAGGACGGCGGCACGCTGCTTGACGGTCTGCTCGCGAAGGGACTCTGCACCGCCGCGGCGGTCGAAGCGCTCGGTCTGCGCCGCGAGACGCTGACCGCCCGCGAGGCCGCCGACCGCCACCTCTCCGCCATTCTCTGCCTTGACCTTTTCGCGGACGAGGAGGCCATCGAGGCCGATGAACCGACCGCCAACGCCAGCGCCTTCCTCATCTCGCCGGACGGTCTTGCCGTGACGAACTACCACTCCATCGACGGCGCGATCAGCGGGCGCGCGACGCTCATCACGGGCGAAGCGTGCGCGATCGAGCGCGTGATCTACTACGACGCCGACATCGACCTTGCCGTTATCCGCATTGCGCACACGACCGCAGAGGGCGAGACCGTTCCGCGCTTTCACGCCATCGCGCTCGCGGGCGCGAAGGAGGTGCGCATGGGCGACACGGTCTACGCGCTCGGCAATCCGCTGGGGTTGGGTCTCGCCATGAGCCGGGGCATCGTGAGCGCCACGGCGCACAAGGCCGATCTCTCGACGCTGCCCTGCATCGTCAGCGACGCGACCATCTCGCGCGGCTCGAGCGGCGGCGCGCTGCTCAACGAATACGGCCGCGCCGTCGCCGTCACGACCGGCGCATACGTTTACGGCAACAATATGTACCTCTGTGTGCCGCTCGATCCGGTGCTGGAGGCCGACCTCACCGGCGAGGGCATGACGCTGCAGGAGGTGCTTGACGCCGTGACCGCGGCGCGCGAGGCCGCCGCGGCGGCTGCCAAAGCAGACGAATCACGCTAAGCTCAAAAGGACGCTGCCCAGCGGGCAGCGTCCTTTGTTGTGTTTTTCGGTGTTACTTTCTCTTGTAGCCGCGGTTGAGACGCATCTCAAGGGCGTCAAGCTCCTCGTAGAGCTCCTCGGGCACCTTGCCGATCTTCTCGTAGTAGGCGCGGGCGTCGGAGCACTCCTGCAGCCAAAGGTCACGGTCGACGGAGAGCAGGCGGCGCATATCGTACATGGACATTTCAAGGCCTTCCATGTCGATGTCGTGGGTGTTGGGCTCGTAGCCGAGCGCAGTCTCCGCCGCGCCGATCTCATCGTCCGCGCGGGAGATGATCCACTGTAGCACACGCATATTGTCGCCGAAGCCGGGCCAAGCGAAGTGACCCTCGTCGTCGGTGCGGAACCAGTTGACGTTGAAGATCTTGGGCGGGTGCGGGATCTTCTTGCCCATATCCAGCCAGTGCTGCCAGTAGTCGCCCATGTGGTAGCCGCAGAAGGGCAGCATCGCCATGGGGTCGCGGCGCACGACGCCGACCTGACCGGTCGCGGCGGCGGTGGTCTCCGACGCCATGATGGAGCCGACGAACACACCGTGCTGCCAGTTGAAGGACTGGTAGACCAGCGGCGCGGTCTTGGCGCGGCGGCCGCCGAAGATGATGGCGCTGATGGGCACGCCCTCGGGATTGTCAAACTCGGGGCTGAGGCAGGGGCAGTTGCGGGCGGGCGCGGTGAAGCGGCTGTTGGGATGCGCCGCCTTTTCGGGGCTCTGCGGCGTCCAGGGACGGCCGCGCCAGTCGATCGCGCGGGCAGGCGGGGTCTTGTTCAGGCCCTCCCACCACACGGTATTGTCGCTCAGGTCGAGGGCAACGTTGGTGAAGATGGTGTCCTTATGCGTGGAGATGAGGGCGTTGGGGTTGGACTTCATGGAGGTGCCCGGCGCGACGCCGAAGAAGCCGTTCTCGGGGTTCACCGCCCAGAGGCGGCCGTCCTTGCCGATGCGCAGCCACGCAATGTCGTCGCCCACGCACCACACGCGCCAGCCCCAGCGCTGCAGGCCCTCGGGCGGGATGAGCATGGCGAGGTTCGTCTTGCCGCAGGCGGAGGGGAAGGCGGCGGAGATGTACTTGATCTCGCCGCGGGGATTCTGGATGCCGAGGATGAGCATGTGCTCCGCCATCCAGCCCTCCTGCCGGCCGAGGTTGGAGGCAATGCGCAGGGCGAAGCACTTCTTGCCCTGGAGCACGTTGCCGCCGTAGTTGGAGTTCATGGAAATGATGGTATTGTCCTGCGGGAAGTGGACAATGTACTTGTTCTCTTTATCGAGATTGCACTGGCAGTGCAGTCCCTTGATAAAACCGGTATCGTCGCCGAGCGCGTCGCACACGGCCTTGCCGATACGGGTCATGATCGCCATATTCAAAACGACGTAGATGGAGTCCGTCAGCTCAAAGCCGTACTTGGCAAACGGCGAGCCGATGATGGACATGGAGTACGGAATGACATACATCGTGCGGCCCTTGTAGGCGCCGTCGGCGAGAGCGTACATCTTCTCGTACATTTCCTTGGGGTCCATCCAGTGGTTGGTGGGACCGGCGTCCTCCTCGCGCTCACAGCAGATGAAGGTGCGGTCCTCGACGCGGGCGACATCGTCCGGGTCGGTGCGGTGGAGATAGCAGCCGGGGAGCTTATACTCGTTGAGCTTGATGAGGATGCCCTCCTCGACGGCCTGCTTCCGCAGCGCCTCGAGCTGTTCCTCCTCACCGGTGATCCAGACGATCTTGTCCGGCTGCGTCATGGCGGCCATTTCCTCCATCCACTGGAGAACGGCCTCGTTTTTCGTGAGGGCGCTTGCCGCGTCCATCCACTTCAGAGCGGTCTTGCTTTCGGATTTTGTCATCTCGTTTCTTTCCTCTTCAGCATATCCGCGAGGCAAATGAAAAGAAAATTTTTACCCCGTGGCTGTGTGGTTCGCTTTGCATCCCGGACGGGAGAGGGAGCTGACCGATGCACAGAGAAAAATTGCTATTGAGAGTCCTCCTGCTTCAGCAGTTTAGCAGAAAGAGCCTTCAATAGCAATAAATCAACTCATTATTATTTTCTATAAATGGCGTCCCGCCGTCAAGCCGGCAGACGCTCAGCCAGCGCGCGGGTCAGACGGGCGAACTCCTCCAGCCCCAGCTTCTCGCCGCGGACCGTCGGCGCAAGGCCGGCGGAAACGACCGCCCCGGTCACCTGCTCCTTGGTGAGCTGACTGCCGAAGCCGGTCATCAGGCTGTTGACGATCGTCTTGCGGCGCAGGGCGAAGGCGGCATAGACGACGCGGAAGAAGAATTTCTCGTCCTCCACCACAACCGGCGGCGTCTTACGCACTTCGGCGCGCAGGACAGCGGAGGTCACTTTCGGCTGCGGCTGGAAGCACTCGCGCCCGACCTCGAAGAGCAGACGCGGCGCGGTGTGGTACTGCATATAGACCGAGAACGCGCCATAGGCGGCGGTGCCTGGCGCAGCGCAGAGCCGCTCGGCGACCTCCTTCTGCACGAGCACCGTGATGCTCTCAAAGCACTTTGACTCGAGCAGCGCGGTGATGGCAGGCGTCGTGATGTTATAGGGCAGGTTCGCGCAGACGATGGGCGTGAGTCCCGCGAGCTTTTCGCGCACAAGGGCGGGAATGTCGGTCTTGAGGATATCGGCGGAGACGACCTCGAAGTTGTCGAAGTTCGCCATCGTCTCGTCCAGAATGGGCAGCAGCGCCCTGTCCAGCTCGACCGCGACGACCCTGTTCGCGCGGCGGCAGAGCTCATGGCTGAGCGCGCCGATGCCGGGGCCGATCTCCAGCACGCCGTTTCCCTCCCCCGCCTCGCTCGCCTCGGCGATGGCGGCGGGGACGGAGGCGTCGATGAGGAAATTCTGCCCCATGGACTTGCTGAAATGAAAGCCGTGGCGGCGCAGCAGCGCCTCGATGGCGGCAAAGTCACAATGCTCCATGCGTGTCTCCTTTGCAGGTAAAAGAATCGAAAATATTTTACCACAGAGAGGTGAAAAAGAGTAGCATTTTTTTCGCGCCTGTGCTATGATTCTGCCGATATTTGCAGAAAGAGGTCGTTTTTTATGGAGCTGACGCCTGTCACCTATCTCATCGTCCTGCCGCTCGTGTTTCTCGCGGGCTTTGTGGACTCCGTCGCCGGCGGCGGCGGGATCATCTCGCTGCCCGCCTATCTGATGGCCGGTATCCCCGCCCATCTGGCCGCCGGCACGAACAAGGTCGTCAACGGCACGGGCACGCTCGTCGCCGCGCTGAAGTATTTCCGCAGCGGCAAGGTCCTGCTGCGTCCCGCCGTCACGGCGGCGGTGTGCGCGCTCATCGGCTCGGCTGTCGGCACGGAGCTGGCGGTCCTCATCTCCGAGCAGACGCTCGAGACGCTGATGCTCGTGGCGCTGCCCTGCGTGGCTGTCTTTCTGAGCGTCAAAAAGGACTTCGGGCGGGACATTCCCGCCGAGGAGCGTCCCGTTTATACGCCGCGGCAGGAGCTGCTGCGCTCCGCCCTCATCGGACTGGTGTTCGGCTGCTACGACGGACTGGTCGGTCCGGGCACCGGTACCTTTATGATCCTCGGCTTCACGGCGCTGCTCTCGCTCGACCTCATCACCGCGGGCGGCTGCGCCAAGGCGAGCAACCTGGCCTCCTGCGCCGCCTCCGCCGTGGTGTGGATCCTGCACGGGCAGGTGCTCTGGGCGCTGGCGATCCCCGCTCTCGCGTGCAGCATCGCCGGCAATTATCTCGGCGCGCTCTACGCCATCCGCGGCGGCAGCAAGAAGATCCGCAGCGTGATGTTCCTGGTGCTGGGCCTGCTGTTCGTGAAGATGCTCTATGAGCTGCTGTTCTGAGAAAAGCGAAAAGAAAACCGAGGGCAGCTGCCCTCGGTTTTTTCATGCTCTCAGTCCAGAAAATAGGCGACGGAATTGCGCCGCCCGAACTGGATGCACTCGTTGTAGGTGTCCATGAACAGGTCGATCTTCGCGCCCCGCACGCCGGTATCCTCCGCGTGGCTCATACCGTAGGTGTAGGACCCGGAGGTGATGAACATGGTCGTCCCCAGCGGGATGACGCTTTTGTCCACCGCCACGCAGCCGCGCGCGACCGTGGTGCCGGTCGCGGTGATGGTGCCAACCCCGTCGTAGCCGGTGGTGTAGGCGGTACATTTGACCTCCATCGAGCCGGTGAAGTGCAGCGCGTCGCCGGACTGCATGAGCAGATAGCCGCTGCCGTCGCTGTTCTTCACGACCGAGGCAATGGTATCGCCCGCCTGCGCCTCCTTGACGAGGGTGCCGACGTAGGCGTACTCGGTGACGCTGGTATTGTTCTGCTCGGCGACCGCCTGACGCAAGACCAGCTCGCCGTCGGCGTAAACGACCTCATAGACCACCTCGCGCGTACCGTCCAGGCCCTGCTGCCAGACCTGCGTCTCCCCCTTGGGGACCTTATAGCTCTCGGTGTAGACCGTGGCGTGCTCCGCCGGCTCGGTGAGCGTCTCGTAGTAGGTGAAGCTCGCGGCGATCTCGATGAAGATCTCCGGCTCGCTCACGTCGACCTTGACCATCTCCATCGGGCCGACCGAGATGCCCATGCGCTTTAAAAGCGCGTCGGCCGTTTCATTGGTGCGGGTGGTGGCGTACTGCACCGCGTCCGTCCCATGGGTGACTGTGACCTTGTGTCCGCTCTCAAAGCGCAGCTCGGCCGAGCCGTCCGCCGCGCCGACGACGATCAGTTTATCCGCCGTCACCGGCTCGGCCAGCTCGACCGCCGTGGTCGCCTCGCCGTCGGTGATGAGGTAGAGCGCGCTTGCGCGCAGAGCGGGGACCGCGTTCACAGCCAGCACCAGACACAGCAGCATGGCGAAAACCGCCTGCCGCCGGTTGAGCGGGAAGACCCGCTTCTTCCAGTTTGCTAACATAGTTGACCTCCGAAGTTTGCTGTGCGCCGAACAGGCGGCGCATCAAAATGGTTACAATTGTCATTTTATTGTAACCATTTTGTAACCTTTTAAACTCCGAGGAGTATACCCTATTCCCCGCCGTTTGTCAAGCCATGCGTGTCGGAGGCAACATTTTGCGGCAGGAATCGCCCGTTTCCCACAAGATATCGTATCTTTCCGCAACAAAAAGAGCAGGAGCGCGGCGGCTCAGCCGAGCCGCCGCACTCCTTTTTTTCTGGCGAGGGTGTATGAGGATCGAACTCATCCGGCAGGTTTTGAGCCTCCCGCAGACGGTTTTGAAGACCGCGGGGCACACCAGCACCCATCCACCCCCATGGAAAAGCTATTCGTACAGGCGCCGCCCCGGGCGGCGCAGATCGCCCTCCCGCCTTGTGCGGCCGTTCCGATCAAGACATTCGAGCACCAACAGCGCGCTGTCGCGCGAGGTGCCGAGGAGGTCGCGGAAGGCCGCGAGCGTGAGCGTCTCGTGGTCGGCAAAATAAGCGCGCACGAGCACGCAGGCGCACACGTAGACCTCGCGGTGCAGGCAGAGCCGCGGCGCAAGCGCGATCAGCTCGCCGCCGGTGAGCAGGCTCTCGAGCACACGCTCCGCCTCGGCGCGGTCCTTTGCATCAAAGCGGGCAAGCACGCGGTCCGTGCGCTCGGGACGCAGGTCCGCCGCGCGGTAAAGCGCCAGCAGCTCGGCGCGCAGGGCGGTCTGGCGTCTGGTGTAGCGCACGGTGAAGTCCGCGAGGGCGTAGCGCTCCGCGGCGAAGCGGAGCTTCCCCTCGCGCACGAAGAGCGTGAGCAGAGCGTCCGCGCGCTCCGGCTCGACAGCGCGGAAAAGCCTCTGACGCAGCTCCGCCGCGCGGATGCCCGCGTGGAGCGGGTTTTTTGCGTGGTAATCGGTCAGCAGCGCCTCACAGCGCGCCCAGAGCGCGTCGAGCACGGCGGAGGCAATGAAGCGTCCCGGCATCGGCGCGGCGGCCTCGCCGCGCGCAAGCAGCGCGTCAAGCTCCGGCGCGAGCCGCATCTCCTCCAGGCCGAGGCGGGCGGCGAGCTGCGCCGCCGAGGGCAGCGCGGTATCCAAGGCGGTCAGCGCTTGCAGCACGCGCTCCGCGCCGCTGCCGTTTTCCCGCACGGCGAGGGCGGAAAGTACCGCGGCGTCGTTCCGCTTATGGCGCGCAGGCGCGTCGTCAAGGATGATGCCGCCGCCGATGGTCTCGAGCGGCGAATAAAAGCGGATCACGAAGCGGTCGCCGCACTTCGCGGCGACGCCCTCGGTGAAGCGGAGCTGGGCATAGGCGCTCTCGCCGGGGGCGAGGGCGTCGCGGTCGAGCAGCACGACCTTGGCAAGCCGCGCCGCCGTGCCGTGGCAGAAGTGGACGCGCGAGCCGTTTTCAACGGTGCGCTCCGAATCCCGCAGGCAGGAAAGGCGCACGTCGAGCAGGCGCGAGACGCGGACGCTGTCCGGCTCAGCCAGCGTATCGCCGCGGATAACGTCAGTCTTTTTAATGCCCGCCAGATTCACCGCCACGCGCTGACCGGCGACGGCGATCGCCGTATTTTCCCCGTGGACCTGCAAATTGCGCACGCGGCTGCGCGTGCCGGAGGGCAGCAGCTCGGCCTCGCCGCCAACGTGCAGCGCGCCCTCGATGAGCGTGCCGGTGACGACGGTGCCGAAGCCGTCCACCGAAAACACGCGGTCGATGGGCAGGCGGAACGGGACGCGGGCGCTTTTTTCCCGCGTCTGCCGCACAAGGGCGTGCAGCATTTCCCGCAGATCTTCGATCCCCTGCCCGGTGGCGGCGGAGGTCTCAACGACCGGCGCGTTTTCCAGAAAGGTCCCCTTCACGCGCGCGGCGAGCTCCGCGCGCGCCATGGCGAGCCAGTCGGCGTCCGCGAGGTCGCATTTGGTGAGGACGACCACGCCGCGGCGCACGCCGAGAAGCGAGAGGATATTCAGATGCTCGACCGTCTGTGGCATGAAGCCCTCGTCCGCCGCGACGACAAGCATCGCAAGGTCGATGCCGCCCGCGCCGGCGAGCATGGTTTTGATGAATTTCTCGTGACCCGGCACGTCCACCACGCCGGCACAGCTGCCGTCGGGAAAGTCGAGCCGCGCGAAGCCGAGCTCGATGGTGAGTCCCCGCCACTTCTCCTCCGCCAGACGGTCGGTGTCCACGCCGGTGAGGGCGCGGACCAGCGCCGTTTTTCCGTGGTCGACGTGACCGGCGGTGCCGATGACGACGTGCTTCATCGGTCGCTCTCCGCGACGGCGCGCACGAGCTCGTCGTATTCCTCCGGCCGGAGGGTGCGCAGGCAGAGCAGCAGCCGTTCGTGCGCAATGCGCGCGACAACAGGCGTTTCGCGCTGCCGCAGGCGCTCCGTCAGCTCGTCCATGCGGCAATGCCGCGGCGTGACCGCCGCGGCGAACCCGGGCAGCGTCTGCGCCGGCACGCTGCCGCCGCCGACCGCATCCTCCTCCGCGAGGACCTCGGCGGAAATGCCGCGCTCCGTCAGCTTCTCGCAGAGCGTCCGCGCCTGCGCGCGCAGCTCCTCGGGCGATGCCGCGAGCATGGCGAGGGTCGGCAGCGTGGAGACAGCGGAGCCGTCGGCATAGGCGCGGAGCGTCGCCTCCAGCGCCGCAAGAGTCATTTTATCCACGCGCAGAGCGCGGAGGAGCGGGTGACGCTTGAGCACGTCAAGGCAGGACTTTTTCCCCACGAGGATACCCGCCTGCGGGCCGCCGAGGAGCTTATCGCCCGAGCAGGTGACCGCGTCCGCGCCCGCGCGGACGGAGCCCTGCAGCGTCGGCTCGCCGTGAATGCCGAACGCTTCAAGGTCGAAAAGGCTGCCGCTGCCGAGGTCCTCAAAAAACGGCAGGCCGCGGGAATGAGCGAGCGCGGCAAGCTCCTCGCGGCTCGCGCTCTCGGTAAAGCCGACGATGCGGTAGTTGCTGGTGTGGACCTTCATCAGCGCGCGGGTACGCTCGCCGATGGCGGCGGCATAGTCCGCGGCGCGGGTCTTGTTGGTCGTGCCGACCTCGCGCAGCGTCGCGCCGCAGGCGGACATGATCTCCGGCACACGAAAGCTGCCGCCGATCTCGACCAACTCGCCGCGCGAAACGACGACCTCGCCGCCGGCGGTCAGCGCCGTGAGGAGCAGCAGCACGGCGGCGGCGTTGTTGTTGACGACCAGCGCGCTCTCCGCGCCGGTCAATCGGCAGAGGAGCGCTTCGACATGGGCATTGCGCGAGCCGCGTCCGCCGCTTTTCACATCGTATTCAAGGGTAGAATAGTGCTCCGCGGCGTCCGCCGCGGCTTTGGCCGCGCGTCCGCTCAGACGGGCACGGCCGAGATTCGTATGGAGCACGACGCCGGTTGCGTTGATGACCGGACGGAGCGAGGGCGTTTCCGCCCGGCGGACGGCGTCGGCGGCAAGGGCGCAGAGCGCCGCGGTCTCCGGTATCTCCGGCGCTTCACCGGAAAGGACGCTCTCCCGCAGCGCGTCGAGCGTGCGGCGCACCGCCGCGGTCACCGCCGCGGCGGAGGCGTCCGGGCAGAGCGCGTGCGTGGGGGCAAGCAGCTCGTCCACCTTGGGGATATTGCGCAGCATCGCCTTGTCCATCTCTCCGTCCTCCCTTCTCATTCCGCGTCGGCCCAGCCGTTCG
>OKSB01001647.1_pt1 | contig 21753 bp, 15 predicted proteins | sample 1601171 | NCBI WGS metagenome assembly OKSB01 (sample SAMEA3541496, study PRJEB24748) | human gut metagenome | biome: human gut; feature: human-associated habitat; material: faeces | place: China | collected 2012 | reverse complement strand
TTCAGCATTACCGGACGCGATTGGATCATTAAAGCGTTTAATTAGGTTTTAGTATCAAACCATTTTTCCATCCGGTGGTTTGCATCGTCAATGTCGGTCAGAACCAGATAGATGCCCTTGGAGGAGAAGAGTTCAAGGTATTCTGCTGTCAGCTGTGCGACGGCATCCGTATCTCCATTATGATGGTTTTCGGCAAAGACAACGCCCTTGATGCAGGAATTGTTATCGATCAGATCGTTCAGCCAGTCCATATCGATCAGATTGCGGAACGTGTTGATCGGAACACCGCCGGTCATCAGCGTCAGGTAAAGGTTGATCCCCTTTTTCTGTGCGATCGCAACATGGTATTCATAGAACTTCTGGAGATTCTCCTTATTGCCAGTGCCTCCCCATGCGTGGCCGAGATAGTCGTCGGCGTGAAGCTGGATTGCCGTGTAAGGCTTGAGATCCTCTGGAATCAGGCTCCATACGCCTTCCATCGTATTGTGACCCTGCATTGGAACGCCCGGAACACCGGAATTATCCCACCATGCCGGATGCTTTGTATTTGCATACAGCGACACAAGCAGCAGCGGATGCTCCGCATCGACCAGCATACGCGGCGTGGTTGCCGGCTCTGTAGAGGTAACGACAATTTCCGCCGTAGCAGACTTGTCGTTCAGCTCAGGAAGCGTAACGTGCAGTCTGGTGCGTCCCGCCATTTTACCGGTGACAGTTTTCTGCGTCTTGCCGTCGCCGGAAAGACCGGCAATTGTGTCGTTTTCCAGTGTAAATCTAAAATCATCGCGGAAAACTACAACACGTTCAGCGTTCATTGCCATTGCAAGAACAGGCTTCGATTCCCCGTCTCCAAGGCGAATGAGACCGCTGGGCTCCAGCGCGACAGAGGAGACGGTTTCATCCAGATCCGTACCGGTGTAATACGCAAAGGCATCGACCTGGACCGGGGCATTGCTCTCCGCCTCCAGACGAACCGTGTGCTGTTTGTTTTCTAGTCCGTGCAGCTCCAGAATCGTGAACTGATACGGATTTGTGCTGCTGTTTGCATTTCCGATCGCGACCAGCACGTCGTCAACATAGATCCATGCGCGACCATAATTGCTGTCCATCTGACCAATCCAACGGAAGCCCATACCGGTAAAGGTCAGACTTGCAGTAGCGCCGGGAGCGTCATTGGCCTCCTTCGCGCTGCCTTCGTAATGATTTGTGCTGGTTTCATCGACCCAGTTTCCGGTGTACTGGATCTGGCCGCTGTGGCTGTCCACATATACCCAGTTTCCAGCCGTACCGCCAGTTACGGTAAGCGTTGTCGTTTTGGAGCTGCCCGCAGCGGTGGCCGTAATGGTGACGGTTCCTCTGGCTGTGCCGGTCACGGTGCTGCCATCAATGGTGACCTTTCCGTCCGGAGAGGCTGCATAGCTGACAGCCGTGTCTGCGGCGTTGAAGTTCAGCCGTGTCTTTAGTGTCGAAGTTCCACCCACCGTAATGCTTGCCGGATCGGCTTCAACAGACCAGACCCGTGTAGGCACGGTTTCAATCGCCGTTTGATTGACCTCGAATTTCTGAAGATCAATGACATTTTTATCGGCGTTATTCCAGCCTTCCTTCGGCTCAACGCTGATCAGATAGACATCAGGCGTCAAGCCTGTCTTTTCATAGACCTTTGCCGCCGGAGCCGCTGCACCATTCAGATCCACCTCACTCGTCTCGACCAAAATGGGCTTGCCGCTCGGATTATGCCGGTAGAGTCTGACAATCGCAGTGCCAAAGTTAGTATCCTTCTGGGCGAAATAGCGGAAACCCGTTCCATAGAACACCAGAGATGCCTGTGCGCCCTTGGTATAGGAAGACGGATCCTCCTGATCGAGCTTGTCGACGACCCAGCCTTCCTCAAACTGGATATGCGGAGAAAGCTGGTTGCCATTGACGCGCGAAGGAACGGAGACCCAGTTCTCGGCAGGAGCCTGCGCCGGTACAAGATTCGTCAGCGTGAACTCCTGATAGCCATTGCCGTCAAGTGTAATGGTGTATGTACCGGCAGCAGCGTCGAACGCCGTCTGAATCTGTTTGGACTGTCCTGCAAGGCTGCTTGTCAGCGCCAGCGTTGGTTCCTCGCCAAGACCGGAGATTGTGATCGTGGCTTTGCGCCACGTGCTTTCGCCGTGCGCGGTGTTCTGTGCGTAGCTGTCCTTGAGGTAGTTATACATCAGGCGGTTGTTGTCGGAATCCCATGTGGGGGTCGTTCCTTTCACATAGCCTTCCCAGATCGGGTTTTTGTCGACCCAGTAGTTATTGAAGCGGAACTGGAGTGTGCCCGCCTGCGCCTCGTCCACAAGAAGCATGGAGTAGGGCTCAAATTCGATATTCGCGCCGAAGCTATTCTGCGTAAGCTGGAACGACACATTCTGCTTGCTGTGCAGCGCACTGCTTTCACGGGTATCGAAGAACCAGTTGCTGTTATAGGTCAGCCAGCTCTTTGTCAGCTCGTCATAGTGCGCATAGCCAGTGCCGGTATAGCGCTGCGGATAGCGGGCATTGAAATAGTTCTGAATGCCAGCAGCCCCACCGAGTGCCTGAACATCTGCCATGCGCAGAATATCCTTGCCGGTCGGATCCTGCGCCATCTTGGGCAGTGACGGGATCGTACCGTAGCGACCGGTCGAGTAAGTCATCATGGTCGTTCCGTTGTTTTTACCCTTGTTGGGGCCGGACGAACCGCTGTCGCCATAAAGCGGGTCAAGCAGGCGGTTGGCGGCATTTGAGCCAAGCTTATTGAGCGTGCCGCCGCTCGATGCGTAGAACACCTTCGTATTCTGCATCACCTGTTCACGGGTCGGGATGGCATAGTCGCGCATGTACTCCATGGCCTTGGCGATGCTGTACTTGTAGTTCGGCGTAAAGTAAGTCTTTGCTCCCTCATTGTCGCCGACGGCTTCGGCATGATCGGGATGCTCAAAGGTAAATACTGTTGCGCCTGTGCGCGCCTGCTGCACCATACGCATGGCAAACAGCAATTCCGGCATACTGACCGGGCCGCGGCATTCCTCTGCACCGCCGAACACGTCGAATGTACTGTCTCCCCACTGCGGGCCGTATCCCTCAATGAACCACATCCAGGAGTCGATCAGGCTGCCCCAGTTGCCGCACAGACCGTCCAGCCACGCGCCGAGGGCAACGCTTTCATGCGAGTTGTAGGAAACGTTGCTCCAAGCACTGGTCGTTTTTGCAAGCAGGATGTAGTTTTGGGAATACTTTTTCAGCGTCTGATAAAGCGTTTCGTTGTTCAGGAAGTATTCCAGTGTGCCGCCATGGTCGCTGCCGCCGGAGTCCTTCGGCGCGTCGTTCATGTCGCAGTTGATGACATAGCCGCCCCATTTCGCGGCCTGCTTGACAAGCGCATCCATATAGGTGATGCGGCGGGCTCTCTCGCTGATGCCGGCATTGTGGTTTTCCGAGAAGACAACACCCATCATATTCTCATTCTGCTCATAGATGCCGTCCAGCCAGTTCAGATCCAGGAACGTTCCTGTGTGGGAGTTGGAGACCATCAGGAAGAACGGAATGTTGTCATTCTTCGTCTCGGCAATGCGGTCAAGATACCACTGCTTGTTCGCCGCACTGCCCTCGACTGTTCCGCTGGCATGGATCAGGATCGCATGGTGGATGGTCTTATTGCCTGCTTGGACGGTCGGGCCCTTCCAGCCTGTTTCGTCCGTTCCGGTCAGTGCGGTCCAGAAACCCTGAATGCTCTTGCCGCCCTGCAGAGGACCTGCAAGACCATTCGCAGGATAGCCTGTCCCATCATATTTGTAAAGACCGTGCAGGAACAGAGGATTGTCCTCATCGACCGTCATACGCAGTTCACCCGCCTCCAGCGAACGGATCGTAAGCGCGACAGTCTTCTCTGACTGACCGGCTTTTACCGTGATCGTGACATCACCGGCAGTCAGTGCAGTCACAAGGCCGGTGGCGGTCACAGTTGCCTTACCTGTGTCGCTGCTGGTGTAGGTAACGGTCTTGTCTGTCGCGTTGAAGGGCACAAGCGCCGAGATTTGCAGGGTATCGTCTACCCAGAGCGTTTTCTCAGTGGGAGAAACACCGTAGAGATGGTTACTGATGGTTGCAGACGTGTCATAACGAACCTCGAATTTGTTCAGGTCGATGACGCCGCTGTCAAGACCACCGCCGTGCTTGCGCTTAATGGTGATTCTGTGATAGCCTGCCTCAAGCTCTTTCTCAAGAATTTTGTTGTCCATTGCGCCCGCCGTATCGCGATGCAGATCATGTGTTTCAGGCGTGCCATCGTCGATCTGAACCTCTACCTCACCGAAGTTCGTTTCATACTGCGCATAGTAGCGGATGCCAGAGCCATAGAAGTACAGCGTCGCGGTTGATCCCTCTGCACCGGCAAAGCGGTTGGGTGCCTCATAGGTCCATGCGCCGTCAAAGTGAATGTTTGTATCGTCAGATGCCGGAACCGAAACCCATCCGTCTTCGCCGGCGGGAGGCGGCGTGGGTGGACCCGGCGTATACGGCGCGCCCAAGGTCGGGAGCGTATCCGTCAGGAAGTTCTCAAACTCCGTATAGGCAATGCGCCAGTGATTTCCGGGCTGTTCCTTGCCGCCGGAGTACCAGACGCTCAGCTTACCGTCCGCATCATAGGTAAAGCTGGATCGATAAATGAAGTTCTGATCCCATTGCCCGCTGCGCGGCGAAAGAATGGGGTTGGGATAAGTCGTCCATAGTTCGCCGTCCGCCGATTTGGCAAAGAACAGATCTGTATGGTTGGAGCCGCCGCCTTTCGGATACGCGCAAATCAACGCCCAGTATTCTCCGCTTCCATCTGCGCCGACGTTCGGGATCCACTGAACGTCCAGATGCCACGGAATCCAGCTGTTTTGCAGCACCAGCGTGGGCTTGAGCGATTTCGCCTCGCCCCATTCTGTGCCGTTTGTGGAGCGGCGAAGCTCAACGAAGCCGTTCTGATTGTTCCATCCGGTCGGTGCAACGCCCTGATCGGAGTTGTTCGACCACATCAGCCATGTATTCGCATCACGCCGGACAACGGCAGGCGACTGCATATCGTAGTGATAGGTTGATGTCACCAGATCGGTGTAAGGATTTTCCTGTCCCGCGTCCTTTTGTACAGCATAGGTAAAACCACTGCCGTCCTGCGTCGCCGCAACGCGGATGCGGCGCAGAATAGAGGGCTTGAAATTGCTCGTTCCGATTTGACCATAATTCTGCGCATCCTGCTCCCAGACGTAATAGACCCAGAGCTCGTCGCTGACAGAATCGTAGATCACGTCGTTGTCGCAGTTGTGCGTGCCGTCTGGCTCTCTCTCGACTACGCTCAACGGGTTGGGAATTCCCTCCGCCGACCAGATCTTTCCGTCATCTGACCATGCAAGGCACGGATTCTCAAACTGCGAATTGCCCTCCTGATTTGGCGTGACTGCCATCCAGAAGCGATGCCCACCCCATGTGCCAAGCGGCGTGCCGCCCACACCGTTCACCAGCGTGAAGTCCAGCACGTCCGGGTGCGTGACGTTATTGGGTGTCTTGCCCTGATATTCATAGGTCGGGATGGTCAGCACATCGCGGAACTGATAAGGTACGGGAAGCGGATCCTGCTGTTTCTCAGTGGACCAGACCTCGACCTCGATATAGTGACCGCCCTTTCCCTTGTCATGGCCGTCATTCCAGATGCGGACGTAGCGAGCTGTGAACGGGCCACTGTCAATCTGCACTTCCAGTCCGTTCTGAGCGGCTGTCCAATTTGCGTTATAGACTTCCTTTGTAGTTCCGTCCCGGAAGTCCTCGGTCGTACTGAGGATGATGTGCAGATCCTTGAGTGTTCTGCCGTCACTCCAGTAATTCCAGAAATTGACCTTGCTGACGGGGTATTCGTTGCCAAGGTCGATTTGCGCATAGGACGGGTCGTTCATGTCCTGTGCTTTGTCCTTGCAGACCTCGATATATTTTGCGTTATCTTTAAATGCCATCTGTCAGCCAGCTGTTCGGACGGTCACTTCCGCCACCCCATTTATTTACAATTACACCACAGCCCGCCGCGACATTATATAGCGTAGTCTCGGGCGCGCCGCCGGTGTGCTCCGTGCCGTAGACCTTGATCTCCGTATAATGTCCACCTTGCTTTTTCTGCCCTGGCGTGCCGCCGTCATGTCCGTTGTTCATCACGCGAACATAGCGACCCCTTGCTACTTTCTCTACACTCAGGCCTGCAGAGACAGATTTATAGGAAGCATCTGTCCCAACACCGAATCCAAAGAAGTTCTCCATGTCGGAGTTGAAAATGACTGTGCAATCATCTTCAGCAAACGTACCTTTTTCAGAAGCAAGAATTACAAGTCCGACGAGCGTGCGTCCATCATCCCAGTAGTTCCAAAACTCCACCTTTGCAATATCATAAGACGTGCCGAGATCGATCTGTGCGTAGCTTGGATCTGTGCTGTTCTGCTCCGTATCCTTGCTGATCTCGACATATTTTCCACTATCGGTTATACCGTCCGTCAGCCAACTGGCTGGACGGTCAGCGCCACTGGTAGGCCCGTGAATGGATACGTTTTTTCCCTGTGCAACATTTGTCAATGCAGGCGGTTCCTCCGCCAGCACCGGCAGCGTCAGCGCCGGCAGCATTCCAAGCAGCATGACAGCCGCCAAAAGAAGCGGAAGCAGGCGCCTGCTGAAAAAGTGGGTTCCTTTTATCATTTCATATCCTCCTTATCCGTTTTTCAAAATGGCTGGTATCCTGTTTCCCATACTAAATGAAATAAAGTCCTAATAACATGGGATTTTTTCACGTCCACTTGTGATTTTTTGACCACTTTTGTTCCATTTGCATAAACTGCATAAAAACCACGGGGCGGATTTGGCAAAATAGCGAAAAAGCGGGAAGCCGACTGGCTCCCCGCTGGTGTATGTCAGGGCGTTTTTTCCGCCGCCGCGCGCTTGCGGCGCTGGGCCTGCGTCAGATATTCCTTGGCGGACATCCCTGTGTATTTTTTGAAAACATGGCTGAAATAGGTGGTGTCCTCGAAGCCGACGCGCTGCGCGACCTCGAATACCTTCAGATTTCCCTCGTCCAGAAGCTGGCGGGCGTACTCGATCTTCTTTCCGGCGATCGTTTCCATGACCGTCCGCCCGGTCTTCTGACGGAAGAAGCGGCTGAGATAGCCGGGGCTGACGTGCACGGCAGCCGCCAGCTCGCTCAGCGTCAGCGCCTCGCAGAAATGCAGGTCCATGTAGTTCTGCACGTCCGCCAGAAGATTGCCGCCCTCCGTAGAGAGCAGCGCGAGATACTGACAGACCGCGCGCACAAGCTGCTTCTGGTGACGGATGCAGTCCTGATGGAACTGCAGCTGCTGGAGCTGACGCTTCCACTCCGCCCGGTCCAGATCCACAGCGTCCAGATCTGCGCCGAACGCTTCGAGCGTACTGCGGCAGGTGTGCATGACCATCATCGCCGTCTCCTTGACCTGCGCTTCGGGCGCATGCTGGCGGCGCTGTGTGTCAAAAATATGCGCAAGAGCCGCCTCCGCCTGCGTCAGATCGGCGCTTTTGAGCGCGTTGCCGAGCGTCGTGAAGTACGTGGCATACGTCGGTGCGCGCTGGGTCTGCATATGCCGGAAAAAATGGACCTCCTGCTGATCATAGAAGCGATCCTGCAGTGCGCGGTGTGCCTGCGCAAGCGCGTCTTGCAGCTCGCACAGCGGCCGGCTGTTTTTGCTCACACCGAGATACAGCGTCTTTCCCAGCAGCTTTCTTGCCGTGGAAATACAGTCGAAGCAGAAGCTGCGAAGCTGCGTGTCGGAGCAGGCCGGAAACACCATATACAGCTCATGCCGCCCCTGCGGGCAGAGATACAGCTGCTCCGGCGGAAGCAGACTGTAAAACAGCTTTTCCAGTCCTGCCCGAAGCATGGGAGACGGGTTCATGGCCTCCGCGCTGCGCAGATCCGCGACTGCGACGGCGTAGCCGGAGGCGGTCAGCCCAAGGGCTGCCGCCTGCTGACGTATCTCCGCCTCATGGTGCAGCGTACCGCTCAGGACTGCGCTGAGCATGGACGAAATGCGGCTTCCAACATCCACATGGAGCAGCCGCTGCTGATCCAGCTTCTGCTTGCATCGTTCGACAGCGGCAACGATGTCATTCATATTTCCCGTTTTTGTAACGTAGTCGCTGACGCCGTACTGGATTGCCTGCTGCGCGTAGGAAAAATCCGCAAAGGCGGTCAGCAGAATGATCTGGATCTGCCGCTGTGCGCCGCAGACCCAGCGCGCAAGCTCCAACCCGTCCATGACCGGCATTTTGATGTCGGCGATGATAATGTCCGGCTGATAGTCGAGCACGGCCTGCTTTGCCTGCAGACCGTTTTCGGCAGTGCCGACGATCTGACAGCCGAGCTTTGCCCAGTCAATCAGTGTGCAAAGGCCCTTGCGCATCAGCGCCTCGTCGTCCGCGATCAGAATTTTGTACATGTTGACTGTCCTCCTTTGGAAGCAGGATTGTGACCTTCGTCCCACTGTTTTCAAAGCTGGTGATCCGGATCCCATATTCAGGGCCGTACAGGTGCTTGAGCATCTGATAGACCGTGTTCAGCGCGACTCTGTTGTGGCGGCTTCCGACGGCAGGCAGGTCGAGCGGCAGCTGGATCTGCCCGTTTTGTCCGGCAAAGCCGACGCCGTCGTCCGTGACCACAAGCTCCAGCGCCCCGTTTTCGGTGCAGCCGACGGAGACCCGGACAGTCCCCGGCCCCTCCTTTGGCTCGATGCCGTGTCCGACCGCGTTTTCCACCAGCATCTCAAGCGTGAGCTTCGGAACAAGGCAGGAAAGCAGCGCCTCGTCCGAGACGGACACATGATAGGATATTTTATTGCCGAACCGCATCTGCTGCAGTTCTATATAAAATTTCGCGTATTGCAGCTCCTGCGCCAGCGGGATCTTGATGTCGCCGCCGCTGGAAAGCCGCGCCTGCGTCAGCCCCGCAAAGTTGCTCGCCATTTTCTGGATATCCGTATTTCCATCCATCTGCGCCATGAGCGCGATGCTGCACAGGACGTTATACATGAAATGCGGGTTGACCTGACTTTGCAGGAATCGAAGCTCGCTGTCCATGGCGATGAGCTTTTTCTCATAAACGTCGTTGATCAGATGGTCGATCGTGTCCGTCATGGCGTTGAACGTCTGGCTCATGGTGGAAAATTCCTGACAATCGTATTGCGGGAGCTTGACGCTGAAATTCTGCTGCGCGACCTGTTGGAGCTGGAGCGTCATCTCCTGAAGCGGCCGCAGCCGCCGCATCACAGCGAAGAACATGACCGCTGCGACGGCAAGCAAAAGCAGAACGCAGGCGATCACATACGGCGCGGCGACCTGATACAGCAGCCGCAGGATCTGCACCGATGGAACGCCGACAGCACAGCGCAGTCCCATGCCGGAGGCTTCGCTGAACAGGAGATACCGGCTTCCGTCAAGCTTTCGCGTATAGCAGGCGTCGTGACCGGCATCGGCCAGCTCGCGCTGCTCCTCCGCGCTCAGCCGCAGCGCGCTCTCCGACAGGACGACCGCGCCGTCCTTGTCAAACAGGTACCAGAACGCATCCTGATAGTCGGAGAGCTTGCCCATGATCGACGTGACCGCGGACTGGTTGACGACGAAGATCACCGTGCCGAACGGGTCCGCCCAGCGGTCGTAAACAGTAAAGATAATGTACAGATATGGTTCGCTCGCAGTACACTGTACGTCCGTGCCGCTCTCCTGAAAGGCACGATAGCGCGCCAGATTGTCTTCATTCAGCCGAAGCTGCTCGCTTGAGAGCTGCTCGTGGTAGCTGACCACGTCGAACGAGCCGCGCATATCCATGAAATATGCCATCTCCACAAACGGAAGCCCCGGCGCAACAATATTTTTATCCGAGTAAATATCAACAAGGCTGTGGAACTGTTCCCCTCTGGCATCCGAGGCCTCGCCGGTCATCTGCGGACTTTTACAGATGCGCAGCAGGGTGTCTTCCAGAAGCTGCGTTTTTGTGGAAAGGCTGCGGCTGACGGTCTGCATGGCAAACTCGGCCTCGCGGTTGACAAACGGCCCCATGACGTTGCTGATGAGAAGCACCAGGATCAGCAGGCTGATCAGCAGCGTGACCAGCACGGAGCTGACGCTCAGCCAGATCAGCTGCCCGCGCAGGGATGGTGTGCGCATCCAGTTTCTAAATCGTTCGCGCATAAAAATATCCTTGCCTTTCTCTTGCTTTTTTGCCGTTCTTCCTGTTATGATAGCATAAAAGAAAGAAAAGCTGAACAGGAGATGAAGTGTGGTTATGAAAAAAAGGCAGCTGTGCGGGCTGCTCGTGCTTCTGTGCGTTTTCCTGACGGCCTGCTCCGCAGCAGCGGAGACGGAGCCGGTGTCCATCAGCTTCATGCACGGTTGGGGCGGAAGCGGGGCCGACCATGTCGGTATGCGCGAGCTGTTTGCCGCGTTCGAGGAAGAAAACCCGGATATTCACATTGTCTATGATACCTCGCCGGATCTTGAGATCGTCATGGAAAAGGCGGCAGACCTGCTCGCGGTCGACAAAGCGCCGAGCATCATCAGCACCAACGGCAACGTACAGTATGTTTCAAATGCCAAAAAGAAAGGCGTGGCGCTGGATCTGACGCCATATTTGAAGGAAGACGCGACGTTTGCCTCGGATGTCAGTCCACAGATCCTGCAGGCGCTGCAGGAGTCGGACGGCGCGGTCTATACGCTCCCGGATGCGGTAGAATACATTGGCTACTGGTATAATGCGTCGCTGTTCCGGCAGGCGGGAATTACCGACACCGGAACGCCGGAAGGAACAGTCGTGCCACCGAGAACGTGGGAGGAATTCTGGGCTGCGTGTGACGCACTGGCGCAGATCGCGCCGCAGACCGGCGCTGTGCCGCTGCAGATGCAGGTCAGCCAGATGGGCTTCTTTTTAGGCGCGAGACTGGCTGGCGCGTCAGAGCAGGCGCTTGCCTTTATGCAGAAGGAAGCGTCTGTATGCCGCCGGGAGGACGCAGAGCTTGCGGTATCGGAGCTCCTGCGCGCGTTGTCCTATGACACGCAGCGCGGAAGCACACCGGATATCCGACAGAATTTCTTTGACGGCAAAAGCGCAATCTGTATTGACGGCGTGTGGGCCAACACAGAGTTTGACCAGACGACGACAAAGCAGGAGATCCGCTATGCCGCGTTTCCCGGCCCCTCCGGCGAAATGACCGCGTATGCCAATCCCGCAACCGGCTATGTCATCAGCAGCGACGGCTCCGCAAGGCAGATCGACGCCTGCGTGCGGTTCCTGAAATATATGCTCAGCGAGAAGGTGCAGGAGCAGATCGTCACCAAAACACATCAGGCGCCGAGCAATCCCAAGATCTCCGATGCGTGGATCCACGAGCAGGTGCCGGTTCTGGCCGACGCCGTGCAGGTCTGCAAGCAGGCGGATCGGCAGATCCTGACGCTTTATTCCGTCCTTCCCGCCAAATCAAGCGCCCAGCTGGACCAGCTGCTGGAGGAGCTGCTGCGGGGAAAGGATGTGCAGCGGTCTATTGTTTCCATCATAACAGATTTGCAGCAATAGAGCGGAAACAGGTAAAAATAACGCAAACATATTAAAATATTACATCAAAAGAAGTGCACTGCGCCTCTGAATTGTTGAAATTACACAATCCAGAGGCGCTTTCTTTTTCACCGGAGATCAAAAAAACGCAACGATCAGGCAAAATGCTTTATGGTGTTTTTTTCACCGTCCGGATAGACTGAATATATCGATTCAGCCTGCAAAAGCCATGGCTGACAAATTTAAAACTAAATGGAGGGTACTATGAAAAAGATTCTTGCACTTCTTCTGGCATCGCTTTTGCTCATCGGCCTGTTTGCCGGATGTGCCAAGCAGGAGACTGCGCCTGTCCAGCAGGAGCAGACCACGACAACCGAACCGGCCCCGGCAGAGCAGCCTGCCGAGCAGCCTTCGGAGCAGCCGGAGAACACCGAGCTCCCCACGATCACCTTTGTCCACGGTTACTACCATGATGAGTCCGAATGGGCGGCAGCTGCGCAGATGCGTCAGATCTATCAGGATTTTGCGGATATGCACAAGGATGAGTTCACCTTTGTCGCGATCCCCGATGAATCCGGCGCGGAGGGCATCTACAACACAGCGCTCAACGACATCAGCGGCGGCAAGTTCTATGACATCGCCGACTTTGGCGGCTGGAACATCGTTCCCGTCGCAAGCGCGGCCGGTCTTATCCTTGACCTGAAGCCGTATCTGGATGAGGATGCAGGCTTCAAGGCAGGCGCAGGCGTCTGCTACGATCAGAACCTGACTGCGGATGGAAAGATCTACTCTGTTCGTGAGCAGATCGAGGCTGTTGGCTTCTGGTACAACGAAGCGCTGTTCGCGCAGGCTGGCGCGAAGGTCCCCGCCGACTGGAGCACATGGGCGGACTTTGAGGAAGCAGTCGACAAGCTTGTTGACGCAGGTATTACCCCGTTCGGCCTGAACGCAGGCTGGCCCACCAACATTCTGACGGCTGGCCGTTTCCAGGCGGACGAAGCGACCCGCGCATTCTATGCGCAGGGTGCAGAGGTCGCATCGTTTGACGATCCCGCGTTCCGTGAGGTCATGACGTTCATGCAGGAGAAGGTTCTGCAGAAGATCGACTCCGCGAACTTTGGACCTGGCGGTGACGACGACGAGCAGTACCGCAATGACTTCTTTGACGGCAAGACCGCTATGCTCTTCAACGGCGTCTGGGATGCCGGCGGAAGCGTAGACTGTGCGGCGGGCGCGGAGAACATCAAGCCTGCCAACTTCCCGACGAACGAATCCGGCAAGCGCGCTTCCCTGATGTCCGGTGGCACGGGCTTTGTGGTATCGAACAGCCTGACCGACGCACAGACCGCAGCCTGCATCGAGTTCATCAAGTATATGACGAGCGAGGAGATCGCCAACAAGATCATCGCGTTCGGCATCGGCATGGCGCCGAACACCAACGTGGACTACGCCACGCTGATGGACAGCGTTGACGCACCCGAAGCAAAACTTCTGGTTTCCGCCTGCCAGCTCTGCATGGCGGCAGACTATCAGGCGCTCGGCCTCGGCAACGAATTCGGCGACTTTGAGGGCGAAATTCAGGCTAAATACGCCGGTCTGAAGGACGGCAGCAAGACAGTTGACGATGTTGTCAGCGAACTTGATGCAGTGATCGCCGCAAACTGATTTCCATGCAAACTGGCGAAGGGGGCGGAACGCCCCCTTCGCTATATCGCAAAGAAAGGATGACGCATCATGAAGGCTGGAACAGCTGAGAAAAAAGCTGCCCGTGCAATGGGAAAGTACCGGAAACGAGGGTTTCTTCTGGCCTTCCTTGCCCCTTGCACGATTCTGTTTCTGATTGTCTACGCATACCCGCTGGTCACGATTTTCCTGACCTCGTTCTGTAAATGGAATTACGAGAATTTCACCGCACCGGAGTTTTTGGGCTGGTCAAACCTGTTTGACAATTATATCAAGCTGTTCCGGTATGACGCAAACTTCAAAATGGCGCTGGTCAACTCGCTCAAGTGGGTCGCGCTGACGCTGCTGATCCAGGTGCCGTTTACCATTCTGGTCGCGCTGACCCTGTCGAAAAAAATGCGCGGCTGGAAATTCACCCGCAATATGTTCCTGATCCCTAACATCATCTCGACCGCAGCGATCGGTCTGATCTTTCTGAACCTGTACAGTCCAGCGCGCGGCATCGTCACAGAGCTGTGCAATCTGATCTGGCCCGGGTCGGATGTGAGCGTTCTGTCTAATTCCAAATATGCGTTCTGGGGCGTTACCTTTACTTTTATCCTGTTCGGCGGCTCCAACTGCCTGCTGCTTTTGACACAGATTTTTTCCATTGATCCTGCTGTTTATGAAGCGGCCCGCATCGCAGGCGCGTCCGACCGGCAGCTCGACTGGTATATCACGCTTCCGCTGCTGCGGCCGATGATCGGCACCATCTCCGTTATGGCGGCAAACTACGGTCTGCTTCTTTACAACGAGATCGCGCTCATCACGTCCGGCGGCCCGGATAACGCCACGTATTCGCTGAGCTACTATATCTACAAAACCTCGCTTGGAAGCACGAAGCTGAACTTTGCACGCGGAAACACCGCAGGCGTGATCCAGTTCCTTCTCGGGATCGTGCTCGTCTGCCTGATCAACCGTGCATTCCGCTCGGATACATCGGACTAGGGGGTATCAAACAATGAAACAAAGCAACAGTTCCTCAATTCCTGTAAAAGTGCTTCGGTATCTGCTGATGGCGTTCGTGCTGGTCATTTCCCTGTATCCGATCCTGTGGGTACTTCTCAACTCCTTCAAGCAGACGCCAGGCGGTCTGGGTCTTCCAGAAAAATGGGTGTTTAACGGATACATCACCATCTTTACAAAGCTCAATATCGGTCAGTATTTTCTCAACAGCCTTATCGTGACCGTCATATCGACCGTGATCAGCGTCTTTGCCGTCTCTCTTGCGGCGTATGTGTCTGCACGGATCTCCTTTAAGGGAAAAAGTCTTGTGACGCTGATGTTCGCATCAACGCTGTTCATCCCGTCAATTTCCATCAGCTTCCCGATCTACCGGCTGCTCTCCGACCTCGGACTCAAGGATACGCTGACCGGTGTGATCTTTGTCTACGCCAGTCTCGGCATCGCGGTCACGTTTTTCATCCTCCGCAGCTACTTTCTCTCCATTCCAAAGGAAATGGAGGAGGCGGCCATGATGGACGGCTGCGGCTATACCGGCACGTATTTCAGGATCATTGTGCCGATCGCGAAGCCGGGCCTTGCCACAGCCGCGATCATGGCGTTTTTGAATAACTGGAACGAGTATTATTTTGCATCCATCCTGCTCAAATCCAAGGAGCACATGACGCTTCCCGCGCTGCTCGGTCAGTTTACGACGGCGTATTCCAAGAATCTGAACGGAATGTTTTCGGCGATCATCCTGATTGTTCTGCCCACCATCATCATCTTCTGCCTGCTGTCTGAAACGTTTGTCAAGTCGCTGACAGCAGGCGCCGTGAAAGGATAACCTATGACAGAAAGAGAAACACGGACACAGTGGTTCACCGAAGCGCGTTTCGGTATGTTCATTCATTGGGGCCTTTACGCGATCCCCGGGCGCGGCGAGTGGTACATGAGCGAGGCAAAGATCCCCGCAGAGCAATATGAGCAGTATATGCTGGAGTTCACCGCGAAGGCTTATGATCCCCGCGACTGGGTTCGACGCGCGAAGCGGGCGGGCATGCAGTATGTTGTGCTGACCGCCAAGCACCATGACGGTTTCTGCCTGTTTGATTCCAAGCTGACGGATTATAAGAGTACAAATGCCCCCTGCGGGCGCGATCTTGTGCGGGAATTCGTGGACGCAGTGCGAGCCGAAGGGCTGCGCGTGGGGCTGTACTACTCCCTGATCGACTGGCATCACCCGGATTTCCCAAAATACAACGACTGCAATCATCCCATGCGCGGCGATCCCGCCTATCAAGATGAGAAGATCGACTTTGACCGCTACCTTGCCTATATGCACGGACAGATCGAGGAGCTGGTCACGAATTACGGCAGGATCGACATTCTCTGGTTCGATTATGCCTATGACGAGCTGCGCGGCGAGGCGTGGCGGGCGACAGAGCTGATCCGGATGGTGCGCCGCCATCAGCCGGACGTCGTCATGGACAATCGGCTGGAAACAAGCGGCGAGGGCTTCGGCAGTCTTGTCACCGAGCAGCCCGCATATTATAGCGGCGACTTTGTCAGCCCCGAACAGATCCTGCCGCCGGAGGGCATCCGCAATGTGCGCGGCGAGCGCGTACCGTGGGAGCTGTGTACGACGATGAACAACAACTGGGGCTACAACCCCTATGATACAGACTACAAGCCTGCGTCCATGCTGATCCGCAAGTTGGTCGAGTGCGTCAGCAAGGGCGGCAACATGATTCTGAATGTTGGTCCGGATGCGAACGGCCGGTTCAATGCTGAAAGCTGCCGCTTGCTGGACGAGATCGGCGCGTGGATGTCGGTCAACAGCGAGAGCATCTATGGCTGCGGCAGCGCCGATGTGCCGAAACCGGACTGGGGCTGGTACACGAAAAAATCAGGGCGCATCTACGCGCATATCCTGGAAAATCCAATCGGCCCGCTGGCGCTGACAGGACTTGACGCAAAGCGCGTCGGCGCGGTGCGTCGGCTGGCGGACGGCAGCGAGGTGCTGCGCGGCGAAAGCTGGATCACGAATGCCTATGAAAATCTCGCGTTTGTGACCCTCGGTACGATCCCGCACTTTACCTATCTGCTTCCAGATCCGGCTGACACCGTGCTGGAGATCGAATATAAGGAGGCTTGCCTATGAAACCAATTACCGCGATCGTTTTGGGCGCGGGTCAGCGCGGCGCGAACGTCTATGCCGCCTATGCGCTGAGCTTCCCGAACGAGCTGAAAATCGTCGGCGTGGCGGAGCCGCGTGCAGATCGCCGCGCCGCATTTGCCAAGGAGCATGGCATTTCCGAAGGCCGCTGCTTTGCAGGCTGGGAGGACGCGCTCAGACAGGACAAATTCGCAGACTGTGTATTCGTCTGCACACAAGACCGGATGCACTTCGAGCCGGTCATGCAGGCGCTGGAAAAGGGCTATGACGTGCTGTGCGAAAAGCCGATGAGCTATGACCGCACGGAGCTGATCGCAATGGGCGAAAAGGCGCGGCAGACCGGGCGCGTGCTGTCCATCTGCCATGTACTGCGCTATTCTCCGTTCTTCGTGAAGCTCAAGGAGCTGATCGACAGCGGCGCGATCGGCCAGCTTGTCTCCATCCAGCATATCGAAAGCGTCGGCTACTGGCACATGGCGCACAGCTTTGTGCGCGGGAACTGGAGCCGCAGTGAGGATAGCTGTCCGATGATCCTGGCAAAGTGCTGCCACGACACGGACATCCTGACATGGCTTGCCGGCAGCTCGTGTGCGGCGGTCAGCAGCTTTGGCTCCCTTGCGCATTTCAACGCCGCGCACAAGCCGGACGGTGCGACGGAATACTGTCTGGATGGGTGTATACACCGGGATCGCTGCCCGTATTACGCGCCGCGCTTCTATCTGGAGCATCCAAAGGCCGTTTCCGATGGATTTGTCTCTGTGGTGAGCCTGGATCCTTCCCGTGAAGCGGTTCTGAACGCACTGCAGTGCGGCCCGTATGGCCGGTGCGTCTATCAGTGTGATAATGATGTTGTGGACAATCAGGTCGTGAACCTGCTGTATGAAAACGGCGTCAGCGTCAGCATGACGATGTGCGCCTTTACAGAGCATTGTGAGCGGATCATCAATGTGATGGGCAGCTGCGGACAAATTCGGGGCAACATGGAATCGTCTACGCTGGAGATCAGCGATTTTGCGTCCGGAAATCAGACAACACTGCGCGTTCACACGCCAGCCGGCGGACACAGCGGCAGTGACGCCGCCATGATGCGAGACTTCCTGCAGACGCTGCATCGCGGCGGCGGGAGCAAAACAAGCGCGGACGCGTCGGTGGAAAGCCACCTGATCGCACTGGCCGCAGAGGAAAGCCGCCTGCGCGGCGGAGAAGCCATTGACATGAATGAATGGAGGACAAACGAGTGAGTATTCTGAAAAACGCGGTATGCCCGCAGCACATCCCGACCTATGACGGCTCTGATCAGTCCACGCACCCTTCGGTGCTGCGCTTTGACGCTCCTTGGCACGGATACCTGTACTGGATGGCAATGACGCCGTATCCCTATAACAATGATGGATTGGAGGATCCGTCCATTCTGGTTTCCAATGACGCGCAGACGTGGATCGTTCCTGAGGGACTGACAAATCCGCTGACCCCTGCGCCGAAGCCCGGTCATAACTGCGACGTAGAGCTTGTTTACAACAAAGAGTGTGATGAGCTGTGGCTGTATTATGTGGAGGCGGACGATATTGTGCAGTCGTGGGTCAAGCTGATGCGCTCAGCCGACGGCGTTCACTGGACGAAGCCGGAGATCGTGCTCCATGACCCGGTGCAGAAATACAGCATTCTGTCGCCCTGCATCCAGCGTATGCAGGATGGAAGCTGGCGGATGTGGTATGTTGATACCGGAAATACGGGGTATCAGAACCAGGACAATAAGGTTCGCACCCGCACCTCGGAGGACGGTCTGCATTGGAGCGCGGAGGAGACCTGCGAGGATCTCGCGCAGCCCGGTTATCAGCTCTGGCATCTGACGATCTGGCGCGATCCTGCGGATGATACACTGCACGCGATCTATCCTGCGTATCCGAACGGCACGAACTGCGATTACTGCAAGCTGTTTTACGCGGTCAAGGAAACGAGCCGGCCATGGAAAGTTTTTTCGAATCCGCTGATGGAGCAGGGCAAGGACGGCAGCTGGGATGATTTCTGCCTGTACCGCACAGCATTCCTGCTGGATCGTGAGGCAGATGTGCTGCGTGTCTGGTACGGCGGAAAGAAAAAATCCGATGCGTCGTGGGGAATCGGTTACACAGAGGGCCGGTACAGTCAAATTTGCGCTGCGTTGGAGTGATAAAGTCAAACACACACGCGCCGGATTACAAAATCCGGCGCGTACATTTTGTAAAGAGAGGTCAGCATGAGAAAAATAACGCTAGTCATCATGGCTGCCGGAATGGGCAGCCGCTTCGGGGGGCTCAAACAGATCGAGCCGATTGATCCGGAAGGACATATCATCATCGACTTTTCCCTGTTTGACGCATGGCGCGCTGGTTTCCGCGATGTGGTGTTCATCATCAAGCGCGAGATGGAAGCGGAGTTCCGCGAATGCATCGGCGACCGCATGGAGCAGTATTTCCATGTGTCCTACGTCTATCAGGATCTTGACCGCCTGCCGGAGGGCATAGAGGCTCCGGAGGGACGCACAAAGCCGTGGGGCACCGGCCATGCGCTGGCCTGCTGCAAGGGCGTGGTAAACGGTCCGTTTGCCGTCATCAATGCGGATGATTTCTACGGGAGCACGGCATTCTCGGAAATCTATGATTTTCTGGCGGCACAGACCGATGAGAGCACCACGGCATTTGATAATAACGAAGGATGCTTACCCGTTGGAAAGATAATCATTTTAACAGGTGGATGCTCGTATATAATTTTTTCATATTCTTCTATGATATCACTGTGTAACATCGCATCCTTCCCACTAGTAATTAACAACAATAGTACCTTTAAAGTATTTAAAGGTACTTCTACGGTAAACCCAAATCAATTCGTCTTAACAGTGCCTCAGTATCTTGATTCACCAAAGTCTCCCAATTATCACTTTGACACCATTGATAAAATTGTCTTGCTGCAAGATTGTTTATTGCCATGACTCACTCCTCGATTAATGCTTTGGCAAATCCCCGACGAAGAGTTCGCCATCATGAAGACCCACTCCGCCGTGGGCTCCGATATGCTGGACGATCTGGAGCTGTACAAGGACGAGAAGCTGGTGAAGGTCGCGCGGGACATCTGCCGCTGGCACCATGAGCGCTGGGACGGCCGGGGGTACCCCGATGGCCTTGTGGGCGACGACATTCCCATATCGGCCCAGGTAGTTGCCTTGGCCGATGTGTACGACGCCCTTACGAGCCGCCGCGTTTACAAGCCGCCGTTCAGTCACGAAGAGGCCCTGCGCATGATTCGCGAAGGGGAATGCGGCGCGTTCAACCCGCTTATTCTGGAATGCCTGACGGCAGTGGCGGGCGATTTGGAGAAGCGCCTGAACCACGGCATCACGGGCCGCGAGATTTCGATTGACTCGCTGCATTTGTCCGAGGCGACGCTGGATAACGGCGACGCCGAGGCCTCGAGCCGCACTCTCGAGCTGCTCGACTACGAGCGCATGAAGTACCACTTCTTCGCTTCTATGAGCAATGAGGTGCAGTTCGAGTTCACCGAAGAGCCGCCGATGATCGTGCTGTCCGACTGGAGCGACCACAAGCTCGATCTGCCCGAAATCATCATGAATCCCTACAACGACGAGGCCTTCTGCGCGACGTTCGGCAAGGAGAACCTGGAGAAGCTCAGCCGTCTTCTTCGTGCCACCACCATCGATGATCCGGTGATCGATATGGAGATGGAAGCCACCGTGGGCGACGAGCTGCGTTGGTTCCATGTGCTGGCCCGCGCGCTGTGGTCGGGGCCGTCCGATCCGGTTTACCTGGGCTCTATCGGCAAGCTCATCGATATCGACGATCGCCAGGCCGAGCTGATCGACCTGCAGTTCAAAGCCTATCACGATCCGCTGACGGAAGTGGTCAACGGCGCCTTCGCCCGCAAGATCATTGCCGAGCGCTTGGGCTCGGGGGAGGCGTGCGACCGCCATCGCGACCGCCATGTGCTGGCGCTATGCGACCTGGATTTCTTCAAGCAGGCCAACGACACCTACGGCCACCAGTTCGGTGATCGCGTGCTGAAGCACTTCGCGGAGCGCCTGCAGGAAAGCGTGCGCGGCGAGGACGTCGTGGCCCGCGTGGGGGGCGATGAGTTCCTCTTGTGCATGGAATGCCCCGTCGATCCGCGTCCGCTGATCGACCGCATCCATCGGTCGCTCGAGGGCGACTTCGAGGGCTTCCCGCTGTCGGTTTCCATGGGCGTGGCCATTGCCGGCAGCGATGTGCGCGACTACGATGAGCTGTTCCGCCGGGCCGATGTGGCGCTGTACCACAAGAAGCGCGGCGGCCGCAGCGGGTACGTGTTTTACAGCGATTTAGACGAGGAAGAGCGAGATTTGTTGCTTGAAGGGGCGCATACGGCGCTCTCGGGCATCGACAGAGACGAATCCGACCAGTAGACTGTCACCCAAGGGATAAAAGGAGACCGAGATGTCGTTGGAGATTGCTTACGCTGCCATGGGCGGCGATTTGGAAACCGTGCGCGGACGCTTGCTTACCGACGAGCGCATCGAGAAGTTCGCGAAGATCTTTTTGCAGGACACATCGATGCAGACGTTGGAAAGCGCTCTTGAGGCGGGCGACCTTCCCGAGGCCTATCGCGGAGCCCACACGCTGAAGGGCGTGAGCCGCGACTTGGGCTTCACGCCCCTGTTCGAGGCCGCCGCCGCGCTGTCCGACGCGCTGCGTTTGGATGACGCCGGCGTGCCGGCCAACATGGAAGCGGTCCCCGAGCTTATGCCGGCCGTGCGCGACGCTTACGCCACGGTCGTCGACGCCATCGCTATCATTTAACAAAGGAACACAGCGAATGACTGAAACAGACAACAAAACGAGGTACGGCCGCATTGCCGTGATTCTTATCGCGCTGGCCATAGTCATCGCCGCGTTCGTTTCGTTTATCGCGATGAACAACGAGCGCATCTACGAGCAGAACACCAAGTACCTTCAGGGCTCCACCGAGCAGTCGGCGCGGCGCATCAGCGAGTGGATGACCGACTCTCAGACTGAGATCAAGCTCCTGTCCTCCATGTACGAGAGCACGCTTGCGAGTGTCGACGAGATTAGCGCTGCCGGTATCGAGCAGTTGGCGAACTACACGAAGTTCGATTACACGACGATTTCTCTCGGCGATGGCCTCACCATCGATGACAAGGGCCAGGAGGCCGACGCGAGCGATCGCGAATACTTCGCGCGGGGCATGGAAGGCGAGTCGGGCGTACCCGGTTTCTGATGCAGTGACGGCACACGCGCTGATTAACGGCGAATACATC
>OKSB01001645.1_pt1 | contig 21775 bp, 17 predicted proteins | sample 1601171 | NCBI WGS metagenome assembly OKSB01 (sample SAMEA3541496, study PRJEB24748) | human gut metagenome | biome: human gut; feature: human-associated habitat; material: faeces | place: China | collected 2012 | reverse complement strand
GCTTCTTGCCGCCTGCCGATACTATTTTAAGGTAACAGGCAGGAGAATTTCTTTTGAATATGCTTTGATAGACGGGCATAACGATTCTATGGAGGACGCAAGGGAGCTTGCGGAGCTTCTGGGCGGATTTGTCTGTCATGTGAATATAATCCCTGTTAATAAGATAAAGGAGCGTAATTATCATTCTGACAGAAAGTCAGCCAACAGATTCAGAGGATATCTGGAGAAGCTTGGGATAAACGCTACTGTGCGGCGGACCTTGGGTGCGGATATAGACGCTGCCTGCGGTCAGCTGAGACGAGAATATGAGATCTGATAAAAGGTGGTGAATCGCTTGTTTATAGCGTCTGATACAGACATCGGAAAAAAACGCAGTGAAAATCAGGACAGAGTGCATGCTGAATTTCTTGCTGACAATGTTGCCGTTGCGGTGGTCTGTGACGGTATGGGCGGAGCGTCATCAGGCGGAGTTGCCAGTCAGCTTGCCATTGACGCAGTAGTAAAACGTATCAAGGAAAATTTCCGAAAAGATATGAAACCAAATTCCATAAGAAATCTTATGCTCACTTCAGTGCATTATGCGAATACGATCGTGTATGGCAAGAGCAAGGAGGATATTGACAAAAACGGCATGGGTACTACCTGCGTTGCGGCATTGGTGGTGGATAAGACCGTCTATATGGTGAGCGTGGGCGACAGCCGTGGATATCTTCTTACCAAGGACGGTATAGCTCAGATAACCACTGACCATACTTATGTGGAAATGCTTTATAGGTCGGGTCAGATAACCAAAGAAGAAGCGAAAAATCATCATATGAGAAACGTTATCACAAAGGCTGTGGGCGTTGAATCAGATGTTGAGGTCGATTATTTCGAGCTTGAAGAAAATGATAATTTTGCGGTGCTGCTTTGCTCTGACGGTCTGACCAATTATTGCACAGACAATATGATATATGAAACTGTGTTTGGCAATAATCTTGACGAGGCTATAAAACAGCTTATTGCTTTCGCAAACGAATGCGGCGGTAAAGATAATATTACTGCTGCGGTAATAGCAAATTAATGGAATGACAATAAAACATGAATAATATAGGAGTTGAATTACATGGATTCTAATATCGGCAAAAAGCTAGACGGCAGATATGAGATAACCGAGCTTATCGGCGTAGGCGGAATGGCTGACGTTTATAAGGCAGTTGACGTTATGGAAAACCGTACTGTTGCGGTAAAGATACTTAAGCCTGAGTTTTCACAGAACGAGGAATTTCTCAGACGCTTCAGAAACGAGAGCAAGGCTATCGCTGTACTTTCTCACCCTAATATCGTAAAGATATATGACGTGGGATTTTCTGACGAGATACAGTTTATCGTTATGGAGTATATCGACGGCATCACCCTTAAAGAGTTTATCGAGCAGCAGGGCGTGCTTAGGTGGAAAGACGCTTTGCACTTTGTAACTCAGATACTCCGTGCTTTGCAGCACGCTCATGATAAGGGTATCGTTCACAGAGATATCAAACCGCAGAACATAATGCTTTTCCCTGACGGAACTATCAAGGTCATGGATTTTGGTATCGCAAGATTTTCAAGGATCGACGGAAAGACACTTTCTGACAAGACTATCGGTTCTGTTCACTATATTTCACCTGAGCAGGCAAGGGGCGATATGACAGATGAAAGATCTGACATATACTCTGTAGGCGTTATGCTCTATGAGATGCTCACAGGCAGAAAGCCTTTTGACGGCGAAAATCCTGTGGCTATCGCTCTCAAGCATATGCAGGAGGATCCGGTTCCGCCAAGAGAGATCATGCCTTCTATCCCAGAGGCTCTTGAAGAAATAGTTATGCACGCTATGGAGAGAGATCCTGCAAGACGTTATCAGTCAGCAGCAGAGATGATAAAGGATATAGACACATTCAAGCTCAATCCATCTGTTGTTTTCGGATATAAGAACAGCCCTGTTCCTATCCCTGTGGCTGATAACAATAACAAATATTTTGACGATGAGCATAGTGAGAACTATGACGACGATGAAGAATATGAGGACGATGACGAAGAAAACGATGATGAGGAAGAAGAGGAAGAAAAGAAGCGTTCTTACGTTGTTCCGATACTCCTTGCTGTGACAGTTGCAGTAGTTATCATTGCAGCGTTCGTTATTGTAGGAGTTGTATTCAAGTCGTTCAGCGGTTCAAACGGTATGCACACAGGTACAGTTACACTGCCAAACTTTGTGGGCAAGAATATCGTTCAGGTTGAGCAGGATTATAAGGATAAGCTTAAATTTGATATCACCGAAGAGTATAATGACCAGTATGACGAGGGAATAATCACATTCCAGGGTCAGGCAGCAGGAAAGTCTGTTAAGGAAGGCTTCACGGTTACACTTACTGTAAGTAAGGGCAAAAAAATGGCAACTATCCCTGACATGGTGAAGAAAGACGGCACTGTGGCTGAAAGCGAGCTTAAGGCTGCAGGATTTATGGTCGTTAAGAGAGATATATGGTCTGAGGATATAGCTTCAGGTCTTGTTGTGAAAACACAGCCGGCAGCAGGCGAGCAGTATGCCGTAGGTGCGACTGTTGCTTTGTTTGTAAGTAAGGGTCCTGTTGAAACAAGAGTCAAAGTACCAAGCGTTGTAGGTCTTACAGAAGAAAAGGCAGTTGCAATGCTCAATGAGAACAAGCTCAAGGCTGAGGTCAAGGAGATCGAGCATGAGGGCGATAAGGGCAAGGTCATCGAGCAGGATACAGATAAAGGCACATATGTTGAGCGTGACACAACGGTTACTATCTACGTTTCGACCGGAGAAACTTCACCTGTTGAGGTAACATTCTCACTGCCACTTCCAAGTGGTATCCACGGCTCATATTCTATAGACATCTACAATAACGGCAACGTTGCATATACACAGAAGATCGGTAGCGGAGAATCTGTTGCAGGCGGTTCTGTAAATGTAACTGTAAAGGGCAAGAAGACAGAAACTCTGACTATCTTCATCACAAATGACGAAAATCAGCAGAAGTGCCGTTATGCAGTATATGACGTAGATTATGATAAGCAGACAGCTACTCTTAGCGGAAGCCTGAATGAAAGCGGTCTGATCGACATTACTCCGACAACGACCACAACTACTACAACTACGACCACAACAACTACTACAACTACCACTACTGAAGCACCTGCACCGGAGCCTCAGGAGCCAGACGAGCAGGGTCAGTAGTTCATGAATGGAATAATCGTTAAAGCTATCGGAGGCATCTACTATGTAGAAGCCTCCGACGGCATTTATAAATGTAAGGCAAGAGGAGTATTCAGAAGAAAGAACATTTCTCCTGTAGGCGGCGACAGAGTTGAATTTTCATTGGAGGACGACGGAAGCGGAGTTATCGAGAAGATAGAGGAAAGACGCTCATTGCTTATAAGACCGCCTCTTGCAAATCTTGATATGCTTGTGTTCGTTTCGTCTACCTGCGAACCAAGACCTAATTTGCTGTTGCTTGATAAGTTTATTGCAATAGCTGTTTTCAAAAAAATAGAGCCTGTGGTAGTCTTTACAAAGATAGACAAGGAAAGCTGTGATGAGCTTGTGGACATATACAAGGGCGCAGGGATAAAGACCTTTCAGGTAGACAATACCACTGGCGAGGGCAGTGAAGCTGTTAAGGCTGTGCTGGAGGGCAAGCTGTCGGCATTTACAGGAAACACGGGCGTTGGCAAATCGTCACTGCTCAATAATATGTTTCCTGCATTGGGGCTTGCAACCAACGAGATAAGCAAAAAGCTTGGAAGAGGAAAGCACACCACACGCCATGTAGAGCTTTACAAGCTGGAGGGCGGTGGTTATATTGCCGATACCCCTGGCTTTTCGTCGTTTGATACCAACAGATATGATATTATTTTCAAGGACAAGCTTGCAGGCTGTTTTCCTGAGTTTCAAAGATACGAGGGCAAGTGCAGATTTCCTGATTGCAGCCACACAAAGGAAAAGGGCTGTGCGGTCATAGAGGCGGTAAAAAATGGCGAGATCGCAAAGTCAAGGCATGAAAGTTATGTGGAAATGTACGAGCAGGCAAAGCAGCTTAAGGAGTGGGAATATAAAAATGACTAAGAAATGCGCTATCTTTTCAGGCGGTGAAGCGGTGTCGGCTCAGTGTGTGGCAGAATATAAGCCTTTTATCGACGATTCTCTTGTGATATCCGCTGACAAGGGCTATAAGCTTGCACAGGCAGTGGGCGTAAAGTCGGACATTATTATGGGTGACTTTGATTCCGCTGAAAAACCTGTTTTTGATAATATCGAGATCTTCCCCTCAGAAAAGGACGATACCGACCTTATGCTTGCCATAAAGCAGGGCTTTGAGTCGGGTTGTGATGATTTTCTCATATTTGGTGCAACAGGCGGACGAGTAGACCACTTACTTGGAAATATCCAATCTCTGGGATATATTTTATCTTGTGGCGGTGAGGGAATGATAGCCGCAGATAGGGAGATAATTCGGCTTTATCGTGCAGGCAGTTACAGGATATATGACCGTGAGGGCTTTTCGTTCTCACTGGTGGCATATACCGATAAGGTAGAGGGTCTGACCATAAAGGGTGCGAAATATGAAGTAGAGGACTGTCTGCTGACCAATGCTTTCCCACTTGGCATATCAAACGTGGTGAAAGGCTTTGATGGGCAGGATAGAAAATACGCTGAGATATCATTCAAAAGTGGCTATCTGCTGTCAGTACAGTCAAAAATGGTAACCGATTTTTGATTTTTGAATAATATAAACTATAACTATTCGGGAGGTAATACTTATGAAAGTTGTAGTTGTAAAAAGTCCAAAGGTCATATCGGGTTTAATGAGGCTTATTTTCAAGATCAAAAAGGAAGAAGAATAGGATAACTGGCGGTACTCGTGTGAGTGCCGCCGATTTTTTTGCTATAGCAGAAAAGCTCTTAGATCAAAGGAACGATCTAAGAGCTTTTTTTATTTTGTTATGTTATGATTCATCATGATGTGCTTTTGACGGCAAAATTACGTTATTCGTATAACGATAAATAACTATTTTACGATACTTTTTAAGCTTTGCTCTGTCGAATTTCGTCAAATCCTCTATTTTACGAAAATATTCAATTATCAAGTTGCAATTTTATATGTTACCTTATACGATTCATATATTCCGCTTTCTGCTCAAAAGACGAGTGAACATAGCGATCAAGTGTAATACTTACATTACTATGTCCCAGTATTTCTGACAAAGCTTTTACATCAAAACCGAGCTTTATGCAATTTGTAGCAAAGAAATGCCTTATAGCATGAAAATGTACTGACGGCAAATTTCCGTTTTTTAATATCTTGGCAAACCTATATTGTATCGTCCTTGGTTCTATTGGCTTTTTCTTGTTAGAAAGTATGTAATTATCATTATCTCCTCTGTTGTTTTTCAAAAGCTCTAAAACACATTTTGGAATGGGAATTTTTCTTTTTGAAGACTCGCTTTTCGGTTCTGCAAGCATAAGCTTAGTTTTGCATAGCCCATTCTTTACTTGTATTCTTTGCAAAGTCTTATTCACACTTATGATACCCTGTTCAATGTCAATGTTTCCCCATTTTAATGCACAAAGTTCACCTATTCGTAAACCCGTTACTCTTGAAAGATAAATTCCTATGGATGTAAGATCATTCTTTTGAGCCAGTATATCACAAAGCTTTTTGTCTTCATCATCATTCAATATTCTTATTTCAACTCTGTGTTTCTTCGGCATTACAATACCGTCCATGATATTATCTATCTTATAGGTTTTATACGCATATTTGAAAATAGATTTCATAAGGACCAAAATGTCAGTAATATAACGATTCGAGAGATTTTCCTGCTGTTTTCTTCTGATAAAATCATATATATCGTCATTGGTTATTTTACATATACATTTCTGCCCAAAGAAAGGCAGAATATGTTTGTCAGCTTTTAAAATATAATTTGCAGCGGTTGATTCTTTTATGCGTATTGTGACAGTGCCAAACCATTCCTCATACACTTCTGTGAATGTTTTTCTTATTTGCGTTTTAGATATAAGATCAATGTGATATTTTTTCATCTTTGCAATTACTTCATCATGCGTTTTGCCGAAAAAAGCATGATATTTTCGTTTTGATCCTGAGGTATCCAAAAATAACCTTCCCTCATATCTTCCGTCTTTTCTGAGATAAACATTTCGATAATTCATCTTAAATCCTCCAAATTTCAGTAAGAATTTTCATATATATTGTAAGTTTTGCTGTTTTTAATTCCATTTCTACATTTTTTGTTCATACTTATTGACAAATACAGTAATAAGGTGTATAATAACATAGGTAAACAAAAATTTACTTTTGAGCTTATGTGCATCTGTTATTAAATTATATATCTTATATTTTCGATTTTAAAGTGCATATATTATGACAAGCTTTTTTCGTAAAATAGAGGATTTGACGAAAAGGGGATAACTGGCAATGTACAAGATCGACCCGATAGTAAAAAAGATCAGTTCAAAAATAGTTGTCTGCACAGGTGATCAAAAGCTTGAGTACTGTTCAGGTATTGAATTATCAAAAGCTCAATTTGATAAGAGATATGTTATTGATAGGATCTATGCAGATAATGAAAGAATAATCATTGTTCTGAAAGAGGCTGAAATAAACAGCACTGATTGGTGTCAGGATAAGGACGTTGGGTTCTTTTAGGCGATATGGTTATGACTTGAAGTATAAATGTAATATCAATATTGGAGAATAAAGCTTGAATTTGTTAATTATAGGTGCAGGACAGTATGGCATGGTTGTCAGGGAGATAGCTCTGACAACAGGCCGATTTGACAAAATTGATTTTTTGGATGACAACAATGCTGTCGCTATTGACAGTACAAACAATATTTCAAAGTGGGTAAGTGAGTATAAAATTGCGATAGTAGCGATTGGAAAAGCAGATGTGCGAGAAAAATATCTGACTTTGTTGAAACAGTGTGGATATGAGCTTGCAACGATCATTCACCCTGACGCATATATTTCACCTTCAGCAATGATTGGGAGTGGCTGTGTGATCGAACCCAAAGCGGTCATATATACTGATGTCAGAATTGGCGACGGATGTTTTATTTCTGCTGGAGCGGTTGTAAATCACAACAGTGTTGTAGAAGACACTTGTCATATAAATTGTGGAGCAATCATAGCATCAGGTGTTATTGTGCATAAAGGCACTAAAGTTGATTACGGATTGGTTTTTACTGGAGAGAAGTAGAGTATGGATAAGAAAAAAGTCAAAAGGTTTATAGGAAAGTCTGTGGCTGTTTTAGCTGTGGCTTTTGTAATACTCAGTATCGTGTCAAAGCGTAAAAAAAGAGATACTGTTTATGATAATGAGCCAGAGCAGAAAAATCCTCTTGAGGGTAAAAAAGTCATTTTTGTGAAAGACGAGAATGATAAGGAAAATGCTGATGGCATAAGAGGTCACCTCGAGGCTATAGGTGATTGCGACCACAAGCCAGGCTTATACGAAAGATACATAAAGAGAGGCATTGACATTGTGCTTTCTTTTGGAGGACTTGTTGTTCTTAGCCCTGTTTTCGCTTTGACAGCTTTAGCAATAAAAATCGAAGATCCGGGTCCTGTATTTTTTACTCAGAAAAGAGTAGGGCAGAATAAAAAGTACTTCAAGCTACATAAATTCAGATCTATGAAAATGTGTACTCCGCATGATGTGCCTACGCATATGCTCGACAATCCTGATCAGTACATAACCAAGGTCGGCAAATTTATAAGGGCGCATAGCCTTGATGAACTTCCGCAGATCTGGGATATTTTCGTAGGCAATATGTCCGTAATAGGTCCTCGTCCGGGACTTTGGAATCAGGATCTGCTTACTGCGGAAAGGGACAAATATGGCGCAAATGACGTAAAGCCAGGACTTACAGGCTGGGCGCAGATAAATGGCCGTGATGAGCTTGAGATACCTGAAAAAGCTAAGCTTGACGGTGAGTATGTTAGAAAACTTGGTCCGATAATGGATGCTAAGGTTTTTCTCGGCTCGCTTCATGTGTTTGGTAAGGATGATTCTGTTGTTGAGGGTGGAACGGGGGAGATGAAGAAAACTCAGACTGAAAGTACCTTAGACACAAAGAAAAAAATATTGGTGGTTTGTCAATACTATAAGCCTGAACCGTTTCGTGTTTCTGATATATGCGAAGAAATGGTACGACGTGGGCATGAAGTTCAAGTTGTTACTGGCTATCCAAATTATCCAGAAGGAATTATTTACGAGGGTTATGGAAAGGGTAAACATATTGATGAGGTGATCAATGGCGTTAGAGTGCATCGGTGTTATACAATTCCTCGTCAGACCGGATCTATTAAGCGATTGCTGAATTACTACAGCTATGCGGCATCATCTACGTCATATGTTCTTTCCAAGGATTGTGTTGCTTCAGATGGAAAGCCATTTGATGTTGTTTTTTGCAATCAACTTAGTCCAGTAATGATGGCAGATGCAGCTATTGCTTATAAGAATAAATATAAAGTTCCTATTGTAATGTATTGTCTTGATTTATGGCCTGAAAGCTTAATAGCAGGAGGTATTACAAGAAGTTCGATCATTTACAAATATTTTCATTATGTAAGTGAGAGAATATACAGAAAAATGGATAAAATCCTTATTACAAGCCGTATGTTTTCTGACTACTTGACTTCAGAATTTGAAATAAATGAAGATAAGCTTAAATATCTTCCTCAGTATGCTGAGGATTTATTTGGTTGTCTATCTCCAAAACCAGATGACGGGGTATACAACTTTATGTTTGCAGGAAATATCGGTGAGATTCAGTCTATTGAAACGATAATAAGAGCAGCAGAAATATTGAAAAAGGAGCCAGTCGTTTTTCATATAGTCGGTGGTGGCACGGATCTTGATAGACTTAAAGATATGGGAAAAGATTTAGATAATGTGATTTTTTATGGAAGACGCTCTCTTGAGGAAATGCCGAAATTATATGCAATGGCAGATGCAATGCTTGTAACATTAGCTTCTGACCCAATTTTGAGTCTGACGCTTCCAGGCAAAGTACAATCTTACATGGCTGCAGGAAAGCCAATAATAGGGGCTATTGACGGTGAAACAAGAGTTGTGATTGCAGAAGCAAAGTGTGGATTTTGCGGAAAAGCTGATGATGAAGCGGAATTGGCAGAAAATATCAAAAAATTCATTAGTAGTGATAACATATTAGAAATGGGTAAGAATGCTCGAAGATATTATGAAGAGAATTTTGATAAAATGCTTTTCATGGATAAGTTGGAGTTTAACTTGATTTAAAAGGGTTATATTGTGAAAGTATTAATGATAAATTCCGTATGCGGGATACGCAGTACAGGACGAATTTGCACTGACCTTGCAGAAGTGCTTGTTGAAAATGGGTATGAGGTGAAGATTGCCTACGGCAGAGAAACAGTGCCGGAAAAATATCAGAAGTATGCCGTTAGGATCGGTACGGATATTGATAATAAGATCCATGCGATTCAAACGAGGCTGTTTGATACTCATGGATTTGGCTCAAAGAAAGCCACTGCTGATTTTTTGAAGTGGGTAGATAAGTATGATCCTGATATCCTGCATTTGCATAATATCCATGGATATTACATAAATGTTGAAATGCTTTTTGACTGGATAAAGTCAAGACCGCAGATGAGAGTTATCTGGACATTGCATGACTGTTGGGCATTTACAGGGCATTGTGCATATTTTACTGCTGCAAATTGTGATAAATGGAAGACGCAGTGTAAGTGTTGTCCTCAACTTAAGAGTTACCCTACTTGTAATTTCAACGGCAATGTTGAAACTAATTTCAAAAGAAAAAAGTCAGCCTTTACTGGAGTAAAAAATATGACTTTGGTTACTCCGTCAAAATGGTTGGCGGGATTGGTCAAAGAGTCATTTTTGAAAGATTATCCTGTTGAAGTTATAAATAATGGTATTGATACAAGTATCTTCAAACCGACACCAAGTGATTTTAGGAAGAGATATCATATTGAAGATAAAAAAGTTCTTCTTGGTGTAGCTGCTGTTTGGGACGAACGCAAGGGATTAAATGATTTTGTTAAGTTGTCAAAAATGCTTGATGATGATTATAAAATCGTACTTGTCGGTTTATCTGAAAAGCAGATAAAGGAAGTGCCTGACAACATTATAAAGATATCAAGGACGAACAGTGCGGTCGAGTTGGCTGAGATCTATACTGCGGCTGATGTATTCTTGAATTTGACTTATGAGGATAATTATCCGACGGTAAATCTTGAGGCTCAGGCTTGTGGTACCCCTGTTATTACTTATGATACGGGGGGAAGTGTGGAGAGTGCGAAAATATATGGTTTGAGTGTTAACCACCAAAATGTCGATCAATTGATTAATGCTATTGAGAAAATAGAGAGCATTGAACGAAAAAAAATTAATATTGATTGCAAGAACGTGGTAAAAAAATATTTGAAATTATATATTAGTAAATAAAAAAATAAAGATTAATACATAATTAAGGAAGACAGCTATGAAAAGTCAATTTTAAATTGGCTGTAAATTTAAAAATCTTTTTTGCAGTAAATTAGGTAATCTTAATAAGGCTCCATGGTGGGCGATTTTAAACAAATCTATGATGTAGATATCAAGACTACTTAATTGCAATTAAATTACGCATCGTCAGTTATCATTTTCTAGATGATTCTAACGAGTTTGCTGGTATAGTACACAAGGACATTAGAGTGGTTCCGATTTTCAGCCAATTTGAAATCATAGTAAGCCTTGAAGTGGTATTGTTTTTAACAACATTGTGAACTGCATTAACAAGTGCATATTTGAGAACTTTAGATTCACATTTGAACATTCTGTTTTTCTTGGACTGAAAGTTTACTGACAGATGGACAGAAGAATTTAAATCAACATATGATAACAACTTATTTTTTGGGGTAGAGAAATGGTGTATATAACTGATTTCTTCAAGTATCCTTTCTTCATTAATATATACGCTACCAGGAATAGTCATAATGACAGAATCGTTTAATTTCATGATTTTTTTCATCTTGACTTTGTTATTCTAAGCAATAAGATATTGAACATGATTGTTGCTGTAGTGTGCCGTCAATTCAAGACAAATGATGAGGCTGTTTTTGTCTGGAGAATCTATCTTGGAAATCAGCATTTGGAAGCCATTATTGCCATTTGTAAATTTGGACGATTTGATTAGTTTTTCTCCATCGGAAGGTATGGCTGAAGAAAAGTAATAGACTTGGGCAATGTCGATGTCTACATAAATCATGATGTTGTATTTGCATTTCTAAAGTTTGCTAACGTGAAATTCCAGCAGCGATTATCATCATAGACGTGATGGAAATAAGTCCCCAGATTACTCTGATAATATCTAGATATAAACAATTCGGATAAATGTAGTCGCAATACACTCCTACGTGTGGGTAGAACTACGGGGCAAAATAAAAAGTTCGCATTATCTGAATGTATTTAACTACAATGTTAAAAGAAAGGAAACACCTGATAATTAACTTGCCAATTATCATATAAATGGAAAAATGGTTAAAAAAAATAAAAAAAGCAGATTTTTATTAGCTTTGTTAGTATATATATCTATTTTCTTTTTTTTATTAATAATTTCGATGGTAATAGATACTACATATGATGCAAAAAAATTGTTTAGTGCATGTATTGCAGCATATGTGATTATTGGAATTTGTTTAATAATTCATATCGGAACAAGTGGGGGAGATTTTTTTGAACCTATTACATTTATTTCAATTTTATATATGATGCTGTTTATCTTTGAACCTATGATTGATGTTTATGAAGACAATTTGAATTGGTTCGGAGGAAATTATACATCTTTTGGAGTCAAGGGAACTTGGATTGCCATTGCAGGATATTTAGGCTTTTTTATAGGATATAGAGTAGAAAGATTTTCGTTTGCTTCTTTTTCCTATAATAAATTGAGATATAAAGTTAAGAAAAAACCAGAAGAAATGGAAGATGATGCTTATTATACAAAAGTGGCAGTGATTTTTTGGATAGTTTGTTATTCTATATCTGTACTATTTCTTCTTTTGTCAGGAAAAAGTCTTGCCTTCATTTTAACAGGGGGTTTAACTGGAAACGGGGATTTATTAGAATCTCGAAAAATGTTAGGAGTATTATCCATGTTCAGCTATTGCCTTGTTGGTGCATGGATGCTGTATTTTGTTTATGGAAAGAATAAAAGTTTGAAAGTAATAACATTTATTTTAACAGTTTTTATTTATTACATTAGAGGGTATAGATTTATTATTATTATATTTGTATTGGCTCCCATTGTCTTTGTGTATTTATATAAACAAAAACGTCCCAAATTTGTAACGATAACAGCTGCTATTATAGTAATGATCATATTTGTTGGATTTGTTGCAGCGGCAAGAAATAGTGTTAGATATGGTGGTGGTATTTCGAATGATATGGTTAATTGGGATGCTGCTTTAGAACAGGTTAAAGATAATTTTCGTATATATAAAACATACTATGCATTAGTTGGCTATGTTCCCCAAGAAACAAATTATTTGCATGGACAACAGATTTTCCTTTATACAGCATTTATGTTCGTTCCAAGAATCATTTGGAAATCAAAACCGGAAACATCGGCTGGTTTATATTTAATAAGAGATGCTATTTCAGAAAGTGCTTTTTTATCAGGAACAGCATATCCTATTATTGGTGAGTTCTATATCGAATTTGGCAGTGCTGGTGTTGTTATTTTTATGTTTTTATATGGATACTTGAATAAAAGTTGGTTGAATAGATATGGGCTATCATACTCAAAATTTGATAAAATTATGTATAGTATTTTGCTATTATCAAATTTCCAGATTGTGATTAGGGGATATACACCATCAAATTTTTATATGGTTATATTTTTTGTTTTACCGTTATTATTTATTAAATTTTTAAAGGGAATAAAAAGAATATGAAGAAAATTAAAGTTTTAGTAGGACATCCTGGAAAACAGCATTCATTAAAATTAGCTGAGGCAATTTTAAATGATTCAAAATATGATTTGATTTATGCAACAACGGTTTATGATAAGAAAAATTCATTTTTTATGAGATTTGTAAAAGCAATTTTATCATCCAAAAATAAGGAAAGAGCAAATGCACGTAAAAGTGAACTTTTGGAAGACTCTCAAGTTATCACTTTTTGCTCTATATTGGGATTATTTAGAATCTTTTTAGCACATTATGATAAATCACAAAAATACTTTCAAAAAATGACATGCTATTTAGGCGATGTTTTCGGAATGAAAATGGCAAAATATGCTATAAAAAATGATATAGATATTATTATTACATATGATACTTTTTCTCAAAAATGCTATGAATACATTGATCATTATGCTAAAAAAAGAATTATTAAGGTGATGGATGCTTCAGCAGCAAATCTTTCGTATCAAAAGAAAATATTTGAAAAAGATATGAAATGTTCACCAGAATTTGCGGAAAAGTTAAAACAGGAAATTTCATTTACATTAAATGATGAAAGACAAAATTATTATATTGATGAAGCAAAACGAGCAGATTATATTATTGCAGCATCTGAATTTTCGAAGAAATCATACGTTGCAGTAGGAGTTCCCCAAAAAAATGTTTTTGTGTGTCCGTATGGAATGGATAGCTTAAATTATGAAGAAAAACATATTGGCAAAACAGATGAGTTAGTATTCACTTTTATGGGAGGAACAAGACAAGCAAAAGGTTTGTCTTATGTATTGGAAGCTTTTACAAGATTATCGAATAAGGATACAAAACTTAATATTGTGGGAAAGGATAATTTGGTACAGGATATAAAGAAAAAATATAGAGGAAACATAAAGTATTGGGGACAACAGTTACACTCCAAGATACCAGAAATATTGTCAGAAACAGACATACTTTTGTTTCCTTCTTTGAGTGACGGCTTTGGGTTTGCGGCGGCTGAGGGAATGGCAGCGGGATGCCCTGTTATCGCAAGCGAAAATTCTGGCATTGCTGATTTAATTGAGGATGGAATTAATGGATACGTAATTCCTATACAGTCTACAGAGGCTTTATATGAAAAAATGTTATGGTTTGTTGATAATCGTGAAAAAATACAAACGATGTCTGATAATGCAGTACGCACAATAAAGAAGATGACTTGGGAACAGTATAATCAAAAGATCTTAGATATACTAAAATATCTTACTCAAAATTAAAATAATATAAAGTGAGAAACGTTAATTTATGAAAAAACTAGTAAAAAATTATATATATAATTTGATCTATCAAGTATTTTTAGTAATTGTTCCACTTATAACAGCCCCATACCTTGCAAAGACATTAGGATCTAAAGCATTAGGAATATATAGTTATATTTGCTCAGTTAGTAGTATTATAACAAATTTAGGCTTGATTGGACTTAATAATTATGGTGCACGGGAAGTTGCTTATTCTAGAATTGAAAAAAGAAAACTTGATAAAGTTTTTGCCGATATTAATATACTTAGACTTATATTACTTTTGATTATTTCTATACCATATTGGATAATTATCCTACAATCTTCATATAAATTATATTTTTCAATCCAGTATATTTTAATTTTTTCAACATTCATAGATACGTCATGGTTGATGATAGGTCTTGAAGAGATGAAGATTGTAGCTTTGAGAAATTTTGCAGCAAAACTCATTACAGTAATTGGCATTTTTTTGCTTGTGAAAAATTCAAATGATTTATGGATTTATTTTGCTATTTTCTCTGTTGCGACTCTTGTTACGACATTGAGTTTGATTTTTCAATTAAGAAATTATATTAATTACGAGCATTTTGATTTAAGAAATATGTATAAACACATAAAAGGATCATTGTTGTTATTTTTACCACAGATAGCAACTATTATGTATTTACAAGTTGATAAAATCATGTTGAAAGCAATGTCAGATACAAGTCAAGTAGCTTTTTATGATCAGGCAGAAAAGATAGTTTCTATTCCATTAGCACTTATAACAGCTTTAGGAACAGTTATAATGCCTAAATTGGCTACAGATTTTAGGAATAACCATCATAAAGAAATAGAAAAAACTATTCAAATAGTTATTAAATTTTCATTATTTGCTTCATTACCGATGATGTTTGGATTGATGTCGATTTCAAAAACGTTTATCCCTTGGTTTTTAGGAAGTGAATTTATACCCGTTGCATCAGCAATAGTAATTATTGCGCCTATTATCGTACTTAATTCGCTTGCTAATATATCAGGAAATCAATATTTTACAGCTACCAATCAAACTCGAATTATGACTATATCCTATATGGCAGCTGCGATTTTAAATATTATTATAAATGCCATTCTAATTCCTATATGGCAATATAAAGGTGCTGCAATTGCGACGCTTTTATCGGCACTTATTTCTGTAATTATTCAATACTCTGTAATGAGAAAACAAATAAGCGTTAAAATGGCGTTTTTGTCTTCATCAAAATATCTATTAGCATCATTATTAATGTTTTGTATGTGCTATTTTTTGAGAACTTTAGGAAGCACTTGGTATATCACTTTAGCGCAGATATTCATAGGAGTATTGATGTATATTGTTATTTTACTGTTAACAAAAGACGAAATGCTAAAGAAAATTATTTTAACATTAATGAAAAAAGGAAACAAAACATGAATAAAAGTGTTATTAAAGTAACTATTATTGGAGATAGTATAAGTCAGGGGTTAGGAAAGAAAAAAATTAATTATTGTGAGAGCTTAAAAAATAAAATAGAGAATTTAACAGGTGTAATATGTAATCTAGAGAACTTAGCAGTGACTGGAAAAACAATAATATATGCTAATGAAATTATTGAAGATATTATTAAAAGTGATCCGGATATTATACTTCTTTTTATGGGCAGTGTAGATGCTTTGATAAGACCGAAGCCAGAAGGCGTTTTTTGGAAGTGCTTACCTAAGCGTTATAAGTTGAATGGTATGCTAGATCCACGACCTTTTTATTCAAAAAAGCGGTGGAGATATATACCAGAACATATTGATTCATGGATTAGATGGCATTTAAAAAAAGTTTTGATGAAATTTTGTAAAGTTTATTCTTGGGTTGATGAGGAGACATTCGAAAAATATTATAGAGATTTTGTGAGAAATTTTTCAGATAAAGAAATTTTCGCAATATCTCCTGTATATGTAGATGAAAAATTCTTTCCAGGATCAAATTATAATTTGAAAAGATATCGAGATATTATATCTAAAATATGCTCAGAGCAGGAAAACACACATTTTTTTGATATTTATTCGTGCCAAGAGCAGTTAGGATGGAAAGAAAATCCGTCAATTTATGGAGATGATCATTTTCATCCAAGTATATATGGATATCAATGGATGGGAAGTATTATTGGAGATAAAATATCTCAAATTATAAAATTAAATAAAAAATAGGATGCGATAAACATGAATATAAAACAAAATTTGTTGTATTTTCTTTGTAAAACGATATATAAACCTTTGCCAATCGAAGCAAATGATGTTAAACGTATTATTTCAGTTGAATATAAGAATTTATTGATTGAAAAAAATACAACATTCAATATTTGTAAGCTGAACATCCAAAATAAAGAATATTATTTTAGAGAATGTAAGAAACATGTAGAATTTGAAGAGTATATTGGAAATTTGATTGACGAATATGTTGATTCGTTAAAAGATAATAATTCATTAAAAATAGAAATTGTTAAAGTGCGGAGTATTTTAATGAAGCAGGATGTTATGAATAAACTATTTAGAATGGGTATAGTTAATGATAACTCTTCAAAGATTTCATATTTTTTTAAATCAAATGATATTTCAGTTTGGGGAATACAAGACCTTGAAAATATCGAATTGAGTGAATTGAAAGATTTGTTTCAGTATTTATGGGGAGAAATTTATTCTTATCGATTGAATGCTGGATTAAAAAAAGGATCATATCAAAGCTTTAATGCAAGTAAATCTTTGGCAACAAAAAAAATAGCTGATTTATTGGGCTTAGGATATCTAATACCGGAGACTGAATTGGTTAAACTAGTTTTTCCTGATGGTAATGAGAAAATTGGAACACTAATGTCTGCTGTTATTGGGGTAGCACCTAAAAAAATGTCGTATGCAGAAAAACAGAAAATCACGCCTAAATTTCAACGAGATTGTAATTCTTTAAATGTATTGGATGCTATTTGCCATGAGAGAGACCATAGACCAGGAAATTATTTTGTTCGATTAAATTCAAAGGGAGAAGTAGACTCATTGGAAGCATTCGATAATGATGCACCGATGACGTTTTTTCTTACAAGTAATATTAATTTAGTAACATATTGGGAAAGTTCCTCTTTGTTATTATCGGATGGAACTTTAAATCTTAAACATGTTGACAAGGAATTATCACAAAAAATTTTGGAGCTTAAAGACGAGGAAATCGTGGACTCCTTAAAAATGATACTTAGTAAAATTCAAATTTGGTTTGTATGTAAAAGAATACATAGAATGCAGAAAGCTATAAAACACACAATGCAAAAGAGTGATGATTTTTTTATCTCGGATACAGAATGGGACAAAAAAACAATAATGGAAGAACTTGGCGATGATAAAATAAATTCATATCTTAAAATTTTTTGTATGAGTTCTCTAAAAGAAAAAAATTATGATGATTAAAAGAACTTATGTTTAAAATTGAAGTTTTAAAAAAGATAAATATGTAATTACTTCATGATACAAATGAAAGAATATAGTTTAGGTAAGTAGTAAATAATTTACTATGATAAAGGAGCTTGTTAACATGTCTTTATTCACAAACAAAACCCTAATGATCACCGGAGGCACGGGATCATTTGGAAACGCAGTATTAAACAGATTTCTGGAAACAGATATCGGAGAGATCAGAATATTTTCGAGAGACGAAAAAAAGCAGGACGATATGCGTCATGAGTATCAGGCGAAAATGCCTGAGGTAGCTGATAAGATCAAGTTCTACATAGGCGACGTAAGGAATTTGCAGTCCTGTAAGGACGCTATGCACGGCGTAGATTACATATTCCATGCGGCTGCACTCAAGCAGGTCCCGTCTTGTGAGTTTTTCCCAATGGAAGCCGTGAAAACTAATATTATCGGTACAGATAATGTCCTGACAGCAGCTATCGAAGAGGGCGTTGAAGCAGTAATATGCCTTTCAACTGATAAGGCAGCCTACCCTATCAATGCCATGGGTAAGTCAAAATCTCTTGAAGAAAGCGTAGCTATCGCTAAAAGCAGATATAGCGGTAAAACTAAAATATGCTGTACACGTTATGGTAACGTAATGTGTTCCCGCGGGTCTGTTATCCCTCTGTGGATCGACCAGATCAAGGGTGGCAATCCTATCACCGTAACTGAGCCTAATATGACCCGTTTCATTATGTCACTTGAAGAAGCTGTTGACCTTGTCCTCTATGCTTTCGAGAACGGCGAAAACGGCGACCTGCTTATCATGAAAGCCCCTGCTTGCTCTATCGGCCTTCAGGCTGAAGCCGTTACCGAAATGTTCGGCGGCAAAAAAGAGGATATCAAGGTCATTGGTATCCGCCATGGCGAGAAAATGTATGAAACACTTCTTACCAATGAGGAGTGCGCAAAGGCTATCGACCTTGGCGGTTTCTATCGTGTCCCTGCTGATAATAGAGGCCTGAACTATGATAAGTTCTTTAGAGACGGCGACGCAGATAGAAATACTCTCACTGAGTTCAATAGTAATAATACAAAGCTCCTTAATAAGGAAGAAATAAAGGAAAAAATGCTTAAGCTTGCATATATCCAGGAGAGATTGGCTGAGGATTGATATGTCAAAGAAGTTGGTCATTCTCGGTGCAGGCGGATATGCAAATACTGTTAAGGACGTCGCTGAACAGCTGGGCTATGATGTGATAGCTATGCTGGACGATAGATTTGCCGACCGCACGCTTGATTCTTTTACTAAATATATTGCTGACGATACAGAATTTATTCCTGCCTTTGGAAATAACGAGTTTCGCTTGTCTTGGTGCGATAAAATAACTAGAGCAGACGGCAGACTTGCCACTGTTGTGCATACTACAGCTTATGTAAGTCCTACCGCTTCTATCGAAAAGGGCGTTGTGGTGCTTCCGAAAGCTGTTATCAATACAGATGTGACAGTGAAACGTGGCTGTATCATCAATCTGGGCGCCATCGTGGACCATGGCTGTGTGATCGAACAAGGTTGTCATATCTGCCTTGGAGCAATAGTAAAAGGCGAAAATAGGATCGCAGCGCTGAGTAAGATAGAAGCCGGAGAAGTTGTGCAGCTTAGACAGTGCCCTGTGAATAAATGATTTTACCAAAGGTCGTGGCTGACCTCGGGAGGAAAGTATATGGAACATAATTTTAAATGGAAAAATGACGGCAGAACAAAGGTAATGATCGGCTGCGGCACCCGCCCTGAGATCATTCGCCTGGCGGCTGTAATAAGAAGATGCCGTGAGTATTTTGATACCTGCGTTGTGTATTACAATCAGAACTGGGATCGCAACCTCAGTACAGTTTTCTGGGAGGATTTCGAGCTGAAAAACACTTTCGGCGAGTTCGGCCCTGATATTCTTGTTCCTGTAGTAGGGGATAATCTGGGCGTTACCTGCGGAAATATTCTCGGCAGAAGCTATGAACTGCTTTCAGAATTGCAGCCTGACGCCTATCTTGTCCTTGGAGATACAAACAGCTGTCTGTCAGCTATCTCCGCTAAAAGGCTTCATATCCCGCTTTTCCATATGGAAGCAGGAAACAGATGTAAGGACGAGTGCCTCCCGGAGGAAACAAACAGAAGAATAGTTGACGTTATCTCTGACGTAAATCTTTGCTATTCCGAGTTTGCAAGAAAGTATCTTGCTGATACCGGACTTCCAAAGGAAAGAACATATATGACAGGCTCGCCTATGGCGGAAGTCCTTCGTGGTAATCTGGATAAAATTCAGGCTTCTGACGTTCTTGAACGTATGGGTCTTGAAAAGGATAAGTATATTCTTCTTTCTGCACACAGAGAGGAGAATATCGACACAGAAAAGAACTTTACAAGTCTGTTTACTGCAATAAACGCACTGGCTGAAAAGTACGATATGCCAATATTGTATTCCTGCCACCCGCGTTCAAAGCATAGACTTGAAAAGAGCGGCTTTAAGCTCGACCCTAGAGTGAGAGTAAACGAGCCGCTGGGATTCAATGACTATAACTGTTTGCAGATGAATGCACTTGCTATCGTTTCAGACTCAGGCACGCTTCCTGAGGAGAGCAGCTTCTATCTTTCAATAGGTCACCCTATCGCAGCAGTTTGTATCCGTACTTCTACCGAGCGCCCTGAAGCACTTGAAGCAGGGGACTTTATCCTTGCAGGAATTACAACAAAAGAGCTGCTCAATGCTACAGATATGGCTATCGAAATGAAGCAGAAAGGCGTTCTCGGCAAGCCGTGTCCTGACTATGTGGACGAAACAGTATCAATGAAAGTCGTAAGGATCATTCAGGGATATGTTAATGTAGTCAACAAAATGGTCTGGAGAAAAGATCAGTAAGGAACGTGAAAATATGAAGATATTGGTTACAGGCGCAAAGGGCATGGTTGGAACAGCCCTTGTGAATAATCTGAAAAATATCAGAGATAACAAAAATCGAACAAGACCGAATATTTCTGTTGAAGAAATATATGAGTATGATATAGATTCTACCAAGGAACAGCTTGACGAGTATTGCAAGGAAGCAGATTTTGTTTTCAACCTTGCAGGGGTAAACCGTCCTGAGAATACTGAGGACTTCATGAAAGGCAACTTTGGTTTTGCGTCACAGCTTCTTGATGCTCTGAAAAAGTATGATAACAAGGCAACTATCATGCTCTCGTCTTCCATACAGGCAACGCTCATAGGACGATATGACGGAGAATACGGCAGAAGCAAGCTCGCAGGTGAAGAGCTTTTCCGGAAATATGCCGCAGAAACAGGAGCAAAGGTCGCAATATATAGGTTTCCTAACCTTATGGGTCATTCAAAACCAAAGTACAATTCTTTTGTATCAACACTTTGCTACTGCGTGGCTAATGACGAGCCGTATTCCATAAACGACAGAGCAAGTGAGCTGGAGCTTCTTTACATTGATGACCTTGTTGAAGGTATGTTTGATCTTCTTGAGGGCAAGGAAAAGCATTGCGAGTTTGACGGCGTAACGCCTGTCGCAAATGATAAGGGCAGATATTGTTATGTGCCTGTTACTCATAAGGTAACTTTGGGCGAGGTGGTAGATCTTCTTGAAGAATTTAAGCAGCAGCCTAAGACCCTGCTTATGCCTAAAATGCCAAAGGGCTCTTTTGCCAAGAAACTGTATAGTTTGTATCTTACTTATCTTCCTGCAGATAAATTCAAGTATGCGCTGAAAATGAATGTAGATAACAGAGGCAGTTTTACTGAGCTTGTTCATACAGAGGATTGCGGACAGGTAAGTATAAATATAAGCAAGGCGGGCATCACAAAGGGTCAGCATTGGCACAACTCAAAATGGGAGCTTTTCATAGTTGTCCACGGTCATGGTCTGATACAGGAGCGTAACATAAACACAGGAGAGAAAGTTGAGTTTGAGGTCAGTGGTGATAAGATCGAGGCTATCCACATGATACCTGGCTGGACTCATAACATCATCAATCTCAGTGACACTGAGGAT
>OKSB01001642.1_pt1 | contig 21787 bp, 19 predicted proteins | sample 1601171 | NCBI WGS metagenome assembly OKSB01 (sample SAMEA3541496, study PRJEB24748) | human gut metagenome | biome: human gut; feature: human-associated habitat; material: faeces | place: China | collected 2012 | reverse complement strand
CGTTGCTGTCGTCATCCATAAGTCGCCCAGCGGCAACGGCTGACGCGCGGCGGGAACGTGGTCCCGCCTTGGCTTCCGGCCCTGGCGTCCGCTCTCGCGGCCGCCAGGGCATTTCAATATTTTCAAAGTTGAAATGTCCTGAATCAGGGAGTGTTGCCTTTTCAGCGAGGAAAACGAGTTTTTTACCACGGGAGTATACTCTCACGGTATTTGGCCGAAGCAAAAAGCGACGTTTGACGAAGCTGGAAGGTGAAAGAACCAATTTGGAAACAGCTCCTACAGAATCTGATTCAGGAACTGTCTGAGTCTCGGATGGCGCGGCGCGGTGAACAGTGTGTCCGGCTTGCCCGCTTCCACGATCTGCCCCTGATCCATGAAGATCAGGCGGTCGGCCACCGTGCGGGCAAAGCCCATTTCATGGGTGACGCAGATCATGGTCATGCCTTCCTCGGCCAGGTTGACCATGACGTCCAGCACTTCGCCCACCATTTCCGGGTCCAGGGCCGATGTGGGTTCGTCAAAGAGCATGATCGCGGGCTGCATGGCCAGGGCCCGGGCGATAGCCACGCGCTGCTGCTGTCCGCCGGAAAGCATGGCCGGGTAGACGTTGGCCTTGTCGCTGATGCCCACTTTTTTGAGCAGGCCCAGAGCGCGGGCTTCGGCCTCTTCGCGGGAGAGATGAAGCAGTTTGATGGGGGCGAGGGTCAGGTTATGGAGCACGGTCTTGTGCGGAAACAGGTTGAACTGTTGAAAAACCATGCCCAGGTTGCGCCGGATGAGATTGATATTGTTCTCACGGCTCATGATGTCCTGGCCCTGCACCGTGATCTCGCCCTTGTCGATTTCTTCCAGGCGGTTGATGGAACGCAGCAGGGTGGACTTGCCCGAACCGGAAGGGCCGATGATCACCACCCGCTCGCCGGGGGCGATATCCAGGCTCACGTCCTGCAAGGCGGGCAGATGGCCGAAATATTTCCAGACGTGACTGATAGTGATGATGGGGTCGTGATCGTTACTTTCCGTCATAGTAGTCCAGCCTGGATTCTGAATGGAGATTCCACCCGGTTGAGAATAATGATATTTTTTGAAAATCAAATAGTTACATGCAGAAATCAAACTATGGCAATCTGCGCGCCGCAGGCTATTGATATCCGCCTGGGGCGGTATGGATCCTGCTTCGACGATTGTATGGCCGTAGGGATTGGCATATGGGAATGTCGGTGTTTCGTCAAGAAATTGGCCCAAAATCGTATGTAAACCGGCAGTTGGCGACGGATTTTCACTCTTCGCCACAGAGTCAGGAGCAAGAAGACGAACGCTGTGGCTGTCCTTGATAAGGCCGTTCTCATCCCTCTTTGCTTGACAAGTCGATTTTTTCCTTATAACGTGTACCCAAAGACAAAAAAGAGTGCAAGACCATGAACGCCACTCGCCGGATTTGCCTTTTCTGCGGAATATGTATGGGGATCATCACGATCTTCCTGCTGACCTGCGGGCGAAACGCACCGGCCCGATCCTTGGGGCTTGTAAATTTCAAGCCGTTCATGGCATCCAGCGCCTTTCCCGCACTCCCCACCCTTTCTGTTCCCTTTCGGAAGCAGGGGAGCAAACGGTGCCACCGCTCCCTGGATGGCTCAGAGCCGGGATCGCCTGATTCTCCTCTTGTCTCCGGCGTCATCCCTATCATTTTTCATCCCCATTTTTTCACGCGGCTCCTCTTTTCCCATGACAAGGGCCATATTCCCGGTCTCCGTGAAATCCGGGGCATGCTGCCTTTTTCCCTTGCTCCACCTCCCGCTCGTGCCTCCTGAACCCGCTTCCTCCACAAGTCGTCGTACGCTTCTCCAGTACGGATATATTGTGCCGGACGAGCGTGGACGACAAACCTCCATTTCAGGAACGCAAGGAGCACATCATGGATCTCGGTACGAAGGTTCTTCTCATCAGTGGTGGATTTTTTCTCTTCGCCCTTATTCTTGGTCTGTTCGGTAAGAAGATGAACGACGACTAAGCCTGTGCGCCATTATTTTCCGCGCGGGCTGCCTTTTCGGGGTGGTCCGCGTGGTTTTGCATGAAAAAAACTCTGCCGGGATTTTGCCGATCCCGGCAGAGGAGAGCAGGTTGCCTTTAAATCCGTAACGAGGCGTAGTTATTTGCCGTCATAGTAGTTCAGTCTGGATTCCATGATGCTCACGGCTTTGGAGAGCGCAAGGGTGATGATCAGATAAATCAGGGCAATAACCGTATATGTCTCGAAGTACAGATAGGTGGTGCCCACAAAGCTGCGGGCGCGCTGCATGATGTCGGGCACGGCCATGATCGAAACCAGGGAGGTGTCCTTGAGCATGGCGATGCACTCGTTGCCCACGGGCGGCAGAATGGTGCGCCAGGCCTGGGGCAACACCACGTAAAACATGGTCTGAAAGCGGTTGAAGCCCAGGGAGCGCGCGGCTTCGCTCTGGCCTTTGGAAATCGCCATGATGCCCGCGCGGAAGACTTCGCCCATGTATGCGCCGTAACAGACGCTGATGGCAATGACCGCCGAGGTGATGCCGCTGATCTGGAAAAAGCGGGACAGTGCGTAGTAGATGTAGAAGAGCTGGACCAGGAGCGGGATGCCGCGGATGACCTCCACATAGGTGGAGGCGAGAAGATTGATTGCGCGATTGCGCGAAATGCGCCCCAGGCCGGTCAGCAGGCCCAGGGGCACGGCACAGCAGATGGACATGACCGTAATTTTGAAGGTGACCACCACGCCGTCCGGCAGATAGAGCAGAATCCGCAGATAGGGGTCCGGCCAGAGCAGACAGAGCGCGAAAAGAGCGCACACAGCGCCCACCAGGGCAATGGACCAGGCGTTGATCAGACGCCATTCGCGGGGGTCCGGGATGGACGCCCCGTCCGTGACCATGACAATATTGCCCTTGCTGTGAGTGTCGTTGGGTTCGGGCATGGACGCCGCCGCCTTTTAGTGTGTTTTACGCGTGCAATCGGCGCTTGACGGCAAAAGGAATCCGCCCCGCGCCGATAGCCGCGCGCGGATTCTTCCGAAATCCGCGCAAAGCGGTTTGCCGTTGTCACAGCCGGACCGCTCTTGTTTGTGGTGGGCGCGGGCGGGGGCTGAAGCCGCCCGCCCGCGCGTCAGGGCCGGTAAACGACGGAAACGCGTCGCTTCCGCCGGAGAATCCGAGGATCCCGCCTAGTTGCTCTTACCCATCCACTTTTCAATCAGCTTGGCTTCCTGGCCGGATTCCTTGACCTGCTTGATGCCCTTGTTCAGCTTGTCCACCAGATCCTGGCGGCCCTTGCGCACGGTGAAGCCGTAGTATTCCTTGTCGCCGGTCTTGAAGGAAAGGTTCAGCTTGCCGGCGTAGTCGGCTTTTTTGTTCACATAGTACATGGCAACGGGGTCGTCGCAGATCACCGCGTCCAGGCGGCCGCCCACCATATCCTGAATGGCCAGGCCCACGTCGTCGTATTCCTTGAGGTCCGCGTCCACATCGGCCTTGCGCATCACGAAAATGCCCGTGGTGCCGATCTGGCCGCCCACCTTCTTGCCCTTGAGGTCGGCAAGGCTCTTGATGCTCGTGCCCGCGGGCAGCACCACGGCCTGGACCACTTCATAATAGGGATCGGAGAAGTCGAACTGCTTCTGGCGCTCGGGCGTGATGGTCGTGGAAGAGGCCACGATGTCATATTTGCCCGTGGCTACGCCGCCGAAAATGCCGTCCCAGGCGATATTGCGGACGTCCACCTCAAAACCGGCGGCCTTGGCCACCGCGCGGATGTAATCCGTGGAATAACCTTCAGGCTGTTTCTGGGCGTTGAGCATTTCCATGGGCGGCCAGGTGCAGTCACTGGCTACGGTGTACTTTTCCGCCGCCAGGGCCTGGCCGCAGAAAAGCGTCAGCACGAGCAGGGCAAGGGAAACTCCGCGAAACATAGGGCCTCCTTAAGATTGCGAAATCAACGAGACGCGCGCCGCGCGCCGGAACATCCCTCCGGTCACAGGCCGGAGCATGCCCATCTTTAGCCGGGGGCGCAGCCGCCGTCAAGGGCGCTCCCGGCCTGTGCCGCTGCCGGGAAGAAAGCGCCCGGACGCGGCACGGCCATGCCCGTTGCCCGCAGGCTTGGGACATGGCCGTTTTGCTGCCGGGAAATCTCCGGCAAACTGCCGTTTGCTTCCTTATATATGCCGCCCGCAGCGGGAAGACGCGGAGCGGCCGTGGTGTCCGCGGCAAGCGTCGGAACCCGGTGAAGGCCTCAACGGTTGCCGGAGGCAGAGTCGTCCTCTTCCTCATCGTTGTTCGGAGGCGCGGCCGGAGCGGCGCGGGCGGGCAGCTCGGTGTCCTCATCATCGCTGCGGTCGTCCTTGAGGGCCTGCTGCAGGAACCAATCCTCGCGGATGCGCCAGGAAGCGGCGGCGGTATAAGCCGGTGAGGAATAGCCCACGGAAAGCACCAAGGTGCGCCGGGCGTGTTCCTGCAGGCGGATCAGCAGGGGGGTGAAGTCCGCGTCGCCGGACAAAATGATGAATTCATCAAAATGGGTGGAATGGGAGAGATCGTCCATGCAGTCCATAACCAGATGGATGTCCGTGCTGGTTTTGCCGCGTGAGGTCAACGGCGGACAGTCCACCACCTGAAAGGCGCTGCGGATAAACGGATTGCGGAATTCCTGATAACGTTGCGGATTCAGATAACACATCCGCTTGAGGATGCGTCGGCGCACGCCCTCGCCGTACAGAATGCGCAGGGCGTGGTTTTCAATCCAGCGAACCCAGCGGTAGGGCGCCGAGCCGAAGGTCCGGGCGGCTTCCGGGTCCGCCTCCAGAAAACGGGTATAGATATTGTCAAAATCCACATATAACGCGCTGAAAACTTCATCAAAACCGGTAAATCGTGCCATGTGCTCCTCAAAACAAGTCATAAAGTGAATACTGCAGATCACAGCATACTAGTGCCATAGCCCCGGCAACACAAGGCCGTATCGGCTTGAATTTGCCGGGCCGGGCGGCTATGCTGCAAATGTGCGGCGCGGCGACGGCATGGGGCGGCCCCGCCGCCGCATGTGAGGAGGTGTGATGCCAAAGATTTTCGCGGCCCCGGCCCTTTGGGCCGCGTCCAGGCTGGAGCCGTGGCGTGCCATGCGCCGGGAACGGCCGGGTGAATTCTGGTTTGCCTGTCTGTTCTGGTCCTTTTGGCTCTCGCTGGCTTCTTTTCCCATCGGTTACGGCATGCGCGAGGTCATGCCGGTGCTCAGCTTTATTTTTCTGCTGCTCTATTACCGCCATGAATGGCGGAACAGCGTGCTGCGCCGTCTCGACGCCCGTCCGCTGTTCTATTGCCTGTGGCTGATGGTCGGCATCGGCGTCTGTTTTTCCACGGATCCGCTTTCTTCCTTGTTGCACGCGGGCACGGGCATCAACAAGGGTTTTATCCTGCCCTTTATCGCCATGGAATGCGTGCGCGGCGAGAAGGACTTGCGCCGCCTGGTCTGGGCCTGCGTGCTGGCCTGCTCCTGGCAGGGCCTGGACGGTCTCTGGCAGGCCTTCACAGGCCGCGACTTCATCATGGGCTATGAACCCAATGCCGGGCGCTTGACCGGCAGCCTGGGCGACTACACGGTGGGCAATTATATCGCGCTGGCTCTGATCCCGGCCTTCGGCCTCTGGTTCATCCTGCGCCGTGGGCTGGACGCCGTCAGTTCCGCCTTTCTGTGTCTGACCGTCTTCTGGCCCGCCTTTTTTTTGCTCCAGGGGGCGGCCAGCCGCAGCGGCGCGCTGGCAGTGGCCTCGGCCTTCGGTTTCTGGGCCCTGCTGCGCCGACGGCGCTGGCAGTGGCGCATCCTACTTTGGCCTCTGGCGGCTCTGGTCGTGTTCATCCTCTGTCAGCCGCAACGCCTGACGCCGGAAACACTGGCCTCCGACGGGCGCTGGAGCCTTTGGGAACTGGGCTGGCGCGTTTTTCTGGAACATCCCTGGTTCGGCGCCGGCGCCGGGCAGTACAACGCGGCCTTCCGTGCCCTGGGCCTTTCTCCGGCCGAGGACGATATCACCATCAGCCATCCGCATAATCTCTACCTGGACCTGCTCTATGCCCATGGGTTGGTAGGCTTTTGTCTGGGCATGGTCTTTCTGCTGGGCTTTCTCTGGTGGGGGTACAAGCGCATCCGCCCGCGCCTGACGGCGGAATGTGCGGGAAAAAGCCCGAGCCTGCACTGGCGGCTGACCGCCTGGTTCTGGATCGGTTTCGCCGGCTGGCTGGTCAACGGCATTTTCGGGCATGACTTTTATCGCATCTGGTGGCTGGGCCTGGCCATGAGCCACCTGGGCGTCATGATCGGCGCGGTGGTCAACGGTTCGGCCCAGAGCTCGGACCCGCCGCCGCGCGAGGTAAAGGGAGAAAGCAATGTTTGAATCGGCATCCCTGGGCAGATCTTATTCTACCAAGGAATACGACGCTCTTAAAGAGGATCTGCGCGGCAGACTGTTCGCCGCGCAACGCGAGGCGCGCGAACACGACGTGCCCGCGCTGGTAATTATTGAAGGCGTGGACGGCGTGGGCAAGGACGCGGTGGTCAATCTGCTGTCGGCCTGGATGGATGCCAAAAACATCCGCAACCACACCTTCTGGCTGGAAACCGATGAGGAAAAGAAACGGCCCGAGGCCTGGCGTTACTGGCGCGCGTTACCCGGCAAGGGCGAAATGGCCGTGTTTTTCGGGGGCTGGTACAGCGAACCTATCCGGAAGTTCTGTTGCGGCGGCCTGGACGAGAACGATTTCAACCGGCGGATGCAGCGCTGGGCCCGGCTGGAACGCGCACTGGCAGCATCGGGAACCCTGATCGTCAAATTCTGGCTGCATATCGGGAAGAAAGCCCACAAGGAACGTCTGGAACAGCGCTTGAAGCACAAGGGCCACCGCAGCTTCACGCCGTATGACAAGAAGAGTGAGGAAAATTACGACGCCCTGGTCAGCGCGGCGGCCAAAGCCATAACCATTACCGACCGGGCCTATGCGCCCTGGACTCTCATCGACGCTTTTGACGCCAATTTCCGCAATGTGGCCGTCACCCGCGCCCTGACCGCCGCGCTTTCCAGCGCCGTGGCCGCCCGCGAAACCCTCGCGCAGGAAGCGCCCGTTATGACCAGCCAGGCTTGCCCCGAGGGGAGCAGCATGCCGGAGCGGGACGATGCCGCCGCGTTCAACGCCTTGGACGCGGTGGATCTGAGCAGCGCGCGTGAGCACAGCGAGTATAAAAAGAAGCTGGCCGCCCTGCAGGAGGATATCTATGCCCTGACCTACAAGGCCTGGAAACACGGCATTTCCAGCACGCTGGTCTTCGAGGGCTGGGATGCCGCGGGCAAGGGCGGGGCGATCCGGCGGCTCACGGCGGGCATGGATGCGCGCATTGTGCGGGTGATCCCCATCAGCGCGCCCACGGACGAGGAGCTGGCCCATCATTATCTCTGGCGTTTCTGGCGGCATGTGCCCATGGCGGGTTTTGTGACCGTCTACGACCGCTCCTGGTATGGCCGGGTGCTGGTGGAAAGGGTCGAGGGACTTACGCCGCCCGCCGACTGGAAGCGGGCTTACGCTGAAATCAACGATTTTGAGGCCCAGTTACGGGAACCCCACAATATAGTGGTTAAATACTGGCTGCATATTTCCCAGGAAGAACAGCTGCGGCGTTTCCGGGAGCGGGAAAACACGCCCTGGAAGCAGTACAAGATCACGGAAGAGGACTGGCGCAACCGGGAAAAATTCCCTGCCTACATGGAGGCCGCGGAAGAAATGTTCGCCCGTACCAGTACGGAAGAGGCCCCCTGGCATATCGTCCCGGCGGAGGACAAGAAATATGCCCGTCTGGATGTGCTGCGCATTTACCGGGACACGCTGAAAAAGGCCCTCAAGCGGATTTAGAGCGGATTACTTTTAAAAGTTAACCTGCTCTAAGAACAAAACAGAAAAACGACAGGCCCCGATCTGGTAACGGATCGGGGCCTGTCGTTTATTCTTCCTCGAATTCGCCGTCGCTGGGGGGCGCAGCTTCCCGCATGCCGCCGCTCAAGGTCAGTTCCCCCAGCTTTCCGTTGCCGAGAAGATCCGTGGTTTTCGTCTTTGACGCGCCCCGCTCCCGCAACACGTCCAAGGCTTCGTCCTTGGTGATGATCCGTCCTTTGCAGCGCGCGTTCTGCAAATTGTTTTCCGGGCAATACCCCAGCTGCACGCAGTTGGGGCCCGCGCCTTCAAACAGGTCGGGCGCGGCCCCTCGGCAGAGGCGCAGCATCTTCCAGGCCAGATCCCGGATTTCGTGCTGGGCGTTGCGGCAGCAGCGGATAGCGAACCAGTCCAGCAGGGCGTGGGCGTTCATGCCGATGATGGCTTTGAATTCCGTGGCCTGGGGTTTCAGATAGCGCAGATTTTCCTCGGGCAGTCCGGCTTCCAGGCCGGCTTCATACCATTGGCGGGTCAACTCGGCCAGATCCCGACCGCTGAGCGTGGCGGTGCCCCCGCCGGGCAAGGTTACGGGCGCGGAAAATTCCGCCACCTCGCGTGGGTAGACCACGGAGAAACGCCGTTTGCCGTTGAGCTCCGCCCGGCCCGATTTGATCAGATAAGAGGCCAGGCGCTTGCGTACCAGCTGGGCCTCGGTCACGCGCGAGTAGCCCCCTACGCCGAAGAGAAAATAGTCGAATTCCAGGGCCGCGCGGTGCCCGCTGGATAAAATGTTCCGCACGATCTGCCGGGAATAGGGCGAGGCCGCGATGTCCTCCAGCTCCCGCTCGCTGCGCACGAAGCGGGCCGCCAGATCCGTGTATATTTTGCCGCCGCCCGCGAGCAGCAGCACTTTGCCCTTGCCGGTGTATTTTTCTTCAAGCATGACCGCTTCCGTGTTGGGGTATGCCCGCGCGCGGCGAGCGGAGAATGGCCGTACTATAGGCAAAAGCCGGGGCAGCGGCAAGGCCGCGGCATATCTCCCGCTCTTGACATCTCCTTCGCAAAAACGACAGAGTAAGAACCCATTTTTGCGTAAGGAGAGAACAGCATGAGCCAACAATCCGCCCTCAGCGGCAAACCCGACAGCCGGGGATTTTTCGGCGCGTACGGCGGCCAGTATGTGCCGGAACCTGTCAGGGCGCGCCTGGACGAACTGGCCGGAGCTTTTGACGCGGCTTTGAGCGACGCTTCCTTCCAGCGGGAGCTGGAATATCTGTTTGTCCATTATACAGGGCGCCCGAGCCCGGTGTTCCACTGCGCCAATCTCAGCCGCATGCTGGGCGGGGCCCGGATCTGGCTCAAGCGCGAGGATCTGAATCATCTGGGCGCGCACAAGATCAACAATACGCTGGGGCAGTGCCTGCTGGCCAAACGCATGGGCAAAAAGCGGGTCATTGCCGAAACCGGGGCCGGGCAGCATGGCGTGGCCACGGCGGCGGGCGCGGCGCTCATGGGGCTGGAATGCACCATCTGCATGGGCGAAGTGGATATCGAACGCCAGCATCTGAATGTGATCCGCATGGAAATGCTCGGCGCGCGCGTGCTGCCCGCCAAAAGCGGCCAGCGCACGCTCAAGGAAGCCGTGGACGAAGCTCTGGCCGTGTGGATTGACGATCCGGAGATGTTCTATGTGCTGGGCTCGGCGGTGGGACCGCACCCATATCCTTATATGGTGCGCCACTTCCAGTCCGTGATCGGGCGCGAGGCCCGCGCCCAGATGCTGGAGGAACTGGGCCGCCTGCCCGATGCCTGCCTGGCCTGCGTGGGCGGCGGCTCCAATGCCATCGGCCTGTTCGCGGGTTTTCTGGACGACGCGGACGTGCGGCTCGTGGGCGTGGAGCCCGGCGGGCGCGGCACGGCCTACGGCGAGCATGCGGCCTCCCTCTGCCTGGGCGAGCCGGGCGTGCTGCACGGCTTTAATTCCTATATGATCAAGAATGCGCAGGGCGAGGCCGGGGAAGTCTACTCCATTTCCGCCGGGCTGGATTATCCTTCTGTGGGCCCGGAACATGCCCAGCTCAAGGATATGGGCCGGGCGGAATATGTCAGCGTCACGGACCGGGAGGCCCTGGACGCCTTTTTCGCGCTGTCCCGGCATGAAGGCGTGATTCCGGCTCTGGAGTCCTCGCATGCCCTGGCCCAGGCCATCAAGATGGCCCCGTCCATGTCCGCGGACACGGTGCTGCTGGTCAGCCTTTCGGGCCGCGGGGACAAAGACGTGGCCCAGGTGGCCGAGCTGATGCGCAAGGAGAATGCCTGAGGCGGAGAGGGCTTCGGATGTTCCTTGCGGAGGCGCATATGCGCATTGTAATTTTAGGCGGCACGGGCTTTATCGGCTCGGCCCTGGTCAAGGCCCTGCTCCGGGCCGGACATGATGTGACGGTGAGCAGTCGCCGCGTCCGTCCCCAAGAGGACGGCGGACCGGCATACGCCCGGTGGGACGGCCAAAGCCCGCAGGCCCTGGCGGAAATCTGCAAGGGCGCGGCGGCTGTGGTCAATCTGCTGGGCGAGAATATCGGCGCCGGGCGCTGGACTGTTGCCCGGCGTGAAGCCATTATACAGAGCCGCGTCCGCGCGGGAGAAGCCGTGAGCGCTGCGTTCGCCCTGCTGGACAAGGCTGGGGATGCGTTGCCGAAAACCCTGATCCAGGCTTCTGCTTCGGGCTGGTACGGGCTCTGGCCCGATCTGGCGACGGCCCCTGACTGCACGGAAGACGCCCCTGCGGGGTCGGGCTTTCTGGCTGAAGTTGTCCGCCGCTGGGAGGCATCGTCCGCGCCGGTGGAAGCTCTAGGCGTGCGCCGGGTCCGTATCCGCACCGCACCGGTGCTGGGCAAGGGCGGCGGGGTCTTGGCCAGGATGCTGCCCCTGTACCGCTGGGGCCTGGGCGGCCCGGCGGGCACTGGCCGCCAGCCCTTTCCCTGGATTCATCTGGACGATGAAGCCGGGGCCATTGTCTTTTTACTGGAGCATCCGGAGATCAGCGGCCCCTGCAATCTCTGCGCGCCGGAGCAGACCGACGCGGCGCGCTTTGCCCGCGCTCTGGGCGGGGTGCTGCATCGTCCGGCGTTCTTGCGGGTGCCCGCCGTTGTCCTGCGGCTGGCCTTGGGACAAATGGCCGAGGAATTGCTGCTCAACGGCCAGCGCTACGCGCCGCGCAAGCTGCTGGAAGCGGGCTATGTCTTCCGCTATCCCAATTTGGACGGAGCGCTGGCGGCCTGCGTGTAAGCGTCTAGCACTCTCCCGGATATAACAACAGCGGGGTTCAGATCAGTCTGAACCCCGCTTTCATGATCAACGCTGTCAGCTTATAAAGCTACTTGGCCGCCACCTTGCCGGAGAGCATCTTGTGCTCGCCGGTCAGAGTGCGCAGGAAGGCCACGATCAGGTCGCGGTCGCTCTGGGGCACGTCCAGACCGGCGCAATAGACGCCCATGATCCGCACGGCTTCATCCAGCGTGTCCACGGTGCCGTCATGCAGATACGGGCCGGTCAGCTCGATATTGCGCAGATTGGGCACCTTGAAGCGGCGCATGTCCACGTCGCTCTTGGTATGGTTGTAGCGGCCCTTGTCCGAACCCAGTTCCTTGCCGTTGCGGTTGTCGGCGAAATAGTCCTTTTTCAGGTCCATGTATTCGTAGGACTGGCCGCCTACGCTCTTGCCCACATGGCAGGAGGCGCAACGGTAGGCCTTGAAGCGGTTGTAGCCCTGCACTTCCTGGGCGCTGAGGGCCTTGTCGTCGCCGCGCAGCCACTTGTCGAAACGGCTGTCCGGCGTGATCAGGGTCTTTTCGTATTCGGCGATGGCGTCGGTGATGTTCTTGCCGCTCCAGCCGTCGGGATAGACGGCCGTGAACTCGGCGGTCAGGGCAGCGTCCTGGGACAGGCGGCCGATGATTTCCTCCCAGTTCTTGCTGCCCATTTCAATGGGATTCATGGGCGGGCCGCCCGCCTGTTCCTGCAGGTCGGCCGCGCGGCCGTCCCAGAACTGGGCCAGATTGAAGGCCGCGTTGAACACCGTGGGCGGGTTCACGTCGCCGAACTGCTTGCGCACGCCTTCGGAGAAGCGCTGGTGGTCCGTGCCGCCCCGGTCATAAAAGTGGCAACCGGCGCAGGACAGCGTGCTGTCCGTGGAAAGGCGCTTGTCATTGAACAGCTTGTCGCCCAGGGCCACCTTTTTGGCGTCGGCCTTGATCAGGCGCGGCAGAGGCTGCAAGGGCTCGTTGGCGCGTTTGGGCGCGGCGTCGGTGGCATAGTGGGCCTTGCGCGAGGTCTTCACCCAGTCCAGGATGTCCTTCTTGTCCCGGTCCGAAAGGCGGCTGCCCCAGTGCACCACCGCGAACTTGGCCGGAGGCATGGTATCATTGACGATCACCCATTCCATTTTCGCCAGTACGGTTTCGCCGATGGGTTTGCCCTTGTTCTGGATCAGCTCCACATTAAGGTCCATGGCACGGATGCCGTCTCGGTAGTCTTTTTCAATGATCTGGCGGATGCCCGGCACTTTGGCGTAAAACGGCAGGTCATAGCCGCGGGTGTGACAGGCCATGCACTTGTCCTGCACGACCTGGGAAACCTTGGCGAACTTGGCCATGGGCGGCATGCCGCCGGACGCCGTTTCACCGGTGGGCGCGGCCGACGCGGGCCCGCTGAGCAGTGCGACCATCCCCAAAGCGGCCGCTGCGGCACAGGAAATCCTCATACCCATTCCTCCCTGTTGGTGTGGGTTGCAGTTGTGTCCATCTTCACAATCCTTGTTCTTTTGTCAAGAAAAATTATCAATACTGAATAGCGGGCCAAAGCCTGCCGGCATGGCACTGGCCGCAACTTGCCGGTATCGTATCCGGATGCCCCGCATGTTGCCGCTCCGGCAGCTCAAAAATTTTTAAACCGTCCCGGACAGGCGCCACAAGCCCGGAAACAGGCTCTACTAGGACATGAGGAGCATGTTTTTCCAGGCCGCGCAAAAAAATTTTAAAAAAAATTTTCATCGTGAAAAAATTTAACAGGCTGATTTTATGGTCAAAATTTTTTGACACCATTTTTCCCGCCCTAAAGAGTAAAAATTTTTGCACGAATAGACTTGCAATGCAGGCGGGGATTTCTTAAATTCAGCTCGCGGCGGGAAACCGCCCCACAGGCGTTTCCGTTACGACAACTCGTTCCCCATACCGGGGAGCAAAAGAAAGGAAGGTTAACCATGAAAAAGATCGCTACGCTTCTGTTGGCGGCGGGCTTGGTGTTCGGTGCTGCTACCGGCGCCAGCGCCATTGATTTCAAGGCCAAAGGCCAGTGGATCATGAGCTTCGACTATGGCCAGAACGGTAAATTTACCGGTGGCAACGGTATGACCGGTTTCAACAATAAGGAAGACGAATTCGAAGCTTCGCAACGAGTGCGTTTGCAGTTAGACGCCGTGGCTTCCGAATCCCTGTCCGGTACGGTCTTCTTTGAAATCGGCAAGCAGATGTGGGGCCAAGACGACACCGGCGGCGCGCTGGGCGCAGACGGCAATAATGTCGTGAAAATCAAGAATGCCTATATCGACTGGATGGTACCCCAGACCGACCTGAAGGTGCGTATGGGTATCCAAGGTATTGCCATCCCCAGCTTCACCACCGGCAGCAATGTGTTCAATGACGATACCGCCGGTGTGGTGGCCAGCTACCAGTTCAACGAAAACGTGGGCCTTACCGCCCTGTGGGCTCGTCCATACAACGACAACTATGTGGATAATGTAAACAGTAACCGCAATAATTTCTTGGACAATGTGGATGTCTTCGCCCTTTTGCTGCCCCTGTCCTTTGACGGCGTGAAAGTGACCCCTTGGGGTATGATGGCCGCCGTTGGCCCCAACGCCTTCCGGGCTGGCGACAATTATGAGGGGAATGTAACAGGTACTTCCAGTAAGTATCCCACCGCTGGCATGTTCCCGGTGGGCGGCGCCCGTCACAAGGACGGCAAGTTGGATGGCAAGAGCCTTGGTACCTACGGCACCGCTTGGTGGGCCGGCCTGACCGGCGAAGTGACCATGTGGGATCCCTTCCGCATTGCTTGGGACTTCAACTACGGTTCCGCAGAATATGACGACAGCCGTTTGAACCGCTCTGGCTGGCTGGCCTCCCTGCTCTTTGAATACAAAATGGATTGGGGCATTCCCGGTCTGTACGGCTGGTACGGTTCCGGCGACGACAGCAATCCGGCCAACGGTTCCGAGCGCATGCCCAGCCTGAGCGTAAACAACAACAACAACGGCTTCTCCAACTTCGCCTTTAACGGCAATCCCTACATTGCCCGTGAAGGCGTGCTGGGCTACAGCATGGCCGGCACCTGGGGCATCGGCGCCCGCGTGAAGGACGTGAGCTTTGTGGAAGACCTCAAGCACACCTTCCGCGTGAACTACATTGGCGGTACCAACAGTCCGTCCATGGCCAAGAAGTACCTCTCTGCCGATACCGTTTCTGGTCGTGGCTTTGGTGGTGCCTACATGGGTGCCAACAGCGCTCAGCTTGGTATGGATCCGTTGTACATGACCACCGAGGACAGCGCCCTGGAAATCGGTCTGACCAACACCTACCAGATGTACGAAAACTTCACCATCATGCTGGACGCCGCCTACCTGGCTACTTGGCTTGACCACTCCAAGTCCGTGTGGGGACGCAGTGTGATGAATGGCCAGGGCGGTAGCGATCAGGTTCGCGACCCGTGGAACGTCAACCTGAGCTTCGTGTACGCTTTCTAAGCGTAAGCGGTTCAGTCTGTCTTGAAAAAGGGGGCCTTCGGGCTCCCTTTTTGCGCCGGTGGAGCGGAGGGGCTTGGCAGCCACACGCCCTTCCGGTACAACCATTGCGTGCAAAAGCCCGACCCTTCCACCATACCGCTCACGCCCGGCGTGTACCTGTACAAGGACAGCCGGGGCCGGATCATCTATGTGGGCAAGGCCCGCATTCTGCGGCGTCGCGTGCTGTCATATTTCCGGCCCGAGGGCCTGCCCGCCAAGACCAGGGCCATGCTGGCCCATGCGGTCAGCCTGGAATATCTGACCACCACCACGGAAAAAGAAGCTCTGCTGCTTGAGGCAAGCCTGATCAAGAAGCACCGTCCGCACTACAATATCGTTCTGCGCGACGACAAGCAGTATGTGCTCTTCCGGCTCAATCTCAAGCATCCCTTCCCGCGCCTGGAGGTCGTGCGCCGGGCCCGTCGCGACGGCGCGCGTTATTTCGGGCCGTTCACCTCCGCTCTTTCAGCGCGGGAAACCTGGAAGCTGATTCACCACGCCTTTCCGCTGCGCCGCTGTTCGGACCGGGCCATGAAAAACAGGGTGCGGCCCTGCCTGTACCACCACATGGGCCAGTGTCCGGCCCCCTGCATGGACCTGATCACGCCCGCGGCCTATCATGAGGCGGTGCACAAGGTCTGCGAATTGCTGCAAGGCCGGTCCGAACCTCTGCTGCGCGGCCTGCGCGCGGAAATGGAGCAGGCCGCCGAGAACCTGGAATTTGAAAAGGCCGCGACCTTGCGCGATCAGATCCGGGCCGTGGAGCGCACGGTGGAGCGCCAGGCCGCGGTTTTGCCCGGCGGCGGCTATATGGACGCCGTGGGCCTGTTCCCGGCGGACAAAGGCCTGGCTCTGGGCATTGCTTTTGTGCGAAGCGGGGCGGTCACCGACGGCCGGGCTTTTTACTGGCCGGGCCTGACGTTTGAGGACGCGCCGGAATTGCTGAGTTCCTTTGTCAGCCAGTATTACAGCCAGGTCACGCCCCCGCCGCGCATACTCCTGCCCTGGCTGCCGCCGGAATTGGAATGGGAGGCGGACGAGAGGGAAGAAGGGCCTGCTTCGCCTGATGCGGAATCAGCGGAGTCCGGCGCATCGTCTGTCGTATCGGAGCCGGATGCGACCGCACTGGGCGGGGATTCGGCGCAGGGTGCCCCCAGCGGCAAGGCTTTGCTGGAGCAGGCCCTGGCCGACCGCCGGGGAGGACCGGTACGCATTGTGGCCCCCCAGAACGCCTCGGATAATCAGCTCATTGATCTGGCGCAGTCCAATGCCCGCGAAGAGGCTCGTCGCCGCCGGAATCAGGACGGCCAATCCATTCTGGAGCGGCTGGCCAAAGCCCTGCATCTGGCCGGGCCGCCGCAACGCATTGAATGCGTGGACGTGTCCCACACCGGCGGCCGGCAGACCAGAGTGGGGCTGGTGGTATTCACGGACGGCCAGCCCAGCCGCCCGGATTACCGTACCTATGCCATGCCGGACAGCGGCGACGATTACGCCACGCTGCACGCCTGGGTGGCGCGGCGGCTGGAGAGCGGCCCGCCCTGGCCGGATCTTTTGCTGATCGACGGCGGCCGGGGACAATTGGCCGTGGTGGAGCGGGCCCTGGCTGATGCCGGGCAAACCGGCCTGTTCAGCCTGGCGGCCATTGCCAAGGCCCGTGACGAGCGCGGCCAGGCCGACCGCCGGGCGGGCAACGTGGCGGATCGGATTTTTGTGCCGGGCCGGGCCAATCCCTTGCCCCTGCGCGAGGGTGGACCGGAATTGCTCTTTTTGCAGAATGTGCGCGACGCCACTCATCGCTTCGCCATCGGCCGCCACCGCCGGGCGCGCCAGGGGGCCGCGCTTTCCGGAGAGCTCATGCGCCTGCCGGGCATCGGTCCGGCCACGGCGCGGCTGCTCTGGGAAACGTTCGGCAGCGTGGAGGCCATGCGCGCGGCGAGTCTGGAGGAATTGCGCGCCCTGCCGGGCATCGGCCCGGCCAAGGCGGCGCTGTTGCAGGAAAAGCTCAAAAATCTGGGCTTGACCCTCATTAAAACGCCGTCCGCGAAAAGCTGAATTTTTTCGGGCAGCAAGGCGCAAAGGAAAAACCGGACGAAGCTGTGCTTTAGCCGTAGGCGAACTTGTGAGCCGTACGGATAAAGACAGCAACGCCAGCTAAGGATGAAGACAGCAATTGGTTACGCAAAATTATATCCAAGCAAACCGCTGGCGCGGCAACGGCCAGCGCATTTTTTAGGATTCTCCCGGCACCAGCCATCCGCCTGCGCTTTGCTCCGGCGGAGCAAAGGTGGCTTCGCCTCTTTTTTGCTCGTTCCCCGATCTATCTGGGAATAAAGACTTTTTAGATGCGTCTGCCCTGTTGCCGTGAACATACCGCAAGGTCAATTTTTTTTGCAACGCCGCTGTACGGAAAAAGGCGGCTTTGCGGCAGGCGCTTTAATGAGGGCTGAGCCTGGGCTGACCCGGCATCGCTCCGCCGGGCAAACGCGGTGGGGAGTGGAGTATTTCAAGCCGTAAGTGCTAGTCGCGCGAGCCGTCAACCACCAGCCGAACGCTGCCGCTGGCCGGCTGCATCAACAGGCCGTGCACCACGATGTCCGGAGGAAAAGCAGGATGGGTGCGGAGCAGCTGCACCACGCGGCGGACATTTTGCTCCGGATCGGTGTGCGGATCCAGATAGGTTTCCAGAGGGCCGCGCATGGTTTCCACGGCTTCCTCGCCGATGCCGCGTCGGCGCATCTTGTCCAGCAGCACCGCCGAGGAGGCGTGGGTAAAGCCGCAGTCCTCGTGTCCCACCACTATGATCTCCTCAATATTTTGCATGAAGACAGCCACCAGCAGGCTGATGATCATGGTGCCCTCAAGCGTGCCGATGATGTTGCCGGCGTTGCGCAGCACCACGGCGTCGCCGCGCTGGATGCCCAGGGCGGGTTCCACCATTTCCACCAGGCGGGCGTCCATGCAGGTAAAGATGGCGCAGCGCCTGTGCGGCGTCTTTTCCAGAGCCACGGCCGCCGCGCGCCGGGCTTCGCCCTCTTTCTCCGTAACGGCCCGATTGTGAGCCAGAATATCCTGCAATAATGTGGTCATGGTATTCCTTATGAATAAACTGTGATTAAGGGGGACAAAAAAGAAGCGGGGAAGAATTTTCCGGTGACGGCAGGCGTGTTCAGCGGCCCCAGAGGGCCAGGAGGGGACGGGCCTGGAGCAGTTCCTCCAGAGGCATGTTGACCTTCTGCACACCGGCGGCCCAGGGTGCGACCTGATAGGGCTGGAAGTTGATGCAAATGCCTTCGGGCGTGAGGGTCAGGCTGGAGAAGTTCTCCACCAGGGGCTCAGTGCCGTCTTTGAGCATCTGGGCCGGGCGGTGTACGGCGGTATCTACCAGCCGGGACATCCCACGGCGGACAAATACGGTTACAGACAGGACGTGGTACAACTGGTCAGAGAACTGCAGGTTCCCCTGATCCGTTATCCCGGTGGTAACTTCGTATCCAACTTTTTCTGGGAGGACAGTGTAGGCCCTGTGGATAAGCGTCCGGCCAGACTGGATCTGGCGTGGAGATCTCTGGAGCCGAATACCTTCGGACTGGAGGAATTCTACCATTGGACGAAGCAGGTGAATGCACAGATCATGATGGCAGTGAATCTGGGTACCAGAGGTGTGGCAGATGCCTGCAATCTGCTGGAATATTGCAACCATCCCGGCGGCTCCAAATATAGCGACCTTCGCAGATCCCACGGTGTGGAAAATCCCTATAATATCAAACTGTGGTGCCTGGGTAATGAGATGGATGGCTCCTGGCAGCTGGGCAGCAAGACTATGGACGAATACGGACGGATCTCGCAGGAAGCGGGCAAGGCCATGAAACTGATCGATCCTTCCATCGAGCTGGTATCCTGTGGAAGTTCTTATCGGGAGATGCCTACTTTCCCTCAGTGGGAAGCTACCACACTGGAACACAATTATGATTATGTAGATTATCTGTCCCTGCATACCTATTACGGCAATGCAGCTATGGACAGCAATGATTATCTGGCAAAATCCGATGACATGGATGATTTCATCCGTACGGTAGTGTCTGTCTGCGATTATGTCAAAGCGAAGAAGCGCAGCAAGAAGCAGATCAACTTAAGCTTCGACGAATGGAATGTATGGTTCCACGCCAGCAAGGAGGATGCCGACACCACAGAGAATCATCCCTGGCAGAAAGCCCCTCATCTGCTGGAGGATCATTATACCTTTGAAGATGCCCTGATGGTAGGTCTGATGATGATCACGCTGTTAAAGCATGCGGACCGTGTAAAGATCGCCTGTCTGGCACAGCTGGTGAATGTCATTGCACCGATCATGACGGAGGAGAACGGGATTGCCTGGAGACAGACCATTTTTTATCCTTTCTATCATGCATCCTGCTATGGCAGAGGAACTGTATTGCAGTTGGCTATCGACAGCCCGAAGCATGAGACCAGCGGCCACGGAGGCATCACAGATGTGGAAGCGGTAGCGGTATGGAATGAGGAAGCGGAGGAAGTGACCGTATTTGCCGTGAACCGTAATCTGGAAGAAGACCTGCCCCTGACCATGGACCTGCGCAGTTTCGAAGGCTATGAACTGATCGGCAAGACCGAGCTGGTATCCGATGACTTACAGACCGTGAACTCCGCAGCAGGAGAGAAAGTACAGCCCCGTCAGGCCGACGATGCCAAAGCAGAAGGCGGCCAGTTGGAGACCGTGCTGAGGAAAGCGTCCTGGAATGTGATCCGGCTGGGAAGAAAATAAGATAGTGACAAAAGTGGAAAGCTAGTTAAAAATGATAGCCCTTGGCAGGGTATAAGAAAGGTGGCCACCTTTTCCTTATACCTTGCCGGGGCTATTCGTTTCATAAAAATGTTTTCTTTGCCGAATTTATGAAAAAACTTCTTTTATACAGTTCTTTTTTTATAAAAAGTGCATTTATAACGGTTTTTATGAAATGCAGAACTCCTGAAGCGGCAGAAGGTCCTCCGGGAGTTCTGCTTGTATTTAAAACGCCAATTTCTGCGAAAAAATACAAAAACATGAGATTTTGCTATGTAAAAAGTCTCTATTTTCGCTACATAAGCAAAATAAAGAAATTCCGTACAAAAATTCCTGATTTAGAAACTTTTTTTGTACGGAATTCATCGTTTTTGGACTATTTACACCAAACTAACTTTCCAGTTAGTTCTTAAAGCTATGAATAGGTGCGGGGATGCGGCCGCCGCGGTTGACGAAAGCATCACAGGAGAAGGTATTCACGGGCATGATGGGCGCGTAACCTAACAGGCCGCCGAACTCCACGGTCTCTCCCACGCCTTTTCCGATTACGGGGATGATTCTGACTGCGGTGGTCTTCTGGTTCACCATACCGATGGCCATTTCATCCGCAATGATACCGGAAATGGTGGTTGCCTTGGTGTCTCCGGGAATGGCGATCATATCCAGACCTACGGAGCAGACACAAGTCATGGCTTCCAGCTTCTCGATGGTGAGGGCTCCGGCATTCACGGCATCGATCATTCCCTGATCTTCACTGACAGGAATGAATGCACCACTTAAACCGCCGACGTAGGAAGATGCCATAACACCGCCCTTTTTCACCTGATCATTCAACAACGCCAGGGCTGCAGTGGTTCCGGGAGCTCCGGCATGTTCCAGACCGATCTCACACAGGATATCCGCTACGCTGTCGCCGATGGCCGGGGTCGGTGCCAGAGACAGATCCACGATGCCAAAGGGAACATTTAACATCCGGGATGCCTCCTGTGCTACCAGCTGACCTACACGGGTTACCTTAAAAGCAGTCTTCTTGATAGTCTCACAGAGAACCTCGAAGTTCTCGCCGCGCACCTTTTCCAGTGCGGTCTTTACAACGCCGGGGCCGCTGACACCGACATTGATGATCTTGTCTGCTTCGGTCACACCATGAAAGGCACCTGCCATGAAAGGATTATCATCCGGTGCATTACAGAATACTACCAGCTTTGCACAGCCCAGGGAATCATCTTCCTTGGTATACTCTGCAGTCTCCCTGACCATCTCACCCATCAGCTTTACGGCATCCATGTTGATACCGGTCTTGGTGGAGCCCAGGTTCACAGAGCTGCACACACGCTCTGTGGTAGACAGCGCCAGAGGAATGGAACGGATCAGCAGTTCGTCCGCCGGGGTCATTCCCTTGCTGACCAATGCGGAATAACCGCCCAGGAAGTTCACACCAACCTCATGTGCTACCTTATCCAATGTCTTTGCAATACTTGCAAAGTCTTCTATCGTATGACATGCCGCACCACCGATCAGTGCAATGGGAGTTACGGAAATTCTCTTATTTACAATGGGGATGCCAAATTCTCTGGAGATCTCCTCTCCGGTCTTCACCAGATCCTTGGCTGCTTCGTAGATTTTGTTATAAATCCTCTCATTTAATCTGTCCAGATCGGAATCGATACAGTCTAACAGACTGATTCCCAGCGTAATGGTACGGACGTCAAGATTCTCGTCCTGTATCATCTCGTTTGTCTTGCGCGCTTCAGATTTGCTGATCATCTTCGGCTATATCCTGTGCATGCTCTCGAATATCTCTTCACGCTGGAATTTTATCATCAGCCCTATCTCCTCGCCGAGCTCCTTGAGACCGCCGGCCATCTCGCCTGGGGTGCAGGTGCAGGCGCTGATGTCGATTATCATAAGCATGTCGAAGTATCCCTTGACTATTGTCTGCGATATCTCAAGCACGTTGGCGTTTTTATCCGCGAGGTATGTGCAAACCTTTGCAATTATCCCCACCTGGTCTTTTCCCAATACCGTAACGATCGCTTTCATTATGCTTCATACCTCCAGATCTTTTATTTAATCGGACGCAGACCAAGTCAAGACGCCCGTCAAAGCCGATGTTTATCTTCCGCCAGCCGTATACGGAACCCCGAAACCCGCGCGCGGCGTATAAAAACGTCGAGACGGATAAGAAACAGGAAATTTATGAAG
>OKSB01001640.1_pt1 | contig 21811 bp, 20 predicted proteins | sample 1601171 | NCBI WGS metagenome assembly OKSB01 (sample SAMEA3541496, study PRJEB24748) | human gut metagenome | biome: human gut; feature: human-associated habitat; material: faeces | place: China | collected 2012 | reverse complement strand
TGACGCTGGCCCTGTCACAGGGGGCGGACTACATCCTCATGGACGAGCCCTTCTCCGGCAGCGACCTCTTCAACCGGGAGGACTTTTACCGGGTGATGCTGGGCCTGCTGTCGGATCACGAGACGGTGATCCTCTCCACCCATCTGCTGGAGGAGGTCAAGACTTTCCTGTCCCGTGCTGTCCTGCTGCGGCAGGGGCGGCTCATCGGAGACATCTCCCAGCAGGAGATGGAGGACGAGGATCTGGTGACCCGTGTGAAGCAGACGTATCACTATCAGGCGGATCGGGTCCGCAAGGCCCTGAGCCAGCTGCCGGACGAGGAGGGGTGACATGAAACGCACATGGAGAGCCATTTTGGCCCTGACGCTGGTGTGTGCCGTGGCCCTGACGGCTGCCGCTATGGCCTTGGGCTCCAAGGCCCTGCCGCTAACGATGACGGACGCCTGCACCATTGGCGATCCCGCCGCCGCAGAGGGCCTGCATATGGCCGCCCGCATCGGCATGGAGCAAAACCGCCTGCAATGGCGCATGGACTACGACCCCGCCGCCGACACCACCGACGCATCCTTCCGGCTGGCGTACAGCGACCGGAGCGGGCAATGGATCTTTGACGGCAACGGCTACAACATCCAGTGCCTGCTGGTAGATCAGGAGGACGACAGCGACCCCATCTGCCGGGAGGTCCTGCGGCAGGCCCGTGCCTCCGGCGAGGAGCTGGTGGATGTGACGGTGCATCTGGCGGACTACTGGCAGGACCTGCCCCTGTCCCTCAGCGGCGCCCCCTGGTCCGGCGGCGAAGACTTTGTCGATGTCTACGGCCCGTGGGACATTGGCGATACCGTACCCTTCCCGGCCCTGAGCGTCCCGGTGAGAGAGTCCGACGACCTCACCGTGACGCTGGCCCGCAACGCAGACGGCAGCTATGAGATCAACGGCTACGACTTCACCGGGATCTCCTCCGCCATGTACTTCACTCCCTTCAGCCTGCCGCTGGAGGGCGGCACCCTCACCACTCTGGGCATCGATCCGGCGGCGCAGCCCCAGCCCGACTGGGCGCCGGAGGGCTATGGCCTGTGGTACGTCCCGGTGCAGATGAATGATGACGGGAGCAGCGCTCCCGTGCCGTCCCGCCGCCAGCTGGTGTACCCCCTGGATATCACCCGCCAGCAGGTGGTGACCCTGAAGCAGGAGGAGCTCGGCGGCACGGTGTATCTCATGACGCAGGAGGACGGCCAGCTGGTGCTGCGCCTGCTGGAGGGCGGCACCTACCGCCTGCTGCAGGAGCTAACTCTCGGCCCTGCGGCGGAGGACAGCGCCTCTTATGATCTGACCATCCGGGACGGCTTCGCCGTGGTGCTTTGGGATGATCAGCTGACGGTGCTGTCCCGGACGGAGGAGGGCTATCATCTGGACTACACCTGCCCCACACAGACCGCCTACGTCACCGGCTATACCGTCAGCTTCACCGATCCGGAGCCGGAGAAGCAGGACGATGAGGATGCCATGCCGTATACCGTGGCGCCCAACTTCGCCATGGCCTATCAGGACGGGAAGCTGGCGGTGGCCGCCTACATCGGCAACAGCAGCATGGTGTGTGTCCTGCTGCTGGAGGTCTACGGCCCGGAGGGACTGCTGTACGCCACCGCCAGAGTCCCCAGCGTGGAGCGGCAGTTTGCCGCCGACAATGTCCGCCCCATGTGGGTGCGGGAGGACAAGAAGGCCCCCTTCCCGGAGGCGGATATCTCCACCCCCATCCCGGAGCTCACTTGGGAGAAATGACGAAGCATCCCCCGATCCTCTGTGTAAAAATCTGAAAATTGCCATACTGCGTGCGAAATACTGGACACCCTGCCTCCTCCGTGATACAATGCAGAAAAACACCCTCAAATGTGAGGGTGTTCCCGCAGGAACGGTTTACTACCCTGTGAAAGAGAGATTTTTGCGGAGAGGAAGGGGATGGGTGATACCAATGGGTCGCTGAAAAATACGGGTTCATCAAATGACAAGTGAATAAGAAGGAGTCTGACGAATATGCGTAAAACGAGTGTACCTGCACCCTTCGGGGGGCTTATGATCGCCGGGGTCGTTGTGGCTGTGGCGGCGCCCTTTTTGGGTTGGATCCTCCAGGCACTGGCACTGCTCATCAATTCCTATTGGTCTATCCCCTGCATCGACTACATTCTGGTGGAAGTGATCCCCTGTGTCCGGCTGGGCGGCGTTCTGCTGTTCCTGTGGGGCGCTTTGGGCTGGCTATTCAACCGACGAGAAAAGGAGGACGGACAATGAAAAAGTATCTCTACCTGTTGGCAGGTCTGGCGGCGGGGTTTGTACTGGTTTTCATGGGGACGGCTATCTGCCAGTATCTGCACCTGACACAGTCCGGCTATGTCCGCTACGACGACTCTGTGGAGGTCGTGTATCAGCAGGTGGCGGAGTACGCCGGGGTGGACCCGGCTACCCTCTCCATCCACGCCAAGCGGCAGGTGGGAGATGACATTTTCGTGCTCTGGAAAACGCCGGACCGCACCGAGGTCAGCATGACGCAGCTGCGGCAGGCCAGCTTCGGCGGACACACCTACCTCTGCCCGGAGGCCGGTCTGCTGGCCCGGACGGATGACGATCCCGCCCGCCGGTACGGAAGATCGCCTGCCATTGACAAGATGTTCACCACCACCGGTGACCCGGCCCGGACGCTGCTGGTGCTCAGCGGCGATGTCAGTGACCTCCAAGGGGGGCGTCTGACGCTGGATTATAGACTCAGCTCCGCTATTTCCCAGACCTCCGGTATCCCGGAGCAGGACCACTGCCCGGAGAGCTTTTCCGTAGAGCTCAGTGGCCCCTATGTGCTGATCCCCCTGTGGCTCTCCGGCGTGCCGGAGGGGCTCTATGGCACCCTGTACGATGCCGACGGTCAGGTCGTGGACACCTTCTGATGCTTTGAAGCGATATATTACGAGGGACGCCGGTTGGGCGTCCCTTCCTTTATCCCCCCTCTTTTCCCCATCCCCGGCAAAGCCGCCGCCCGTCTCTTGGCGATTTTGACAAAAATTTAACAGGATGGAAATAACAGTGGCATCCCGCCGCCGGATATGATATAATCAAGCCAGAAACCAAGGGGAAACCCGAAAGGAGGAGCTATGATCGTCATTTGGATCGCAGCCATCGTGGTCTTTGGCATCGTGGAAGCGGTGACGGTGGGACTGGTCTCCATCTGGTTCGTGCTGGGCGCCGTGGCCGGTCTGCTGGCGGCGGTGCTGGGGGCGGCCCTGTGGGTGCAGATCGTCCTGTTCTTCGTGGTGAGCATTGCGGCGCTGGCGGCGACCCGTCCGCTGGTGCAGAAGATGCTCCACAGGGACGAGACGCCCACCAACGCCGACCGGGTGCTGGGCCAGACGGCCCGTGTCACCGAGACCATCGACAATACCGTCCCCACCGGAGCAGTGTACGCCGACGGCAAGACGTGGACGGCCCGCAGCGCCAGCGGCCGGGTCATTCCGAAGGATACGCTGGTGAAGGTACAGCGCATGGAGGGCGTGCGGCTCTTCGTGGAGGAAGAAGCGGGTCAGCCCGTCCATTCATAAAACAAACAGGAGGAAGAACAAATGCCTACCAACAATCTGTCTGTCCCCGGTATCGTAGGGATCGCCATTCTGGTGATTCTGGTGCTCGTGATCATCGTCCGCAACATCTATGTGGTGCAGCAGTCCCGTGCCTATGTGGTGGAGCGGCTGGGTGCCTTCCACTCCGTGTGGGGCGTGGGCCTGCATCTGAAGGTCCCCTTCATTGAGCGTGTGGTGAAGAAGGTAAGCCTGAAGGAGCAGGTGGCGGATTTCGATCCCCAGCCCGTCATCACCAAGGATAACGTCACCATGCAGATCGACACCGTGATCTACTTCCAGATCACCGATCCCAAGCTGTATACCTACGGCGTGGAGTATCCCATGAATGCCATCGAGAACCTCACCGCCACCACCCTGCGCAACATCATCGGTGAGCTGGAGCTGGACCAGAGTCTTACCTCCCGTGACACCATCAACGCCAAGATGCGTGCCATTCTGGACGAGGCCACGGACCCCTGGGGCATCAAGGTCAACCGTGTGGAGTTGAAGAACATCCTGCCGCCCCGTGAGATCCAGAACGCCATGGAGAAGCAGATGAAGGCCGAGCGTGAGCGCCGTGAGTCCATCCTGCAGGCCGAGGGCGAGAAGGCCAGTAAGATCCTGGTGGCTGAGGGCGAGAAGCAGTCCGCCATCCTGAAGGCCGACGCCGCCAAGCAGGCCAAGATCATGGCCGCTGAGGCCGAGGCCGCCTCCATCATGAAGGTGCAGCAGGCGCTGGCCGACGCCATGCGGATGCTCAACGAGAACGCCCCCAACGATCAGGTCATCAAACTGAAGGCGCTGGAGGCCTTCCAGAAGGTCGCTGACGGAAAGGCCACCAAGATCATCATCCCCAGCGAGATCCAGGGACTGGCCGGTTTGGCCGCCTCCGCCAAGACCCTGCTGGAGGACGACAAACCGGAGCAGAACCAGTAATTTCCCCATAACGATCGCAAAACCATAGAAGGGACGCCCGCTGGGGCGTCCCTTTTTCCATCCCTGCCGGCAGAAACCCTTTCCGCTGCCTGCCGGCGGCACAGCAAAAAAAGGGTCACGGACATTTGTCCGGGACCCCATATGCTCTATGCCATGCGCTTACTTTCAGCGCCTTACTCCGTCTCGATGAGACCGTAGCCGCCGTTGTTGCGGTGATACACCACGCAGATATTGCCGGTCTCCACGCTGCGGAATACATAGAAGGAGTGATCCAGCAGGTTCATCTGCAAAATGGCCTCCTCAGTGCTCATAGGCTTCACGGCGAAGCGCTTGGTACGCACCAGATGATACTCCGGCTCCTCCACCACGTCAAACTCGGCAGGGATATTGGAGGTCAGAGCGTCGGGGCGCAGATTCCGGGCCAGCCGGGTCTTGTTCTTGCGGATACGGCGGTCGATGAAGGCCACCGCCTCGTCAATGGCGCCCCGCATATCCCCGTCGGGGTCCTCCTCCTGCGCCCGAAACAGCGTGCCGTTGGCGGCCCGGATGGTCAGCTCCACCACGCAGCGGTTCTTTTTTTCTACGGCGAAGGTCACAAAGGCGTCTGCCTCCTCCGGGAAGTACCGATCCAGCTTGCTGATCTTCTTCTCGGCATATTCCTTGATGGAGTCGTTCAGCGCAACTTTCTTACAGGCAAATGTGAACTTCATGTGGCTTGCTCCTTTCCAAGTGTCCTTTGCAAAAAGGGGGAAGGGTCGGGGAGAGGTTTCCCCTTATCCTTGTGGGCATTATACCATGTTGCATACTGTTTGAAAAGGTGCTTTGCCTATTTTTGTGGATAATTCACAAAAAGTTAAAATCCATGACAAATTCGACAGGAAGCGGAAAAAGTTCCCGTTTTCCGCCAAAAGCTCCTATTTACAAAACTGTCGGACGGGTATATCATAAGCATCGGAAGCTTTCCAATATCCCACCCGCTTGGGCCGCTCTGCTTGCAGGGCGGCTCCTTTTTATGGAAAGCCACAAAATCATCCCATCAGCACCTGCGCTGCGGCATCACAGCCGAGAGAAGAACCTCCTTCACCCATAGATGTTCTTGCACATTTCAGCAGATATGGTATACTGTAAATCAGAGAATAACAGGATAGGGAGGGCTGATTCGGATGCGTATCACCCGTCGTGAGAAAAAATTCTGGGAGCAGCACCTGAGCTGCGTTCGCCATATCACACTGGACCCCAAGGGTCCGGGCGTGGTGCGGCTGCACATGATTCCACCACGGTCGGAGGGGAAGGACGAACCCTTCCTTCTACTGCTGAACGGGGCCAAACTGATTCCGCTGAATCTCAGCTGGGCCATTCTGCTGGCCAACTTCATGGCGGCCTTGGAGAGCTTCTTCACAGAAGGGGACAACGCCCCGGACCGTGAGGTGGAGCAGGCGGATTGGGAGCGCCTGGCGGAGGAGGCCGTGACGGCCACCCGCAGCGTTTACCCCCGGACCAAGCCGGAGCAGCTGCGGGAGGACCTTGCTCTGCTGATGGAGAGCCTCATCGCCATCGCACGGGGGCAGGAGCCACCGGTAGAGGTAGGAACCCTAAGTCTGGGGGACTATGCCCCCTATATGTCGGCACCCCACCGCATGGACCTGATGGTCAGCGCCATGACGCGGGACGGCGCATGGCACTGCAACCAGAAGTGTCTCCACTGCTACGCCGCCGGACAGCCCATGGGCGAGAGCCGGGAGCTGACCACCGCTCAGTGGAAGGAGGCGCTGGAGCGCCTGCGCCGCGCCAATATCCCGCAGGTGACCTTCACCGGCGGAGAGCCCACCCTTCGGGCAGATCTGGTGGAATTGGTGGAGGCCGCCCAGTGGTTCGTGACCCGTCTCAACACCAACGGCCGCATGCTGACGCCGGAGCTGTGCCGCCGGCTGTATGAGGCAAGCCTTGACAGCGTGCAGGTGACGCTGTACAGCGCCGACGCCGCCGTCCACAATACGCTGGTGGGCGCACCGGGCTTCGATGACACGGTGCAGGGTATCCGCAACGCTGTGGCGGCGGGCCTGATGACGTCGGTGAACACGCCGCTGTGCAGCCTGAATCGGGACTATGCCGCTACCCTCCGCTTCGTGCATGAGCTGGGAGTGCGATACGTCACCTGCTCCGGGCTCATTCCCTCCGGCGGCGCCGAGACGGAGGCCAGCCAGGCCACCCGCCTGACGCAGGAGGAGCTGACTGCCGTGCTGCGTCAGGCCGTGGAGACGGCGGAGGAGCTGGGCATGGAGATCGACTTCACCAGTCCCGGCTGGCTGCCGGAGGAGACGCTCCGGGGGCTTGGCCTGCACCTGATCCCCAGCTGCGGAGCCTGCCTGAGCAACATGGCCGTCACGCCCGACGGGCAGGTAGTTCCCTGCCAGAGCTGGCTGGGCGGCACCACGCTGGGGAACCTCCTCACCGACGACTGGTCCGCCATCTGGGACGGCGAGACCTGCCGGGCCATCCGGGCCAAGAGTGCCAAGCTGGAGCATATCTGCCAGCTGGGCGAGGGAAACAGAGAGGGGTGCTGACCATGAAAAAGACCATTTGCCGGGCGCTGCTGTGTCTGCTGCTGGCGGCCTGTCTGCTGCCCCTGACGGCCCGCACCGCCCACGCCGACAAGATCTACGACGAGATCGTCAACTATCAGGTGGATGTCACTCCCAACACCGAGGACGGAAGCTTGGCGATCCAGGTGACGCTGGACTGGAAGCCCCTGGAGGATCTGCCTGCCACCAACTCCCAGCAGGGCGGGGCCAAGATCGGCATCCCCAACGGCTCCATCCGGGAGATGACGGCCCTCACCGACAACATCCAGAGCATCGATCACGACAACAGCTACGCCTACATCGACTTCACCCAGTCCTACGATGCCAACGAGACCTTCCGCTTCGCTTTCCGCTGGGTGCAGGAATATATGTATACCCTCAGCGACAGCGGAGCTGTATCCTATGACTATACCCCCGGCTGGTTCGACAGCGCCCCGGTGGACGTCATGACCCTGACGTGGCACGACCCAGCCTCCGTGGCGGGCGTTGGCTCCGACGGCCAGACCGGCGGAGACCATGTGCTCACCGCCAGCAATATGGAGCCGGGGGACCGACTGAACCTCACTGTGGAGTATGCCAGCTGGCCCTCCACCCTGTATTGGGAGAACAGCCGGGATAATCTGCCGGATAACAGCCGGGGCGACGACTCCTATGACGATTCCGACGATTCCGATAACTGGGTATTCACCGTATTCGTGATATTCGTTCTGGTGATCTTCTTCGTGGTCCGGGCCGCCGTCTACGACGGCTATGCCGGCGGCTTCGGCACCCGCTACGTATTCGTCCACGGCCTGTGGTATCCCGCCGGCCCGGATGGCCGCCATCCCCGTCCCGGCTCCGTAGGCACCAAGCATAAGCCCGCCCCGCCCCGCAGCAGCGGCTTCGGCGGCGGAAAGCGTGGCGGCGGTTTTGGAGGCGGTGGCTTCGGCGGAGGCAGCAGCCATTGCGCCTGCGCCTCCAGCTGTGCCTGTGCCTGTGCTTGCGCCTGCGCCGGCGGCGGCCGGGCGGGCTGCAGCGCCAAGAATCTGTATGGCGCCGTGAAGCTCAGCGAGGAGCTGACTGAAAACCTGTAATTTATCCCGATTACGCAGCGTGACCGCCCCGGTTGCGCTGCGTAATGATTTGCGCTGTGGGTTTACAATGGATGACAATGTTGCCCGATCATAGAGCACCGTTTTCGCACGGAGAATGTGGCACCGGCAAAACTCGCCCCCAAAAAACAAGCAGGCAGAAGCCTTACGCTTCTGCCTGCCTATTTTCAATTATCTTCTCCTGCGCCCGCTGCCCCGCTTCCCCGCCATATAGCGGTTCAGCTCCGACTGTTTGCTGTCGGACTGGGTCATGAACTGCTTCAGCTTGTCCTCGAAGGACGGCTCCGCCGGGGGCTGCATGGCCACTGTGGCTTGTGCCGGACGGGGAGACCGCCCGCCGCTGCGGGGGCCGGGACGACCGCCCTGGGGCCGGGCCGATCGGGCCGGCTGCGGGCGTTCCTGCTGGGGTTGGGCCTGCTTGATGGACAGATTGATTTTCCCCTCCGGGGAGACGGAGAGGATCTTCACGGTGACCTCCTGCCCCTCGGTGAGGTAGTCGTGGACGTCGCTGACAAAGGCAGCGGCCACCTCTGATATGTGGACCAAACCGGACTTCCCGCCGGGTAGGCTCACGAATGCGCCGAATTTGGTGATTGCGGTGACTTTCCCGCTGATGATCGTCCCAACCGCCAGTTCCATATACTTCTCTATTGACTCCCTTCGGTGTTGAAATGGGGATGCTCAGTTGTTCACGTCCGGAAAGATGCGCTCGCCGTCCTCCGCCAGCCCCAGCCGGTCACGGGCCAGCCCCAGAATGTAGTCCGGGTCGTCGGCGTGGGACAGCGCATCCTTCAGGGAGTTGTTCTCCTCCTCCTTCTGCTCCACCTGAGTGCGGAGCCGTGCCTCCTGCTCCTTGGCGGCGGAGAGGTCACCATAGACTTCCACCAGCTTATAGGCCATCACGCCCAGCAGGATCAGCAGCACCAGTGCGCCCAGCAGACCGCTCCGGCGTTTTTTTGTGTTTTTCTTCCGTGCCATAGCGGGCTCCTTTCCTGCGCCTTGTAGATGGGGGATACTCCCACCGATACTGTTTCATTGTAGCGTATTTTTTCCAAAAAAGAAAGTGTTTTTTCAGGGAATTCCCGATTTTTTTCGCCAACTTTACACCAAAGTGCAGCGGAAGTGCCAGCAGCCGTCCAAAGGCGGCGGCAGCGGCGGCCCAAAAGTCCCACAGCGGACGCAGCAGCGGCGCCAGCAGCAGAAAATACAGCCCCGCTCCGCCGCAGGCTCCCAGCAGCAAAAAGAGCCGTGCCTCGCCCCGGCTCACCGCCGTCAGGAACCACACCATCAGCACCAGCCCGCCCCCGGTGAACAGGGCATCCGTCAGGTGGATCAGCCGACCCCGCCGCAGGGGCCGCAGCAGATCATAGACCACCCCACCCAGCATCCCCAGCAGCGCCGCCTGCCCCAACAGCAGCAGCTGGGCGGAGACATAGTTCTCCATCCCCTCAGCCGAACAGTCGGGACAGCAGGGAGGTGCGCCCTGCGGCAGGCTCCTCATAGCTGATGGAGTCGATGTGGCCGTCCACATGGAGCTCTCCGCCGTCCAGCGTGAGCTTCCCGATGTGCAGCCCCTCGCCAGTGACCACCAGCTCCCCCACGCAGGTGGACATGACGATGCATGTCTCGTCGAATCGGGCCACGTCCTCCACTCCGGATACCGTCAGACGCTCCCGGCCATCCAGCTCCAGCCGGTGGTGCAGGGGAGCGCCGGTGATCTCATATGCCATAAAAAAGCTCCTTTCATACACATACATACTACGATATGTGTATGAAAGGGATTCTTCGGTTATGACGGGCTGTCCATGATCTCCCGGTACATGGCGGCGGCCTCGGCCTTGCCCACATTGTCCGCCACGGTGAGCACCTCCACCTCCAGCGTCCGCTGGCCGAAGCGGATGGCGATGCGGTCGCCGGGCTTCACGTCGTAGGAGGCCCGCTGCACCCGTCCATTGACCATGACACGCTCATTGTCGCAGGCATCATTGGCCACGGTACGGCGCTTGATGAGCCGGGAAACCTTCAGATATTTGTCCAGACGCATGAAACGTCGCTCCTTTCATGAAAAGGTCGGTGTGCCGCAGCACACCGACCGAAACCGTATAAAACCTTACTTCGCAACGGCGTCCTTCAGAGCCTTGCCGGCCTTGAAGGTGGGAACAGCGGAAGCGGGGATCTCGATGGTCTCCTTGGTCCGGGGATTCAGGCCGGTGCGGGCGGCACGCTTCTTCACCTCGAAGGAGCCAAAGCCCACCAGCTGGACCTTGTCGTCGTTCTGCAGGGCCTCGGTGATGGAAGCCAGAGTAGCGGTGATGACAGCCTCGGTGTCCTTCTTGGACAGGCCGGCCTTCTCGGCGGCAGCGGCGATCAGTTCGGTTTTATTCATGGTGATTCCTCCTAAAAAATGTTTCTTTGGTACGTCTATATCCTAAAACGATATCCATCGCATTAAGATCGCTTGGCCTCGGCCCACAGGGCCTCCAGCGTCTCCAGCGGCAGTTGATCCACGGATTTCCCCATGGCGGCTGCCCCTTCCTCCACCGCCCGGTAGCGGCGGATGAATTTCTCACAGGTGCCGTGGATGGCGACCTCCGGGTCCACCCCGGCAAAGCGCCCCACCTTCACGGCGGCAAAGAGCACATCTCCCAGCTCCTCCGTCACGTCGCCGTCTCCGGCGGCGGCCCGGTGCAGCTCGGATACCTCCTCGTCCAGCTTGTCCAGCGCCCCGGAGATGTCCGGCCAGTCGAACCCGTCACGGGCGGCCTTGCTCTGGAGCTTCTCCGCCCGCCACAGTCCCGGCAGGCTCCGGGCCACGGCATCCAGCGCCTGAGCGGTGGTCTGCTGGCCCTTCTCCCGGCGCTTGATGGCCTCCCAGCCCTCCAGCACCGTATCGGCGTCCTGTACCGTCTCCTGTCCCCCGAACACATGGGGATGCCGGAAGAGCATCTTGCGAACCTCACCGTCGGCCACATCGTCCATGGTGAAATCGCCGGCCTGCCGCTCGATGTCGGCATGGAACACCACCTGCAGCAGCAGATCTCCCAGTTCCTCCTTCAGCAGGGCCGGATCCTCCCGGTCAATGGCCTCGGCGGCCTCATAGGCCTCCTCCAGCAGACTGCGCCGCAGGGAGGCGTGAGTCTGCACCCGATCCCAAGGACAGCCGTCCTCTGACCGCAGCAACGCCACGATGCGCAGCAGATCCGAAAGACCGTAATGCTCCTTCCTCTCAAAATCTATCATATTTACGCTCCTATTGCAAGACTTTTCGTCATTTGTGAGAAATCCTTAAAAAAATCCAGATGGTTTTCGCCGCTTTTTGGCGGCAAAAACGGCACACAGCTCCTCTCGGCGCACTGCCCCCAGCAGCAGGACGAGACCGCCGTACACCGCAGCGGCTGCCGCTACGGCTCCCAGCACGGCCAGCGGCAGGGAAGCCCGGTGTACCAGCATCCGGTAAAAGCCGGAGGCCGTCACCGCCATGGCCCCCACTGCCACCAGCGTCCGAAGAGGAACGCCCCAGCGAAAGACTATCCCAGTGGTGCGTCCCACCGCCAGTAGGTTCATCCCCGCAATAAGCGCATAGCAGAGCAGTGTTCCCACGGCGGCGCCCCGGATGCCCCAGGCGGGGTCCGACACCAGCTGATAGCTGACAGCGATCTTCACCGCCCCGCCGGTGAGCAGCGTTACCACCGGGATGTGCTCGTGGCCCCATGCCTGCAAAATACCGCCGGAGACCACCATCAGGCACACGCACACGGCAGCCAGCCCCAGCACCCGCAGGTGATGGGCGGCGGCAGCGGCGGTCTGCACCTGAGCGGGGTACAGCAGCCGCAGGATAGGCCCCGCCAGAACGGACAGCCCTATCCCCGACGGCAGCGCCAGCAGCAGCGCCATCCGCAGGGCGGTGCGGGTGTGGCGGCGGGCCGTCCGCCGGTCGCCCTGTCCCAGCGCTCCGCTGATGGCCGGCACCAGACTGACGCTGATGGGATAGAGAAAGGAGGGCGGCAGGGAGAACAGCGTCAGGGCGAAGGCGTACTCCCCGTATTGCCGGTTGGCCTCCTCCAGCCCCAGACCCAACCGGCTCTGGAGGGCATCCATGGCCACGGACTGGTCCAGCAGGGTGATGAAGCTCATGCCTCCGGCCCCCAGCGTAATGGGAACGCCGATCTTCAGCAGCTGACCCAGCACCTCCCGCCGGGAGGGCGGAGCGTCGCTGCCCATGCAGGAGGGCAGCCACCGCAGGGTCAGAATCAGCAGCGCCAGCAGTGAGCCTACGGTCACACCTGCCATGGCCCCGGCGGCCCCGATCTCCGGGGAGACGCCCCGGACAGTCAGGAGATACCACGTAAGGCCCAGCCCCACCACCAGCTTCCCGGCGGATTCCACCACCTGACTGACGGCGGTGGGCAGCATCTGCCCCTGCCCTTGGGTGTAGCCCCGGATGGCGGACAGCAGACACACCGCCAGCAGCGCCGGGGCCAGTACCCGGATGGAGGGGGCCGCCAGCTCATTGTGCAGCAGGCCCGCCAGCTGCCGGGGAAAGGTCAGCATCACACCGCTGCCCACCAGCCCCAGCGCCAGAAATAACGCCAGTGCCACATGGAAAATGCGCCGCTGCCGCCGGGGTCTGCCCCTGCTCTGGGCGATGAGGCGGCTCATGGCCAGCGGCAGACCGGCGGTGGAGAGGGTCAACAGCACGCCATAGACGTTGTAGGCCGCCTGAAAGCAGCCCATGCCCCGGCTCCCCAGCAGGTTGCCCAGTGGGATCTTATACAAGGCCCCCAGCAGCTTGCTGACCGCTACCGCCGCCGTCAGCAGGGCGGCACCCCCCAGAAAGCCCATGTACCCTCCCGTCCGGGGATGCTCATCCCCTCATGTTCTCATGGAATTGACGGAAGGCGGAGAGATTTTCCTCCAGCTTTTCGCTTCTCTGGATGTATTCCGTGGGGTACTTGGTGTGAAATACCCGCTCGATGCGCTGATGCACCGGATCCACCATCTTGGTGGAGCCACCGGCCCCCAGCGAGAGGATGCTGTGCAGCTCCTCCATGATGTAGATATTATACAGCCCCTCGGCTCCGGATATGCACCATCCGGTGTTTTCAAAGCTGCCGGACATATACTTTTGCCGGTACAGGTAGTAGGGGCGGAAGTCCGCCTGTCGGAGGGCGGCGTTGGCGTAGTCCAGCATCTCGCCCACCGCCTCCGCCGAGGGGATGGTGAAGTTCTCCAGCAAAATGCGGCTTCCCTTTTTCAGGCTCAGGGTATGGACGGTGATGTTGTCGGCCCCGTAGGACAGGCACTTGTCCAGCGTCCGCCGGAAGCCCTCCGGCGTGTCCTCCGGCAGGCCGGCGATCAGATCCATGTTCACATGGGGAAAGCCCATGCCGGTGGCCAGTGCCATGGCCTCCTCCACGTCACGGGCCGTATGGCGGCGGCCGATGGCGGTGAGGACGTGATCCTCCAGCGACTGAGGATTAACGCTGATGCGGTCTACGCCGTGATCCAGCAGCACCTGCAGCTTCTCCCGGTCGATGGTGTCCGGCCGCCCGGCCTCGATGCAGTATTCCACGCAGCCCGACAGATCGAAGCTGCGATTCAGGTGGGTCAGCAGCCGGTCCATCTGATCGGCAGAGAGCGTGGTGGGAGTACCGCCCCCCATGTAGAAAGACTTGATGTGCAGCCCCGTCTCCTGCACCATTCGGGCGGCGTCGGTGATCTCCCGGTGCAGCACCTCCAGATACGGCTCCACCAGTCCCAGCGTCCGCTCCACGGACTGGGACACAAAGCTGCAATAGGCGCAGCGGGTGGGACAGAAGGGGATGCCAACATACAGGGAGATATCCTCCGGCTTCAGCTCCGCCTTGGCTCTGCGGGAGGCCTCCGCCGTCTCGATGCACAGGCGGCGGCGCTCTGGCGAGACGAAGTAGGTGTCCCGCAGGACCCGGTCCACCTGCCGCTCCGTCATGCCCTCCTCCAGCATCCGGGAGGCCAGCTTGCCGGGGCGGATGCCCGTCAGCGCCCCCCAGCTGGGGGTGATGCCGGTGATCTCCCGTGCCGCCTTGAAGAAGCTTAGCTTCACCGCCTTCTGGCGAAGGCGCTCCGCCTCATATTCCGTCAGCTGCGGGTTCACGGCGGTCCGGGAGATGCCACGGGCCGTCCGGCCGTGGTAGGTGATGGTGGTGACGGCGGTGTTATAGCGGGGGGAGCGGCTCAGCGTCACCAGCGCATGATCCTCCCCATCCTCCGCCGGCTCATAGACCGGACGCTCCTCCGGGAAAAAAGCCAGCAGGCTCTGCTCCACGGCGTACCGGTCGTCGTGACCACGAAAGATCAGCTTCATGGCGTCCCTCCGTCACAGGGAGAGCCGCCGGGTCATAAAGGGGTTCACCCGGCGCTCGTAGTCCAGCTCCGTGGCCCCCTCATGGCCGGGATAGACCTTGTAGTTGCCGGGCAGAGCCGCCAGCCGGTCCAGCGAGGCCAGCATGGCCTTGGGGTCGCCGCCGGCGAAGTCCGTGCGGCCACAGGAGCCACGGAACAGGGTGTCACCGGAGAACATCACGTCCCCTACCAGCAGACATACGGAGCCCTGCGTGTGGCCCGGCGTCTCCATGACACGGATGGTGAGGCTGCCCAGCGTCAGGGTGTCCCCCTCCTTGTAGTAGCGCTGGTTGTGCTCCGGCAGGCGGGAGAACATCATATCCATGTGCTTGGGCGGCTGGTCGGTGACGTCCTTCTCGTGGATGTACACCGGCACGTCGGGGTATTTCTCCAGCAGAGGCCGGACGGCGGTGGTGTGGTCAAAGTGACCGTGGGTCAGCAGAATGTACTCCAGACGGCAGCCGGAGCGGCTGACCATGTCGGCCACCTGCTCCGGCTTGTCACCGGGATCGATGAGGGCGCAGACTCCGGTCTCCTCGTCGCACAGCAGATAGCAGTTGGTGGAAATAAAGCCCACCCGGATGGAATCGATTTTCATGGGATATTCTCCTTTATCAAGCATCGCTGGGATGTGAATGGTCGTGTAGAAGATAGCGTGGGGATCGCATAGAGAAAAAACAGCCAAGCAGAGCCGGGATATACTCCGCCGATGGAGCATATTGGTCAGCTGGAGAGCTGGTCGGTGTCTACGATCAGGGTCAGGGGGCCGTCGTTGACGGACTGGACCAGCATATCGGCACCGAATTCGCCGGTCTCAGTGTGGAAGCCCTTTTCCCGGCACAAGGCCACGAATTTTTCATACAGGGGGATGGCCACCTCCGGCCGGGCGGCGGCCAGAAAGTCCGGACGGCGGCCCTTGCGGCAGTTGCCGTAAAGAGTGAACTGGGATACCACCAGAATTTCGCCGCCCACCGTCTCCAGACCACGGTTCATCTTGCCGTCCTCATCCTCAAAAATACGCAGGCCCACCAGTTTGTCCGCCAGCTTCACGGCTTGGGCCTCGGTGTCCTCATGGGTGATGCCCAGCAGGATCAGAAAGCCCTGTCCGATCTGGCCGATGGTCTTGCCGTCCACGGCAACGGAGGCACTTTTTACCCGTGTCAGTACAGCTCTCATGGAATATAGTCTCCTTTTTCGACAATATATGCGATAATTTTGATGAGTTGGAGCGATTTCGAGGGAGTGTCAACCGATTTTCACGTCGCAATGCGGCTGGAGATCGGTAGACACGACCATATGCGCTTTTGCACACTTTGCCAGCTATTGGAAAAGTGTGGCGCCGGAGGCGCATTTATCACCCGGCGGGGCGGGTAACACGCATGACCCCGGAGATCTGCTCCAGCCGGCGCATGACAGCCTGCAGCTGCTGGCTGTCGGATACATCCACGGCCAGAGAGATCAGAGCGAAGCCGTCGGCGGTGGAGCGGGCGTTGAGAGAGGATACGTGGACCTTGGCAGCGGAGAGGATGGTGGAGATATCCACCAGCAGATTGGGCCGATCCTTGGACACCACCTGCAAATTGGTGCGGTAGGATTCCCGTGCTTTGCCGCCCCAGGAGACCTTGATCCAGCGGCCCGCCTCCTCCGGCGGACGGCGGGCGGGGTCGGCGTTGGGGCAGTCCTTCCGGTGGACAGAGACGCCATAGCCACGGGTGATAAAGCCCACGATCTCGTCGCCGGGGACAGGGGAGCAGCACTTGGAGAACTTCACCAGACAGTTGCTGAGACCCTGCACCACGATGCCCTGCTCGCTGTGTTCCCGGACGGGGACGGCGGGACGGGTCACCTCCGGCTGGCCCTCCACCGGCACCTCCGCCTGACGCTCTGCCTGATGCTGGTGCAGGATGCGCTGGATGTCCTCCCGCAGACGGCCGATGAGCTTCAGGCTGGTGACGCCGCCGTAGCCAATGGCGGCATACATATCGTCCAGACTCTTGAAGGAGAGCCTTTTCAGAATGACGGGGAGGTTTTCCTCCGCCGTCAGCTCCTTCAGGGTGACGCCGCAGCGCTTCAGCTCCGACTCGAAGGAGGAGCGGCCGTTGACGATGTTCTCGTCCCGGCGCTCCCGCTTGAACCACTGGCGTATCTTGGAGCGGGCGTTGCTGGAGCGGGCGATCTTCACCCAGTCCCGGCTTGGGCCGTGGGCGGACTGGGAGGTGACCACCTCTACGATGTCGCCGTTTTTCAGGCGGGTATCAAAGGGGACCAGACGGCCGTTGACCTTGGCCCCCACCATATGGTTGCCCACGGCGGAATGGATGTTGTAGGCAAAATCGATGGGCGTGGCTCCGGCGGGGAGGTTGATGACGTCGCCACGGGGGGTAAACACGAACACCTCGTCGGCAAACATATCCACCTTCAGGGAGTGGATGAAGTCCTCGGCGTCGGCGCCCTCCTGATTCTCCAGCAGACGGCGGACCCACTCATAGCGGCCCTCGTCCCCGGCCCCCTGACCGTTCTGCTTATACTTCCAGTGGGCGGCGATGCCGTATTCGGCCACCTCGTGCATCTCACGGGTACGGATCTGCACCTCGAAGGGGATGCCGTTCTGGCCCACCACGGTGGTGTGGAGGCTCTGGTACATATTGGGCTTGGGGGTGCCGATATAGTCCTTGAAGCGGCCCAGAATGGGCTTATACAGGTCGTGGATGATGCCCAGCACATTGTAGCAGTCGGACACCGTGTCCACAATGACCCGGAAGGCGAAGAGGTCGTATACATCGTCCAGAGACTTGTTCTGGGTATACATCTTGCGGTAGATGGAGTAGGGGTGCTTCATGCGGCCATAGACGTAGCCGTCGATGTGGGCCTCCCGCAGGCGGCGGGTGATCTGGTCGTGGATGGAGGACATGAAGCCGTCATACTGAGCGGCCTTTTCATTCAGAGCCTCCACGATCTCCCGGTAGCTGATGGGGTCCAGATATTTCAGGCTCAGATCCTCCAACTCCCACTTCATCTTCTGCATTCCCAGCCGGTGGGCAATGGGGGCATAGATCTCCATGGTCTCGAAGGACTTCTGCTTCTGCTTCTCCGGGGTCTGGTACTCCATGGTACGCATATTGTGGAGCCGGTCGGAGATTTTGATGAGAATGACCCGGATGTCCTTGCTCATGGCCATGAGCATCTTCCGGAGGTTCTCCATCTGCTCCTCCTCCTTGGAGGTATAGTGGACACGGGTCAGCTTGCTGACGCCCTCCACCAGATCCGCCACTGTGGGAGAGAAGAGCCGGGAGATGTCCTCGTGGGTGGCGGAGGTATCCTCGATGGTGTCGTGGAGCAGAGCCGCCTCGATGGACTCGGAGTCCAGATGCAGCTCCTCCGCCACGATCTGGGCCACCGCCAGCGGGTGGGTGATGAAGGGAGAGCCGTCCTTCCGCATCTGCGCTCCGTGGGCCTTGGCAGCGAACTCGAAGGCGGCCCGGATCTGCTGGAAGTTGGCGCTGGGGTTATAGCGGCGGACGGTGTCCTCCAGCTTGCGGTAGCGCTGCTCCAGATCAGCCCAGACCTCCGGGCGGATCTCCGGCACCAGAGACGCCGGTGCGGTGGTATTCTGGGTATCAGTCATGGTGATCGCCTCCCCGTTTGGGCTGCATGACCTCATGCAGGCCCTGTAAGTAACCGGATTCCTCCAAGCGGACGTGTTTCCCCTGGCCGGTGAGTGTGATGGAAATGGTGTCGCCCTCTTGCCGGAGGGTCAGCAGCTGCCGTTCCCGGAACACCTCCAGACAGAAGGCAGTCCGAAGGAAGGGGTCGGCCCCCTCCAGCCGGGCGGACAGCTCCCGCAGCAGCGGCAGGTAGCAGGCGGTGAGCCCCTCCGGGGGGACGGTGTGCTCCAGCGCCCGCCACAGCTGCACGCACTGGCTGCGGGATGGCAGCAGGTGGACCGCCTCCTTGGGCAGGAGCCGATCGCCCCGCAGACAGCGCTCCAACAGGTGCAGGCACTCATCCTCCCGTGTACTGACAGTGAGGGACGGGCGGATGTCCACCATTTGCAGCTGTACCGTGCGGTTGCCCCGAAATTCGTTGATCTGCAGATAAAAGGCCGCATCCACCCGGCTGCCCGCCGCAACGGGACAGGTGTCGGGGGAGACGGAGAAGAAAATACCGTCGAACTGGCTGCTGCCCTTGCTGAGCCGCAGCTTCAGGTGGCGATTCTGGCCCACGCTCTGCAGCCGCTCCAGCGTGGCGCCCATCAGGCAGAAGAGAGGGCGGTTATTGCCGGCGCCGTAGGGCTCCAGCATCCCCAGAGCCTCCACCTCCGTCAGGGTGACACGGCTGGGACAGGTGAGGGCGGCATCGATCTCCAGACATACCTCCGGCGCTCCGCCACCCTGATATTCCCGCACCAGCTGGTTCATCCGCTGGCGGAAGGCGGGGATATTGGCGACATCGATGGTGAAGCCCGCCGCCAGCTCGTGACCGCCGAAATCCAGCAGGAGGTCGGAGCAGCGCTCCAGAGCGGCGAAAAGGTTGAAGCCGCCCCAGCTGCGGCAGGAGCCCTTGCCCACGGTGCCGCTTAAGTGGATCATAAAGCTGGGACAGGCGTATTTTTCCGACAGGCGGGAGGCCACGATGCCCACCACCCCTTGGTGCCACGTGTCGGAGGCCAGCACCAGAGCGCTGCGCTCCTGCGGCGGCAGATGGTCGATCTGTTCCACTGCCTGGGCATAGATGGTCTGCTCCACCGCCTGACGCTCCCGGTTCAGGGCGCACAGCTCACGGGCCAACCGGGCGGCCTCCGCCGGGTCCTGACACAGCAGGAGGTCGGCGGCCTTGTCCGCTGCCCCCATGCGGCCGGCGGCGTTGATGCGGGGGGCCAGCACGAAGCCTACCTGCACGGAGGTGATGGCCTTATCCATGAGGCCTGCCTCCTGCAGCAGGGCGTGGAGGCCGATGAAGTCCGACTGGGTGATGCACTCCAAGCCACGGGAGACGATGATGCGGTTCTCCCCGGACATGGGCATCACGTCGGCAATGGTGCCGATGGCGGCCAAGGTGCAGTAGCGGGAGAAAAGGGCCTCCTCCCGGCTCTCGCCGCCCAGCGCCAGCACCAGCTTCAGCGCCACGCCGCAGCCTGCCAGATAGGGGAAGGGATAGGTGCAGTCCGGCCGGTGGGGGTCCACCACCGCCACGGCCCGTGGCAGGGTGTCCTTGCACTCGTGGTGATCGGTGATGACCACATCCATGCCCAGAGAGGCGGCGAAGTCCACCTCCTCCACCCCGGTGATGCCGCAGTCCACGGTGATGAGCAGCTCTACCCCCTGCTCATGGAGGGAGCGGATGGCGTCCTGCCCCAGCCCGTAGCCGTCCTCGATGCGGCGAGGAATATAGTGCAGCACATCGACGCCCCGGCTTTTCAGGTAATCCACCAGGATCACCGTGGCGGTGATGCCGTCCACGTCGTAATCCCCGAACACCGCTATGCGGCGACCCTGACTGATGGCCCGGCTGATGCACTCCACCGCCCGGTCCATGTCCTTCATCAGGAAGGGGTCGTGGAGGTCCGAGAGCTGCGGATTGAAAAACGAATGTGCCTTCTCTTCGGTGTCTATGCCTCTTTGTACGAGCAGGTTAGCCAATACGGGCGGAATCCGCAGCGCAGAGGCGAGCGCCTCCACGGTCGCGGGGTCGCCTTGCGGTTTGACAACCCATCTTTTTTCTATAGGCATACTGTTTACTTATTATATATTTTAACATCTAATTTCTCGCTTAAAACGGTTACAATCGATTTCTTCACTTCGTCCATCGGCACCGTGCGCCCCGTCTCGCGTTCGATCGAGGTCACGCCCCTGTCGACGAATCCGCAGGGATTGATCAGGCCGAACCACTCCAAGTCGGTCGAGACGTTGAGGGCGAAGCCGTGCATGGTAACAAAACGCGATGCGCGGACGCCTATTGCGCAAATCTTGCGCGGCGCGGCGCCCTCTTCGACGATCCAGACGCCCGAAGCGCCTGCGATGCGGGCGCCCCGGATGCCGTAGCGGCCCACGACCTCGATGACGCTCTCTTCCAGCCGGAAGATGTACTCCCTCAGGCCGATTCCCAGTCTGGCGAGGTCGAGAATCGGGTAGCAGACCGCCTGTCCGGGGCCGTGGAAGGTGATGTCGCCGCCGCGGTCGATGTGAAAGAACTGTGCGCCCATCGCTTCGAGCGCTTCCTGATTGACGAGCAGGTTTTCGGCATGCCCGCTCTTGCCCAGCGTGTAAACCGGCGGATGCTCCACCAGCAGGACCGTGCCCGCATCGTCCGCGCCGTCTGCGCCCGGGACCGGAATGGGACCGGTGCGCTTTCGGGCTACCCCGGCGTCGAACAGCTCCTGCTGCAAATCCCAGCAGGTTTTGTAGTCCATGCGTCCGAGGTCCCGGCAGTAGGCTTTCATCGCTACAAACTTTTTACGCTTCGCAGGGCTTCTTCGGCCATGTACGACGAGCGGACCAGAGGTGCGCTCGCGCAGTAGCTGAAACCCATTTCCAGCGCCCGGAGTCTGTACCATTCGAATTTTTCGGGAGTGATGTACGCCGCAACGGGGTAGTGCTCCAGAGTGGGACGAAGGTACTGACCGAGTGTTACGATCCCCACGCCTGCGTCGCGCAGGTCGTGCAAGGTTTGCAAAACTTCATCATCGCTCTCGCCAAGTCCGACCATCAGTCCGCTTTTCGTTACGACGCCCTGCCTGTTCAGACAGCGCAGGGTCTCCAGGCTCGTACGGTACTTGGCTCTGGAGCGCACCACGGGGGTCAGTCGCTCGACGGTTTCGATGTTGTGCCCGATGATGTCGGGCTTCGACGCGACGATCACCTCCAGCAGGTCGGGCCGTGCGTCCAAATCGGGAATAAGAAGCTCAATTACGGCGTCGGGGTTCTGTGTGCGGATGGCCTCCACGGTTGCGGCCCAATGGGCTGCTCCGCCGTCGGGGAGGTCGTCGCGCGTCACGGAAGTTACGACGACATACCGCAGTTTCATCAGTGCGACGCTTTCGGCCACCTGTCGTGGCTCCTCGGCGTCGGGAGCAAGGGGACGGCCCGTTTTGGTTGCGCAGAAACGGCAGCCCCGAGTGCAGATGTCTCCCAGAATCATGAATGTCGCTGTCCTCCGGCTCCAGCATTCGGCCTGGTTGGGACACCTGCCGCTGCTGCAAATCGTGTGCAGATTGTGCTTTTCG
>OKSB01001639.1_pt1 | contig 21815 bp, 17 predicted proteins | sample 1601171 | NCBI WGS metagenome assembly OKSB01 (sample SAMEA3541496, study PRJEB24748) | human gut metagenome | biome: human gut; feature: human-associated habitat; material: faeces | place: China | collected 2012 | reverse complement strand
GGGGTTGTTCGTCGTGCTGGCCTGCGTATGCAATGCCGCCCGGCCGGGAATGACGCGGAACTGGTCGGGCGCGGCAGGCCGCTCCGGTGCCGTGTAGGGCGGCAGGGTGTCGTGCCCGGATGCGGCCCATAAGCGGCTGCGGGCCTCTATCTTGCCGGAAGGCGTGGGCAACGTGGCTTCCGCAAGGGTTTTCCAGCGCGGAGCGGGCGCGAGCGGCACAAATCCGGTTGCGTCGAACGCCTGTATGCCGAGCCCCGTACCTTCAAGCTGGTAGTTCCATATATCCTCAATGCGTGAGAAGGCGAGCTTGTCAAGCCCGAGGCGCGAGGCGAGGCCGCACAGGATCTCCCAGTCGGCGCGCGTGTCGAAACGCGGCTGCACGGCGCGCTGGCGGCGGAAGAACTGCGGCTTCAGCCCCAGTTTGGAGGCCAGAATGCTTTCCCGGGACAAGGCCGGGGAGAGCGGCAGCACGATGTCGGCATAGTCCGCCGTGGGCGACCACGTGGTGGTGATGGCGACGATAAGGTCGAGCTTGTCCAGCTTGCTGCGCAGCGTATCCGGATCGGGTAGCGAAGACAGGATGTTGTGGCGCATCGAGATATAGGCGCGGACCGGATACGGATCGCCGGTCACGGCGGCGTAGGGCTTTTCCTGCTCCCACTTGTCCTGCCATTTTTTCTCAATGGCTGCGAAATCGTACTTCATGACTTTCTCCTTCTGTATTTCCATAGTCGCTTCTATTTTTACGCTTTTATTTTGCCGCGTCCGGCGTCAGCACGCCGGTGAGGTCCAGCGCGTGGCCGTCGCTCCACAAGCGCTCCAGCCCATAGAACGCGCGGGCCTCCTCATTGAACACATGGACCGCCACGCAGCCGTAGTCCAGCAGCACCCAGGTGCCGCCGCGATAGCCCTCGCGGTGGATGGGCTGCTCGCCGAGCTGATCCAGCTCCTTTTCCACCTCGTCGCACAGCGCGTTGATCTGCGTGTTGCTGCCGCCGGAGCAGATGACGAAATAATCCGCCAGCGTAGTGATCTTGTCGATCTCCAGCACCTTGATGTCGCGGCCCTTCTTGCTGTCGAGCGCCTTGGCGGCCGCAAGCGCCATTTCCTTTGCGTTTACCATTCTCTTTTCCCTTTCCGATTTATTCGTTTCCCGTCGCCTCGCCGATGACCGTCAGGCTCCCCGAGGTCACCTCTGCCGGCGGATCGTTTTCTTCCGTTTCGCCGCCCGTGCTCTCCGGGCTGTTCGCGATCCTTCCCGTGTACGGATCAACGAACACCGGCGGCGCGGCCGCCGCCTTGCTGTCCTCCACCCGTCCGGTGGAGGAGGCGAGCGAGCCGTCCGCGTTGACGGACATGATATCCAGATCGCGCAGCGTGAATTTTTCCGTGAACGGACTGAGGGAATCGTTCACCAGATCCAGCAGCGCGTTGGCCTGCGGCACCACATAGTCGAGCTTCATCGTCCTGCCGTACTCGGCGCTGAGCGTGCGGCTGTAAACGTATACGCCCGTCCACGGCATGGTCATGAAGCTCACGTCCTCCAGCGAAAGGCCGCCGATCACCGCCTGCTTGCCGAACCAGAGGATGTTTTCAAAGGAGAGGTCGGTCTCCACATTCTCCCGGAACACCTCGGCGAGCTTACCGAGGTTGGGCACGTTCTCGAGCTGCAGAAGCTGCTTGATGACCGCCTTGAGAAAATCCTGCTGGATCTGCATACGCCCGCTGTCGCCGATCTGCGGGTTGCCGTAGGAGCTGTTGGAGTCGTTCTTGCGCCAGCGGATGACCTGCATGGCGTCGTCGCCGTTGAGCTTGCGGTAGCCCTTTTCCTGCTCGATGACAAGATCCTGATATTGGTCATGGTAGTCCATGTTGTAGGGCACGTCGAAGTACACGCCGCCGATGGCCTCCACGATCGCGCCGACGGCCTCCCACTCCACGACCACCTGATAGTCCGGCTCAAAGCCGACAAGCTGGGAGATCTCCTTATAGAGCGCCTTGATGCCCTTATCGCCCCCGCCGTAGTAGTTGTAGACGGAGTTGATCTTCTTCACATCCCATGGGACGTTCACCATCGTGTCGCGCGGGATGGACATGACCGTCGCCTTCTGGTTCGTCACGTCGTAGCTCGCGAGCAGCATCGTGTCGGTGTTGCCGCCTCCGCCCGTGTCGCGGCCGAGCACAAGGACCGTGTAGAAGTCCTTGCTTTTCCGCTCGCCGCTCACGCGCGGGCGCACGCCGTCGCCGTAATCCAGATCGACGTCGGTCTGACCGGGGTCCTGCGTGTCGCCGTCCCGGTTCGGCAGCTCCGGCGCACGGATCTTCAGCAGATAGCCGCCGACGGTGATCACGCCGACGAGCAGCACCGCCGCCAGCGCGGCGACGAGCAGTCTTTTGGGGTGGGTGAAAATGCCCTTGATCTGCTCCCACGCCTCGTCGCCGTGCTCGTCGAAGGCCGCGTCCACGCGGGAGCGCAGCTCGTCGAGCTTTTCCGATTTGAAGTTAAAGTTGTTGTCCGCTTCCCGCTTTCCCTTCATTTGTCTTTCCTTTCAGATAATCACGTGCCGCCAGGGTGTTGACGTGGATGGGGTTCCCCATCTCCTTCATTTCCTCGACCGTCATTTCAAGGCCCATCCGAAGCCCGCGGTCCAGATCCTCCCACACGGTCCTCCGCAGCGCGTCCACGCCCGGAAAATCGCGCGTCGGCTCGATGAAGTCCGCGAGGTAGATGACCTTTTCCAGCACCGTCATGTCCGGCTTTCCGGTCGTGTGCCAGAGGATCGCATTGTAAATTTCATCGTCCACGCCGAACACGTCCCGCGCGAGCGCCGCGCCGGTCTTGGCGTGGAGCAGCTTGAGCGCCTTTTTCTCCAGCGCGTCGAGCGCGATGCCGTACTTCTCGCACAGCGCGAGCTGCTCCGGCATCGAGAGCTTCTTTGTGCAGTCGTGCAGCAGTCCCGCGACCTCCGCACGGTGAACGTCCGCGCCGTATTTCTCCGCCAGCTTCACCGCCGTCGCCGCCGTGCCGAGCACATGGGCGCAGCGCTTCGCCTTGAGATAGCTCAGCGCGATGGGGCGGAGCTGCTGTACCGTTAGACGCTTGAGATCAAGATTTGTTCCGTATAAATGCTCGCGCAGGATATAGCCGTAGACCTGCGGCTCGAGCATCGCTTCGCTCGTGCCGCTTGCCATGCCCGCGCGCAGCGCGGTCGAGGAAACCTCGATCACGCGGTCGAGCGCGAGCGCTTCAAAGCTGCCGCCGAAGCGCGCGCGGAGTCTTTCCGCCTGCGCGGCAAAGGCCGCGGCGGTGTCGCTTTCATTCCGATAAAAGGCGACGATCTTCGCAAGCTCCGCGATCTCCTCCGGCGCGCGCCAGCTCTCAAAGGAGAAGAACATATCCGTCCCCATAAAGAGCAGCAGCTCGTCGTTGGGGTACTGCCGGCGCAGGGCGCGGAGCGTATCGACGGTATAGCTCTTGCCCTCGCGCGCCATCTCGAGGTCGAGCACCTCGACCTCGACGCCGCTTTGAAGCGCGGCCTGTCCGCCCATGAGCCGCGTCATGGCGAGGCGGTGTTCGTTCGCGGGGCTCCCCTGCTCCATCACCTTGTGCGGCGGGATGCCCGCCGGAATGAGCAGGAGCTTATCCAGCGCGCACTTCTCCGCCGCCTCGACGGCGGCGTTCTGGTGCCCCAGATGCGGCGGGTTGAAGCTGCCGCCGTAAATTCCGATCTTCAATGAAAATCCCTCTTTATCGTCCTGTTCAGACGGTCTTTTTCTTCTTATCCTTCACGAGCGCGATGCGCTTTTCCTTGGGCTTGGCGTGCGTCTCGCGATAGAGCACGAATTTCGTGCCGATGACCTGCACCTGCTCGGAGCGGGTGAGGCGGCTGAGCTCGTCGCACGCCTCGCGCGCGGTGAGCATACTGTTATCGAGCACGCGGCACTTGATGAGTTCGCGCGCCTCAAGCGCGTCGTTCGCCTGCTTGACGAGATTCTCGCCGATGCCGTCCTTGCCGATGTGGACGATGGGCTCCAGCTCATTCGCCATGGCGCGCAGCTGGGCGCGCTGCTTTCCGGTCAGTTCCATTTATTCGTTTCCTTTCAGATAGTCGTCGAGTGCCGCGGCAAAGGCGCGCAGCGCTTTCCCGCGATGCGAGACGGACGCCTTTTCCTCCGCCGTGAGCTGGCCGAAGGTCTTGCGCAGCTCAGGCACAAAGAATACGGGGTCGTAGCCGAAGCCGCCTTCGCCCATCGGCGCGAACGCGATGGTGCCCGGGCACTCGCCCTCGCACACCAGCTCGTCGCCGTTCGGGAACGCACAGACGATGGAGGTGTGGAAGTGCGCGGCGCGGTCGGTCTGCCCGCGCAGCATCTCGAGGAGCAATGTGTAGCGTCCCTTGTCGTCCAGTCCCTCGCCGCCGAAGCGCGCGCTGTACACGCCGGGGCCGCCGTTGAGCGCGTCCACGCAGAGGCCGGAGTCGTCCGCCACGGCGGGCAGGCCGGTCGCCTGCATCACCGCCGTCGCTTTCAGGCGGGCGTTGTCGGTGAAGGTCTCGCCGGTCTCCTCGACCTCGATCCTCACGCCCAGCTCCGCCTCGCTCACGACCTCCACGCCGAGATGGCTCAGGATCTCGTTCATTTCCTTTAATTTCTTGGGGTTCTGCGTTGCCAATACCAGCTTCATGCTATACCTCCCACGGATCCTTGTTCCGTTTTTCTTCTCTCTCCCGCGCGGCCTTCTCCTCCTCGCGGCGCTCCGCCGCGCGGTCTATCCGGTCGCCGAGCGAGCCAAGCGTTTTATCCAGCCATTTGCCAGCCTTGTCTGAAAAGGTCTCGATCTCCGGCACGGGAACGATCACCACGCGGCAGCTCTCGCAGTAACGCGCGGGTGCATAGACGCTTTCGATCACAGGCATCCCGCTCAGCCGAACGGGTTCCCCCTCCACGATGCCGCCCTGCTCATTGCGCGGACACCATGTAAGCGGATACTTGTACGCGGGGAGCGCGCCCTCGCGCATTTTCCCTCCGCAGTAGGGGCAAATGTTCGTGATCTCCATGCCGTGCCTCCCTGTTCATCCGGCGCGCTCAGATGAGCGCGTTGACATACTCCTTCGCGTCAAAGGGCTGCAGGTCGTCGATGCCCTCGCCGAGGCCGACGAACTTCACCGGCACGCCGAGCTCCTGCGCGATGGCGACGCAGATGCCGCCCTTCGCCGTTCCGTCCAGCTTCGTGAGAATGATGCCGGTCAGGCCCGCCGTCTCGCGGAACACCTTCGCCTGCTGCAAGCCGTTCTGCCCCGTGGTCGCGTCGAGCACGAGCAGCGTCTCCTTGGCGGCATCCGGCGTTTCGCGGTCGATGATCTTGCGCAGCTTTGCCAGCTCCTGCATCAGGTTCGCCTTGTTGTGCAGGCGGCCCGCCGTATCGCAGAACACAACGTCCACATTTCTCGCCTTCGCCGCCTGCAGGGAGTCGAACAGCACCGCGCCGGGATCGGCACCCTCGCGGCTGCGCACGATCTCCACGCCCGCGCGGTCTGCCCAGATCTCGAGCTGGTCCGCCGCCGCCGCGCGGAAGGTATCCGCCGCGCACAGCAGCACGCGCTTGCCCTGCTTTTTGTAGCGGTTGGCGAGCTTGCCGATGCTCGTGGTCTTGCCCACGCCGTTCACGCCGATGATGAGCACGACGCTCGGCGTTGTGGAGAGGTCGAGGCTCGTATCGCCGACCTCGAGCTTCTTTTCCAAAATATCGCGCAGCGCCTGCTTGACGTCGTCGCCGCGCTGAATGCTCTTTTCGTATACCACCTTACGCAGCTCCTTCACGGCGTCCGCCGCGACCGCTGCGCCGAGGTCTGCCATGATCAGACTCTCCTCCAGCTCGTCGTAGAAATCCTCGTCGATGGTCTCCCAGATGATGCTGTCGTACCACGCCTTTTTGATCCTTGCAAAAATACCCATCGTCTTACCCCTTGATGTTCAGTTCTTTCGCCATGTCGTTCATGTTGATGGTCAGCACCTTGCTCACGCCGCGCTCCTGCATCGTCACGCCGTAGAGCACGTCGGCGGCCTCCATCGTGCCGCGGCGGTGGGTGATGACGATGAACTGCGTCTTGTCGCAGATGCGGCGCATATAGTGCGCCACGCGGATGACGTTCGGCTCGTCGAGCGCCGCCTCGATCTCGTCCATCACGCAGAACGGCGTGGGGTGGACCTTGAGAATGGCGAAGTAGAGCGCGATGGCGACGAACGCCTTCTCGCCGCCCGAGAGCAGCGAGAGCGTCTTGAGCGCCTTGCCCGGCGGCTGGACCTTGATCTCGATGCCGCAGTCGAGCACGGCGTTCTCGTCCTCCAGCTCGAGCGTGGCCTTGCCGCCGCCGAAGAGCTCGAGGAAGGTCTCCTGAAAGCTCTCGCGGATGAGAGCGAACTGCTCCTTGAAGATGACCGTCATCTCGCTCGTGATGTTCTCAATGACGCCCAGCAGCTCCTCCTTGGCCTTTTCCACATCGTCGCGCTGTCCGGTGAGGTAGGTATAGCGCGTGTTCACGCGGTCGAATTCCTCGATGGCGCCGACGTTGACATTGCCGAGGCCGTTGATCTCGCGCTTCAATTCATTGATGCGGCGGCTCGCCTTCGGCACGCTCTCCAGCTCGATGCGCTGCTCCTGCGCCGCGGAGTGGGACAGCTCGTAGCTCTCCCAGAGCTTATCCAATATCTGCTTTTCCTCCATCGCGGCGGTGACGCGCTTCTGCTCGAGCCTGCCCGCGGCGGCCTGTGTCTGAGAGAGCAGCTCATTGCACTCGCGGTATCTGCGGTCGTTCGCGCTGCGCTCGCCCTCAAGCGTCAGCTTGGCCTCCGCCAGCTCCGCCAGCTCCGCCCTGCGCTTCTCGGCGTCGGCGCGCAGAGATGCGGTCACCGCGTCATGCTGCGCGATCTCCTCCTCCGCGGCCTTGATCTTCGCGCGGTAGTCCTCGATGAGCGCACGGCGTCCATCCTCGTCGCCGCGCATCTGCTGGGCGAGCGTCTCGAGGTCGCCCAGCGCGCGTTCGGTCGTCTCCCGCTCGGCGGTAAAGCCCGCAAGCGTGCTCTTGCGCGCGGCGATCTCGTCGCCGAGGTGCGCGCTGTCGCGTTGGAGCTCGTTCTGGCCGGCGAGCTTTTCCTCGCTCTCCGCACGGCAGCGTGCGGCCTCGGCCTCGTGCTTTTTGATTTCCTCCTCGCGGGCAGCGGCTGCCTTTTTCAGCTCCTCCGTGCGCGCGGTGATGCTCTCGAGCTCGGCGGCGATGTCGCTCTCCCGCGCGCGGAGCGATTCGAGCAGCATATCGTACTGCTTCTTTTCGCCCGTCAGGCGGAGCACCGCGTCCTCCGCGCCGCGCTGCTGCTCGCGCGCGACGTCCAGCTCGTACTGCGCGGCGTTCAGGTCGCGCTTGGCCTCGTCCGCCTCGCGGAGCGCGGCATCGAGCTTTTCCGTTAAGGCTTCCCTCCGGGCAGTCAGCTCCTTGAGCTCGTTGGCGCGGCTCAAAATGCCCGCGCTGCGGCTCACCGAGCCGCCGGTCATGCTGCCGCCGCGGTTCAGTACCTGTCCGTCGAGCGTGACGATGCGGAAGCGATTGCTGTACTTTCTCGCGATGGCGATGCCGCAGTCCATATCCTCGACCACGACGGTGCGGCCGAGCAGATTGTTGAAAATTTCCGTGTACCGCTTATCGAACTGCACAAGCTGCGACGCGACGCCGACGTAGCCGTACTCGCGCTCGACGCCCGCCTCACGCAGCACGTCTCCGCGGATGGCGGTCAGCGGCAGGAAGGTCGCGCGACCGCCGTCGCGCTGCTTTAAGAAGTTGATGGCGCTCTTGGCGTCCTCCTCGCGGTCTACGACCACGTTCTGCATCCCCGCGCCGAGGGCGATCTCGATGGCAACGGCATAGCGCTTGTCGGTCGTCATCAGGTTGGCGACCGGCCCGTGCACGCCGCGCAGCGCGTTCTTCTCCGCCGCCTGCATGATCAGACGGACCGCCTTATTGAAGCCCTCGTACTCTTTTTCCATCTCGCTCAGAAGGTGGATGCGGGAGTCAAGGTTGTTCTTTTCCATCGTGAGGTCGATGCTCTTCTGCCGCGCCGTCTCCTCGCGCTTGACGCGCCCCTCCATCTTGAGGGTATGGCCGGAGATGATGTTGCGCACGGCGTCGGCCTCCTCCTGCGCCTCCTCAAGGGCGCGGCGGGACGCGGACGCAGCCCTGCGCTTCTCGGTCAGCTGACCGTCCACGCTCTCGCTCTCCGCTTCAAGCGCCGCGCGGCGCTCGGAGAGCTCGGCAAGGCCCGCGTTTATCGCGCTCACGTCCGCGCGGCAGTCCGCCGCGTCGGAGGCCGCCAGCGCTTCCTTCGCGCGCAGAGCCTCGACCTCGCTGCCGGCCTCGCCGGCCGTGCGGGCAAGCTCCTCCGCCTGCGCGAGGAAGGCGCGAAGCTCCTCCTCGAGCTCCGCCGCCTGCGCGGCAAGCTCCTCGATGCGCGCGTGCTTCGCAGCGATCTGCGCGGTCAGGCTCTCCGCGCGGCCCGACTGGTCGCGCAGGTCGTTCTCCACGCGCTCGATGCTCGCGCGGTTGTGCTCGATGCCCGTGCGCAGCACCGCCACGGCGGCGTCCTCCTCGCTGCGCTTCGCGTCCAGCTCGGCGCACTCGGTGCGCAGGCGCTCCTGCTCCATGTCGTTCGCGTGTGCCTTTTCCGCAAACTGCTCAGAGGCGGCGTACAGCTCGTCCAGCGCGGCGTTCGCGCGCTCCAGCTCCTGCTGGGCCAGCGCGTAGTCAGTGTTGAGCTTGATGGAATCGGTCTTGATCTTGTCCAGGTTTTCGAGCCAGACGGAGATCTCCAGTGTGCGCAGCTCGTCGCGGAGGATCAGGTATTTCTTCGCCTTCTCCGCCTGCGAGCGCAGCGGCCCGACCTGCAGCTCCAGCTCGGCGATCTTGTCGTTGATGCGCACGAGGTTCTCCTCCGTGCGCTCGAGCTTGCGCTCCGTCTCCTCCTTGCGGTGGCGGAACTTGGAGATGCCCGCCGCCTCCTCGAAGATCTCGCGGCGGTCAGCGCTCTTGACCGACAATATCTCGTCGATCTTGCCCTGACCGACGATGGAATAGCCCTCGCGGCCCATGCCGGTATCCATGAACAGCTCGTTCACGTCGCGCAGGCGCACGCTCTGCTTGTTGATGTAGTATTCACTCTCGCCGCTGCGGTAATACCGGCGGGTGACGGCGACCTCGCTCTCCTCCATTCGGGGGAAGATGTGCTCGGTGTTGTCGAGCACGAGCGTCACCTGCGCGAAGCCCATCTGGCTGCGCTTTTCCGTGCCGCCGAAGATGACGTCCTCCATCTTCGCGCCGCGCAGCGATTTGCTCGACTGCTCGCCCATGACCCAGCGGATCGCGTCCGACACGTTGGACTTGCCGCTGCCGTTGGGGCCGACGATGGCGGTGATATCCTCACCGAAGTTCAATACGGTTTTATCGGGAAAGCTCTTAAATCCTTGAATTTCGAGCGCTTTTAAGTACATTCCGTGATCTCCTTTGTGCAAGGGAGTAAAAATAGGCAGAAAAAGACATATTTTAACTTATGTACTATACCATTTTCCCCCTCGTTTTTCAAGAGTGAATGATGAACAGAGTGTAAAAAAGACGCCCGTCGGGCGTCTTTTCGCTTTATTTTTCCTGTGCCGCGCGTTTCCGCCGCGACTTCGTCGCCGCACGGGATGCGGCGATGAGCGTGTAAAGCTCCTCATAGGCATCGGCGAGCGTGCCGACGCGGTCGATGAGGCCGTCCGCCACCGCCTCCTCGCCGTAGAGGATGCTGCCGACGTCGGCGGCCATGTCCTCGGCGGCCAGCATGAGCGCAAGCAGCTTTTTCTCGGATATGCCGGAATTCTTCGTCACAAAGCGCACGATGCGCTCTTGCAGGCGGTCGAAATAGTGATAGGTCTGCGGCGCGGCGATAAGCGTTCCGTTCGTGCGGATGGGGTGGACGGTCATGGACGCGCTCGGCGCGATGAGCGAGCGCTTCGGCGCAACGGCCAGCGGCACGCCGATGGAGTGTCCCCCGCCGAGCACGAGCGAAACGGTCGGCTTCCTCATGCCCGCGATCAGCTCGGCAATGGCGAGCCCCGCCTCCACATCGCCGCCGCAGGTGTTGAGGAGCAACAGCACGCCGTCGATCTCCTCGCTCTCGTCGAGCGCCGCGAGCAGCGGCAGAACGTGCTCGTACTTGGTCGTTTTCACGGTATTGGGCAGAAGGCTGTGGCCCTCGATCTGCCCGACGACCGTCAGGCAGTAGACCGTGCCGCGCGCGGTGCGCGTGGTCACGGCTCCCATATCCACGATGGGCTGCATGGGCGGCGTCTGCTCGGGCGCAGACCTCTGCTCCTCGTTCTCGTTCGGCTTTGTCGGTTCCGTCATGGCGCATCCCTCCTCTTTTCTCACAAGGTAGGATTTGCAGAAAATGAGAAAGCATACGGCGCGCCGTATGCTTTCCCGCTATGTATCCTGTTATTTTTCCGTGCCGTAGAAAAAGAGCGCCACCGTGCCGGGGCCGACGTGCGCGCCGGTGACCGGCTCGTAGTAGACCTCGAGGCATTCGCCGGTAAAGCCCCTTTCGCGCAGAAGACCGAGCAGATAATCCGTTCCCTCGCAGTTGTCCGCGTGAGCGATGCCGATGCGCGCGGTCTTATCCAGCGCGCGCTTGTCAAAATAGTCCGCCAGCTCGGCGTAGGCCTTCTTATTCCCGCGCACCTTGCCGCAGGAAACGATGTGGCCCGTCTCGTCGCCGCGCAGGATGGGCTTGATGCCGAGCACTGAGCCGACCAGCGCCGCCGCGCCGGAGATGCGCCCGCCGCGCTTGAGGTAGTTCAGATCGTCCACCGTGAAGAACTGGCACATGTGGGGGCGGCGCGCGAGAATGCGGTCACCGACCTCCTCAAAGCTCCTGCCCGCGCGCAGCAGCTCCGCCGCCTCGAGCACCTGCAGGCCCTCGCCGAGCGAGGCGGCATAGGTGTCGATGGTCATGATTTTGGCGTGAGGATATTTTTCCCGCAGCTCCTCCGCCGCGAGCGCCGCGGCGTGCGCCGTGCCGCTGATGCCGCCGGACATACCGACGTAGAGCACATCGTCGCCCTGCGCGAGCGCGCGTTCAAAGAACGCCGCCGCCGTTGCGGGGTTGACCATTGAGGTCTTGACCTCGGCGCCCCGGCGCATGGCGTCGTAGAAGGCCTTGCCGTCGAAGTCCGTCTCCTCGCTGTAGTCCTCCGCCACGCCGTTGACCGTGTAGGAAAACGGAATGACCGCGATATCGTACTCGCGCAGCAGCGCGAGCGGCAGATTGGCCGAGGTGTCGGTATAGAGCTTCGTCATGGCAAAACTTCCTTTTCTGTATTTCTTAGCACTCAGTGTACCACGCTCTAAGCGCGGAAACAAGCAAAGTTACAGATTCTTTACATTAACCTAACAGCATGACAACGGCAGGGTGGTTCCCCTGCCGTTTTTTCATCAATTCTGCTCAAAGATCACACGCATGGTCTTGTAGGTCATATAGCAGTCGAGCTTGGCGACCGTCTCATAAGGCGCGTGCATGGAGAGCACGGGAACGCCCGCGTCGAGCGTGTCGATGTTGCGCTGCGCCATGAATTTGGCGACCGTGCCGCCGCCGCCCGCGTCCGTCTTGCCGAGCTCGGCCATCTGCCAGAACACGCCGTTGTCGTTGAGCAGCTTACGCACACGGCCCACGACCTCGGCAGAGGCGTCGGAGGCACCGGACTTGCCGCCCGCGCCGGTGTACTTGCAAAGGCCCACGCCGTAGTTGACAAAGGCGGCGTTGCGCTTATCGTACACGTCGGCAAAGTTCGGGTCGTAGGCGGCGGTCACATCCGCGCTCAGGCAGAAGGAGTTTGCCAGGCAGTCGCGCAGCGCGACGCCCTGCGCCTCGCACAGGTCCGCCATGAACTTGTCGAACGCCTGCGAGAGCATACCGGAAACGCCCTCGGAGCCGATCTCCTCCTTGTCCGCGAAGATGCACACGGCGGTGCGCTTCGGGCTCTTCGCGTCAAAGATGCCCGCGAGCTCCGCGTAGGCGCACACGCGGTCGTCGTGACCGTAGGAGGCGATGAAGCTGCGGTCGAAGCCGATGTCGCGCGCCTTGCCGGCGGGCACGACCTCCAGCTCGGCGGAGATGAGGTCCTCCTCCACGATGCCGTACTTCTCATTGAGGAGCTTGAGGACGTTGAGCTTGAAGCGGTCCGAGCAGTCCTCGCCCGCGAGCGGACGTCCGCCGACGAGCAGGTTCAGGCTCTCGCTGGGAATGGCCTCGTTGAGCGGCTTCTTGCCCTGCTCGCGGCCGAGGTGCGGCAGCAGATCGTTGATGATGAACTGCGGGTCGCCCTCGTCCGCGCCGATGTGGACGGCGACCGTGGAACCGTCGCCGCGCACGACCACGCCGTGCAGCTCGAGCGGGATGGTCACCCAGTGGTACTTGCGGATGCCGCCATAGTGGTGCGTCTTAAAGTACGCCAGCTCGGCTTCCTCGTAGAGCGGGCGGGGCTTGAGGTCCAGGCGGGGCGCGTCGGTGTGCGCCGCGCCGATGTTCGCGCCGTGGCTGAGGTCCTGTTCGCCGATGACGGCAAGCATAATTGCTTTACCCCTGTTGTTATAGTAGACCTTGTCGCCCGTCTTGAGCGCCATGCCCTTCTCGTAGGGCACGAAGCCGCGCGCGCTGGCCAGCTCGATGCAGTGCTCCACGCACAGCCGCTCGGTCTTGCCGTGGTCAAGGAAATCCTTGTAGTCCTCGCAGTAGGCGTGCATCGCCTGCTCCTCCTCAGCGCTCAGGCGCTCATAGCCGTTCTTGGGCGCATAAGCGAGCTTCTCCGCCCACTCGTTCTTTTTCTTCTCTGCCATGGTTCATTCCTCCTTGGATTTTTTAATAATGGTATCCAGAAACTCCTCCGCGGCAAACGCAGCCTGCGCGGGAGTCGGGTAGTTGTTTTCAAAGACCGCGTCGCAGTCCGCGCGGAACGCCTCCTCGCTGCGCTGCGCACGCACACGGGCGCGGGCGTAGTCCTCGGAGATGCCGTCGCGCGTCATGATGCGGCGCACGCGCACCTCCTCCGGCGCGGTGACCGCGACGGTCACGTCGCAGATCGCGCCGAGGCCGCTCTCCACGAGCTTGATGGCGTCGAGCGCGATGAGCCGCGCGCCGCTTTCCTCCATGCGCCGCGCGAGCGCGCGGGGCAGATGGCGGAAGATGATGGCGTCGAGCTGCGCAAGCGCGCCGGCGTCGCCGAAAACTATATTGCCCAGCTTTTGCCGGTCCAATCCGCCGTCGGGGGCGAAGACATCGCCGAACGCGGCGATCAGGTCGGCGCGCAGCGGCGCGTCAGTCCGGAGCATTTCGTGATACACCGCGTCGCAGTCGAGCACCAGCGCGCCGCGCCTTTCCAGTGCGTGCAGCAGCGTCGTCTTGCCCGCGCCGGTGCCGCCGGTGATGCCGAGGACAAAGGCGCCGTCCGCCTCCTCCGTGTGAAAGCCAGCGGCCTTTTTCAGCCGGTTGCCGACGGCGAGGCCAAGCCCCGCGCTGTCGGGGCACTGCGCCCAGATGGCGGGCACGTCCGTCGCGTCGAAGGTGCGCAGCGCGTCAAAAACGTGCTGCGACTGCGCGAGCTTATCGCCGCTCGCGCCGAGCCGGTGAACGATGTGCCCCGCAAAGAGCGGCGCGAACTCGTCGAAGCAGATCACGCCGTCCCGCTCGCCGAGCGCGGCGAGCAGCCGCCGCGCGCTCGCACGGGGCGAGCCGGTGACGACCGTGACGGGAGCCTTCGGCGCATAATGGCGGTACTTCATGCCCGGTGCGCGGGGCCTCTCCCCCGCCGCCATCTGCTGCGTGACCGCCTTATCCACCGCCACCTCGCCGAGCACGGCGCGCAGCTCCTCGAGCGGCAGTCCGCCCGGGCGCAGCAGGCGCGGCGGCGTGCAGGTCAGGTCGATGATGGTCGACTCCACGCCCACACGGCAGGGCCCGCCGTCCACCACGCCGTCGATCCTGCCGTCCATGTCCTCGCGGACATGCGCGGCGGTCGTGCAGCTCGGACGGCCCGAGGTGTTGGCGCTCGGCGCGGCGACCGGAACGCCGGAGGCCGCGATGATCGCACGCGTCACCGCGTGATCGGGGCAGCGCATCCCGACGGTGTCCAGCCCGCCGGTGGTGACGAGCGGCACGCAGTCCGCCTTCGGCAGTATCATCGTCAGCGGCCCGGGCCAGAAGCGCCCGGCAAGGCGGTACGCCGTCTCCGGCACGTCCTTGCAGTAGCGCGCGAGCCAGCTCGCGTCAGGGATGTGCAGGATGAGCGGGTTATCCTGCGGGCGGCCCTTGGCCTCAAAAATGTGCCGCACGGCATCCGCGTTCAGTCCGTCCGCGCCGAGGCCGTAGACCGTCTCGGTCGGGATGGCGAGCAGCCCGCCGCGGCGCAGAATGTCCGCGGCCTGTTCGACCGCCGCGCTCTCCCGCGCAGGATCGGTGATGGTAAAGTATCGGGTGTTCAAAAAGGTTCCCCCTTCTGTGCGTCTGAAGCGCTCAGCTCTCCGTGCTCTCGCGCAGCTTTTCTGCCTGCGCCTGCATGGTCAGCGCGTCAATGATCGGGTCAAGGTCGCCGTTGATGACGGCGTCGATGTTGAAATTCTTGCTGTCCCCCGTCAAGCGGTGGTCGGTGACGCGGTTCTGTGGGAAGTTGTAGGTGCGGATGCGCTCGTTGCGCATCCCGGTGCCGACCTGCGCGCGGCGCTCGTTCGTCACGGCGCTCTCCACACGCTCACGCTCCATTTCATAGAGCTTGCTCGCAAGCATCTGCATACACTTCGCGCGGTTCTGCACCTGCGAACGCTCCTCCTGACACGCCACGACGATGCCCGTCGGCTTGTGGATCAGCCGCACGGCGGAGCTCGTCTTGTTGACGTGCTGTCCGCCCGCGCCCGAGGAGCGGTAGACCTGCATCTCAATATCCTCCGGCCGGAGGTCGACGTCGACCTCCTCCATCTCCGGCAGCACCGCGACCGTGGCGGTGGAGGTGTGGACGCGCCCACCGCTCTCCGTCTCCGGCACGCGCTGCACGCGGTGGACGCCGCTTTCAAACTTCAGTCTTGACCACGCACCCGCGCCGTTGAGGATAAAGTCAGCTTCCTTTACACCGCCCAGCTCCGTGTCGTTGTAGTTCAAAAGTTCGATCTTCCAGCCGTGCTTTTCGGCGTACATGGAGTACATACGGTAGAGGTCCGCTGCGAAGAGCGCGCTCTCCTCGCCGCCCACGCCGCCGCGCAGCTCCATGATGACGTTTTTCCCGTCGTTCGGGTCGCGCGGCAGGAGCAGCACGCGCAGCTCCTCATAAAGCCGCTCCTTGTCCGCCTTCGCCTGCCGCAGCTCCTCCTGCGCCATGTCGCGCAGCTCGGCATCAGAGAGCAGCTCCGTCGCCTCGGCGATGGTCCGCTCCGCGCGGCGATAGTCCTCGTAGCACTGCGCGACCGGCTCAAGCTCCTTCTGCTCCTGCGTGAGCCTCCGCAGCTCCTTCGCGTCGCCGTAGATCTCCGGCACGGTCAGCAGCTCTCCGATCTCCGCGCAGCGGCGCGCGATCTGTTCCAGCTTCTCCCACATTGCTTCAGTTCTCCGCCGTCATGTAGTTCGTCACATTGCGGATGAACTCGTCGCGCCAGAAATGATAGCCCGCCGAGCCAATGCGCAGCGAGACGTCCGCCACGTGGGGGTGGTCGACGTACTGGTCCATCTGGTCGCACACATCCTTATACAGCTCCTCGCTGCCGTGGACGACGACATAGGCGATGTTCTGCACCTCCAGCCCGCGGCGCTTGAGGAAGCCGCGCGCGATGCTCGAGCAGCGTCCCGCCCAGATGGGCGTGCCGAGAATGACGAGCCGGTAGTCCTGTAAGGCGCGGCGCGTATCAAACGGCTCCATCGCGCGGGTACGGCGGCGCATGGCGTCCAGTCCGCAGCGCAGCCAGCCGATGGCGCCGTCGCGGTCCACGCGGTCGCGCATCTCCACGCACTCGCAGTCAAGCGCGGCAGCGATCTCCTCCATGGCAAATTTTGTGTGTCCCGTGCGGGAGTAATACAAGCACAGAATATCCTTGTTCATCGTTAACCTCCGTAGACAAAATAGGCGGCAAGGCCGAAGGCCTCGCGGATAAAGTAATTGACGGTCAGGCACTGAAAGTAGAGCGCGGAGGGCAGATGTGCCGGCACGGCGGCGGTATCGCCGTCCCACATCAGCCGCGCGCGGCAGAGGTGGAAGTCCGAGGTGACGATGGCGACGCGCTGCGCCGTATCAACGCCCAGCTCCTCGAGTATCGCCCGCGAGTAGCGCAGGTTCTCCTGCGTGCTGGTGGAGCGCTCCTCCGGGTACAGCCGGCTCTCGTCCACGCCGCGGCGCACCAGCGCGCGGCGCATACACTCGGCCTCGGTGATGGCCTCGCCCGGCCCCTGTCCGCCGGAGAGGACCACCGGCACGTCTGGGTGCTCCTCCAGATACGCCGCCGCGGCGTCGATGCGCGTGCGCAGTGTGAGCGACGGCGTTTCGCCGTTCACGCCCGCGCCGAGCACGATGACCGCGCTCACCGGCGCGTCGGACTCGTCTGCGAACGAACCGCGGACGACCATCGTTTCCAGCACGGTAAACAGGGAAAAGCCCAGTAAAAGCGCAGCGATCAGCGCAAGCTCGCACCACGCCGCAGCGCGGTGCCCACGCCGTGCAAAATGCTCCAGCAGATAGAAAATGAACAGCACCGCCGTGGCACACAGGCAGAGGAGGGCGGAAAAGCGCAGTCCCGGAACGAAGCGCAGCAGCACCGCCGACGCGAGGAAAACGAGCGCCGCTGCAAACAGCAACAGCTCCCGCTTTGTGAGCGCCTTCCATTTTTCTCTCATGTCCCAACCTCCCCGCTCGCGCGTTTTCGTCCCTGCCGCTTCTCTCTTTCCTATTCGCCCGCCTCGGCGGCGAGCGCCTCCCAACGCTCCATCAGCTCTGTGAGCTTCTGCTCCTGCGTCTCCTTTTCGGCGTAGAGCGCGCTGTATTTCTCATAGTCGGACGCGGCTTCCTCCAGCCGCGCGTCCAGCGCGGCGAGCGCCTCCTCCTGCTGCGCGATCTCGCGCTCGCAGATGGTCAGCTGGCGGCGTGCCGCCTGCTGATTTTTATTGCCGCGCGGCGGCTTTTCCGTAAGGCTCTTTTCCTTTACTGTCTTTTCCGGCTCTGCCTTTTTCGCCGGCTGCTCCGCCTTTATTTTTCGGTAGCGGGCGAAGCCCATCGGGTAGTCGGTGATTCTCTGCTCCTCCAGCTCCCAGACGCGGGTGGCGAAGCGGTTGATGAAGTAGCGGTCGTGGCTGACGAACAGCAGCGTCCCGTCGAAGGCCTCCACCGCCTCCTCGATCCACTCGCGCGAGGCGATGTCGAGGTGGTTGGTCGGCTCGTCGAGAATGAGAAAGTTCACCTCGTCGTCCATCAGCATACACAGCCGCAGGCGGCTCTGCTCGCCGCCGGAGAGCACGGAGACGGACTTGAACACGTCCTCTCCGCGGAAGTGGAACGCCGCCAGACGGTCGCGCGCCTTCTGCGGCGTGATGTCCCGCTTGGAATAAAGCATCGTGTCCACAAGATCACGCTGCGGCACGTCGAAGTGAATGATCTGCGGCAGGTAGGCGATCTTCGTCGAGGGGCCGAGCTTGATGCGGCCCTCGTCGGGGTACTCCTCGCCCATGATCATCTTGATGAGCGTGGATTTTCCCGTGCCGTTGTCGCCGATGAGCGCGATGCGCTCGCCGCCGGCGACCTTGAGGTCCACGCCGGAGAACAGCGTCCGCTCGCCGAAGGACTTGCCGACGCCCTTGAGCGTCAATACCTCGTCGCCGAGAAATTCGCTGCTCCGGAACTGCGCGGTCATCTTCTTCTCGCGCGTGGGCTTGTCCGTCGTGCGCATCCGCTCGATGCGCTTTTCCATCGAAAACGCGCGCTTGTGCAGCGCGTCGTTGCCCATGAACGCCCACAGGTGCAGCTTGTCCGCTGCGGCCTCGAGCTGCCTGATCTTGGCCTGCTCCTTCTCATACTGCCGCATTTTCTCCAGATAGCGGCGTTCCTTCTCCACGGCGTAGAAGCTGTAGTTGCCGTTGTAGAACTCCGCGTGGCCGTCCAAAATCTCGATGACGCGGGTGATAGTGCGGTCAAGGAAATATCGGTCGTGCGAGATGGCGACGACCGTGCCCTTGAACGAGGCAAGGTATTCCTCCAGCCACTCGATGGCGTGGAGGTCGAGGTGGTTGGTCGGCTCGTCGAGCAGCAGAATGTCCGTGTCCTCCAAAATCAGGCGGCCGAGGTTCACGCGCGTCTTTTCGCCGCCGGAGAGCGTGTCGAACAGCCGCGTGCGCATATCCGCGGGAATGGACAGGCCGTTGGCCACCTTATTGACGGCGGTGGCGGTGTCGTAGCCGCCGAGGCCCTCAAAGCGGGCGGACAGCTCGCCGTAGCGGCGCAGCGTCTCCTCGGATTCGTCGCCGTTCGCCATCTGCGCGGAGAGCCGCTCCATCTCGTCGGCCATGCGCCTCATGCGCTCGAAGGCGGATTGCAGCACATCCTCCACCGTATAGCCCGCCGGGTAGACCGGTATCTGCGAGATCAGCCCGACGCGGCGGTCCGACGCGATGGCGACCTCGCCGGCATCGTAGTCGATCTCGCCCGTGAGGATGCGAAAGAGTGTCGTCTTGCCCGCGCCGTTCTTGCCGAGCAGACCGACACGCTCGCCGGAGTTGATCTGAAAGGTCAGTCCGTCCAGTATTTTCTTTTCCAAATCAAAGGACTTTTGAAGTCCTGTTACGCTGATCTCGATCATGTTGTCTTGAGCAATTCCTCTACGATCTTCTCCAAGTGCATGGAGTGCGACGCCTTGCACAGCAGGACGCTGCCCTCCGTGAACGCAGCTCTCGCCGCGTCGACCGCGCTCTCCGCGTCGGGATACCACTCGGCGCTCTCGTGCGCGGCGTCCGCGATGCCGTGGGCGTACTCGCCGACAGCGATGACGCGGTCGATGCCGAGCAGAGCGCACAGCTCGCCCATCGCGCGGTGCGCGGACTCCGTCAGCTCGCCGAGCTCTTTCATGTCGCCGAGCACGGCGATCTTCTTGCCCTCGCTCGCCGCAAGCACGCGCAGCGCTGCGGACATGGACTGCGGGTTGGCGTTGTAGCAGTCGTCGAGCAGGCGGCGGTCGCCGCTGAGGCGGTGGACGCGCATCCGCGAGCCGGCGGGCTCATAGAGCGCGACGCCGCGCTCGATCTCGGGGACCGACAGACCCAGCTCCTCACCGACCGCGGCCGCGAGCGACGCGGCGTAGATCATGTGCCGCCCGGGGGCGGGGATATTGAGCTGATACTCTGCGCGCTCGGTGGTCACGGTGCAGGCGATGCCGTCGATGCCGCGGTCGCGCAGCGCGGAAACGCGGACGTCCGCGTGCGCGCTCTCGCCGCAGCGGACGATGCGCTGCGGGAGAGCTACCGTGTCGAGCAGCGCGTCGTCGCCGTTGAGGATGGCGACGCCGTCGGCGTCGAGGTTTTCAAATATCTCGCTCTTAGCCTTCAGAATGCCCTCGCGCGAGCCTAAAAACTCGATATGCGCGTCGCCGATGTTCGTGATGACGGCGATGTGCGGGCGCACCATCTCGCCGAGATAGCGGATCTCGCCGAAATGATCCATGCCGGTCTCGATGACGGCGGCCTCACAGGTGTCGTCCAAGCCGAGCAGCGTGAGCGGCGTGCCGATGTCGTTGTTGAAGTTCTCCGCCGTTTTGAGCGTGCGGTACCTCTGCGACACGACCGAGGCGATCATTTCCTTCGTCGTGGTCTTGCCGACCGAGCCGGTGATCTGGACAAAGGGGATGTCAAACTGCCCGCGGTACCACGATGCGAGCGCCTTGAGCGCAAGGCGCGTATCGGGGACGGCGATGTAGAATTTATCGGGCAGGAACGCCGCGGGCGTCCTCGCGCACAGGCAGCCCGCCGCGCCGAGCGCGAGCGCCTTGTCGATGTAGTCGTGTCCGTCGAAGCGCTCGCCGGTGAGCGGGATAAAGAGCGCGCCCTCGCCTGCCTTGCGGCTGTCGGTGGAAACGGAGGTCACGGCGGCGCTCTCACCGCCCGCGAGAAGTGTTCCGCCCGTGGCGGTCAGCAGCTCGGAAACGGTCAGCCTTCTCATGCTCTCCCCTCCTTCCGCGCCCGCAGGGAGCTTGTCACGATGCGCTCGCACAGCTCGCCGTAGCCGATGCCGGCGGCGGCGGCCTCCTGCGGCACGAGCGAGGTCGGCGTCATGCCCGGCAGAGTGTTGATCTCCAGGAAATAGGGCGTGCCGTCCTCGGTGACAATAAAGTCCGCGCGGGAATAGACGCTCAGCTCCAGCACGCGGAACACGGTCTCGGTCGCGCTGCGGAGCTTTTCCTCCCATTCCGCGGGAATGGGCGCGGGGCAAACCTCCTCGGCGGCTCCCGCCTGATACTTGTTGGCGTAATCGTAAAAGCCGGTCTTGGGAATGATCTCGATGGCGGGCAGCGCCTTGCCGTCGAGAATGCCGACCTGCAGCTCCCGGCCGTGGATGTACTGCTCGATGACGACCTGCGCGCCGAAGCGCAAGCACTCGGTCAGCGCAGCGGCGACCTCGCCGCGCGTGTGTGCAATCGTCACGCCGATGGACGAGCCGCTGGCGTTGGGCTTGACGACGCAGGGCAGCTCCGTTTCGTCGGCGATGGCGTCGATCTCGTCCGCCGTGTACTTCAGCGCACGCCATTTCGCGGTGGTGACGTAGGGCGCGACGAGGCGCTTGGTGAGGTCCTTGTCCATGGCGATGGCGCTGCCGAGATAGTCTGAGCCTGTGTAGGGGATGCCAAGCAGGTCAAAGGCCGCCTGCACGCGCCCGTCCTCGCCGCAGGTGCCGTGGAGCGCGATAAAGACGATGTCCGCCATCGCGCAGACCGTCAGCACATCCTTGCCGAACATGCTCGCACTCTTGTCCCTCCGGCTCGCGCGGACGGCGTCGAGGTCCGGCTCCTCACGGGCAACGGAGAAGTCGCCGCACAGGCCGTCTGGCGCGTCGAAAATGCTCTCCGGCGCGCCCGCATAGCCCTCAAGCCCCAAAAACATATCCACCAGCACAGCCTGATGGCCGCGCTCACGCAGGGCGCGGCAGATGCGCGTGCCGCTCGAAAGCGACACATTGCGCTCCATACTCAGTCCGCCCGCCAAAACAACGATACGCATAGCTTTTCCTCCTGAATTCGCGAAAACTACATATCTATGCTATTTTATCAGAATATACTTTAGCACAACGCCGCGCGAATTACAAGCAAAAGAAAGGCGGCTTCCCGCCGCCTTTCTTGTCAAAAAAGTGGCAAAGCCACTTTTTTGAGAAAGCTTCGCTGCGCTCTGCGCCTCGGTTGTCCGCTGACAGCGGACAATTCGACGCTCGCTCCGCGCAAAGTGTTTTCTGCCACGCACAGGTCGCGGCAGAAAACGGATCAAACATCTTTCGCGTCTGCGGACGCGAAACTCTGTGAGGCTTTCCGATAGACTGAGAACGACCCCTCGGGGTCGTTCTGTTTTTTGCTGTGCAAAAGTACAGCAAAAATTGAAATGTGCCCTTTCCTCGCCCCTGTGGGGCAACCGGAAAGGATGCACAAAAGATTCATGCGTCGGCATTTGCGCCGATTTGCGATGCGGTGCGCGTGCATGAAGTTTTATACACTGTCTATTGAAAGTGCGTTGGTTTT
>OKSB01001633.1_pt1 | contig 21842 bp, 26 predicted proteins | sample 1601171 | NCBI WGS metagenome assembly OKSB01 (sample SAMEA3541496, study PRJEB24748) | human gut metagenome | biome: human gut; feature: human-associated habitat; material: faeces | place: China | collected 2012 | reverse complement strand
AAAGCCTTACAGGCGCATATGAAGAACCCCCGGCTATGCCGGGGGGTTCCTTTTTTATCCATGCGTAAAAAAATGCGGGGAAAGGCAAAGGTCCGTTTGAGCGCTCGCCCAAGGATTGCAGCGCGCTTCGTTCCGGCGTAGAGATAACGTATCTATGCCGGAGGTTCTTTATGGCTGTTGTCCATTGCGACGCGGGGCATTTGCCCGCTCCTGAAAAGCTGGAACGCATCCCCGCGCTGATGAGCGCCTATTACACCGAATTTCCCAATCCCAAGATCCCGGCTCAGCGCGTGTCGTTCGGCACTTCCGGGCATCGCGGCTCATCGGTGCTGCATACCTTCAACGAAGAGCATATTTACGCCATCACTCAGGCCGTCTGCGACTACCGCAAAGCCAAGGGCGTTGACGGCCCGCTTTTTCTGGGCGGGGATACGCATGCCCTGTCCGAGGCTGCCTTCCGCTCGGCCCTGGAAGTGCTGGTGGCCAACGGCGTGAGTGTGCGCATCGCCAGAAACGGCGAGTTTACCGCAACCCCAGCCGTCTCGCACGCCATCTTGCGCTGGAACGCCGGACGGAGCAGCGGTCTGGCCGACGGCATTATTATCACCCCATCTCATAACCCGCCGCGCGACGGCGGCTTCAAATACAATCCTCCGCACGGCGGGCCGGCCGAAACCGAAGTCACGGCCTGGATTGAAAAAAGCGCCAACGCCTATCTGGACAGCGGCAACCGCAACGTCCAGCTCGTGCATTTGCGCGCGGCGCAGAGATCCTCCCTGGTGGAGGAGTACGACTTTACCCGCGCCTATGTGGAAGATCTGCCCAAGGTGTTGGACATGAAGGCCATTGCCGCTTCCGGCCTCAAGCTGGGCGTGGACCCTTTGGGCGGGGCCAGCCTGCCGCTTTGGGAACCCATTGCCGAGACCTATGGCCTGGACCTGACCGTGGTCAACAAGGAGGTGGACCCCACCTTCCGTTTTGTGCCCTGCGACAAAGACGGCTTAATCCGCATGGATTGTTCCTCGCCCTATGCCATGAGTCGCCTGCTGGAGATACGCGACGACTTTGATCTGGCCTTTGCCTGCGATCCGGATTCCGACCGCCACGGCATTGTGACCCGCCAGGAACTGATGAACCCCAATCACTATTTGACTGTGGCGGCTTGGCATCTTTTCCGTACCCGTACGGGCTGGCCAAAGGATTGCGGCATCGGCAAAACCCTGGTGACCAGCGCCATGCTGGACAGAGTGGGGAAGGAGCTGGGGCGGCCCGTGGTGGAAGTGCCCGTGGGCTTCAAGTGGTTTGTGCCCTATCTGCTCAACGGGCGGTGCGGCCTGGGCTGCGAGGAGAGCGCCGGGGCTTCCTTCCTCTGTTTTGACGGCTCCCCCTGGAGCACGGACAAGGACGGCCCCTTGATGTGCCTTCTGGCCGCTGAGATCATGGCCAAGGAACAGGCATCTCCCAGTGAAATCTACCAAAAGCTGACCGAAAAGCTCGGCGCACCGGTCTATCAGCGTCTGGACGCGCCCGCCGACGACCGCACCCGCGCGCTGCTCAAGGCTTTGACGCCGGAGAGCGTGCATCTGAAAACCTTGGGCGGCTCGCCGGTGACCAGTGTGCTGACCCGTGCGCCCGGCAATGACGCGCCCATCGGCGGGGTCAAAGTCAGCAGCGAAGACGGCTGGTTTGCCGTGCGCCCTTCAGGTACGGAAGCCATCTGCAAGGTTTATACTGAAAGTTTCAAAGGCGAAGCCCAGCTCTGCGCTCTGCAAAAGGACGCCATCGACTTTTTGGAACGCCAGCTGAAAAAAGAAGGGTAGGGCATGGTGAAAAGCGGGGACGGGCAGGCCTGCCACAGCAACTTTCGTGTCGGCATGTTTCCGCGCGTTTTGTGGGCCGCTGTCTGCGCTTTTTTCTGCATCATGGACCTAAATGAAATCCGGAATGCATTCCACGATCCGCAATACCAGTGGCTGTTCGGCAGTGAGGCTGTCAGCGGTCTGCCGTGGTATCATTCGCGTGCGGTCTATGTGAGCTGCATGGCCGGAGAGGTTCTCTGGTATCTCGTGGGGATGGGACTGAGCCTCAACGCCAAGAGGCCACGCCTTTTCCAGATCCATCTGGTCCTCTCGGCGCTTTGGGTCATCGGCATTGCGCAATACGCCCAGCAATAGGGCAGTTGACGCATTGCATGCGCGATGTCTGCAAATCCTTGCCACGAAGCGCGTAGGCGGGTTTGCTCGCCGTAAACGAGCATTTCAAGTGTTAAATTGTCCTGGAGCAGGGCGGTTACACTTGGGACGGCAAGCCGACGCTTTGCCTGAGACCGGCCACTTCTCCGGGGGCCAATGCCCTGGCAGCGCCCGGCTTAAGGCTGCCCAAAGCCAATGGCCCCTGAGCCACGCGGCGCAGACGCAGAATAGTCAGGCCCAGATCCCGGCACATGCGCCGTATCTGGCGATTGACGCCTTGGCGTAATACCATGCGCAACAGGGTATTGCCGTTCTCAGCCGTTTTCGCTTCCACATCCACCGGCAGCAAGGCTTGGCCTTCGTCCAGGCGCATGCCCCGGCGCATGACCGCCAGAGCCGTTTCCGGCACAGACCCGCGAATCAGCACCTCATAGGTCTTGGGCTGGTGATGCCGGGGATGAGTAAGCCGTTGGGCCAGTTCGCCGTCATTGGTCAGCAGCAGCAGGCCTTCTGAAAAATAATCCAGGCGTCCCACGGGATAGAGCCGCAGATGACGCACCTCGGGCGGCAGATATGCCATGACCGTGGGCCGCCCCTCGGGATCATTCACCGTGCAGACCGTCTGCACGGGTTTGTGCAGCAACAGATAATAATATTCTTGAGCGGCGGCGAGCTCCCGGTCATTGACCGCGATGCGATCACCGGGCAGTACACGCCGGGCCGGATTTTCCTCCAGAGTGCCGTTGATCCGTACCTGACCCGCAAGAATAAGCTCGTCGGCCTTGCGCCGTGAGCACAGACCGGCGGCGGCAATGGCCTTGTTCAGGCGCACGCCGTTTGTCACATAGTCCCTGGTTGCACTTTCCGGCGGCGCGCTTGCGGCGCGGCGAACATCAGCCCGGTCGGCGGCATGCGTGCGCGGCGCCTGTGACGGGCGTCGTGTGGAGACGGTGTGAGGCCTTGATTTTCCGAACATGAATGGCTCCTGGCTGGCTTGTGAGGGCATCGTGCTGGAAGAGGGGGACCGCGTCAAGCGCGATTCCCTGATTCGCCGCTTAGGAATCAAAAGTTTACATAATTATCATTATGGGACATTTATCTCAATTTACGTCGACCTAGGGAAGGGCTCGTCTCCACCTCTGAAGACGTAGATCGCCCGCACCCACATCTTCGGGATGAACTGCCGGGATGGTCGGGGCCGGGGCTTGCCGACAAGGCGGCTCTGACGTACAACACAAACCGGTCTTGTGTTCCAATCCCAAGGAGTTTTCATGGGCTTTGCCAACAGCACCTGCAGTTTTACCCGGTTCCGTATTCTGGACCCCGTGTCCTCCGAGCTCTGGCAGCAGATTCCAGATAAGCTCAAGCAATCCGCCTTTCGCGACATTGACGATATCCCTGAAATGCAGGCTCAGGGCTGGGTCAGCTTTGAGGATATGCTGGATTCGGAATGGGCCGCCGCACCGCCTCAGAAAGGAGCTTATATCGTCTTTTCCCTGCGCCTGGACATGCGGCGCATTCCGGCGGGCGTGGTGAAAAAGCATCTGGCCCTGGCCCTGCGCCAGGAAAAAGAGCGTATGCGCGAACAGAACAAGACCTTTATCTCCCGTGAACGCAAAAAGGAACTCAAGGAGCAGGTCATGCTGCGCCTGCGTCAGCGTTTCCTGCCGGTGCCGGGCGAATTCAACGTGCTTTGGGCCACGGACAAAAATGAAGTCTGGTTCGCCTCCACCCAGAACAAGATGATCGACCTCTTCATGGAGGAATTCCTGAAAACCTTTGAGTTGCATCTGGAGCAACTGACGCCGTATAATCTGGCGGCCGCCATGCTGGACGAGGAAAGCCTCATCCGTCTGGACCAGCTTGAAGCAACCCAATTCGCGCTGCTCACCTAGTGTCTGATTGCAAAATTTCGAGCATGATTATGCTCTCAATTTTAGCAGGATCGTCCGCGAAAAACCCTGGTTTTTCGTGGACTCACGGCGGCTTTACCGTGTCTAATTTTTCAAATTGGACACTAGCAGGGAGAACTCTATAAAATGAATATGCCCATTTCCGGCGAATCCACCGACAGTATTCTGGGGCAGGAATTTCTGACCTGGCTCTGGTACCAGAGCGATACCGCGCCCGGCGCTTTCACGGACAGCGAAGGCTCGCCTTTTGCCGTTTCCATGGAACAGCGCATCGTGGTTCAGGGCGGTGAAGGCGACGCCAAGGAAACCGCCTCGGTTTCCGGCTCGCTTTCACCCCTGCGCGAGGCGCGCTTCGGCCTGGGCACGGGCAAGAAGGTCAGCCGGGCCCTGATCCGCCTGGAAAAAGAAGAACTGGCTTTTCAGCTCACGCTCAAGGCCGAGGACTTCGGCTTGGGCAGCCTCAAAACGCCCAAACTGGACAAGGGCGACAGCGATGACGATCCCGACGCCCTGCTGCTGGAAAAATTTTATCTGATGGAGGTCTGCGTCGGCCTGCTGGACTCTCTGTACGCCCGCTTTCTCAAGCTGCGCCTTTCGCCGGAGTGGCAAAAGGAAGTGGCGGATATGCGCCAGTGGCTGACGCGGACGGAGTAAGCCGCCCTTCCCTCTATGAGTCAGTCCCCTTCCCCTGTCTGCGGCCGTCGGGGCCGCATCGCGGCCATTGCCCTGAGAGCCGCCAGAAAAACCCTCTGGATGTTACTGGTGCTCTGGGGCATCACCCTGATCTCCTTCTGGGTCATCCATCTGGCCCCCGGCTCACCGACGGACATGGAAACCACCCTGAACCCCCTGGCGGGCGAAGCGGCACGCCAGCGGCTGGAAGCGCTCTACGGCCTGGATCGCCCCCTCTATATTCAGTACGGGGACTGGCTGCTGCGCCTGCTGCATTTTGATTTCGGCAATTCCATGTCCGCGGACGCGCGGCCCGTGCTGGACAAAATTCTGGAGCGCTTGCCCCTGACCGTGTCCATGAATGTGATTTCCCTGGTGCTGACCCTGATCATCGCCATTCCCGTGGGCATACTCTCGGCCTGCAAGCGTAACTCCTTGCTGGACCGCAGCGTGACCGTGCTGGTCTTTCTGGGTTTCGCCATGCCCTCCTTCTGGCTGGCCCTGCTGTTGATGATGTTCTTCGGCATCGATCTTCAGTGGCTGCCTATTTCCGGCCTGACGTCCATGGATTACGCCAGCCTGAGCCCTTGGGGAAAACTCTGTGATCTGGCCCGGCATCTGGCGCTGCCCATTCTGGTCTACACCATCGGCGGTCTGGCCGGCATGTCGCGCTATATGCGCGCCTGCATGCTGGAAGTGCTGCGCCAGGATTACATCCTCACGGCCAAAGCCAAAGGTTTGCCGCCGAGCCTGATCATCCGGCGACACGCCCTGCGCAACGCCCTGCTGCCGGTCATCACCCTGCTGGGCCTTTCCGTGCCGGGGCTCATCGGCGGCAGCGTGATCATTGAATCCATTTTCGCCCTGCCCGGCCTGGGGCAGCTCTTTTACTCGGCGGTCATGGCCCGCGACTACACTATGATCATGGGCAATCTGGTGCTGGGCGCGGTGCTCACCCTGGCGGGCAATCTGCTGGCCGACGTCTGTTACGGCTTGGCCGACCCGCGAATCCGCGCCTCCGGGGAGCAGAACTGATGCTGCCCGCCGCCGTAAAGCGCTTGCTCGGGCGCAACCTCATGCTTACCCTGGGCCTGGGCATTGTGCTGTTCATGTCTCTGGCGGCCCTCTGCGCCCCGCTGATCGCGCCCTATCCGCCCACGGCCCAGCATCTGGACAACATTCTGGAACCGCCCTCCTCCCGTTTCTGGCTGGGCACCGACCGTCTGGGGCGGGATGTCTTTTCCCGCCTGCTCTACGGGGGGCGCGTGTCTCTCTGGGTGGGCTTCGTGGCCGTGGGCATCTCCATCAGCATCGGTACGGTGCTGGGCCTGATCAGCGGCTACTTCCGGCGCTGGGTGGATGAAGCCATTATGCGCATGGTGGACATCATGCTCTGCTTCCCCTCCTTTTTCCTGATCCTGGCGGTCATTGCCTTTCTGGAGCCCGACCTTACCAATATCATGGTTGTCATAGGCCTGACCTCCTGGATGGGCGTAACCCGTCTGGTGCGCGCCGAGGCCCTCAGCCTGCGCGAACGCGAATTCGTGGCCGCCGCACGCTTGGCGGGCAGCCCCACCCGGCGGATTTTATTCCGCCATATTCTGCCCAATGCCCTCGCGCCGGTGCTGATCACCGCCACTCTCGGCGTGGCCGGAGCCATTCTGGTGGAGTCGAGCCTGAGTTTTCTGGGACTGGGCGTACAACCACCCACGGCCAGCTGGGGCAATATGCTCATGGAAGGCAAAACCGTCATCGAAAACGCGCCCTGGCTCTCGGTTTATCCGGGCCTGGCTATTCTGATCACTGTACTCGGTTATAATCTTCTGGGTGAAAGCCTGCGCGATCTGCTGGACCCGCGTCTCAAGCAATAGCCCTTTTGCCTTGGGCAACCTGTTTTGTTAGTATGAATGCGGCGGCATAGGCCTGTGCGGCCTGAAAAGCGGCACATATTTAATCTATCGCTTGAAGTTGTAAACAACCATGCTGGAATATCTGCGCATCCGTAATCTGGCCCTGATCGAAGATATGGAGCTGGACTTTTCGCCGGGCATGAATGTGCTTACCGGCGAAACCGGCGCGGGTAAAAGTTTTATCCTCAAGGCTCTGGGTTTTCTGCTGGGCGACAGGCTGAGCGCCGAAATGGTGCGCCCCGGCGCGCAACGGGCCCAGGTGGAGGCGCTGTTCACCCTTGACGATCAGGATCTGGTGTTGCGGCGCGAACTGCTGGCCGAGAGCGGCCGCAGCCGCTTATACATCAACGACGCCCTGAGTTCACAGGAAAGCCTGCGTGATCTGCGCGCGCGTCTGGTGACGCACACCAGCCAGCACGGCCAGCAGCAACTTTTGCAGCCCGCTTTTCAGGCCAAACTGATGGAGAGTGCCTTTCCCCGGCCCGAGCTGCTGGAAGAGCGCGACGCCCTGCTCGGCCAACTACAGGAAGTTTCATCCCGGCGTAAGGCCCTGTCGGCAAAGCAGGCCAGCTTGGCCGACAGGCGCGACCTGCTGGAAATGCAGCAGCAGGAGATAGATAAAGTATCGCCTGAAGAAGGCGAGGAAGAGCATCTGGAAGAATTGCGCGCCCAGGTCCGCTCGCAGGAGCATCTGCGGGAGAATTATGAGAACGCCCTGACGCTGCTGCACGGCGAGGACGGGCCGGGCCTGCTTGATATGCTTGGGCGCTTTGAACGCCTCATCCATACCATGAGCCGGGACGACGCGGTTCTGGCCCCGGAGGCCGAGGCTGTTGCCGCTCTGCGTCAGCAACTGGTGCACCTTGGCAATCATTTGCGCCGCCCTCCCCTGCCCGATGAGGAAATGGACATGGACAAGGTGGAGGAACGCCTCTTTGCTTTGGCCCAGCTTAAGCGCAAGCTGCGGCGCAGCCTGCCGGAAATCCTTGCCCTGCGCGGAGAAATCGAAGAGACCCTCTCTTTTCTGGACGTCTGTGCGCTGGACCTCTCGCGCCTTGCCAAAGAAGAAGCCGCGCTGGCGGAAAAACTGGCGGCTGTGGTGGAACGTATCCGGCCTGTACGCCGGGAAGCCGCAAGCTCTTTTGCCCATAGCCTGGAAGACCAGTTGCGCGATCTGGGCTTTTCCGAACAGGTGCGGGTGATTCCCGATTTTGTGCCGCAGGAACTCTGGCCGGGCGTCGCGGATGAACGGGTACGCATTCTCTGGGCCCCCAATCCGGGCCAGCCTCCACAGCCCTTGGACCGCATCGCTTCGGGCGGCGAACTGTCACGCTTTTTGCTGGCCCTCACCAGCGTGCGCCGGGACGCGGAAAGCGCCACATATATCTTTGATGAGGTGGACGCCGGTGTGGGCGGCCTGACCTTGAACAAGCTGGCGGAAAAGCTCAATGCCCTGGCCGAACAGCGCCAGATGTTGCTGATCACCCACTGGCCCCAACTGGCCGCGCGGGCGCGCAAACATTTTCAGATCAGTAAAGTGGTCCGCGAGGATGCCACCTTTACGCTTTGCTCGCCGCTTGACGGCCCGGCCCGGCATGAGGAATTGGCCCGGATGGCGGGCGGCGGCCCTCAGGGTGAAGCCCTGGCGCGCAGTTTGGAAGCCTGATTCCGCTGCTCCACTGCTTTTCTTTTTCGCTCCCTTCCCACACACAGCCACTGGCAAATTTTGCCGCACTGCCGGTCTTCCGTCGCTTTCGGACTGAAATCTCCCGTGGAAAAGTCGTCAAAAACGCGCCGTCGGAACCGGGAACGCATACGGCATAGCCCTGCTTTTCCCATAGGCTGGGCCGCCTCTCTTAAATTTCTCTAGACTTTTAAGGGCGATGGAAAGCTCAAGCCGTGCTGGCACCTATTTTGCTTAAGTGCGGGGTAAGCACACGCAAGGGAAAAAATAGCCGTAGATGTTCGTGCAAACAGCCGGGGACATCCAAGAGCATTGTATGCCGGAGAAATCACTCCACTGGAGGAGTTCGTGAATACCGACAGTCAGAACCACCTCACCAGCATGGTCCATATGCAGTCCGGCGTTTCCGCCTCGGTTGCGGCGGCTGTGGAGTCCGATTCCGGCGATGTTGCGCCGCTGTCGCTGGGGGGCAGAGCATCCCACGCCCTGCAAAGCCTGAGCCGGGATGGCCGTGAACTTTCGCAAGCCCTGGAGGCGCATTTGGACAGCCTGCAGGAATCGTTCATGGCCCTGTTGCACGGGCAACTGGACGCCGGGAAGCTGGAGCTGGAAGAACGCCTGCATCTTTACCTCTCGCCGGAGGGCCGCTTGGTGGTTGAAGGCAGCGACAACGATGCGGAAAAAGTCTGTGAACTCATTTCCCGCAAGCCCGCCTTGCAACGCCGCTTTCAGGAACTGGCCCGGCTGGCCCTGCTCTCGCATGGCGTGGAAGTGGCCTGTCAGGCCCACACCGCCTTGCGGGAACCGGAACAGGAGGCCGACAACCCCTTGTTCAGCCGCTATCATATGTGTCTCAAGGGCCCGCTTTCGCATTTTTATGTCCGCTGAGCTTGCCAAGCGAGCGCAAGCGGCTTATTCTATTTACCTACCCGAATATGGGGGCGCACTGGTTTCGACGTGGATGTAGAAGCCGGAGCGGCAGGCCGAGGCGCCGCTGGCCTCGTAAAAAAGCGGCAACACAGTAATTGCCAACAACGATTACGACTACGCTTACGCTGCCTAGTCAGCGAGGCAACTGACCGCATAGCCGGTCGCGCTGCTCGGGACCACGCCTGATAATCCCGAGCGGCGACATTTCTCAGGCTGGCGGAAACCGGCGCTCGCCGGGGTTTTCCGTGAGACTGTCACCGGCGGGCTTGCCGCGTTGCGCTTGGTCAGGGGCCACCAGCGCGGCGAGATTTAATCCTGGCCTAAGCCTGTAGATGCTTCGCGTGGAGTATTCGCGGACGGGGGTTCGATTCCCCCCGCCTCCACCATCAATCAAGTCCAACGATGGACAGAAAGGGCCAAAACACCTTGCAAATAAAGGGTTTTGGCCTTTCTCTTTGTCCGATATAATCCGGTCAATACCCACTTTGTACTCAATTGACTTGAGTACGATTTTGAGTATTTTGAATTTGACTAGAAAAGATACTCAAATCGGATGCTCAAATTTTGAAAGGCAGGTGGGAGAATGGCAAAAGAGCCCCAGGAAAAGAAAAGCCGTCTTGAATTCACGGTCAAGTTCGTTGAAAGCGTTAAGGCCACCAATAAGGAGCAACGCTTTACGGACGCCAAAACACCGGGGCTTACGCTTGCCGTTAAGCCGATCACAGAACGCAAAAAAGACGGCTCCAAACTTTGGCGCTTTCGCTATCTACTCAACGGTGCGGCAAAAATGATTTCTCTGGGTGAATACCCTACCGTTTCCCTGAAAGAAGCCAGGGAACGCGCTCACGAGGCAAGAAAAGCCCTGGATAACGGTGTTGACCCATCTCAAGAGCGCAAAATTGAAAAGCAGACCGCCGCCTTTAAGACGTTCCAGGCGGTAGCCGAAGTCTGGCTCAACGACCGCACGGAAAACAAGTGGGAAGCCTCCCATGCCAAGCGCAACAAGGAACGCTTCGTGGGCAATATCTTTCCCGTTATTGGCATGAAGAATATCAACGACTTGACCTTGAGCGACTTTGACAAGGCATTCATCCCGCTCAAGCGCCGGGGCGCTCTGGAAACAGCACAACGCATATGCGCCATGTGCATTGAAATCTTGAGCTACGCCGCCCGTTTCCGCTATCTGGAAGACAAAAACCTCATTTTCGATTTGCAGCAGTATAAGAAAGAAGACCTGCCCCGCCCGACAAAAGGCAAGCTGGCCACCATCACCGAGCCGGATGAAATAGGCGAATTGCTGCGGAAGATTGAAGAATCAGAGGGGCGGCAGACCTACCCTGTCGCCCTGGCGCTTCAACTCGCGCCCTATGCCATGCTGCGCCCTGGTGAACTCGTCGGCGGCATGTGGGAAGAAATCAACTTGGATAAAGCCGAATGGTATATCAAGGCCGAGCGCATGAAGCCGGGATTCGACCATGTGGTTCCCCTGCCCCGTCAGGCCGTGGAACTCATAAAGCGGTTGCACGATTTCAGCGGAAACGGGAAATTTATGTTCCCCTCTTCCAGCCGGGGCCGGGGCGAACACATCACCACGGCTACTCTGCTCATGGCCCTGCGGCGCATGAAATATCAATCCGGCGACTTCACCACGCACGGCTTCCGGGCAATGGCAAGCACCATCCTGAACGGAAACAAGACGCACGAAATAAAGGGCTTTGACTTGCCCCCATACGACCCGGATTTGATAGAAATTCAGCTTTCACATGCTGAAGACAATAAAATCAGAAAAGCCTACAACCGGCGCGACCCTTACGCTAGAATTCAAGAGCGGCGGGCGATGTTGCAAACTTATGCAAATCTTTTGGAGCACTTAAAAAATAAATAGAGAGTATAATATTTATTCAATCAATACAGGTTACTCACGTCATTAATAATTGATTTTGCTTCACTCTTGGTAAGTCCAGAATCTCTAGCAATGCTTCGGACATCCATCTCACCAAGGAACATTGACCGTTTTAAAATTGCACGCGGATGCACTCCGAGAACCATAGATTGAGCACTAGAAGCTTTTTTTGCATGGGAAACAATGCAACAAGCCATTGCTCTTGTCAGAGATACATAGAAAAGTCTTCTTTGCTCTATCAACAACCCTGTTGCTTTAATTGACTTTCCATTCGGCATTAACCCTTGCGCCATTCCTGGGATAAAAACTATTTTCCCGCTTAATCCCTTTGCCCCATGCATGGTTAATATTCTTATTTTCTTTGAAACCTCTTCAAGTTCACCCAGCTCTCTACCGTCTCTCTCCCAGATGGCAGCCAGCATCTCTTGCTGAGCTGCTTCGTTATCTAAAGTCAAAAAAACTAAAAGTTCTTCAAGCGTCATCGTTTCGGGCAGGTCATCCTCAAGTGAAGACCATTCTTTGATGTCATCATCGCTACTCTTTTTGCTTCCTAGCGTTAACTTTAAAAGGTCAAGAATATCAGACGACATTTTTTCTAATGTACTTGAAATATCCCATTCATCGATTGTAGATATGATCTCTGATGCTCTCTGGACAGCGGATGCTATTCTACCCGTTAACCATGAGGGGAAATCGTCTAAGTAAAACAGGTCGCGGAAGTTTTGATTATTTTTGATACAAGCATCCCCTAATAGCTTTGATGTTGCGGGGCCTACTCCGGTCAATAGCTCCAAAAGGTCACGATGAGCTAAATAATCATCATCATTTCCCTCTATTTGTTCTTTCGCTATGCGGAGAAACGTATAGACAGCTCTAATGGCAGGCTTATCTATCATATTGATACCGCGCGGAAGTTCAAAGTCGATTCCATGTGACGTTAACTCTCGCATAATGTCATCGAGAAGCACTTTTCTATTAGAAACAAGAATTAATATTTCATTCTCATGGCCTGCCATTCCATTATCAATAAGCGCCTTGCAAGAAGAAGCTAAAGCAACAGCTTCCTCTTTTGATGTTTTAAAAGACCATGCATGTAATGTTCCATGAACGGGAGGATTTGCTTTTTTATACAACGGTACTGATTTCTTATCAATTCTATCCGGATTATGAGCAATCATTTTCAATGCAGGTTCAAGTATATTTGGGGTGCACCGAAAGCAATCATTAAGAATATGCAATGAAGAATCTGGATAAGCGACATTAAAGTTTACAATCCCATCAGGATTAGCATGCCTGAATGAGTAAATACTTTGGTCGTCATCACCAGCAATAAAAAGCTTAGTGTCATTTTCTGTTAATAATCTTATGAATTCTTGATCACATGCGTTTAAATCCTGATACTCATCAACAATTAAATGTTCAATCCGTGGAATTTCTTCCACAGTCAAATTTTCATCAGAAAAAGCTTGAACACATTTATATATTACTTCTCCAGGTAGAACGCAGCTATAGAGATTTGTACGGCTTGAATGATACTTATTAAAAGATTCTATTTCTTTTTTTGTAACTTTTGCTTGGGCAATAGAGTCAGGGCTTAAGGTTTGCCATTTTGCATCATGAGCTAATCTAATTTCTCTTGCTCTTTTGGGAGCACAACCGATAGTAGCGGCTAATTCTGTGTCATAGACTTTTGCCTGTTCCCAGTCGTCAATCATTATTGGGGTACTGGGATATGAAATAAGAAGTCCAGCTTTCCTCAATATTCTTAGAGCCAATGAATGCATCGTTGACACATTTACTTTTTTCGCATTTTCAGCACAAGAAAGTGTACTGCAATATTTTACAATCCGTTCAGCCAGTTCAGAGCAAGCAGCGCGCGTAAAAGATATGACAAAAATCCCCTCTGGTGCTATCCCATCATCCAAAAGTTTAGCAACTCTAGCTTCAATAGTATGAGATTTCCCCGTTCCTGGACCGGCAACGAGCCGAATTTGAGATGATTTGTCGTGAGCAGCTGCAATTTGACTGGCCTCAGCTTTTTCACGCTGCAATTTCGTTATAGGCATTACATCTCCTATGTTCTTTTTCTTCTATCAATAAACTCTTCAAATTTTGAATTCAGAGTATAGACGTATATTAAAATTGCTTCTGTAAAATCTAATACATCACGCGCATCTTCTTTTGTTACCTGCGATTCAAAGTCGTGAGCGGCATCGTTACCAATGGCACGAATTTCATGAGACCACTTCGAAAGGCGTGCATCAATGGTTCCAGACGATTCTAAGTTTTTTAGTCTTTCGAATAAATTTTTACCATCGACCCCATGCGTTTTGCATATGGCCTCTAGGCATTTACGACACATCAAGGCACATGGTTCGTATAAAGAAGCCGAATAGGAGCGCAATCCTTGCTCGTAAGCATTTTTAATTATTAGAGGTATTGTTGAAGTCTCAATTTTTGATTCATTTGGATATAAAATTTTCTCTTCTGTAACCGTTTCAAACTCCCCACCAACGCCATATAATGATTGGCAGATCAAAAATGGACCATTGCAGCGACTGCATAGTGTCACATAATAGGTATCACCATAATACTCTGAATCTTCATCCAGAATAGGAGCACCCCCTCTAGCTGTAAACCCACCATTACCCGCCGCTATGACATTTGTTTCAGCCATAATGTTGCATCGTGGACAAAACAAATCAAATTTTCGCTCCGACACGCTTACCTCTTAGTGTATTTGTTTGCCTATTCTTAGCGTTTTTTGCCCCATTGGCAAGCAATGCGTGATAACAAAAGCCTTGACTCATTTTTCGCTATATGATTGGTATTTTTCAGGTGCTCAAAACACCTCCGTAGACGGTTCCCACCCCGAAAGATTGTGGGTTTTATTGCGCCTATTTTCAGGCGTGGTTTCCTGCATTATCCTCCGGGTGTGGGCGAAATAAAATACCCGAAAGGGGAAATAGCCCGCTGCTCTACGGCAGTTTTGAGCACCCGGAGTTTTTTATTTTGAAAAGCTTCAATCAAAAAACCGTAGAGGTGTTTCATGTCTCAATCTATTTCCGCTCAAAAGTTCTCGTCTAGTCCACAGCTTCCAGATTTTGCAGCCCTGGCCGAAAAACTACAGGAAACCGCACAAGCGCTATTGGCTGTCTGCCAAAATCAGGGTGAGCATGACGATTCCTATGATTCGGAAGTCAGCCCTGAATCGCCTCCTGGCGACCTCAAGCCGCCGTTTGAAATTCGTTCATATGAAATACCTCATTACATTTTGCGGGATGAACAAGACCTGCTCAAAAAGACGAATGCCCATGACCTGCATGATGCTCTGAACAAAGTTTACGCGCATATCAACAGTATAGTGAGCTTGATGCAACAGTACGCTGCGGACGAGGAAATGAGCGGGGTTATCGTCAATGACCTTGCCGAGGTTTTGTCGGTTCCCCTTGATTGGCTGGAACAACTATGCAGCACGGTTGTCGGATTCCGGTTGGTACATCACATGAAAACCGAATAAGCAAAGAAACGACGGCGGCCCGGAATTGCTTCCGGGCCGCTATTAATTTATTCTTAGGTATCACTTCCACAACCAAGAGGAACTTATGACTCCCAAAGAATTATTGTGTCAATGGGTAGATGCTTTTAACGCGGGGGATGCGGAAGCCCTGGCGTCCTTTTATGATGACAATGCCGTAAACCATCAGGTTGCCAATGAGCCGGTTGTCGGCAAAAGCGCGATTCACGCCATGTTCCAAAAAGAATTTGCCACTGCTGAAATGACTTGTATTGTTGAAAACATCTTCACAGACGGACAGTGGGCCATAATGGAATGGAAAGACCCCTTGGGGCTGCGCGGCTGTGGTTTTTTTCAAGTCGTCAACAGCAAGATAGTTTTTCAAAGAGGTTATTGGGATAAGCTCTCTTTTTTGAAAATGCACAATCTTCCCATTGAATGACCGACATACCCGGCCTATAACTCTTTCGTATCCGGCCTAATTGTAACTCCCGCCTCGCCTGCCGTCTTCGATGTGTCGGCGGGGTTGGTCGGTGGCACGGTCTTTTCAGCCTGCACAATCGGCGGCGGAGTGTCTTTCTTTCGGTCTTTCCCACGTCTGAACTCGTTCAGATACTTCGCCAAAGTCGGCGGCTTCACCTCAATGCCTTTCTCATGGAGTTTTTCGGCAATCTCCTGGGGATCGAAACCGCGCTTTTTCATCCGTTCCAATGCCGGGGCCAGAGCGAAGATTGCCTCTTTCACGGTCAGGCTGCGGTTGCCGTCCAGGGCGACTTTGACGGGCTTGAGCTTGGCAAGCTCCAATCTAATTTCCTTGACCTGGGCTGTGGTGATATTCATGCTGTTTTCTCCTGTATTTTGGCGGGGACTGTTGTGAACATGCCCCCCGGATTTTGCTTTTTGCCTTTGGCGGTCGAGCGGCACGTTCGCCCAGTTTTCACGAAGTGAAACATACTGAGCTAGGCTTTGGTCTTTGCCAAAGATTTTGCGCGGACACAGCGCACCTCTCAGCGGCCCATGCCCATGCCACGCGACACGGAACGTTGCGACTGGCGGACGCGTTCCTGGGCCTGCTGACGCTCTTGCTCTTCCCGCGCCGCAACCTCACGGGCAAGCGCCTGTTCCCGCTCTTCGCGCTCCCGCCGCTCCTGCTCGGCCTTGCGCTCTTTTTCAAGACGGGCTGCCCGCTGCCGTTCCTCCTGAATAAACGCAAGGTGCAACTCGTTGATTTCCGGCTGACGCAGAAAACGACCATTTGCTTCAAGCTCGGCCTGCTGGGCATCATGGGGTTTCATGAAGTGGGCGATATTTTCCTGCCTGCCCCGTTTTTCTTCGGCAAGGGCTGTCTCCAATGTTTTGATGCGGCCTTGCAGCCCTTGCACCTCTTTTTGCAGGCCGCGTACTTCACCTTGCAGGGCGGTGTTTTTCGCTTCCACAAGGTGCTTGCTTGCCAGCGCTTTTTTTGCAGGTCAATAACCAATTGGGCTTTTTCCAGCGCGGGCTTGAAACTGAACATGGACGCTTCCGGAATGGTCGCGTCTTCACGCAGGATTTTTTCCGCTTCCTCGGCCTGTGCTTCATATGCTTGCAGACGCCCTTCCAACTCGGTTTCTTTTTTACGGCGGATTCCCATCTCGCCGATGAGGGCCAGGGCTTCTTTGCCCAACCTGTGCCATTCGGCGTACATTTCACGGAGCGCCTCTTGCTGCTGTTTGTACTCCCGCGTGTCAAGGTGCTTTTTCTTTGACCCCGGCTCCTGCTCCACACCACGCTGCAAGTCAAAGCCCTTGCTGTGCAGATGCCTGTGGAACTCGGTTTGCAGCATTTTAAGACTGTCGCGGGTATAGATGCTGTTGGCGTTGAGGCGTCCTTCACGATTCACCGGAACATGCAGAAAGTGCATGTGCGGCGTTTTTTCATCCACATGCACCATTGCGGAGATGACATTTTCCTTGCCCACAAAATCAGTGAGGAAGGCTTTGCTTTCCTCAAAAAAACGCCGTGTTTCCTGTGGGTTGAGCTTGCGGAAAAAATCACGGTCAGACGACACAATCAACCCGCACATATGCACGGCATCCTTGCGCACGGCCTTGGTGAGCAAGAGGTCGTCAATGCGATTTTGCACGGCGCTGACGTAGTCGCCGGATGCGCCTTCGTGCAATTCATAGTTGCCTGCGCTGCGCTGATAGTCGATATCCGGGTTGGAGCGACTCTTGCGCTCGCGCTCGTTATGGCTCTGAATGCCCCGCACGGCCTCTTTTTTGAATTTGTCCATATGCAGCACGAGAAAAGACATGGCTATCGCTCCGGCACGTTGCGCCGCGTTACAACCAGAGCGCGGACGGCTTCCAAACCGCTGGTAAGCGCAGGTACGCTTTTTTCGGCGTGCAGCACGGCGCGGGCCTTGGTCGGGTCGCCGATAAGCACGGGCGTGGGTACGTTGTCCTCAAAGGCGCTGCTGCGGTTGGCAATTTCCGTCCTGCCGGGCAAGTGGCCTGTGTGCGCCATGCCCTGACGGCTGTAGGCTGCCCACGTTTTGGCGAAACCTTTGCGGAACCAGTGCTCCGACTCCTCAACACCACAATCAGCGCACAGCTTGGCCCAGCCGCCATACGCCTGCACAATCACCGCCTGGGTCACGGCATCGTCAAAAACCACGCTGGCATAGCCGCCATACCGCCCTATGGCGTCCAGCACCTTGCCCGCTTCCACCTCGGCCTTGTCCTCGGCGCTGCCGCCGTTCATATGCTCCAGAAAATCGGCAGGCGTGGGCATGGTGGTGTATTTTCGCGTGCTCATGAGGGATAGCGCGGCTTTTCGCACCTCGGCGAAGTCAAAGGCCTCCAGCATCACAAAGCGCAAGGCCACGCCCTGGGCGCTCAGGCTTTGCCCGTAACACTCGGCAACGCCCTGCATCAGTTCGGAAAAAGCCTTGAAATCAGCCTGCGTCATGATTCACCTCAGCTGTAGCGGACACCGCCGGGGGCGTGTCGCCAAAAAGCAGGTGTTCCGCCTCTCTGCACGCCTCCTGATTCGCTTCAACGCGCCGGACTGCGGGTGACTTCCACTGAACGGCCTTCGACGCTGCACGGGCCTTTTCCACCTCAAATTCCATCTTGGCCGTGAGTTGGTCGAATTTCTCGCGCAACTTGTCCGGGTGTTGGATGTTTGCCCGCCAAAAGCTGTCGGAGCAGGCCCACTTGATGACATCGGCCACAAATGACGGCTCTTTCATGCGTTCGTCGCTGCGCAGAGCCACGGCAAAGCGCTGCGCCCACTTTTGTACATCCGGCTCCCGAAAGGTCGGCAGATGGGCCTTGAGGGTGTCGCGCATCAGCACGGCAAGCCGATACGGTTCTGAATCTTTCGGAAAAATGAATTGTGGAGTTTTTCCCTGCTCCGCATTGCCCGCAGCCGGGGCAGGTTGAGAAGAGAGAACTGGAACAGGCACAGGTTCTGGAGAAGGTTCTGGAACAGGAGAAGGAAGAGGAGAAGGGGAATTGCCATCGGCCTGCTGGCCGCATGCGCCCTGCATGGCTTTCTCTTGCCGTGCATCCCATCGTGCTGCTGCGGCATTGCGGGCGTTGGCTTTACGCCGTTCGGCATGGATGACGTAGCCCTGATGGTCACTCCAATCGTGAAGGGCGTATGCGCCGGTGTCGCTTTTTTCCAGAAAACCGCACTCCATCAGGGCGGCGACGAAGTGCTGCGGGTCACCCTCCCATCCGGCTTCCAAGGCAATGTCGATTTCATCCATGCCCTGCAAGACGCCGGAAGGATGCGTCATGGCTGTGGCTATCCAAAGATCGATGAGGCAGTCAGTGGAACCGGAGCCGAGCAGCAGGCGCAGCCGTTTGCGCTTCCTGTGGCCTCGAAACGATACTGCAAGGCGAATGTCGCTATTCATTGTTCGCCCCCTGCTTGCCGAGATTTTCAATGAAAGCATCAATTTCTTCGGATTTCCAGACAGTTGTCCGAGGGCCGATCTTGACGGGTTGGGGAAAACGCCCGGTGCGGCAACCGTCCAAAAATGAACTTCTGCTGATGGAAAGGCGGGCAAGAACCTCCTTGATACGGAGTGAGCGCTTAACGGGTGATCCAAGTTGTTTCTGCGACATAAAAAGCCTCCTAAGTGATTTTTGAACTTAGGAGGCACTAACGCACTATACTTGCTGAAAATACGGGAATGGGCTTTTGGAAATATCAGGAAAATTCAGGAAAAATCGGGAAATCAGACTGAATTATTCTGTGTAGTAGAGTCCTTCCGCCAGTTTTAAGTGCTTCCGGGCGTGTTTATCTCTGGCGCTGTCGGTAATGTCTTCTCCCTGCAGAACAGTGCCGATTTTTGTAAAGTTTTTGACCCCCACCCAATAATAGAGGGTATGTGCGATTGGGGCGTCTTCCGTAATCCCGGCAACCCGCATATCATCACAGACTTGTTGTGGTTTCTTCCGTTCCCATAAAGACCGGGGAATGAGAGTCATGCCCTCTTGTTGTCCAAGCTCCGTAACTTCGGGCTGGGTGTGTGATGATTCGGACAGCGGATCGAGAACCGACAGCGTTTTTTGGGCAGCGGCCTCGATAACGGAACGCACGAGAGCGTGGGTAATACCCTTTACTTCCTGTTTCAAAGGATAGTTTTTAATAATAGACAAGTAATGTATTGCAGATATCTTATCCACAACAATAGTATCGATAAATATTTGAGAAATAAAATTGTAACTGTTTGGAGGAATACTTAATACTTTTTCTTCCATGAGAGATGTAAATCCAGTATTATTTATAGCAGGAAATTGATATTGTGAAGATTTCTCTATTTTGTTGATTTTATTTAATAGAAAATCAATTTCGTTGTGAACTAATATGTCCTGACTGTCTTCATACACAACTTCAAGCAACTCTTTCAAACCCAAGCGTATGGCATTGAAGTGAACATTTACAGCCAGATGGCTAAAGAATATGGTCATGTCATGAGCATGTATATGCGAGAAAAAATACTTTTCTTTTGCAGGGGTGCTTTCTGGAAAAACAGGCGCTTTAATACGGTGTACAGCTTCATTTCTTTCGGAAAAGCCGCGCCAGAACTTTTCATAAATTTCTTTCCAAAGCTCCAAGGGGAACAACCCATGAGGCCAGAGAGCCTTCATAAGGTTTTCAGTATCATGGTCATTGAGGCCGTAAGCGCGCCTGACCTTTCCCACAGATATTTTTTGCTGGTCTAACATGGTTTACTAGATACAATAAACGGTACAGATGGGCAATAAGCACCAGGGCGGCGCGGTTTTTGTGAGCGGCACCCTAAAAGAAGTGCCGCGCTGCAAAAATCCGTGCCGCCCTGGTGAGGGTGAGCCAGCTTCCATTTGCCCGATCAGCTATACCATGCCCTGACTATATCAAGGCTGTCGTAACCGTGCGTCCTCATCCGTTCCTTTTCTTCTTCGCTCCATCCAGTATCTTTGTCGGTGATTTGTGCGTTATCCTGAATTTTTCCAGTGAATACGTTACTGTTACACGCTTCGTCAGACATATTTTCCTCCTCGGTCACGGTTCTGCCGTCAAACGGCTATGCAATTCACTTGTTCAGGGCTGTCATGCTCGGATGTTTGCATTTTTTTCTTCCGAACCTTGTTTGCCTGTACATGCAGCCAATCAGCATATTTCTGCACCACTTGCCTTCTCATTCTAAGATACTTAGCGTGATTGTAGGCTTGAGACACTTCATTGCTGATAGTATGGGAAAGTTGTTTTTCAACGGCCTCAAAATTATATCCAAGCTCGTTGCTGGTGGTTGAGAACATGCCTCTGAGGCCGTGTGTGGTCAATTCGCCCACGGAGTAGCTTAATCCTTCAATGATCAGCTTGCGCAGTGTTTCAGGAACGATATGGGGATTGCCCGCGCCGTCCGGAAACATATATTCAAAGTGCCTGTAATTTTGTGAAGTTCAGTCAAAACCTTCAATGCCTGTTCACTTAAAGGGCATTCATCGTTTTCAATGCCGCTCTTGGTGCTTTCCGCGTCTTTGCGCCAAAGCTTTTGCTCAAAGTCAATTTCAGCCCACTTGCCTTCACAGACTTCGTGAGGTCGTTTCATGGTGTATAAAACCAGCCATAAGCCGTAGATAGTGTACGGAAGAGCTTTTGTTCCCATGTACTTGGGCTTGTAGTCTTCCAGACGCACGACAAAGTCACCTATATCAGCCGGTTCAACAAGGGTGGGGTGATGCTTGGCCTTTACACGTTTCTTGCGGTATCTGCCCAAATTTGGGGCGACATTGGGTAGGCTTTTGTCGTGCAGCTCCGCGTATTCGTAGAGTTGTTTCCAGTTTCCGTCGACTTTTTTTGCCTGGCGTGTTTTTCCGCTTCGGTCAGCAAACGAATGCAGTCTTCGATTACGGCGTGGGTTATATCCCTAAGTTTCATGTGGCCGTAAGGTTTGACGATATATTTGTGTGCTCTGTCGCTTTTGGTCTTTATGGTATTCTTTGACCAGTTGGGGTCGCTTTTGAGCCATTTCTCGACGTACTGCTTCACGGTCCAGTGTTGCGGCGAGTCGGGCGGCGCGGGGGTATCGGGATTTCTTTTTTGAGCTTTGGCTTTTCGCGCCATTTGCGGCGGAACAAAGAGGGCGGGGTGAAGCCCCTGGTCGAGATGGGCGCGGAAGGTGGCGTTTAACTGTCTTGCTTCCGCCAGGGAGGTATCGGGCAACGCGCCGAGTGTTTTATTGTTCGCCTTGCCTTCCCAACGGAAGCGGGCAATCCATTTTTTGGTGCAGCCTTTCCTTTTGGACGGCTCGACATGAAGCTCCAGAGCTTCGCCGTCGCCGTAAGCTGCTTTTTTGTCGGTAGCCTTTACTCCCCTCAACGAATTTGACAGTGAGTTTTCCCATGTGAAGCTCCAAAAAAAGTGTGAGTAGGTATTTGCTTTGTAGCAAATTCCTACTCACACTTCAACTCACATCGGCACTGGACTGAAGCGGATAAATGCGGACCTACTCGCACATTTTTGGCTTCAAAGTGTTGCTGTTGCAGCGACTTAAAAAACTTCCTCGAACCTCTGTGATAAAAGTTTTGGCGTCCCCAAGGGGATTTGAACCCCTGTCGACGGCGTGAAAGGCCGTTGTC
>OKSB01001618.1_pt1 | contig 21966 bp, 18 predicted proteins | sample 1601171 | NCBI WGS metagenome assembly OKSB01 (sample SAMEA3541496, study PRJEB24748) | human gut metagenome | biome: human gut; feature: human-associated habitat; material: faeces | place: China | collected 2012 | reverse complement strand
GCAAAAGAGAAACGATTGCGTGGGCTGCGGCCGCTGCGCGGATCTCTGCCCGCGCGGGGCCATACGCGCGGAGTCCGGCCCGCCGCGTCTCGACCGGGCCCTGTGCGACGCCTGCGGCCGATGCGCCGGAACCTGTCCCGGCAAAGCCCTGCTTATGGCCGGGCGCGAATACAGCCTGGACGAGGTCCTTGTGCGCATCAAGAAGGATATGCTTTTTTACCGCAATTCCGGCGGCGGGGTCACCCTTTCCGGCGGGGAGGTCCTGTCGCAGCACGCGTTTGCCGTGGAACTGTGCGGCCGCTGCGCCGCTCTGGGCATACATACGGCCATCGAGACCTCGGGTTTCGCTCCCTATGAGCATTTCAGGGCCCTGGCCCTGGCCGCGGACGTGATTTTTTACGACATCAAGCATCTGGACCCCGTGCGGCACAGGCGGCTCACCGGGCAGGACAACCGCCTGATCCTGGAGAATCTGGCGCATTTTCTGGCCGAGACGGGCAAGCCGGTGCATGTCCGCCTGCCCCTGGTGCCGGGCCTGAACGACGATGCCGCGCATCTCGAAGCCTACGGCGCGTATCTGGGCGGCCTGCCCGGCGGCCCGGAAACAGTGGATCTGGAGGTTTTGCCCTACCACCGCCTGGGCAAGGACAAATATGCCATGCTCGGCCGGGAGTACGGCCTCGGGGATACGCCGCCCATGCCCCGTGACGAGGCGGAGGCGGCCGTGCGGCGGCTGCGCGGCCGCGCCGGGGGATTGAAGATTTTTTGCGCCGCCTGATATTCGGGGGCGGCGCGCCCTGCATTTTTACTTCCGTTAAGGAGATCGACCATGTCACTCACCAAGGAAGCACGCTTGGAACGGATCGGGCGGCTCAAGAGTCAGTTTTTCTCCCACAGGCCCGGCGTCTGCATTGAAGGGGCCCTGTCCAAGACGCGGATTTTCAAGGCCACGGAAAGCGAACCCATGATCATCCGCAGAGCCGTGGCCTTCAAGGAGCACTGTGCCACAAAAACCATCACCATCCAGCCTGACGAACTCATTGTGGGCAATGCCGGGGCCGTGGCGCGGAGCATCCACGTCAATCCGGAGCTGTCCAACAATTGGTTTTACGATGAACTGGACACCATGAGCACTCGTCCTCAGGATCCTTACCAGATCAGCGAGGAGCAGAAAAAATGCTACCGGGAGGAGGTGTACCCCTACTGGCGGGGCAAGACCCTGCGGGATTTCTGGAATGCCAGGGCCCCGGAGGACGTGCGCGAAATGGTGGCCGTGGGCGGCGTGTGCGATAATGACGTCAAGATCGAATGCGTGCCGGGGGACATGGTGCCTGCCCTGCCGCAGCTGATCCTGCCCCTGGGTTTTGACGGCATCAGACGCCGGGCCGAGGAAAAGCTGGCCGAACTGGACTTCAATACGATCGAAAATTTCTCCCGGCGGGATTTCTGGCGTTCGGTGATTATCTGCTGCGAAGGCTTTTCCATTCTTTGCGAGCGCCACGCCCGGGAAGCCCAAGCGCAGATGTCCGGAGCCGGGCCAAAACGCCGTGCGGATCTTGAGCGCATCGCGCGGGTCTGCGCGCACCTGGCCCACAACCCGCCGGAAACCCTGCATCAGGCGCTGCAAATGGTCTATTTCGTCTTTGTGGGCCTGTTCATCGAGGGCAACGCGGGCGGGTATTCCCCCGGCCTGCTGGACCAGTATCTGCTGCCTTTCTATGAAAAAGACCGGCAGCGGGGCCTCTGCGACGAGGAAGCCCTGGAAATCATCGAATGCCTGTGGGTCAAGATGGGCGAGCAGATCTGGTACTGGAACGAGCCCGCCGCCAGGCATTATTCCGGCTTCTGCGCCTTCCAGAACATCGCGCTGGGCGGCCTGGACACCCACGGCCGGGACGCGGTCAATACGCTGACCTATCTCATGCTTCAGGCGAGCATCGACGTCCGGATGGTCCAACCCTCCCTATCCGTGCGCATCAGCAAGAAGAATCCGGAAGAATTCTTTCTGAAAGTGGCCGAACTGGTACAGACGGGCTCCGGCTTTCCGGCGGTCTTCAGCGACGATGTGGGCTACAAGATGTTGCTTAAGAAGGGCATTCCCGCCCACCTGGCGCGGGATTGGGCCCCCATCGGCTGCGTGGAGGCGCAACTGGCCGGGCGGCATTACCAGTGGAGTTCGGCGGGGCACTACAACCTGGGCAGCGCCGTGGAGTTCACCCTGACCAACGGCGTACATCTGAAAAGCGGCAAGCGGCTCGGCCCGGAAACGGGCGACGCGGCGGAATTCAAGACCTACGAGGAATTCAGGTCCGCTCTCCATGCCCAACTGCGTCATTTGCTGCGCCGGTTCTCCATCTCCCAGAACGTGTTGGAGGAGCTGCACTACCAGTACCTGCCCAATCCTGTGGCTTCCATGTTCACCCTGGGCTGCCTGGAAAGCGGGCGGGATCTCACCCACGGCGGCGCGGAATTCAACACCGGGCCGGGCATGAACGGCAATGGCGTGGGCGATTTCGTGGATTCCGTGGCCGCGGTGAAAAAGATCGTCTTTGAGGAACAGCGTTTCGGCATGGCCGAACTGGTGGCGGCCGTCAAGGCCGACTTCCGGGGCTATGAGGGCATCCGGCGCATCCTGGAGGAGGACGCGCCCAAGTGGGGCAACAACGACGACGAAGCCGATGCCGTGATGATCGAACTGTGCGGCGTCATCATCAACGAGATTGATTCCTACCGGGGCAAGCTCGGCAATCACAAGCTGCCCGCCCTGTATCCGGTTTCCTCCAATGTGCCGCAGGGCATGGCCGTGGCGGCCCTGCCCTCGGGACGCAGGGCCTGGCGGCCCCTGGCCGACGGCTGCTCTCCCTCCCAGGGGCAGGATCGTCTGGGCCCCACGGCCATCTTGCAGTCTCTGGGCAAAATGCCGCACGAAAGCATCGACGGCGGCACGCTGCTGAACATCAAGCTCACGCCGCAGGTGCTGGCCGGTCCGGAGGGCAGGAAGCGTCTTTCCGCCTTTTTGAAGACCTTTCTGGACCTGGACATCTTCCACGTGCAGTTCAATGTGGTCAGCCATGAGGTCTTGCGCTGCGCCCAGGCCCGGCCCGAGGACTACAAGAGCCTGCTGGTGCGCGTGGCCGGGTACAGCGCCTATTTCGTGGAGTTGAGCCGCGAAATCCAGGAGGATATCTTGAGCCGTACCGCGCACGAACTTTAGGAGCTGTTTCTAAATTGTCCTTTCGGGCTCGCCCCGTGCGAAGGCCGAATATGTTTGAATATACTCCCTCCGCCCAGGGCTCGCTTCCTTGGCAGAGAGCGAAAATCCTAATTTAGAAACAGCTCCAAGAGACTGTTAATACTATATAATCTCGCGACCATATGTTTTTCGCGGTCCGTTTCCGGCAGGAGGCGGACCGCAGGAGAGAAAGATCATGCAGTTTATCCGCCCGCTGTGGGCCTGTCTGGCGATTTCCTGTCTCCTGATTTCCGCAGCGCCCGCGCAATCCGCGGATCATGCGCGGCCCGCGCCTCTGCGCACCGCCTGGCTGGCTGAATTCGAGGCTTTTGCGGCCTGGTACGCCCATGACCGCCAATGGGACCGGGAAAACAACCCGGCCGTGGAACTCCGTCCTTTTCCCACCGGCAGGCTGCTGGTGGACAATATGCACGCCTACGGCTGGAATCTGGCGGCCTGCGGCGGCGTGCCCGCCCTGCGCGCCCTGCTGCGCAAGGATGTCTATGTGGTGGGCGTCGGCACGGAGGAGGCCGCGTCCAACGCCGTGTACGCGCGCGCATCCAGTCCCCTGGCGCGGCTGAACGGCGGCGGGGCGGCGCGCTATTTGCGCGGCAAAACAGTGCTCTGTCCCCTGGGCACCAGCGCGCACCAGCTTTTGCTGGCTTGGCTGGACGGCATGGGCCTGCGGGACACGGATGTGACCATTGTGGACGTCGAGCCCGACGAGGCTGTGCGGGCCCTGGCCAAGGGCCTGGGCGAAGCGGCGGCCCTCTGGGCTCCGGCGACCTATGCGGCGGAAGAGCTCGGTCTGTTCAGGCTCACGGACGGGCGGAAAAGCGGCATCGCGCAGCCCGTGCTGCTGCTCGCGGAGCGCGGCTATGCCGATAAGCACCCGGAACGGATCACGGCCTATCTGCGCAGCTATCTGCAAGCCGTCGAGAGCTTCGGGAAGATGCCCGTGGAAGAACTCGCGCTTCTGTACCAGCGCTTCCAGCGGGAGTTTGCCGGTAAGGCCCTGTCCGCCGCCAACGCCCGCCGGGAGCTGGAAACGCACCTGCTTTTCCCCCTGGAAAAGCAGAAGGCGCTTTTGGGCGGCGTGGAGGCCGACGCCGCGCGGCCTGAAGGGCCGTTGCGGGACTGGCTGAAAGACGTGATCGCCTTTCACAAAAAAACCGGAGCGCTCAGCAGCAGGGAGGCTGGAGAGCTGGAAAGCCTACCCCTCGTAACGCCCCGTTTTTTACCCTGACGATGTTCCCACAGGCCCTCCCGGCCGCTCCCCGCCGCGCGGCAGCCTCATCCTCCGGCCGCGCGGCCGTGGCTCTTTGTTCAGCAAACCGTGAAAACAGCGCAGTTCCCGGCCTCGGCGAAATCCGCCAGGCGTTTCCGCGCCAGGGCCAGGGCGGCCTCAAGTTCCTCCTGTCCGGAAAAGCCGTAAATGACGGTCAGGATGTCCCGGCTTTCCAACGAGATCATGGCCCGCTGCGAATCGCTGCTGGGGCTGCCGAAAGGGCCGCGCGCGTCGGCCAGCAGGGGCAGACGCGCCAGGTCGATGCCGTCCTTGCCGATGCCCGCGTACATTTCCCCGGCTTCGCCCAGGCGGAAGAGCAGGCCGCCCTCCAGGCGGGCCAGGTCGTAGGAGCCCAGGGAAAAGCCGGTTTCCAGCGAAACCAGGTTGTTGGCGTCCACCACGCTGTTGATGCGGTAGAGGTCCTTGCCCTGGCGGATGCGGCGGTAAAGGGCTTCGGAGGAGACGCGCGTGCGTCCCGGGTCGCGGCCGAAGGCCTTGTACGCCCGGCGGGATGCCCCCAGGTTGGGCAGTTCGGCCAGGGGCGTGTCCTGAAGCGTCGCGTTCAGGCCGGGCAGGATTTCCTGAGTAAAAAAGCTCCAGAGCGCCGGATTTTCCGGAGCGGGCAGGGTGCGCCAGGTCAGACAAGCCAGATGGGCCTCGGGCCAGAGAGCCTTGAGAGCGGGGTCGATGCCGATTTGGGGAGAGATCATCTGCCTTCCTTTATTTCCCGCCGGTGGGAGCGGGTGATGGAAAAAACCACATGCGGCATGTCCTGGCCGTAATAGCGCTTGCTGAAGCGCGCGCCGGGGGTCATGCCGTTTCTGCGGGCCACGGCTTGGGAGGCGGCGTTGCCGTCCCGGATGATGGAAAAGACTTCCCCGGCGTCCAGGGCCGTGAAAGCGTAATCCCGGCAGGCCAGGGCGGCCTCCGTGGCATAGCCCCGGTGCCAGCGGCTTTTTCGGAACAGATAGCCCACCTCCAGGACGCGGTCCCGCGAGACGGGCGGGCAGTCCTGCCGGGTCAGGCCGCACTGGCCGATCATTTCGCCGGGCAGGCCGTCTTCCGTTTTGAGCGTCACGGCCCAGAGGCCGAAGCCGTCTTCACGGTAGCGTTGCAACTGCCTGTCCAGCCATTGCCGGGCCTCGGCCTCGCTGAAGGCGTGGGCGTAGGCGTACATCACCTCAGGGTCGCGCAGCATGGCGCAGAGCGCGGGGAAGTCGTCCGGCGTCATTTCCCGCAGGACCAGGCGCGGCGTTTCCAGAATCAGACGCGCGTTCATACGATTATGATACGCACAGGGCGGAATTGCCAGCCCGGCTGCGGCACGCCTGCTCCACGATGGACGCCACATCGTCGGGCGGCAGAAAGATTGCTTCGGGCCGGGCCCGGAACCATGTCAGTTGGCGTTTTGCATAGGCGCGGGTATTGCGCAGCCAGAGGCGGCGGCATTCCTCAAGGCTGATCCGGCCCTGCAAATGGGCCAGGGCTTCGGCCGCGCCGATGCCCGACCAGCCCGGCGCGGCCGGGTCGTCGCAGAGAGCGCGCGCCTTTTCCGCTTCCTCCAGGGCCCCGGCGGCCAGCATCAGGTCCAGACGGCGGGCCAGACGCGGCTCCAGCCAGGCCAGGTCGGCGTTGAGCACCAGCAGCGGCCCCCGGCAGAGCGGGGCGGCCATGGCGTTTTCATGCCACCAGCTGAAAGGACGGCCCGTGCCTTCCCGGACTTCCAGGGCGCGGGCGATGCGCTGGCGGTCGTTGGGGTGGATGCGCGCCGCATAGACCGGGTCCGCCTTGCGCAGTTCGGCATGCAGGGCGGGCGCGCCTTCAGCGTCCAGGCGGGCTTCCAGGCGCGCGCCGATGGCCGGGTCCAGGGGCGGGATGTCGGCAATGCCGCGCAGCAGGGCCTGAAAATACAGGCCCGTGCCGCCCACCAGCAACGGGGTCTTGCCGCGCGCCAGCAGTTCGCGGGCCTTGGCCGCCGCCTGCTCCGCCCACTGCCCGGCGCTGATTTTCTGCCGCGCGGGCAGAAAGCCATAGAGGTGATGCGGACAGCAGGCGCGTTCTTCCGGCGAGGGCTGGGCCGTGATCAGCGGGAAGTCGGCGTACACCTGGCGCGAGTCGGCATTGATCACTTCCCCGTCCAGCTCGCGGGCCAGGGCCAGGGCCGCGGCGGTTTTGCCCGAACCCGTGGGACCGGCCAGACAGATGACCGGCGCGGCAAAGGGCGGCGTGGATTCCCCGGCCATTACGAAACGCGGAAGCCCCCGTGCGGCGCGGCCAGACAGGGCGTGGCCCGGCGCACTTCGCCGTTGGCGTATTTTTCCAGCAGCTTGCGGCGCACGTTTTCGGGCACCAGGCCTTTGACGTCCGCGCCGTGGCTGGCCGCCGCCTTGACGATGGTCGAGCTGATGAACAGCCACTGATAGTCGGTCATCATGAACACGGTCTGGATATGGCGCTGAAGACGGCGGTTCATCAGGGCCAGCTGAAATTCATACTCGAAGTCCGACACCGCGCGCAGGCCGCGCAACAGGGCGCAGACCCTGCGCTGGGCCGCGTATTCAACGGTCAGGCCCGAAAAGGGCTCCACCACCACGCGCGATTCGTTCTTGAGGGCCTCGCGGGCCATTTCCACCCGTTCCTCATGGCTGAACAGCGGGAATTTGGGGGTATTGTCGGCCACGGCCACGATGATCCGGTCAAAGACGTCGCAGCCCCGCCGGATCAGGCTGAGATGGCCGTTGGTCAGCGGGTCGAAGGTGCCGGGATAGAGGGCTGTTTTCATGATGCCGTCCAGATGCAGATGCGCGTCTGGCCGAAAAGGCGCTCGGCCAGAAGGTTGAAGGAAGCGGGCGGCGTGAGCGCGACGTCCTTTTCTATTTCCGCCGTGACAAAAGCTCCGGGCGCGAGCCAGCCCCTGTCCGCCAGGGCGCGCAGGGCCGGTTCCGCCAGATTTTTGCGGTAGGGCGGGTCCATGAAGACGAGGTCAAAGCCTTCGGGCGGCTGGCGTTTGAGAAAGCGCAGCACATCCTCCTTGGCCAGCCGGGCCCGCCCTTCCAGTCCCAGGGCCGCCACGTTTTCCTGGAGACAGCGCATGGCCGGGGCCGCGTTTTCCACCAGCAGGGCATTGGGCGCGCCCCGGCTCAAGGCCTCGAAGGCCAGACTGCCGCTGCCCGCGAACAGGTCCAGCACGCGGGCCTCGCTCCAGACCAGACCGCGCGCGGCCAGCATGGAGAAGAGGGCCTCGCGGGTGCGGCCCATGGCCGGGCGGTAGCCCTCGCCTTCCACTGTTTTCAGCACGCGGCCGCCCAGGCCGCCGGCAATGATCCGCATACCGCGCCTACATGCGCGAAAGCAGGCGGGTCATGGCGTAATCCATCTTGGCCAGGGCCTCCTGCAATTCGGTCTGTTCCACCCAGGGACGGCGTTCCACATCGGCCAGCTTGCCCTTGAACATGTCCCACTTGCGTTCCACTTCGCCGGTGAGGAAGTCCCAGTCCACCCTGGGATGGGCCTCGCGCTCGTGCAGCACGGTCTGGGCCACGCGCCCGCCTTCCAGGACCAGTTCTTCCAGATAGCCGGGGATCAGCGGCGCGATCTTGAAACGCTCCCGGATCAATCCGGCCAGCGTGGTCTGGGCGGAATTTTCGCCGTGCACCAGCACCACCTGCGTGCCGTCGCCGGCGAGCGGGGCCAGCCAGTCCAGCAGCTGGCTCTGGCCCGCGTGGCCGGAAAAGCCGTTGATGGTGAAAATGCGCGCCGCCACTTCTATGTCTTCGCCGAAAAGGGTGATCTTTTTGGCGTGCTCCACCAGCTTGCGGCCCGGCGTGCCCACGGCCTGGTAGCCCACGAAGACCACGCTGGCTCCGGGCTTCCAGATGTTGTGTTTGAGGTGATGCTTGATGCGCCCGGCATTGCACATGCCGCTGGCCGAAATGACGATGGCCGGGCCGCTGAACTCGTTGATGGCCTGGGATTCGGCGGTGCTCAACGTGTAGTGCAGGTTGGGCAGGGAGAAGGGATCGTCGCCGTTGCCCAGCAGGGCCTTGGCGTCCTCGTCGAAAAGTTCGCGGTTGCGCTCAAAAATTTCCGTGGCCCGGATGGCCAGGGGGCTGTCCACGAAAACCGGCATGTTTTCCGGCAACTTCCCCTGGCTGTTGAGCATGTGCAGACAGTAGAGCACTTCTTGGGTGCGCTCCACGGCAAAGGCCGGAATGATGACCTTTTCGCCCTTGGCGTAGCTGTAGGCCACGGCATCGGCCAGTTCCTCCGCGCTGGTGCTCTCGTTCTTGTGATTGCGGTCGCCGTAGGTGGATTCCATGAACACGTAGTCGGCCCTGGGCGGACTTTCCGGATCACGGACGATCAGGGACTGGGGACGGCCGATATCGCCGGAAAAGATCATGCTGGTGGTCTTGCCGTTTTCCTCGGCTTCCAGGCGCAGGGAACCGGAACCCAGGATATGCCCGGCGTCGTAATACGTCACCCGGATGCCCGGCGCGGGCTCGAAGGACTTGTGGTAGTCCACGGGCTGGAAAAGAGTGGCCGCCTTCTGGGCGTCCTCCACCGTGTAGAGCGCGGCCGGGGGATTTTTCAGGCCCCGGCGGTCGTATTTTTTGGCTTCCCACTGGGCTTCCATTTCCTGGATGTGGGCGCTGTCCTGAAGCATGATTTCCAGCAGGTCGCTGGTGGCCTTGGTACAGTAGACCGGCTTGTCAAAGCCGTCCCTGACCAGCAGGGGCAGCAGGCCCGAGTGGTCGATGTGGGCATGGGTGATCAGGATGAAATCAATATTGCCGGGCAGATAGGGCTTGATGTCGCGGTTGCGCTGCTCAATGGCCTTGTTGCCCTGGTGCATGCCGCAGTCCACGCAGAAGCGCTTGCCGCAGGCCTCGATCATGTAGCAGGAACCGGTGACTGTCTTGGCCGCGCCCAGAAACTGTACTTTCATATGCACTCCGAATGGGTGGTGGATGGGCAGAGGCCGCAGCGTGCGTCGGCACGGCATTGCGGCAATGCTTCACATAGCCGCAAGCCCGTCGCCGTGTCAAACTGACGCCGGTTCGCCGCGCTCTTGCCGCCGCGCCCCGGCTCACATATAGTGAAACCGGTTTTACGCGCGGGCGCCAGCTCACGCTACCGCCAAAGCAGTTACACATTTTCAATGTGAAATGCCTAATCTCCAGTAAGGAACAACCATGCCAGAACTACGACAGAACATAGTGGATGACCTGAGCTCCGTGACCACCGAATCCTGGCGCACTTTCCGGATCATGTCGGAAATGGTGCACGCTCTGGACGAGCTCAATGCCCTGAAGGTCAACTGCATCTCCATTTTCGGTTCGGCCCGCTGCACGCCGGACATGCAGGAATACCAGGATGCCGAAAAAATCGCCCGCATGCTGGTGGACGCGGGCTTCGGCGTCATCACCGGCGGCGGCCCCGGCATCATGGAAGCGGCCAACAAGGGGGCCTTCGAGGCCGGGGGCGAGTCCGTGGGCCTGCATATCGAACTGCCGCACGAGCAGGGTTGCAACAAGTATGTGAAAACCCGCTGCAATTTCCGTTATTTTTTCATCCGCAAGTTCATGTTCGTGAAATACGCCATGGCCTATGTGGTCATGCCCGGCGGCATGGGCACCATCGACGAGCTTTCCGAGGCCTTTGTGCTGGCCCAGACCGGCCGCACCCGGCCATTCCCCATCATTCTGTACGATTCGCGTTTCTGGAGCGGCTTGCTGGAGTGGCTGCGCAAAAGCATGGCGGCCGGCGGCTTCATCCATGAGGCGGAAATCGACAAACTCGTCACGGTCTGCGACACGCCCGAGGAAGTGGTCAACCACTTGTGCAAGATCATCATTTTGTAGCGGCCCCGCGCGCGTTCGCGCCCGCCGGGCCGGTGCCCGATCCGCCGCCGGGCCTGAGCTGGGAAGGGCTGATGGAGCTGGCCCTGGTTCAGGCCCGCATGGCCGCGACAGAGGGCGAAGTGCCGGTGGGCGCGGTTCTGGCCGGGCCGGACGGGCGACTGCTGGCACAATGCCGCAACGCGCCCGTGCGGCGGCACGATCCCACGGCCCACGCCGAGATCCTGGCCCTGCGCGCCGGGGGCGCGGCCCTGGGCAATTACCGCCTGACCGGCTGCGTGCTGGCGGTTACCTTGGAGCCCTGCGCCATGTGCGCGGCGGCCCTGGCGCACGCGCGCCTGGCCGGAGTGGTCTACGGCGCTGCGGACGATCTGGCCGGAGCCGTGATTTCCCGCGCCGAATATCTGGACGCTCCTTTCTGCAATCATCGGGTCTGGCACATGGGCGGGGTGCGGGCCGAGGCCTGCGCGGTCCTGTTGCGCGATTTTTTCGAAAGGAAACGCTGAGTGGTGAGGATTTTTGTTCTCTGCCCGAGTTCACCGTCCTTGCCAGGGAACAAAAATCCTCACCACTCGGCGTTTCCGAAGCGCGGCGGGCGGCGGATTCTCCGGCTTGAACGCCCTCGCCGGGAAAAGGACTGGGCATGCTGGAACTGACGGTTTTTTTGAGCGGCGCGCTGGTCATGGTGCTGGAAATGGTGGGTGGGCGGGTACTGGCCCCGCACGTGGGCACTTCGGCCGTTGTCTGGACCAGCCTCATCGGCGTGGTGCTGGCCTGCCTGGCGCTGGGGGCCTGGGCCGGAGGCCGCTTCGCGGACAAGAAGCTCTCCCGCCGGGGGCTGGGCCAGGCCCTGGCCGGGGCCGGACTGGGCTGCGCGCTTACGGCCTTTTGCCACACGGCGCTGGGCGCGGGCGCGACCCGGGCCGTGGGCAATCTGTACCTGGCCGCCGTGGCCGCCGCCCTGGGCATTTTCGCCCTGCCCGCCTTTTTCTTCGGCATGATCACCCCCTATGTCATCCGCCTGCGCATCGCCGACGTGGATACCGCCGGGGCCACGGTGGGGCGGCTCTATGCCCTGTCCACAGCGGGCAGCATTCTGGGCACCTTCCTGGGCGGCTTTGTGCTGATTTCCTTTTTCGGCAGCACGGCCATTCTCTGGGGCGTGGCCCTCTGCATGCTGCTGCTTTCCCTCTGCAACGCCCCGGCCCGGCCCTGGCCCCGCCTTCTGCTGCTGGCCCTCTGCGCCCTGCTGGCCTGGCAGGACGGGCTTTACGGGCAATGGCTGGCGGAAAAGGGCGGCGTGCGCCTGGTGGAAAGCCCGTACAACAGCATCCGGATCATGGAAGGCGTGGACCGCGCCCGGGACGGCCGGGCCGTGCGCCTGATGGCCACGGATCCCGGCTACAGCCAGTCGGGCATGCTGCTGGACGCCCCGGACGAACTGTATTTCGACTATACCCGTTTTTACGCCCTGGGGCCGCGCCATGTGCCGGGCGCGCGCAAGGTGCTGATGCTCGGCGGCGGGGGCTATTCCGTGCCCAAGTGGCTGTTGTCGGGCAAAAGCGGGCTGGACGCCGCGCGCCTGCGCCTGACCGTGGTGGAGCTGGACCTGGCCATGACCGCAACTTCCCGGCGCTGGTTCGGCCTGAGGGACGATCCCCGCCTCACGGTGCGGCACGAGGACGCCCGCGCCTTTCTTAACCGGCGGAACGAGCGCTATGACCTGGTTTTCGTGGATGTCTTTAATTCGCACTATTCCGTGCCCTTCCAGATGGGTACCGTGGAGGCCGCCCAAGGCCTGCGCCGGGCCGTGGCTCCGGGGGGAGCCTTGCTGATGAATGTGATCTCGGCGGTGGAGGGGCCGGACGGGCGCTTGTTCCGGGGCATTTACCACGCGCTGGCCGCCGCCTTTGCCGAGGTGCGCGTGTATTGCGTGGGCAGGCCGGACCGGCCCGGCGAGGTGCAGAACCTGATGCTGCTGGCGTTTCCGGAAGCCGTCCCCGATGCCGCGCCCCCGGCGGCGGACGCAGCGGCCGGGGCGACGGACCCACCGGCCCCGGAAACGGACGCCATGCTGGCGGCGCGTTACGCCGGGACGATACCGGCGGACATTCCCGCGCTTACCGACGACTTCGCGCCGGTGGAGCGCTACGCCCTGATGCTGCTGCGGCAGCAGTGAGTTCCGGGCGCTTTCCGCCGGGCCGGGAACGGAAGCCCCGGCTTCCCTGAAGCCGTCTTGCGGTATGCCGATGAAATCTGTAGGTTAGCATTCACAGAAGGAGGCCGTGCTATGGAAAACAACAACGTCAAACCCGTGGACATCACGGAAAACGTGCTGACCATGCTGGGGCGGAAAATGAGCAGCGGACGGGATCTGACCATGTCCGAGCGGCTGATGGCCATGACCGCCACGGCGCAGACCACTTCCAACCGCTACGGCCCCGGTCCGGCGGACATGGTGGTGCAGCAGCCCGAACTGCCCGAAACCGTGAAGGGCGTACTGGCGAACTATACCGGCGTCTAGAGCATTTCAAAGCTGAAATGCTCTGCATGGGTTTAAACAGCGCGGTGCGGGGACAGGCGGCCCCGCCGCGCCCATTGCGAGGATGTTTTGAACGAATCCATCGACGATCTTACAGTGCAGTATGAGGAAAACGGCCAGGTTCTGATCAATGAACTGGACAAGGTGGTGCTGAGCAAGGGCGCCTGGACCACCATCCTGTTCCGCTATCAGCAGTGGCGGCCGGAAACCGACGATTACGGCCCGGATAAATACGTGATCCGGCGCTATAAAAAATCGGGCGGCGAATACCGCCAGCAGTCCAAATTCACCATTTCCAGCGCCGATCAGGCCCGCAAGATCGTGGACGCCCTGCTGCCCTGGATCGAAAAATAACCTTTTCCTCTTGTCCCCGGCGGAACGGCGCGATGGCCCGCCCGGCCGTGGCGGCAGTGGTCCGCTTCAGAGAGCGCCCTTTTTCCCTCCGGAGAAGGGGCGTGTCGCCGTTTTCCGTGTTGCGTCCGCCGGGGGACGGGGGGAGGCGGCCGCGCCGCCCCTCCGCCAGGGGCAATCCTTCCGCCTTATTCCTCGCTCTGGCCGCCCGCCGCGCGGCAGGCCAGCCAGGGCAGCTCGTGACGGCTGTTGATGTTCAGCCTCCGCAGGATATTGCGGATATGAGTTTTCAGCGTGCTGGGCGAAATGTTCAGGCTGGCGCAGATATCGGCGTCATGGCGCTTTCGGGCCAGCATGGCCGCGATGCAGGCCTGCTGGCGGGTCAGCCCGAGCTGGCGGAAAAGCCGTTCGCAGTCTTCCTGGCTCAGGGCTTCCGGCGGAAGCGGGCCGTCCTCCTGCGCCTCCTGCGGGCCCTGCGCCGCTGCCTCAATCTGGATCACGGGCGAGAACGCGCCCGGCAGGGGCCGCGTGGGGCGGCCCGGGCGGCCGGGCGGCGCGGCTTCCCAGAATCCCATCTGTTCCAGCAGGAAGACGTAGGCGGAACTGGACAGCAGAATGGTGACGGCCAGCAGGGCGAAGAGATAGTTGACCGTGGTGCCGTGGGAAAGGCTGGCGCGGATGGCGGGCAGGGCATAGGTGCCCAGCAGCAGGCTGAAGAGCAGCGTGGCCCCGCCAAAGCCGATCAGCCGGATGCCGTTGCCCCGGCGGCGCGCGTTGAGCCAGGAGGCCGCGTAAAACAGCGTGGTGTAGCTGTAGACGCCCAGCAGGCTGTAGGCGAAGTGCAGGCTGTCCAGGGAGAGGGCCGGGGATTCGCGGTGCAGCAGCGGCCAGGCCGTATAGCCCACCACCAGCAGCGGGCCCATGAGCAGGATGGTGCGCCAGATGGATGCCCGGCGTGCCAGATGGATGCAGAGCGGGGAAATCAGGCAGCTCAGCACCACAATGAGCAGCAGGTGCGGCTTGGGCCGGGGCAGCAGGGGCTCCATGACGGCCAGCAGGCTGTAGTACAGGCCGTGGCTGAGGCCGGTCAGGGCGTAGACGGCGTAGATCGGCGCCAGGCCCGCCGGGCCCGTCAGGCCGGGCGGAGCGGGCATTTCGGCGGATTCCGGCGCGCCGCTCCTGTCGCTCTGGGCGGGATTGTCCGCCGCTTCCGGCGACGCGGGCGGAGCCGGGGGCGGCTCCAGCAGCAGTTTGGCCGCCAGGGCGAAGACCACGGGTAGAAGCAGCAGGCTCTCCGGCCGCAGGCTCAGCAGGCCGTGGATCAGGGCGCGGCTGGCGATGATGCCGCCGCTGACCACCACCAGGATGCCCGTGCGCGAGAGCGAAGCCACCCCCATGCCCAGCACCGTGAAGCCCACGGCAAAGCCGAAACCCGCCAGCGCGCTGATCACCGCGCCCGCCGGGGCATTGTCGAACAGGGCGAGATCCAGACTCAGCAGCAGCGGGCTGATCAGGCCCGCGCAGCCCGCGATCCAGAGCCGGGCCAGCATGCCGTCGGCGCGCAGGCGTTCCCGCCACAGGCCGAACAGCAGCAGGAACAGCGCGGCGCAGGGCAGCACGGCGAACAGCCGCCCGAATTCGTCATTGAACAGGAACGGCTCCGGGTCGCCGTAGCTGCGGAAGACCAGCCAGAGCCAGGCATTCAGGCAGCCCGCGCCCAGGATATAGCGAAGCTCTTTCAAGGCGTACCTCGGCAGAGTTAAGTTCCACGTCCCGCCGCCGTCGCGGGACGCGCCCGCGCGCCGGGGCTCAAAAGCCGCGCGCCGCCGTGCCGGCATGGACGGAAAAGCCGTTTTTCCCTCTCTTCTTTACCTGATAGAGGGCGGCGTCGGCATTCTGGTACAGGGTGTTGAAGTCCGTTCCGCTCTGCGGAGCAAGGGCCACGCCGATGCTCGCGGTCATCCGCCAGCGGGCCGGGCCGTCCAGGCACTCGGTGCAGAGCGCGGCCGACAGCGTTTCCGCCTTGCGCTCCGCCCACTCTCTGTCCGGAATGGGAACAAAGGCGGCGAACTCGTCCCCGCCGATCCGTCCCAGCACGGCGCGCTCTTTGAAATGCCGTCTGATGATGGCCGTGAAGGTCCGGATGCAGATATCACCGAAGGCATGGCCGAAGCGGTCGTTGGCCTGCTTGAAGTTGTCGATGTCAAAAATGAAAAAAGCGTAGTAGTTGTCCGGCCTTTGGAAAAGCAGTTCGCAGATGGCCCGTTCCGTGGCTTTCTTGGTATAAAAGCCCGTCATTTCATCCGTCACGGCCTGCAGTTCTTTTTCCTTTTCCCCGTCAATGTTTTTCCGGTAGGTGACCATGTGGAGGCATTTGTCTTCCGCGGAGTAAAAAACGTGCGCGTCCACCCGTGTCCAGGAGTACTCCGTTCCGTCCTGACTGATCATGAAGTCATAGCGCAGATGATTGTTTCCGGCCGCATACTCCCGCATGACGTTCCGGGGTTCGAAGATCGCCAGATAGCCCTCCCGGAATTCCTTTTTGATCTGCTTTTCGGCAATGATGCGTATTGCCTGATCATAAGGAAGCCCCTTGGCGCCGAGTGTTTCGAAATATTCCCCGGTCCATGCCTGTTCCGCGCAATTCCGGGTGATATTGAACTCGCAGATATTGTCATATATCTGTTCCGTGGCCTTTTTGAAAAAAGCCTGCCGTTCCTCCATCAACTGGGTGATCCGCTTGTTGAATTTCCGGATGACGGTCGTGACGATGACCAGCACGACAACTATGACAAAAAGCAGGATAGCGCAGGTTTGGTAGAGCTGCGCCCGCATTTCGCTGATCAGGAGCCCGGTGTTCTGGGCCACAACCAGATTCCAGGACAGTTCAGGAATGTAGCGGACGACGATGAAGCTCTTTTCACGGCTCAGGGGCGCGGTGGGCGTCCAGAGCGTCAGGCTTGAGGAGTCGTTGTTCCAGCTCAGAATCTTCTTCCGGATGGCCTCCTGCCGGTAGGTCTCGAACCAGTCCTTTTTTTCATGGCCGGTACGGGTAGTGGATATTTCGATGCCGCCGCTTTTGCTGATCAGGCTCGCCGTCACACGGTATTTTTCCTCATAACTTTTGAGCAGTTCCTGCAAAGAGTCGATGCGGATGCCCACGCCCACCACGCCGAGCACCCTGCCTGCGGAGTCCTTGACCTTGCAGTTCACAAAGACGGTTATTTTATTGTCCGCGCCGTGCACTTCGTCGTTGTCCACGTGCAGGGCATATTCCTGATCGCTGTTCATCAGGCGGAAATACCAGGTGTTTTCCGGATTGTCCCTGGTCAGGACACGGTCGATGCCCTTGAAATTGTAATAGCGTCCCGTGGCCGTGGAAACCAGAAAGACCGAATCAAAACCATATTTTTTCCGGTAGGTGTCCAGATATTCCCTGGTGGTTTCGACGTACGCCCGGTCCTCCGGATGTCGGGCTTCGCCGGTAAGATGTCTGACCAGCAGGTTGTCGTGGGCCATTGTCAGCGAAATATTGACCGGTTTTGTAAATCTGGTTGTCAGCCGGTAGTAGATTCCCTCGGCCGTGAGGGAGGATACCTGCTCGATGTTGTCCAGGGATGCCTGGTAGTTCGCCCGGTAGCTGAGCACGGCGGTCAGTGCGAAGCCGATGACCAGAATGACCGTGATGTTCAGATTGATCCGCAGCAGGTGATTGTCTTTCATTCTTTTTGCCTCCGTCCCGGCCGTTTCCCCAAAAAATTCTTATGTTGGAACAGTGTTCGCCGTCCAGCACGCATGCATACGCCAAAGGCACGTGGAGGAAAATCAAAAAGGAACCGGCGGCGGGCGGCGATGCCCGGCGAAATAGCGACAACTTGCACAAAGTCGGGGAAAAGCGGCGCCGGGTTTTCCGGCATGCGCGTTTCCGCTTTCCGGCAAGCCCGGCGCTTCCGGGCAGGCACGGAAAAATTACGTTTTGCGCGCTTTGCGGCTGCGGAGGAAGGCCGGGTTCCGTGCGTGGAACATATCTGGTTTCTATTTTGATTTCAATGAGATATCCATGTCATCCTTTTAGGTATGATGTTGTTTGCGGGCTACGCGCAAAAAGGATTTCCATCTTTTTCCCGCAAATTACTTCCCTGAACGATTGTTGGCTTCCGGGCTTTGTGCTGAAAAGAACAGGCTCGGAAAAACCGGCGCCGGAAGCGCCGGCGAGCCGTGCGGCGTCGGCCTTCGGTCCGGGGGGCGCGCGCCGGAGGACCGGAACACGTCCTTGCGACGCGCCGCCGCATGCGCTTGAGAATACGGCCCTGGGCGTTATTGCACGCCATAACCTGAACAAAGGCAGGAGGTTGCCATGAACAGGATGTTTTCCCTCGCAGCGGGCTTCGCGGCCGCGTTGTCCCTGATGGCGGGACCGGCCGTTACGGCCCATGCCGCCGATTACAACGGTCCCAAAATCAAATTCCGGGTGGCCCATACCACGCCTCCGGGCAATCACATCACCCTGGCTTTTGAAAAGTTCAAGGAACTGGTGGAGCAGAAGAGCGGCGGCAAGATCAAAGTCCAGGTCTTCCCCAACGCCATTCTGGGCAGCGACCGCGTGCTGATGGAGGGCGCCCAGAAGGGCAGCCTGGAAATGGCCGTGAGTTCCACTCCCAATATGGCCAATTTCTCTCCTCTCTATCAGGTCTTTGACCTGCCGTACATCACCAGCCCCAAGAATCAGGAAAAGCTGTATAAAGCCATCGATTCGGGCAAGCTGGGCGAGTACTTCACAAAGGTCGCCAACGACATCGGCCTGGAGCCGATCATGTACGCCGAATACGGCTACCGCAACTTCGTGACCATCAACCGCCCGGTGTCCAAGGTGGAAGACCTGGCCGGCCTGAAGATGCGCACCACGGATTCCGCCGTGGAAGTGGAAGTGGCCAAGATACTGAAAATGAATCCCACGCCCGTGGCCTGGGGCGAAACCTACACGGCCCTGCAGCAGGGCACCGTGGACGGCGAGGGCAACACCTTTCCCCATATGTACGGCGCCAAGCACCACGAAGTGCTGAAGTACGCCGTGACCACGGCCCACAACTACGGCATGCAGGTCATGATGGCCAATAAGGTATGGTGGGACAAGCTGCCCCCGGAAGCCCAGAAGGTCATCCGCGAGGCCGCCGCCGAAGCCCTGGCCTACCAGCGGACCACGCTCTATCCCAAGAATGAGGCCGAGGCCCGCGAAGGCTTCATCAAGGCCGGCATCAAGATCGTGGATCTGACCGACGAACAGCTTGACGCCTTCCGCAAGGCCACCCGTCCGGTCTGGGACAAGTTCCAGGACAAGTTCCCGCCCGAACTGGTGGAAATGGTGCTCGAAACCCAGAAGTAAACATCCGTGCCGCCGGGTCCGGGAGCGCGGCCGCGCTTTCGGGCCCGGCCCGGCGTCATGTGCCGCGCCGCGGCGCGGCGGTCTTCTGATGATGTCGCCTGATTTCCTGATCCGTCCGCACGGCGCGGCGGAGCGGGCCTGCTCACACCGACCGGCTCTTCCGGCGATCCGGCGCGTTCTTCCCGGCTGTTTGCCGTACGGAGTATCCCATGTCCTCATCCGCCCGTAGATTTCTGCGTCTGCTTGACGCCAATCTGGAAAAACCCTTTCTGGTCGTGGGCATGCTCCTGATGATCGGGATCATCACCTACCAGACCGTCTACCGCTATTCCATCACCGAGCTGCTGGCCCTGCTGGACGGCCCCCGTTTCAGCGCCTGGCTGGGAAGTTTTCTGCCGGTGGGCAGGATCCGCGAAACCGTTTCCCACTATGTGGGCCTGTCGGTCTGGTCCGAGGAACTGTCCCGCTACATCTTCATCTGGATCTCCTATCTGGCCATTCCCCTGGCCATCCGCCAGCGCGGCAACATCCGGGTGGACATCATCTACGACCGGCTGCCGCCCCGCGTTCAGGGCCTGAGCTGGATCGTGGTGGATCTCTGCCTGCTGATCTTGAGCGTGTTCGTCTTTACGGAGGGCGTGGAACACATCAGCATGCAGCTCGCCATGCCCCAGGTGACGGCGGCCCTGCGCATTCCCTATGCCGTTCCCTATCTGATCCTGCCTCTGGGCTTCGGCCTGATGACCCTGCGCGCTCTGGAGGATCTGGTCCGCCAGCTGCGGGCCTCTTCCTGGCGGGACGCGCTGGCGGGCGCGGCCTTCACGGCTCTGCTCTTCGCGCCGGTGCTGCTGTTTGACGATCTGAACGCCATCGCGCTGCTTTTCGGCTATTTTGTGGTTCTGCTGCTGATCGGCGTGCCCATCGCCTTTTCCCTGGGCATCGCGGCCCTGATGACCGTGGTGGGCGCGGGCACCCTGCCCGTGAGCTATATCGCCAGCGTGGCCTTTACCTCCATCGACAACTTCCCCATCATGGCGATCCCCTTCTTCATCGCCGCCGGGGTGTTCATGGGCGCGGGCGGCCTTTCCCGCCGCCTGTTGTCCCTGGCCGATGAACTGGTGGGCGGCCTGGCCGGCGGCATGGCCCTCGCCAGCATCGCCACCTGCATGTTCTTCGCGGCCATCAGCGGTTCCGGCCCGGCCACGGTGGCGGCCATCGGCACCCTGACCATCCCGGCCATGGTCGAGCGCGGTTACGACAAGCTCTTTGCCGCCGCCGTGGTGGCCGCCGCCGGGGCCATCGGCGTGATGATCCCGCCCAGCAATCCCTTCGTGGTTTACGGCGTGGCCGGTCAGGCCTCGGTGGGCAAGCTCTTTCTGGCGGGCATCACCCCGGGCATTCTCACCGGCCTGGCCCTGATGGCCACGGCCTATGTCATTGCCCGTAAAAACGGCTGGCGCGGCGAGGCCCGCCCCCGCAGCCTGAAAACCATCGGCCGCGCCGTGTGGGAGGCCAAATGGGCCCTGCTGGTGCCGGTCATCGTGCTGGGCGGCATCTACGGCGGCCTGATGACCCCCACCGAAGCGGCGGCCATTGCCGCCATGTATGGCCTGCTGGTGGGCCTCTTCGTCTACCGGGAGCTGTCCCTGGCCTCGCTCTGGAAGTGCTGCGTGGAGTCGGCCCAGACCTCGGCGGTCATTATCATGCTGATGGCCATGGCGACCATTTTCGGCAATGTGATGACCCTGGAGCAGGTGCCCGAGCGCATCGCGGCGGCCATTCTGGACCTGACCAGCAACAAGATCGCCATCCTGCTGCTGATCAACGTGCTGCTGCTCTGGGTGGGCACCTTCATGGAGGCCCTGGCGGCCATCGTGATTCTCACGCCCATCCTGCTGCCCCTGGTGACCAAGGTGGGCGTGGATCCCATCCATTTCGGCGTGATCATGGTGGTCAACCTGGCCATCGGTTTCGTGACGCCGCCGGTGGGCGTGAACCTCTTCGTGGCCTGCGGCGTGGGCAATATCAAGTTCCAGGAGCTGGTGAAGAACATCTGGACCTTCCTTATCGCCCTTCTGGTGGCTCTGGTGGCCATTACCTATATCGAACCCATCGCCATGCTGCTGCCCAACCTCTTCTCTTAGGAGCGTGATGACCTATCGACACAAGCGGAAAAATACTGATGGAGCGAGACGGCCCCATTGCCACCATTACATTTAATGACCCCAACACCCTCAACGCCCTGACCCGGGATTTCCTCACCGAGTACTGGTGGATGCTCAAGGGCCTGTCCAAGGATGACTCGGTCAACGTGGTGATCCTTACCGGCACGGGCAAGGCCTTCGTGGCGGGGGCGGACATCGCCTATATGTCCACTATGAGCCCCCACGAGGCCGCCGTCTACGCCAAGGAGACGGTGGAGCTCTACCGCATGATGGAGGAGATGGAGAAGGTCTTTATCGCCGCCGTGAACGGCTACGCCCTGGGCGGCGGCTGCGAGCTGGCCATGGCCTGCGACCTGCGGGTGGCCTCCACCCGGGCCAAATTCGGCCTTCCGGAGGTGGGCTTAGGCATTTTCCCCGCCGGGGGCGGCACCCAGCGTCTGCCCCATCTGGTGGGGGACACCTGGGCCAAGGAGCTCATCTTTACCGGCAGCGCCATTGACGCCAAGCGGGCCGAGGCCATTGGCCTGGTGAACTCCGTGGTGGAACCGGAGGAGCTGGCCGCCGCGGCCCACGCCCTGGCCCTGCGGGTCCTCCGCAACAGCCAGACCGCCGTGGCCCTGGCCAAGAGGTCCGTGGACGGTGGCCATCAGATGACCCTGGACGCCGCCGTAGAGCGGGATCATGGCCTGTTCGGGCTGTGCTTCGGCACCCCGGACCAGAAGGAGGGCATGGGCGCCTTCCTGGAAAAGCGGCCCGCCGTTTTCCAGCACCAGATTCCGGCCGGTTAGAGGGAGGGATGGATATGGGATACAGTATTGACCGGCTTTCCATCGGTCAGAAGGCCAGCTTCGCCAAGACCATCACGGAAACCGACATCTGCCTCTTCGCCGGGGTGTCCGGGGACATCAACCCCGCCCACCTGAACGAGCAGTACGCCTCCCAAACGTTTTTCAAGGGCCGCATCGCCCACGGGATGCTGTCGGCCAGCCTCATTTCCGCCGTGCTGGGGGTCCAGCTGCCGGGGACCGGCACCATCTACCTGGGCCAGGACCTCAAGTTCCTGGCCCCGGTTCGGGCTGGGGACACCATCACCGCCACAGCCGAGGTGTCGGAGCTGCACCCTGAAAAAAACACAGCCGTCCTC
>OKSB01001615.1_pt1 | contig 21974 bp, 19 predicted proteins | sample 1601171 | NCBI WGS metagenome assembly OKSB01 (sample SAMEA3541496, study PRJEB24748) | human gut metagenome | biome: human gut; feature: human-associated habitat; material: faeces | place: China | collected 2012 | reverse complement strand
GGGCCGTCTGTTCTGATAATGCCGGTGACGGAATCGTCAACGTCGTAAACGACAGCGCATGGCTCAGGCGGAAATGGAAGGCGGCGCCATGCCGCGCCGCCAGGCCGGCCCGCGCCAGCAGCCCGCCCGTCCCGCGGACGAGCCGTTCCGCCGCCCCACCGCGTCGGTGGACAGGCCCCGCTATGATTTTGAAGAAGACGAGGACTATGCGTCCCAGGAGCCGGAGCGCCGCCGCGGCGGCGTGCTGCTGCCCATCGTGATCGCCCTGCTGGTGGTCGGCGCCCTGCTGGCCGGCATCTGCCTGCCCGACTGGGAAGGCATGGGCGGCGGCATCGGAAGCGCGATCGCGCCGGTCAAGTCCACGCTGGTGGGCGCCTTTACCAGCGTGAAAAACATGATCGTGCCTGAAGAGGACCCCATCAAGAGCTTCAGCGCCGCCGCGGCGGACAGCGCCGCGCCCACGCAGGTGATCTTCGCCGTGCAGACCGCCAAGTCCGTCATGGGCCTGCGCATCGTGGACGATCTGGATAACACCGTCTACGACGGCAATTACTCCACCGATAAGGAAGCCAGCGGCGAGGTGATCTCCAACAGCAACGTGCTGCTGTGGAAGCCCTCCTGCACCATCGAGGATGCGTACAGCGGCGGCTTCACGGCCTATGCCCGCCGGCAGGACGGCGTGGAAAGCGAGGGCTTCCCCGTATCCGCTCCGGTGACCATCTCCGCGCCCCGCGTGGTGGCCGAGCCCATGCAGGGCTTCACATGCGACACGTCCATCTCCGGCGTGCCGGCGCGGCTGACCTTTACGCTCACCACCTCCACCGATGTGACTGCCGTGCGCGTGGTGGACAGCTACAACACCCCCGTCGTCAGCATGTACCTGACCGACCCGCAGAGCGAGGACGCCACGGTGACCGAAACCGGCGATCAGCGCCTGTGGACGCTGGGCGCGGAAGTAGCCACCGCGTATTCCGGCAGCTATGACGCGCAGTATCAGCTGGACGGAGAGCTCAACTTTACCCCCTCCGGCATGAGCGTGGACGTGCAGCTGGGCAGCGAGCCCGTTGAGGAGACGAATGAGGACGAGGAGGAAGAGCAGCCGGCAGAGCCTACGCCCAGCCCGACGCCCTCTCCCACGCCCAGCCCCAGCCCCACCCCCAGCCCGACGCCCTCTCCCACGCCGGTGCCCACCACCTCGCCCCTGCCTGATCTGAGCGCGGAGGCGGCGCCCGCGGCCCTGCCTGAGGAGCTGACCCTGAAGGCCACGATCTACAGCGGCACCAAGACCATCGACGCCTTTACCCGCGAGCGCACCATCAACATGCTCAACGCCTTCACCACCACCGTGGGCGGCAGCGATTACGCGGGCTGGCGGCAGGCGGGCGTGCTCACCTTCCGCAGCGGTCCGCTGCGCCAGAACGCGGCCTACGGCACGGTGGATGTGCAGTCCGCCAAGCTCAGCGAGGTATGGACCCAGCCCGTCGGTTCCATGAAGACCAACGAAAGCACCGTCTACGGCGTGACGGCTCCGGGTCAGCCCGTGATCGTCAAGTGGCCCACGGAGCTGCGCCAGCGCATGGGCATCAACGAAGAGATGAAGGAAGTCACCGCCCTCAAGGAGGTCATCGTGGCCGGGCAGGACGGGTTTGTCTACTTCTACAACCTGCTCACCGGCGAGGCCACCCGTGATCCCATCGAGCTGGGCGCGCCCAGCCGCGGCGGCCTGTCCGTGGCCACCAACGGCACCCCCATTCTGGGCGTGGGCCAGTTCAACAGCCGCCTTGCCAACAAGACGGTCAAGAACGGCTACCACATCCTCAACCTCGTCACCAACGAGAAGCAGCGCCTCATCGCCGGAGACGGCAAGGACAAAAACAGCAATTACAGCGGTTTCCTTGGCTCGGCCCTCTTTGACAGCGGCACCGGCACCATGATCGTCGGCGGCCAGAACGGCGTGCTCTACACCGCCGAGTTCGGCCCGGTCAAGGATACCTACAACTACCAGGCCAACGAGATCACCCTTTCCGAGACCATCCAGGGCTACAAGACCCAGGTCAAGGGGCAGGACCGCACCGATACCAACATCAACGCCAGCGTAGCCGTATACAATAACTACGTCTACTACGGCGATATCGGCGGCATCCTGCAGTGCGTGGACCTCAACACCCTCACCCCCGTCTGGGCCGTGGATACCGGCGACAGCATCGAATCCACGCCCGCGCTGGATGTGGAGGACGGCTCCGTGGTGGCGCTCTACACCGCCAACGCCATCGTCAACGGCGGCAAGAACGGCGTGTGCACCATCCGCCGCATCAACGCCCTCACCGGCGCGGAGGAATGGTCCTACGAGGTCCCGGATCTGGTCTATGCCAGCAAGCGCGACATCGGCGTATACGCCAGCCCCGTCGTGGGTCAGGGCGCCATCCGCGACCTGGTCATCTTCACCGCCACCAACGACGAGGCGGGCGCCAAAGTGATCGCGCTGAACAAGGCCGACGGCAAGGTGGTCTGGCAGACCGCGCTGGAAAGCGCCACCCTCTCCAGCCCCGTGGCCGTCTATAACGAGGACGGCGACGCCTGGCTGATTCAGGCCGAGAGCAACGGCAAGATCCACCTCATGGACGCCACGGACGGCTCCATTCTGGATACGCTGACCCTCACCGGCGGCGAGGGCGAGGAAAGCACGCTGGCCATTGAGGGATCGCCCGCCGTGTACGGCAACCTGATGATCATCGGCACCACGGGCAAGGACGCCGGCGGCGTATACTGCATCAAGATCGAGTAACACAAGAGGAGCGTATCGGCAATGAAGATTTATTTGGACGCGATGGGCGGCGACAACGCGCCTCAGGCCCCTGCCGAGGGGGCCAGGGAGGCGCTGGAGCGCTACGAGGGGCTGGAAATCGAGCTGGCCGGTCCCATCGAGCAGGTGAAGGCCGCGGTGGACGCCGCCTTTCAGGGCGCGGACCCCGCGCTGCGCACCCGCCTCGTCCTGACCGACTGCCCCGAAGTCATCACCAACTGCGAAGCGCCGGTCATGGCCGTGCGCAGAAAGAAGCAGAGCGCCATCGTCGACGGCATGCTCAAGCTCCGCGACGGCAAGGTGGACGCCTTCGTATCCGCCGGATCGACGGGCGCGGTGCTCTCCGGCGGCATGTTCCGCCTGGGCCGCCTGCGCGGTATCGACCGCCCGGCCCTTGCGCCGCTGCTGCCCAACGGCAAGGGCTACTTCCTGCTCATCGACTGCGGGGCGAATGTGGACTGCCGCCCCGAATACCTGCACCAGTTCGCCATGATGGGCAGCGCCTACATGCAGGGCATGCGCGGCATTCAAAACCCGCGCATCGGCCTGGTCAACAACGGCGCGGAGGCCGAAAAGGGCTGCGCCCTGACCAAGGAAGCCTACGCGCTGCTGGCGGCCGATAAGCGCCTCAACTTCGTGGGCAACGTGGAGGCGCGCGAAATCACCCATGACCAGGCCGACGTGATCGTGTGCGACGGCTTCGTGGGCAACGTGATTCTCAAATTCATGGAGGGCGTGGCCGGAACTTTGATGGGCATCATCAAAAAGGAGCTGCTCAGCGATACCCGCAGCAAGCTGGGCGCGCTCCTGGCCAAGCCCGCCTTCGGCCGCGTGAAAAAGGCCATGGACTACAGCGAAGTGGGCGGCGCGCCGCTTCTGGGCGTGCGCGGCAGCGTGGTCAAGGCGCACGGCTCCTCCAACGGCCACGCGCTGGCCTGCGCCATCGGGCAGGCGGTGCAGATGATCCGCGGCGGCGTGGTGGAGAAGATCGAAGCGCTTCTGCCCCAGGGCGGAGAGCAGCCCGCCCAGTAACGTTCTGCGCGGGAGCGCCGCTCCCGAACCAGATAAGGCGTATCCCGCCATGATTTTGATTGGACGAACAGGAGGAAACAACCATGGTTTTTGAAAAAGTGCGCGACATGATCGCTTCCCAGCTGCAGGTGGACGCGTCCACCATCACCCCGGAAAGCCGCCTGGTGGAGGACCTCAAGGCCGACAGCGCCAACGTGATGGTGATGATTCTGGAGCTGGAAAGCGAGTTCGGCATCGAGGTAGAGGACGAAGTCATCCTGACCCTCAAGACCGTTGGCGACGTTGTGGACTACATCGAAAAGCACCAGTAACGCCCCCCCGGCATTCAGGCGCCCCCAGCGGCACACCCGTTGGGGGCGCAGCCATCCCGTAAAAAAGGAGCATCGTCAATATGCAGCGTTTGCAGCAAGCCCTGGGCTATGCCTTCCGGGACCCGTCCCACCTGCGCCTGGCGCTGACGCATCCCTCCACAAAGCTGCCGGACAACCAGCGCCTGGAATTTCTGGGCGACGCGGTGCTGGAGTTTTGCGTCAGCGACATGCTGTACCAGAAATACCCCGACCTGCACGAGGGCGAACTGACCGCCCGCCGCGCCGCGCTGGTGTGCGAACGCACGCTCAGCGTGATTGCCCGCTCGCTGGACCTGGGCAGATATCTGCTGATGGGCCATGGCGAGGAGCAGACCGGCGGCCGCGAGAAGCCCAGCATTCTGGCCGACGCCATGGAGGCCGTGCTGGCGGCGGTCTATGTGGATGGAGGCTATGAAGCGGCGCGGGGGGTGATCCGCGTGCTGTTTCAGGAAGAGGAACGCCTGACCGCCTGGCGCGGCCAGGATGACAAGAGCGCCCTGCAGGAATACACCCAGGCCAACGGCCTGGACCTGCCCGCCTATGAGATTGTGGCGCAGAGCGGCCCGGATCACGACCGGCGCTTTACCGCGCAGGTCAGCGTGCAGGGACGGGCCGTGGCCACGGGCGAGGGCAACAGCAAGAAGGCCGCCGAGCAGGCCGCCGCCAAGGCGGCGCTCAAAGCCTATCGGGGAGAAGCATGATGCGCCTTACCAGACTGGAGATATACGGATTCAAATCCTTTGCCAAGCGCACGGAGATCGTCTTTCCGCAGAATGTAACGGGCATCGTGGGCCCCAACGGCAGCGGCAAAAGCAACATTGGCGACGCGGTGCGCTGGGTGCTGGGCGAGCAGAGCGCCAAGATGCTGCGCGGCAACAGCATGGCCGACGTCATCTTCAACGGCACCGAAAAGCGAAAGCCCCTCAACTACTGCGAAGTGACCCTGGTCTTTGACAACACCGACCATCAGCTTCAGGCACCCTTCGACGAGGTGAGCATCACCCGCCGCGTCTACCGCAGCGGCGACAGCGAATACCTCATGAACGGGTCCAACTGCCGCCTGAAGGACATCGTGGACCTGTTCCGTGATACGGGCGTGGGCAAGGAAGGCTATTCCATCATCGGCCAGGGCCGCATCGACGATATCCTCAGCCAGCGCAGCGAGGACCGGCGCGCCATCTTCGAGGAGGCGGCGGGCATCAGCCGCTTCCGCTCGCGCAAGGAGGAGGCCGAGGGCCGCCTCAAGCGCGCGGACGAGAACCTGGTGCGCGTGGTGGACGTGCTGGACGAGCTGGAAAGCCACCTCACCCCGCTCAAAAAGCAGGCCGACACGGCGCGTGAATACCTGACCCTGACCGATACGCTCAAGGAGCTGGACGTGCGCCTGTTTTTGCTGCGCCACGGACGGCTGACCGAGAAGGAGAGCGTTGCGGAGCAGGCGCTTTTGCAGGTGAGCGACGCGGTGAAGGAGGCCGAGCGGACGCTTGCGGAGCTGACGGAAAAGCGCGAGGCGGGCGAGCAGCGGCAGGAGGAATTGCAGCGTGGACTGAGCCGGGCGCACGAGGCGCTGCTGGGGCAGAACGAGGCGCTGCATCAGGCACGCGAGGCGCTGACCGCCGTAGAGAACCGCCTGAAGAGCGGAGAGGAGGCGCTGGAGCGCCTCTCCGGCGAGGAGGGGAGCCTGCGCGCGCGCCTGAGGCTGATCGAGGCCACCATGACCCAGAGCGACGGGGGCCTCAGCGAGGCCGAAAAGCTGCTCTCGCAGGCGCGCGAGGCGCTGGACGCGCGCAAGGCGGCCCATGCGGCCGCGACCGAAAGCGCGCAGAAGCTGGAGGACGAGCTCAGCGCGCACAAGGCGCAGATCATGGAGCGCCTGAGCCGCATGCAGAACGTGCGCGCCTCGCAGGCGCGCCAGAGCGCCATGCAGCAGCAGATGAACACCCGCCGCGCCGAGATCACCGCCCAGCTGGCCGAGGAGGAGCAAAAGGAGCAGGAGCTCTCCGCCGCGCTTGAGCAGGCCGGCGCCAACCTCAAGGGGGAGCAGGACCGGCTCACGGGCCTCAGGGAAGGGCTGGAGACGTTCGAGCAGAGCACAAAGCAGCTGCTGGCCGACATTCTGGCAAAGCAGAAGCAGGCGCAGGAGGATTTGCAGAGCGCGCGCGCCATGGACACGCGCCTCAAGACGCTCAAGGAATTGCAGGACGGCTACGAGGGCTATCAGTACGCCGTGCGAAACGCGCTGACCTATGCGCGGCGCAGCGGCCTCAAGGGCGTGCACGACGTGGTGGCGATGCTCTTGCAGGTGCCGCGCGAATACGAAACCGCCATGGACATGGCTCTGGGCGGCGCGATGCAGAACATCGTGACCGAAACCGAGCAGGACGCCAAGGTCCTCATCGACTACCTGCGCAAAAACCGGCTGGGCCGCGCCACGTTTTTGCCTTTGAACACCGTGCGGGGACGCACCCTCAGCGCGCGTGAGCGCGAGGTGCTCTCTCTGCCCGGCTGCATCGGCGTGGCCAGCGAGCTGTGCGGCTACGACCCGATATACCGCGGCGTGGTGGAAAGCCTGCTGGGGCGCACCGTGGTGGCCAAAGACCTGGACAGCGGCATCGCCATCATGCGCGCGGGCGGACATGCCTTCCGGCTGGTGACGCTGGAGGGCGACGTGATGCACTCCGGCGGCAGCATGACCGGCGGCAGCATCCAGCAGAAGGCGCAAAACCTGCTGGGCCGCGAGCGCGAGATGAAGGAGCTGGCCGCGCAGCTGGAGGAAGTGAGCGCGCGGGCGCAGGCCGCCCAGGAGCAGGTGGCCCAGATGGAAAGCCGCCGCGCGGGCGAAAAGGAGCGCCGCGAGCGCGCCCAGTACGAGCTGCACCAGCAGGAGATCGCCGTGGCGCGCGATACCGAGCGCCTCAAGGCGGCCCAGGCGGATTACGACGCGCACACCACGCGCCTGGACACCATGCGCGCGGCCATCGCCCAGCTGGATGAAAGCCTTGCGCAGATCGCGCGGGAGCTTCAGCGCATCGAGGCGCAGGGCGCGCAGGAGGAGGGCGACACCGACGAGATGAACGCCCGCACCGAGACGCTTTCCGCCGCGCTGGACAGGGCCCGGCGCGAGCGCGAGGCCGCGCAGGAGGCGCTGACCGACGCCATGCTCACCCTGCAGAACGCCGAGCATGACGTGGACCGCATCCAACGCGACCGGAAGCGTCTGGCCGGCGACAGCGAAAGCTGCCGCGGAGAGCTGGACGCGATCGCCAAGAAGCGCGAGCGCACCCGACAGGAGATGGACACGGCCCGGCAGGATGAAACCGCGGCGCAGGACGCCATCGCCGCCCGAGAGGGGGATGTAGAGGCCGCGCGCGCGCATGTGGCCGAGATGGAGCAGCGCCGCGACGCGCAGCAGCGCGACCTCAGGGACCTGCAGGGCGACATCGACGCGGCGCAGCAGCTGTCCTCGCATGAAACGGAGCGCCTGCACCGTCAGGAGCTGGCGCTGGGGCGCATCCGCGCGGATCTGAGCCAGCTCAGCGACCGGCTGTGGAACACCTACGAGCTCAGCTACGCCGGGGCGGAGGAAGCGCTCAGGGAGTATGACGCGCGCAAGGCAGGGGAAAGCGCCCCGGACGGCGAACCCTTATCCGCGCCCTTTGACGAAAACGCCGCCGACGAGGAGGCGCGCCGCATCCGCGACCGCGTGCGCCAGATGGGCTCGGTCAACGTGGGCGCCATCGAGGAATATGCGCAGATGTACGAGCGCTTCACCGATCTGAGCGCGCAGCGCACGGACCTCGAGCGCGCCAAGAAGGACCTGAGCGCGCTGATCGCCCGGCTGCTGGAGCAGATGGAGACGGTGTTCGTCCGGCAGTTCTCCACGCTGCAGGAGTATTTCTCCGAAAGCTTTACCCGCCTTTTCGGCGGCGGCCGGGGTGAAATCAGCATGAGCGACCCGTCCGATCCGCTGGGGTGCGGCATCGACATCATCGTGCAGCCGCCGGGCAAGAAGCGCCAGCTGCTCAGCCTGTTTTCGGGCGGCGAGCGCGCGCTGACGGCCATCGCTCTGCTCTTTGCCATGCTCAAGCTCAAGCCCACGCCGTTTTGCATCCTCGACGAGATCGAGGCCGCGCTGGACGACGCCAATATCAGCTATTTTGCCGATTACCTGAAGGAATTCAGCAAGGACACGCAGTTCATCGTCGTCACCCACCGCAAGGGCACCATGGAACGCTGCGACACCCTTTTTGGCGTAGCCATGGAGGAGCGGGGCGTGAGCAGCATGGTCAGCGTAAACCTGACCGATTACGAATAAGCAAGGGAGGCGCTTTGCCATGACCGAAAAAAAGAGCCTGTTTTCCCGCCTGAGGGAAGGGCTGTTCAAAAGCCGCGAGCATATGTCCGTGGCGATGGAGGCCGCCGTTCAGGACGACCGCCCCATTGACGAGGATTTCTATGACGATCTGCTGGACGCGCTGATTCTCAGCGATATGGGCGCGACCTGCGCCACCGAGGCCATCGACCGCCTGCGCGAGCGCGTCAGGGCGGAGCACCTGCGCTACGCGCCGCAGGCCAAGGACGCCCTCAAGGGCATTCTGGTGGAGATGCTGGAGGTGGAAAAGCCCGCCCTGCACTGGCCCATGGTGACGCTCATGGTGGGCGTCAACGGCGTGGGCAAAACCACCACCATCGGCAAGCTCGCCCTGCGCTTTCAGGGGCTGGGCCGCACGATCATCCTCTGCGCGGCCGACACCTTCCGCGCCGCCGCCGCCGAGCAGCTGCAGGTGTGGGCCGACCGCGCGCGCTGCCCCATCGTGCGCCACAAGGAGGGCGCGGACCCCGCCGGCGTGGTGTTCGACGGCATTCAGGCCGCCAAGGCCCGCAATGCCGACCTGCTCATCGTCGATACGGCGGGCCGCCTGCACAACAAAAAGAACCTCATGGACGAGATGGAAAAGATGCGCCGCGTCATCGACCGCGAATACCCCGAGGCCACGGTGCGCTGCCTCTTGGTGGTGGACGCCACCACCGGCCAGAACGGCCTGGCGCAGGCGCGCGCCTTCCGCGAGGCCGCGGGCATCAACGGCATCGTGCTGACCAAGCTGGACGGCACGGCCAAGGGCGGCATCGCCTTCTCCATCGTAAGGGAGCTGGGCGTGCCGGTGATGTACGTGGGCGTGGGCGAGGGCATCGAGGATTTGCAGTCCTTCAACGCCCGGGAATTTGTGGACGCCCTGTTTGAATGACCGGGCGCAAGGGAGGGTCGGCGCATGGTTCTGGGATCGTTTTATTTTAAGCAGGAAGCGCGCCGGGCGCTGCGCGGCAACTGGCAGCCCGCGCTGGTGGTCACGTTCTTTTCCGGCATTTTCCTTACGCTTTCCAGCGTTTTGCAGGCTCTGTGGGTGCCGGACCCCGTGCTCTATGCCAGCTACGGCCTGTTCGAGCGGTTCTGGCAGGAGCTGGCCGCCGTGTCCCAGGCCGAATGGGCGGGGCTGATTGTGGTCAATTTCCTTTCGCTGCTGTTGTCCCCGGCGCTGGCGCTGGGCTGTAACCGCTATTTCCTCAAGCTGCTCGATGGCAAGGAAAGCGGCGTGCGGGAGGGCCTGCTGGGCCGCATGCGCATATGGCCCAAGGCGCTGTGGCTGTACGTACAGATGGGCGTGCGCGTGTTCCTGTGGTCGCTTTTGCTGGTGGTACCGGGCATTCTGGCGGCCATCCGCTACAGCATGGCGCCCTATTTCATGGCGCAGGACCCCTCCGTCAGCGCCTCGGAGGCCATCGAACAGAGCAAGCACGCCATGAAGGAGATGAAGATGGCGTACTTTTCGCTCATCATCAGCTTCATCGGCTGGTCGCTGCTGGCCAACGTGGCGCAGATGTTTCTGATGAGCTTTGGCGTGGTGATCGCGCTGGTGGCCGCGCAGTTCATGCAGGTAGCCATTTCAGCGTATATGAACGCCGCGTGCGCCTCCTTTTTCCTGACCGTATCCAGCGAAAACGGCATGAGCAGCGCCCGGCGGCAGATGCGCGACCGGCTTCGGCAAATGGGCATGGATGACAGCGCCATTGACCGCGCGGGCTTTGGCGAAAATCCGCCGCACGGGGACGACACCCCCGGTGACGGGGAGGGAGACGGGTCATGAGGCTGTTTGGAAAGCGGAAAGTCAGCCTGAACGCCGCGCCGCCGCTCTTGCAGACCCCGCGGCTGGTGCTGCGCGGCTTTGACCCCAGCGACGCGGTAGACGTGCTCGCCCGCGCACGGGGCGAGGCGGCGGGCGCGATGGCCTCCGCTCCGCCATGCCAGTCCCATGAGGAGAGCCGTCGCACGGTGGAGGGGTTCATCCGTGGCGGCAGCACCTGGGCCGTGGTGGAAAAGCGCAGCGGCCATGTGATCGGCGCGGTGGCGCTGGCGCCCGATTCCGGCCGGGAGGTGGAGGGCGCGCTGGCGCTGGGCTACACGCTGGGCGAGCAATACCGCGATCAGGGCTATGCCGTGGAGGCATGCGCGGCCGTGCTGGCCTATGCCTTTGACGAGCTGGACAGCCCGGTGGTGAGCGCGGGACATGAGCTGACCAACCAGCGCAGCCGCCGCGTGTTCAAGAAGCTGGGCTTTACCTGCGAGGGCACGGCGCGCCGCGCGCGCATGCTGTCGGGCGGCGAGTATGCCGATGAAATCCGCTACAGCCTGCTGCGTGAGGAATACCGGCCGCAGCCCGCGCCCAAATGAGGAAGGGAGAGGCTCCATGCCCCCGCTGAAATCCTACGATTCCGATTTGCCCTACAGCTACGCGCCGGGGGTGTTCCCCGCGCTGGAGCTGATGAAAAACGCACCCCGGCGCGCCCGCCGCCTGCTGCTGAGCGAGCGCGCCCAGGGTGAGGGCGTCGAAAAGCTGCGCCGCCTGTGCCGGGAGCACGGCGTGCGCGAGGAAACCGCCGACAGGGCGCTTTCGCGCATCAGCGGCAAGCAGAACTGTTTCGCCGCCGTGGTGTTTGACAAGTGGCAGAGCGACCTGGAAGCGCAGGCGCCGCATGTGGTGCTGCATCATCCCATGGACGAGGGCAACCTGGGCACCATTCAGCGCACGCTGCTGGGGCTGGGCATCCTGGACCTGGCAGTGATCCGTCCGGCGGCGGACCCGTTTGACCCCCGCGTGGTGAGGGCCACCATGGGCGCGATCTTCTCCCTGCGGGTCAAGCAGTATGACAGCTTTGAGGCCTACCGGGCCGAGCATCCCTCGCACGCGCTGTATCCGTTCATGCTGGACGGGTCGAAGCTGCTGGACGAGGCATGCCGTGACGTTCGCACGCCCTACGCCCTGGTCTTTGGCAACGAGGGCAGCGGCCTGCCGCCGGAGTTTGCCAGCCTGGGGCAGGCGGTGCGCATCCCCCACAGCGACCGCATCGACTCGCTCAACCTGTCGGTGGCGGTCGCTATCGGCGCGTATGCCTTTACCCGGCTCCATGTGGGCCTGAATTGCGACGAGAGAAAGGAGCTTATCTGATGAACGAGGCGTATCGGGAAGCGGCGGCCCAGCTGGAAAAGGACATTCGCTATCTGGCGAAGGCGGCGGGCCTGAAGCCTGGCGCGACCATGGTGCTGGGCTGCTCCACCAGCGAGGTGGCGGGCGGCCACATCGGGAAAAACAGCGTGCCGGAGCTGGGCGACGCCCTGGCGGAAACGATGATCGCCGTGTGCGGCGAGCTGGGCTTGCACCCCGTGTTTCAGTGCTGCGAGCATCTCAACCGCGCCCTGGTGATGGAACAGGCGCTGCTGGACCGCCTTAACCTGACGCAGGTCAACGTGATGCCGGTGCCCAAGGCGGGCGGCAGCACGGGCGCGGCGGCCTACCAGCGCTTTGAGCACCCCGCCGTGGCGCAGTTCATTCAGGCGGACGCGGCCATTGATGTGGGCGATACGCTGGTGGGCATGCATGTACGCCCGGTGGCGGTGCCCGTGCGCATGGAGGGGAGCGACGTGGGCCAGGCCCATGTCACGATGGCGTATTCGCGCCTGCCCTATATCGGCGGCAGCCGGGCGCAGTATCCCAACGGCTGATGCGTCAAAGGACCATAACAAAACCGGGGGCGGACAGGCATCGCTTGTCCGCCCCCGGTTTGTGTGCGGCATGCGCCGCGCGTCCCGCGCTATTCAGGCCGGCTGCGCGCGGCGGCGCTGGCCTTCGCACTGCCGCGCAGGTGGGTGAGAATCGTGGCGGCCGCACCGATAATCAGAAAGAGATAATAGGTCATAAAGCGCCACACCAGGAGCGCCAGACCTGCCGTGCCCTGGGTGAACAGCCCTCGGTAATAGAGCAGGAAGCCGCCCTCCTGTGCGCCGCTGGCGCCGGGCAGGGGGGTATAGCTGGCGCTGAGAAAGAGCAGGAACGAAATGGTCAGCAGCTGGTACCAAGGGGTGCCCGACTCCCCAAAGGCGCGATACACAAACAGGATGACCGACATCAGCCCCAGCACGCTCAGGGCGGAGAGACCAAGCTGGATGAGGATCTGGCGGGGATGGCGGCTCAGGCGCAGGACGCTGGCATGGTAGCTGTCCAGCGTGGTATTCACGCGCAGGGTGGCCACTTCGAGGTCCTTGACCAGATGCAGGCGATGTCCCAGCCGGATGAAAAAGGCGGCAATGCGCTGCACCAGCGGCCGGTGAAAGGCCACCAGCAGAATCAGGGGCACGGCGGCGAAGTTGATCAGCCAGCCGATGACCACCACCCAGCGCGCCCCGGCGAGCTGCCGGTCCACAAAGGACGCATTCCACAGCCACAGGACGGAGGCCATCAGCACGGTCATCAGCTGGTTGGAGATGAACTTCATGGAAATGCCGGAGGTGCCGATGCCGATGGGCACGCCCTTTTTGTTCATGTAATAGATCTGCATGGGCTGTCCGCCGCTGGCGCCGGGGGTGATGTTGCTATAGTAGAAGCCCATCAGGGAAATATAGAGCGCAAAGGACAGTTTGACCCCATACCCCTGCTTGCGCAGAAAATAGTGGTAACCCAGCGCGTCAAAGAACAGATAGGCAAACCAGCACCCCGCCGCGCCCAGCAGCCACCAGGGGTCCAGCGTGAAGAGGGCCTCCCAGGCGTTTTCCAGGTCGCTGTTGCCAAAGGCGAGGATACACACCAGCGCGATGGTCACGCCGATGAAGAGAAAGTTGATCAGTTTGCGGATACCGGGCTTCATGCGGGGCTCCTTTCAGCGTGCCGCGCGATCAAGCGCCGGTAACGCTCCAATACCTGTTCCATCAGCAAGGCCCACGGGATGGGAATGGTGTCGCGGGCGCGCGCGCCTGCGCGGGCCGCGCGGGGGAGCGCCTCCATGATTCCCGAAGCGATGCTGGCGGGATCAGCCTCGCACAGAAAGCCGTTGTCCCCATGCGTCACGCCCTCGGCCGAGCAGCTGCCGCGCACCAGCAGGGCGGGCGTACCCATGGCCGCGGCCTCGCGCACCACCATGGGCGCATTGTCATATACCGAGGGAAAGACCAGCAGATCGGCCCGGCGGTAGAGCGAGAGGATCTCCTCCCGGTCGCCCACAAAGCCGGTAAAAAGCACGCGGTCCTGAAGATTCAGGGAGGCGGCCAGGGCCTTGAGCCGCTCCAGATCCTGCCCCGCGCCCGCCATGACAAGCCGGAAATCCTCCCCCTGATCGCGCAGCAGCGCGCAGGCGCGCAGAATCAGATGCGGGTTTTTCTTGAAATCCATCTGCCCCACGAACAAAAGGGTGCTGACGCCGTCGCGCAGGGACCAGCGCGCCAGTACGCGACGGTACGTCTCGTCGCTGACGGACTGCGGATCGGTGCCGTTGGGCATGGTAATGATCGGCCCCCGGTAGCCGTACTGGCGCAGAACGTCCGCGGTTTTGTCATTGACGGCCCACACCTCGTCGCAGGTGCTGTAGAACGACACCACGTATTTCAGCGCCCACAGCGACAGGCGGCGGGAATGGGTGACGCGGTAAAAATCCTCGTAATACTTGCTGTGAAAGGTCGCGACCAGCGGAATCCTGCGCCTGCGCGCGATGCGGCGCGCCGCGCGTCCGGCCAGAAAGGGGGTATGGGCATGGACCACGTCAAAGGGCACGCTGCGCGCGGCGCGGCGAAAATCCCGGCCCAGCGCCGGGATGCCCACCCGGTAGGGTTCGCCCGGAATGGGCATGCTGGGATAGAGCAGCGTTTCCAGGCCGGGAACCGACGTGGCGGCGGCATCGCGGGGGGCGATATACAGGCACCGGTGCCCCATGCGGGACAGCGTCTGGCAATAGGCCAGCATCACCCGGCCCACGCCGTCCAGCGCCGGGGGATAGGTTTCGCAAAATTGGCCGATGATCACAGGGGCCTCCTAAAAAATCAATCGCACGGGATCAGCCGCAAAAAGGGCGGCACGCCAGCATTATAGCAGAAGCGCGGGGCGGGCGCAAGGCGGACGGGTTGCGCCGCAGCCCGCGAAGGGATATACTGAGAAGGTGCACAATGCCGGAGGAGGACAGGATAGCTTATGCCCAACATCCAGGATCATGCCTTGGCGACAGGCGGTTATACGCTGGCGCAGCGCCCGTTTGACGCGCTGGACAGCCTGGTGCTGACCCAGCTGGTTTACATGCCCATGGAAGGGCTGATGGACCGGGGCCAGCGGCCCACGGTAGCACAGGCCTGGGCCTACATCCGCGAGCATGTGGACTATGAGCGGCTGGACACGTTTCAGAAAAAGCGCTACCGGCTGTTCGAATGCTGCGCGGGTCTGAAGCGGTACCGCGACTTGCCCATGCACGATTATGTGAACATTATTGACGGCGCGATGGAGATGCAGTTTTGCGCCTGCACATGGGATCTGTCGGGCGGAGAGTGCTACATCGCCTTTCGGGGAACGGACCTGACCATCGCCGGATGGAAGGAGGACCTGAACATGTCCTTCATGACCGTCCCTTCGCAGAAGGAGGCGGTCGCCTATACCGAGCGGATGGCCCGCCGCGGCATGGCCCTGCGGCTGGGCGGACACAGCAAGGGCGGCAACCTGGCGGTATATGCGGGCGCGCGTGTGGCCCCCTCCGTACAGGAGCGCATCCTGCGGGTGTACAGCTTTGACGGGCCGGGCGTGGATGAGGAGACGCTGGGCTGTCAGGGATACGAGCGCATCAGTGCCCGCATCGAAAGCTACATTCCCCAGAGCAGCGTGGTGGGGATGCTTCTGCACTATCATCCCCGGTACACGGTGGTGCGATCCACATCCCTTGGCATTCTGCAGCACGACGCCATGACCTGGCAGGTGGAAAACGGCGACTTCGTGCGTCAGGACGATCTGGACATGAGCGGCAAAATCACCGACGAAGCCATTCATACCTGGCTTCAGGGCATGGACATGGACCAGCGGCGCGAACTGGTGGATACGCTCTACCACGTGGTAGACGCGTCGCAGGCCGAGCTTGTGACCGACCTGGTGGACGACTGGCGGGACAGCGCCGTGAAGGCGCTGGAGGCGATTCGGGAACTGGACCCGCAGGCCAAGGCCAATGTGCGGCGGATGCTGCGCTCTCTGTTTTCGTCGGGCGCGGGCGGGGCGGTGCGCACGGTGCTCTCGCACCTGGCGGGGCCGGCGAAGCACGGGGACGGCGAGCGGTAGGGGTGCGCGGAGGGAATTCACAGAGAGAATATTTACAACAGTTTGCGGCGGCCCCGTACCGGGACCGCCGCCCAGGCTGTCAAAAACCCAATTGGGAGGTTCGGAGGGCCGAAGCCCTCCGAGTAAAATCCGAATCCAGCGACATGTGCGGTGGATTCGGAAGCCTTGCACGGCAAGGTTTCCTTACGCCGTTTCCCGCCCGGGAGCCCCGCAGGGGCGAGAGGAAAACGGCGCAAACCTGGCGGAAAAGGCCGGCACAGCCGGACTTTTTCGACACGCTGTGCGGCGGCCCCGTACCGGGACCGCCGCCTTTATTTTCGTTTCAAAAAGGTATCCGCCGTCTGACGGATGCAGGCTTTTTCATCGGGACGCAGGCTGCGGTAGCAGGCCAGCAGGGAGCTCTCCTCCTCAGTAAGAAAGAGCGGATGGACAGAACCGCCTGAAGCGGGGCTGTCCGTGCGACCGACAAGATAATCGACGGAAGTGCCAAAATAATCAGCCATTCGGATCAGGATCGCAATTTCCGGTTCGATATTCTGTGTTTCGTATTTATGAATCGACGGCTGGGTCACGAAAATCGCGTCGGCCAGCTGCTGCTGGCTTACGCCGCGTTCCAGCCGAAGCGCCTTGAGGTTTTTGACCATTCGCCCACCTCCCGATGCCCTAAGTTTAACAACCTGTGGGAATGAATAAAAATTCTTTAAAGTTATTATTGACAATAACTTGTGGTTATTGTATGATGATAGGGAAGAATTCCCATGAAATACATGGAATGCGAGGAAAGGTGAAACCAGATGCGAAAGGGAAAAGGAATCGTGAGTCTGCTGCTTGCGGTCCTTATGGGACTGTGCTTTGTCATGCCGGCTGCCGCCGAAGGAGATCTGCCGGAAACATGGACGTATGATTTTAACGGAATGTGGTACGCAGACGGTGACAGTGAGATCAGCGTGCGTCTTGAGGAGATATGCACTCACTTTCCAGCGCTGATGGATATGCTGTTTCCGACGGATGACGCTTTTGGCAGCGGAGATTATTCCACAGCCCAAAAATATTCCTATGAATGGTCGCTGGCGCCGGGCATTGACAGCACGGGGTGGAATATCGGCAATGACGCGGAGAACAGGAGCGTCTTCATTTCCAGAACAGGCAGCGCAACGGCGGCTCAGGATGCGGAACGCTTTAAAAACCAAGATCTCTTTACGCTCAAGGTTTCCAAAGATGGGAGAGTGCTGACCACGATTACCTGCCATATGAATCAGTTGGCGCCTGTGCCTACATGGCGGGATGATATCGTTTTTGGTCAAAAAAAGAAAGTGTATTTTACGCCGGGCGAGCCGCTTACGATCCAACTGGGTTCAACGGCACCCAGCATCGCCGGTGGAAAAACAATGATGTTCAGCTACTATTATCATGTAATCGACGAGAATGGAACGGCAATTTCAGCAGAACCGATTGAGGAAAATATTTCGACCCCCTTTATCACCTTTGTTCCACCGGCTAACGCGGATGGCAACATGATCCGTTGGGATGTAACCACAGACGATTGGCTGGGCAGGTATTGGGGCGGATACGTGGACTTTGTTCTTGTGGACAGAACGTTACATCCTGAAGGCGGCGATGAAGGCGAGCCCGGCACCGGCGATTCCATTGAAGTGCCGCAGACAGGCGAAACGCAGGAAAAGTTCACATTGCAGCCAAACGGCTCGATCAAGCTCAAATTGCCCGCGGCGTCGGGAGCGTTGGGCCGCCAACTGCTCTATAACTGGTATTGCAGCACGGACGGTGGCTACAACTTCGATTTTGTTACCTCCAGCATTACGCCCGAACTGACGGTGAGGAATACCGGGGAAAAGGGGGCGGTGTACTACTACATCTGCGACGTTCAGTATGCGGATGCGCCTGCGGAGAGCGCCATCCCTTACGACGTAGTATTTGAGGTGACGATGGTCGGCCACGACGGCGCGATCCCCACCCCGCCCGACGATCCCGTTGCCCCCGGCGGCTCCGGCACCACCGCCAATGTTCCCAAGACAGGCGATGAAACGCCGCTGGCTGTATTGGCGGCTTTGTTGGGCCTGTCGCTGCTGGGGGCGGGCTCGCTGTTTCTTTACCGCCGCCGCCGCGCCTGAAAAACGAAAATATGACATCACTTGTCGGGAGCGTCCGGCGGCCTTCGCCGCCGGACCTTCTTCTCTTTTCGCGGGACGGGGAAGGTCGGCCTGCGCATCGGGCGAAATCCCTTGCTTTTCCGCAATTTTTTGGAAGAAAAACATTGACTTTTTTGTTGACACCGTGCTATTATGGTATGGTTGTCCGCAGTATGCGTTTTTCGCATGCCCTTTTTGCGCGAGAAAGGCGCGAAAATCAGGCGGCGCAAGGCGCACAGCCGCGGACCGGACTTACGCGGCTTTGAACGCAGAAGGAGGCGTGGCTCAAATGGAAGAAGCGCTGCTCAAGCAGGCCGGCAGGCGCGTGGTGGGCACCAAGCAGGTGCTGCGCGCGGTCGAGGAGGACCGGGCCGCGCGCGTCTTTCTGGGCAAGGACGCAGACGGCTTCATCTACCACAGGCTCAATGCCCTGTGCGAGGAGAAGCATGTGCCGGTCACCGTGGTGGACAGCATGCAGGAGCTGGGAAAGCTCTGCCAGGTGGACGTGAAGGCGGCGTCCGCCGCCGTGCTCAAGTAAGGCGCGGCATTCCCCATTCAACTATAAAGACGCCAGGGTTGCGGCGGTTTTTATAGCACATCAATTCGGAGGTGTTTCCATGCCCACGATCAATCAGTTGATCCGCAAGGGACGGAAAAAGGTCGAAAACAGGTCTACGGCTCCTATCCTGCAGGGCTGCCCGCAGAAGCGCGGCGTGTGCCTCAGCGTTAAGACCACGACCCCCAAAAAGCCCAATTCCGCCCTGCGTAAGATCGCCCGTATCCGTCTGACCAATCAGATCGAAGGTACGTGCTACATTCCGGGTATTGGCCACAACCTGCAGGAGCACAGCGTGGTGCTCATCCGCGGCGGCCGTGTACGCGACCTGCCCGGCGTGCGCTACCACATCATCCGCGGCGCTCTGGATACGGCCGGCGTGGCCAAGCGGATGCAGGCGCGTTCCCTGTACGGTGCCAAGCGGCCCAAGAAGTAAGACGTTTTCCTGCGCTGCGTTTGCAGCCCCTTTCGGAGTGGGCGCAGGCGTTCGCTCCCCCGCCCGTGAGAATCGAAGCGAGGCGGAGGACGGGCACACCGCGTGACTTTCCCGTAGGTCGGGAGCGGTCGATGCTGAAGGCCGTCAGAAACCTGTATGCAGGCGCGCTTTGAAAACGCATTCCCGGGACCCCAAATCTTACGCTGTGCCACAGGCACATTGCGGCGATGCAATCGCCACAACGAAGGAGGAAATCAAATGCCCCGTCGTGGATTTATTCCCAAGCGCGAGGTGCTGCCCGATCCCGTTTACGGGACCACCGTGGTCACCAAGCTCATCAACCAGATCATGCTGGATGGCAAGCGCGGCACCGCGCAGCGCATCTGCTATTCCGCGTTTGACACCATCAAGGAAAAGACCGGCAAGGACGCCGCTGAGGTGTTTACCGCCGCCCTTGGCAACGTGTCGCCCCAGCTGGAGGTCAAGGCCCGCCGCGTGGGCGGCGCCACCTACCAGGTGCCTATCGAGATCCGCCCGGAGCGCCGGCAGACGCTGGCCCTGCGCTGGCTGGTGGAATTCAGCCGCAAGCGCGGCGAAAAGACCATGGCCGAGCGCCTTGCCGCCGAAGTGATGGACGCCGCCAACAACACCGGCGCCGCCGTCAAGCGCAAGGAAGAAATGCACCGCATGGCCGAGGCCAACAAGGCCTTCGCGCACTACCGCTGGTAATGCGCAGGGGCGCGGGCGGGGCGCCCGCGCCTGGAAGAAGAATGAGAGAAAGCCGAATTTGAAAGGAGACCCTCTGATATGCCAAGAAGTCACCCGTTGGAAAAGGTGCGCAATATCGGCATCATGGCCCACATCGACGCCGGTAAGACCACCACGACCGAGCGCATCCTGTTCTATACCGGGCGCGTTCACCGTCTGGGTGAGACACACGAGGGCGCGGCCACCATGGACTGGATGGCGCAGGAGCAGGAGCGTGGCATCACCATCACCTCCGCTGCGACCACCTGCCATTGGAAGGGCCACCGCATCAACATTATCGACACCCCCGGCCACGTTGACTTCACCGTGGAGGTGGAGCGCAGCCTGCGCGTGCTGGACGGCGCCGTGAGCGTGTTCTGCGCCAAGGGCGGCGTGGAGCCGCAGAGCGAAACCGTATGGCGCCAGGCCAACAAGTATCATGTGCCCCGCATGGCCTATGTCAACAAGATGGATATCATGGGCGCGGACTTCTTCCGCGTGGTGGACATGATGAAGGACCGGCTGGGAGCCAACGCCGTGCCCATCCAGCTTCCCATCGGTAAAGAGGGCGATTTCAAGGGCATCATCGACCTGGTGCGTATGCGCGCGGAGGTCTACTACGATGATGAAGGCAAGGACGTGCGCGATGAGGATATTCCCGCCGAGCTGCTTGAGCAGGCCGAGGAGTATCATCAGAAGCTCATCGAAAGCGTGGCCGAGAGCGACGAAGCCCTGATGGAGAAGTTCTTCGAGGGTGAGGAGCTCACCGTGGAGGAAATCAACGCGGCCATTCGCAAGGCCACCATCGACTGCACGATGAACCCCGTGCTCTGCGGTACGTCCTATCGCAACAAGGGCGTGCAGCCCCTGCTGGACGCCGTGGTGGAGTACATGCCCTCCCCGCTGGACATCCCCGCCATCAAGGGTGTGGACCCCGATGATCCCGAAAAGGAACTGGTACGCCATCCCTCCGATGACGAGCCCTTCTCCGCACTGGCCTTCAAGATCATGACCGACCCGTTCGTGGGCAAGCTGGCCTTCTGCCGCGTGTATTCCGGCGTGCTGGAAAGCGGCAGCTACGCCTATAACTCCAGCAAGCGCAAGCGCGAGCGCGTGGGCCGTCTGGTGATGATGCACGCCAACCACCGCGAGGAGGTTGAAACGGTTTACACCGGCGATATCTGCGGCATCGTGGGCCTCAAGGACACTACCACCGCCGATACCCTGTGCGACGAGAAGAACCCCATCATCCTGGAGTCCATGGAGTTCCCGGACCCGGTGATTCAGGTGGCCATCGAGCCCAAGACCAAGGCCGGTCAGGACAAGATGACCATGGCGCTGGTCAAGCTGGCCGAGGAGGACCCCACCTTCAAGACCTACACCGATCAGCAGACGGGCCAGACCATCATCGCCGGCATGGGCGAATTGCATCTGGAGATCATCGTGGACCGCCTGATGCGCGAGTTCAAGGTGGAGGCCACCGTGGGCAAGCCCCAGGTTGCCTACCGCGAGACCATCCGCAAGGCCGCCAAGGCCGAGGGACGCTATGTGCGTCAGACCGGCGGCCATGGCCAGTTCGGTCACTGCTGGATCGAGATCGAACCCGTCAAGCCCGGCGAAGGCTACTCGTTTGAGAACAAGATCGTCGGCGGCGTGATTCCCAAGGAATTCATCGCCCCCATCGACGCCGGTATCCGCGAAGCTGCTCAAAGCGGCATTCTCGGCGGCTTCGAGGTGGTGGACTTCAAGGCCACCGTGTACGACGGCAGCTATCACGATGTCGACTCCTCGGAGATGGCCTTCAAGATCGCCGGTTCCATGGCATTTAAGGAAGCGCTTGCGAAAGCGGACCCCTGCCTGCTGGAGCCGATGATGAAGGTGGAAGTCATCATCCCCGAACAGTACATGGGCGACGTCATCGGCGATATCTCCAGCCGTCGCGGCCGCATCGAGGGCATGGATGCCCGCATGGGCGAGCAGACCGTGCACGCCTATGTGCCGCTGAGCGAAATGTTCGGTTATGCGACCGACCTGCGCAGCCGCACCCAGGGCCGTGGACTGTTCACCATGCAGTTCGACCACTATGAGGAAGTGCCCAAGTCGATTGCCGAAAAGGTAACCGGCTCGCGCAAGAGCGAATGACCTGAACCAAAGCACACTGGTGCTTGAAAGCATATTCCCAACAACCGTTCCCGGATATTGTAAGGAGGAAACAACTCATGGCCAAGGCGAAATTTGAACGCACCAAGCCGCACGTAAACATCGGCACGATC
>OKSB01001600.1_pt1 | contig 22075 bp, 21 predicted proteins | sample 1601171 | NCBI WGS metagenome assembly OKSB01 (sample SAMEA3541496, study PRJEB24748) | human gut metagenome | biome: human gut; feature: human-associated habitat; material: faeces | place: China | collected 2012 | reverse complement strand
TGTTCGGGTTCGGGAAGGATGATAACCTTGTTGCGTCCTTTGCCATGCCTTTCCTTGACATACACATCACCGCACTTGCTTTTGATGATGTCCAGAGCTTTTTTAAGGCTGCATACCGGATAAGTTTTGGGCTCCGAAGGACGCCTGGTAGGCATAGGGGTATAATTGGTCACAATACTTCATCTCCTCTCAGTGGTGTCTGCCGGGAAGGGGCGGAGGTGCGGTCACAGGCTTGGCTGTCACCTTGCGAGGCGGAAGGGCTGTCAGTTCAGAGGCATAAAGCAGTTTGGGATGAATCGTGGGGAAACGTTTGGCAGCAACACCATCCTTATGCCACTGTGCCACGCTGCTGTTTGCCATGCTTTCATATCGAGTCACACCGGGATCGTGAATCATATCGCGCACGAGCTTGTCCACGACTGTAGTCAGGGAACTCGTGAAGGGAATCCAGGTGTCAATGCAGGCGCTCCCGGAGCGAAAAACATTAGGACTCGCAAGATAATGATCCGAGGCATACGAGGCCGATACGGATTTCAGCGGATAACCGGGATAGCAAATGATATCCGCCGTCATAGATTCACAAGCTTTAGGCGTAGAGTCCTCGTTTGTGGTGAGGTAATGCGAAGGGGCCTTAACCGTCACCTTGAGGTGCATCGCCTCGCCGGTTTTCGCCTGAACCCTCTGAATCGTTACATACTTGGGGTTGTATTTCCGGACGATTTCCTGGTAATCATTCTTCAAAGCCTCGGCAGAGTCTCCTTCGGTGATGGAGACTTCTCTCGTGTGACCGTATTCATCGGTATAGTTGGTTGAGTAACTCATGTTGAACCTCCTTTTAGAATTTATGGATTTCGTGCATTTTCAGGTGATCCTTATCGAGCGCAAAGACTGTCCTAGTGATCTTCTCGGTATCCAAAAAGTCAAGAGCTCCGTTACGCTGAATCACCTCGATATGGGCGCCAAGCGGATACCCCAGGTCGTACAGTGCCATCTTCTGGATTTCTTCACTGCAGCCGAGGTCAAAAGCATGCAGGATCTCGCCACGAGAGAAGGTTGCACTGTTATGAGCGCGTTTCCCCTGGGTGCTACACTTATCGCACAGAAGATCGTTAAGAAAGACACGCCCCTCATGCTTCATCACCTTGATGGCGGTCCCACACGAATGGCACACATCATCCACGATAAAGCCGGCATGGACAATCTTCCTGTAATTCAGGCGATGAACAGACATCTCAAAATCCGCCGTGCCGAGGATAGCAGCAATCTGATCCATTGCCTCCTTCAGAGTGACATCTGTAACGTTACCATGAAGCCATTCGATTCTTGCGGGCGGATGGATTGCACATCCGGGGCAATTACGCTTCCGCAAGGGGTGAGCAACGCTCAACTCCAGGTGAGGGTAGGCTGTATAGGTCAGTCTACGATTCATCACGCCGTCATGCCCGATGATGTTGGCTCTGAGCTGTTCAGCACTGAGATGCGCGGCCATGGAGCTGGCAAGGTTGGATGTACGGACGATTTCATTGACACCGTCAATTTGTCTAACCTGCGGCCCGACACAGGATGTCCGAATGCTGCTGTCCTTCATCCACCCCTCATCAATCAAGCACCGAAGGCAGAATTCGGTATTGTCCAGAATCACGCTCTGTGCCATTTCATCATGGGTTCCATCCATGATGACAATCGGTCGCCGATCTTCAGGAAGCTGTCGGATCAACTCGTTCAGAAGCACTTTGGCGTCGAAATTATCCACTGCCGCGACGACATAACTGTAATCAGCAAATGCCTCTGGACCGAGCTTACAAAGGTCGCCGTCGATACCGTTGGAAGTGCAGTCATCGTCTAGCAGTGGCTGGACTCGATCAGACGCACATTCCGCCTTGTTTCGTCCGGCATCTTCCGGCGTGCGGATCAGGCAGCCGTGTTTGGCTGCATTTTCAAGCGTGAAGCAATCGAAATCCATTGCGTCAGGAGAAAGCCCCATTTTAGCGAATTTCTCCATGAGATGTGTTCCTACCGCTCCGGTGCCGATAACCAGCACATGCAGATTATGGAACAGTGGGCGATACTCCGAGAGCTTCAAGGCATTATAAACAACTTTGTTCATGTTTGATTATCTTTCTTTTCCAGGCTGTCAAAGCAACTTCCCGTTGCTCTTAAATCGGTGCCCCCTGGAACAGCGGTAACAGTTCTCTCCGCTGTCCCAGAAGATCACCTGCCCCTCGCCCGGGACATTCCGGAGCTTATCAATAGGGCAGCACGGAAACTGAGTGGGTTTGATTCCACGGGGTCCATAGCCAGCCCCAGCCGTCCTTCGGGCTGCATTGGCGATTGCCGACGCGGAAGAACGGCGGGGCGGCAGTGCTCTTGCAGCAGAAGAACTGCGTGTTCTGGTTTGAGCATGGCTGACTGTTGGTGAGGGTATGCCTACATTGACCCGAGGCGGGAGCGGAGGAGGTACATTGGCAGTTTTTTCTTTGCGTCCCTTTTTCGTAATGCATGCGATGATGACTCCACAGGCAATCAATCCCAAACCGACAAGGATGCATATTGTCACCATCATGTCAGCCCCCCTTGTATTTACGCTACGCCGGCATTGTCGCTGATTGCCAGGACATCACCCTCCTGCAGATCAAGTCCTCCTACCGTTTCATTGGTGTCGCTGGTAGATGCTCCGGTGCGCTTGTTTTCGAAGAGAATCTTGCTGTCGTGCGGATTAACCCCGATATCAACGGCATATTCCTGGAGAACCTGTCCGAGAGTGTTCGTGCCGTACACAGCGGCCTGAGGATAAGTCGTGCCGGTTACCTTGTTGAGCAGGTCGATCTCAAAGGCACTTTCGGCGGCGGCGAGGGCGCCGTCAATGGGATAGTTCGTCATAACTTTTATCTCCTTTTGTTAAGTATTTTGTGGCTTCCCACGACTACAGCAGCGGTCACAGCTGCTGTAGTTTCGGCCGGTTGCCGTCCAGCTCTCGTTCAGATGGGAGGAGATCACGAACTCAACAAGCGATGTCGTCAGAAGAATCCACCAACTCGAGATCTTCAAGATCCAGTTCGACATCATCGGGTCCACCATCGGGCTCCTCATCATCGGAAGCACCAGTGGCATTCATCTGGGCTTCCATCATCTTGCGGAGTTCCTGAAGCCGCTGCATCAGCTCAGCAGGAATGCTATGCCCCTGGATATCAAGCTCCTCCTCAGAGTAGAGTGCCTTCATGAAGATGCTGTACTCGGATTTGAGGATATGCATCATGCGAGCGAAAATCTCGAAAGCCATCTCGCCAATGCCGTTATCGGGGCTATGCATGGGGAAGTCATACTCAACATTGATGTCACCATCCGTATCAAGATAGAACTTCATGTAGCGGATCTTGTGGTTGAGCACATTGCAGGCTTCCATAACACGGGTTCTCTTCTCCGTGGGAGTGTTGGTGATCAGACCGAAGATGCCTGCCGTAACGTCGTTGTCATTATCGCGGCTGATGAACCTCATGATCACGTTGGGCCCGCAGTCGACGGAAAAACCTGCCAGCAGCTGTTCGATGCCATGATGACTGACAACGTCGAACTTGACGCCGCGCTCCTCAAAGGTCTCTGCAATAAGGTTGGTTGCGTTGAATTCGTACTTGTTCATTTTCGTACATCCTTTCGCTTTTAGTATTTTGGTGGGTTTGTGTTTGCTTTCTGTCCCTGTATACGGGAGCGTTTGGGGAATCTCCACTTTTTCAATTCTTTTTTGATTTCTGTGGTCGAGATATGAGAATATATCTCGTCTTTTCTCGACCACAGAGTCTGTTCACCGACGCTTCGTCTTATAAGGGATAGCCACCCCGTCGACGATTTTGCAGATGTCATTAGCGTCAAACACACCATCGCTCTTGTCCTCGAAGCGGACATAGATTTTCTGCGTCCAGTAATCGTGGGGGATGGCATCCTCAACGATTCCGAATCCTCTCTTGGGATGGAGGATCTCATCGCCGATTTCATAGTAGGCATAAGGGTTGCGTTCTTTGATACGGGTGAGAGTCTTGGAGGCAGTCTCAGAATCGACCGGCGCCTGATGCCACTTATTCAGATAGGCAAGCACGTCGAATTCGACCACATCATCAGCGTTATATGCGGCAATCGCGTCAGTAAGGGACCACTTTTTGCTGATGGAGTCCGAATTGTTGTGGCAGCGGGTGGGATCGGCACCGACCATCTTGCAAGCCCACTTCCAGTCATCCCCATGGGATGTCTCTCGACGGGAGTGGCCAATGTATCTTTCAAGATGAGCGACATCAACATAGTAGTGGGCGTACTCATGCCGGATAACATCGATCACCTCGGCTTCCCCGGTGGTCGAGTCGTTGAAAAACTTACGGTTGAACCCGAACGCTTTAGGCTCAACATAACGGTAGTGCCCGAGGAACCACCCATAACTGTTGAAAGCGATGGGCAACGCAGCTCCGTTGAGTCCGGTTTTCTCATCCAGCTTGCGGATGATGGAGCGAATCTTGTCCTCAGTCCAGGTTTTGGTGATAGTAGACATTGAAGCGACTCCTTTCAATATTTCTCTGATTCTTAGTACGTGCACTTTCCTTTTTTCTCCAAGCAAAAAAGAGGACCTCAGAGTTAAATCTGAAGTCCTCTATCAATAGTATTCTGTTACCAGATTTCATCGATCAACGGGCCATAGTATTTCTTGCAGTAAGAATAGCTGCTGCTCATATCCTCGTCGAGGGAGTGGCGGCGAATTCGCCGGTTTGTGATTTTTGCGGCATCCTTATCCTTCGGTCTGAGTGCATAACTACTGCGACTAGGAAATGCCGCGCCATGATATTTCCGAAGATCACCACGAAGCGAAAGGAATACTCGGGTATAAGGGTTAAATGAATAGGTCATCTTGCTAAGGCAATTCATCTGTTTCCGGGAAATATACCTTTTCAATAGCAATAGACATTTCATCTATTAGTCCAACAAAATCAATTTCCCCTTTATCAAGTTGATCATCAAAAAATGGTCCACCATTAATATCTTCGATGGGGTCTCTACAACAATAACACTTCTGCGTGGTGGAGTCTATCCAAGAAACATATTTCTTCGCCATATTTAAGACTTCGGGGGCGATATCTGTTAAATAATCAGAAGAAATAAAGCGAATCCAACCAACGAACATTTCTGGCATCGAGAGTCGCAAATTTTCTAAGCCACAGATAATGCTATTAACATCAAATGGGAGCTTTTTTGGCGGACGACAGAATTTCCCCCACGGTGCTCTAATAAGCTCGTTTTCGTCTTCAAAACGCAAGATACCATTTAATTGCTCAGAAGAAAGGCTTACGTCAGGAATGAGCTTACAAGCAGAAAGAGGTATAAATGTATTCGAAATAGATGTCCAATTATCTTGACTTATAGTATCTATTTGCTCTTTTTTGTAAGTTATTCCTTCCCATGTTGCAACGCGAACCAAATCCGCAGAAATCGCTGTAACCTTAGCAATGGCAGGTTGGGAACACGAGCAACCACAATATGTTATTATGCTACCTACTTGAGGAATACAGCGATTGCCTATATCCAAAGTTTGGAGGTAATTCTTTTCTATAACTTCCTCCAAATCCCTATAATATGTGGATACTGTCCCTGTAACAGGAGAATAAACAACAGAGCATCTAATAATGGCATCTCCATAAAAATCAAACAGGCCGTCAACCTGGAATCGGTAGCTGTCAACTTGGAATTTCGATACAATGTCACTAATTGAGATTTTGATAACCGACCAATTCCGATTAATATAAGACACTTTTATCCCCATTTCTTCAGCGGCTTCATCAGTGTTGGGAATCACATAAGCATAGTCTTCTGAGCATGATTCCGGGAGAGTTATTTGCCGAATCGTTTCTGATGTTCTCTTGGCGGCCTCTCTGTCTGCTAATTCTTTAATAGTATAAAGATACGGACATTCCGACAGATCATTATTGTTTTCACATTCCAGATAATAAACCGTTGTGTTCGCAGGCTTCTCGCAAAACCATCTTCTCAATTCATTAAGAGCTTGAGCATTAGGTCTCTTCCACAAATCCCTAATTACTGAAGCGTTTCTCATTTCTTCAATTCGATAATCATCTTTAGCTAATAACGAACAGGAAGTAGCGGGAACACAAACAACATGCTTCTGATACCATGTGCCTCTATCTTGGTAAATGAACTCACACCCATCATGAGAGAAGCAGAAGCCAGCATATTCTTTGATAAGAATCATATTCTGCTGAATGCTTATTACTTCACCATAGTGGTTTCTTTGATCTACTGCCGTAGTATATTTCACAATGTCACCAACAACAATTGCACTATCGATGCCTCGCTGAATAACCTGAGGAAATAAGAACACTTCTTTGCCGATTTTCTTACGAACCAATCCAGAACGAATATGAAGATCTATGTGAGGATAGTCAGGGCTATCTGAATCTTGCTCGACATTCGCTACTTCGAATCCTATTTCATCATTCTTTGCAATCAATGAAATGAGCTGTTTGATTTCCAGTTTATATGGAAGAGGACTCAACGAATATATGTGAAGAATTGGTTCGCCATGAAAGAAAAGGGGCTCGTAACTAAAGTCTTCTTGATCTTTTCTATATAGAGCAATCTTTCCCTCCTTGACTTGTAATCTAAAATATTCTACTGCTTCAAGATCGTTGTTTTCCCATATGCTCTTTAATGCGATTGCAAGTTTATGATTGATCGTGCTGTCCTCGGTGTCGCTCTTGGGCTTTCCTTTGCCGAGATTGTCTTCGATAACAAACATATATGTCACCTTTTTCGCTGTTGTATTGTATCTCTTCCGGGAGCGGAATAGAAAACCTCTCTAGATACCGGCTTGAAGTTCCTCCAGAATGATTTCAATGATCTTCCATTCTTTCTCCGTTTCAATAGGCATTAGCCGCTACACATCAGAATCCGGATTGTAAATGGACGCAAAGACCTGCGTATTACCATCCTCATCTACAGAATTGTCAGTGTACACAATATAGCTCTTCCCGGTCTCCTCGCTGTCAAATGTAAAGAGAGCTTCGCATTTGGTTTCTCTTCCGTTCTCATCTTAAACGGTAAAGGACATTGTTTCGTTCATCAAAGTTTCGTTCCTGCCTTTCGTAAACGATTGAACATCTTGTGTTCTGCTCTTATATACGGAAGGCTGGAGTAAATCTCCGACTGTATGCCAGCAACACAGAAATCTGTGCTGTAGTATTAATCATTTTCTCCAAAGAAGATTGTTTCTCCCCGTATTCGGGCGCTCTCTGAATGCGGGGAGGATTCGTAATTCTCCAAGAAGCTTCTATTCGGCATCACCGGGAAGCGGAATGGAGAATTTTTCTTTATAATCAGCTTTCAGCTTTGCCAATTCCTCCGGTGTAAGCAAGGCAACACAATCAGTTAGCAGCTTCCTGTACACCGGCCAAAGATCCAAGGCGGAGACGGTTTCCAGCATTTCATCAACGCTTTCCCTGGAGTTCGGCATACGCTCGAGGAAGTCTTCAAGGATTGAATCGAAATCCGGATCGTCCAAGCAGTCCGTCACGTCATCAAGGGTTTCGATAGCATACTCCTTTGCAAGCCATTCCGGGAATCCGTCAATGCTCTTTACCAAACGCATAGCTATGCTTTTTATGGAACCCAAGTTGCTCTGCTCGATTTTCTCATGTCGAAGCAGGAAGAAATGAACCAGATAGCCTTCAATCTCTTCTCCAAGATTAGCCCACCAATTACAAACGGATTGCTCTTTCTCGGTCACATACCCAAACAATTTATCTGCTGTTTGCCAATCCTGATCATCTTTCAATAAAAGGCACAATACCAAAGCTGTATTTACTATAGAAAACGGCTCCTTTTCCTTTACTCCCGACATAAGTAGTTTTAACGCCGTCGTGGCTACATCTAACCCATCAACCTCATATTCGTTTCTGCGAATCATATACGCCAAGTTGTTTTTAGCATCGACACTGCCCATCTGGGCGCCTTTCAAAAAGCCATAAAAAGCTGTTGCGTAATCTTTCGCTTCATATGACTCCATCGAAAAGCCTAAAATTAACGCATCTCTGATGAAACTTAACGAAATTGCGGCAGCCAAGTTTATGCAATCAACCTTTTCTTGTGCGGTTGTGGCCTTTGCCCAAAGATATTGGACCCTGTCATCAAAGTTCAATAACTCGAGGTTTGACTCGTCAGCGTTAATCTGCGCAAGCAACAAACTGAGTTGCTCACATTCAAGATTGAAGGCTCGGTTGTCAGTCATGGTTTTATCCCCTTATTGATTATTCATCTAGCAGAGCCTGCAGATTAATATAATCATCACCAATTTCTTTATGGCTGGAAGATCGAATATCTCTAGCATTGCGCTTTATTATCTCACGATAATTCTGACGGCTGTCCCCAAACTCCTCAAGTGCAGATTCAAAATGAGAATATATGGTGTCCACAATCTCATCAGTCAGCGATAGATTATTCTTTCTCGTGTTGGCAACATAGCACAGAGCATACAAGTAGTGCAGATAACCCTCATTTACACTGCTTTGCGTCTGTATTGATCCCTCCAGGGCTCTCTGTACCGACTCGCAGGCTTCAGAATATGCACCTCTCTCGAGCAGCATATCAGCTCTTTTCAGGGCACATTTAGGGCAGTTTGGAATGGCTTCTTCTGCCTTTTCGAGAGCAGCCAACGCTTTTTCGTCATCTTTAAAATATGAGTAAAGTTGTGATTCAACCTGATAAGGCTCCTCTTTCTCAGGATGAAAACGCTTAAACTCATCCACTAATGCGAGCATACACTTTTGCTCATCCGACAATCCAGGATAATCAACACGAGAACAGTCAATCGAGGCAAGAACACTTCTTATTGTCTTATCAATTTCATCCTGTTGATCAAGATGCTGCAGAAAAGATACCCCAAACGAAAAGCTTCTCCATGTCCATTTTCTTCTTGGAATGCCAAGCATGGTCTTAAAGACGCGCTTCGCTTCTTTAAGTCGTCCGCAATTAGCACCATACTGCAGATAGTCCGCCAATAAGTCGCAGTTCTTTCCGAAGTAACCGGGCTTCATACCGGCGTCCAAGATGTCACAAGCCAAAGCAAATTCATCGCGGCGAGCCAACTCAACTGCAAAATTATGAAAATCATCCGCAGATCCTGAGAAAGATTTTTGATGAATAAAGGCATTTATGAATTCAATAAGACTACCTCTTTCATCTTGTGTGGTTTCGTCGTCAGTTGAATAGATACGCTGCAACAGAATGAAAGCAACTGCGTTCGCCCTTGCAACAGGCATATCCAAATGTTCCTGGGCATCCACGTTGTTGGTGGTTTCGGTCGTCTCGACCGGGTTGTCAATTGATACTGTTTCTTGGATATTCATTGATTTTCCTCCTTCTACTTTATTCATCGGTCTGTAATTGCTTTAGAAGTTCCTCAAGGCTAGCCGGCCTGTCATCGCTAGTCATCATTTCTGCTACAGAAGATCCAGTCCCTACAAGACCTGATATCCTTGTTTCGACTGCTGTGACAAGCTTGGAATAATCCGAATCATCAGGGGGATCGGGCTCCTTTTTCTCCAGTGTGGGAGGATGATCAATACCCAAACTGAATGGATTCACAAAGCTTTCTCGCGTGTTCATAATATTTGCCGGTATCTCACTCGGAGCAGGAGATAGTGCAAAAGATAGTGATTTTCGCTCCATCCTGTCCCCGGTCGGCATTCCCAAAACCGAATAGCTTGCTCCACTGAATACTCTGTTGTCTATGTCAATCATAGCGACTTTTGCGGGCTTGTATCTTCCACAAAGAAGTAATGCCTCACGCTTATCCTTACTCAGATGTTGAAGCTCATAAGTTGAAATGTTAGGAAGGTTGTTCCTTTGCATCCCACAAAGCTCAGACAATTCACGCAAAAGGCCTAACTCCCTACTGGTAAAGAAGATCCAGTTCGTGCAGTTGCCTATGATAGTATCGGCATCCTCTTTGTATTTCCGTTTCAGACTACTTTGCGATTGTACCACCAGAAGGAAGCGAATATCCCTTGAGCGTGCTGCTGTAATCATGGCAGGAAAATCAGCAATACTCGGCAATGCACTAAATTCATCCAGACAATAGTTGACGCGATTAGCCACCGTTTTATGCCCTGTTTGCATTGCAGTGAAAATTAAATACTCATAACTCTGCTTGATGAACAAAGAACAGAGTGCTGAGAAGGTGGTCTTTTCATCTGGAATAACCATGAACAGTGCCGTCTTTTTCTGACCGATATCGGCAATGTCAAAATCATTGTTTGCAAGCATCTTTAGAAGAGTAGGCTGCAAGGAAAAAATAGACATCTTGTTATCGAACACACTTAAGATGCTATTCATAGTGTCATTTGGAGCAAAAACAGAGCCGCTAAGTCGGGCTGCAATTAATTCATCCTCAGAAGCAAACTTCCATATATCAGTATCCTTCGGCTTCCTCATTGGACCGGTTGAGAACAATTGTCTTCTAAGAGAGATAATATTGCTGATATTGACCGCGTTGATATCCTCGCCTTTCTCCTTGCAGTATTTGAACAACAATAGAATCAAGCCAAATGTTAAATCCGCAGCCGAGTTATCCCAAAAAGGATCTTGGTTTGTGGATTCATCATTCGTTAGATTGATGGCAATGTCACTTATGAACTCGCATGCTCTATCAATATCTCCATTCAGGTAGAACTGATATGGCAAAAACAAGGGATTCCAGCAGTTTCCTTTTGAAGGATCACGCAGATTAATAACTACGATGTTGTACCCAAGTTCCTGCAACTCTGCAGCAAGTCTATTATATAATTCTCCTTTGGCATCATTGATAATCATGCTTTCTCCGGCATGACCAAGCAATTTAATTGCAGGCATCACAATTGATCGCGTTTTCAGCGAACCAGTTGCCCCATAGACCAAAGTATGCGTGTCAGTCGAATCAACATAGATCCTTTGCGCTTCCGCATCGTAAAGTAATGGAATGCCGCCGTTATAACGCTGGCCTTTTTTGATGGGGCCATATTTGCGTGTATTCAAATCATACCATTGATAATCGCGTTTGATTACTGCAAGGTTTTCAAAGCCTGGTATTGGTTTCATTTTCGTTATCTCCTCGCCTAATTGTCTTCTTGCCGCTTTGGTATATGTAATGACAGAACCGAATCCTTTGAGAGTCCTTCCCGCTGCAAACGTTCAAGCTCATGTAAGTATTGCTTCGACTCTTGATGTTTTTCATTTAGTTCTCTATTCTTAATCTCAATAAGCGTACTCAGAGACTCTCGATCGTATCTGGTTCTGCAAGAGCTTAGTTGCTCTTTCAAAGCATCTATTTCTTGCAAGATCAATTCAATCTCTAAGGGAATTAGTGCTAAAAGAATGCTTAAGTGAACATCATCATTGAATTTATTTCTGTCAGCAGTTAGACGTTCGCAATGCCCCAACTGCTTAATAGCAAAGCGCAAGTTATCTGCAAATTGCGCACGTCGACAGCAATAAATCACATCCTTAAGCTCGTTTGTGATATCAGAGTCTGCATTGTCAACCAGTTTGGAAACCAATCGTTTAATGCTTGCTCGAATAGCCTTCAACTCTGCATCATGCGCTAGAGCCGCGATCTCAATTAACAAGTCATCTTCATCGTCACTAGTTGACTTGCTTTGAAAAGCAAAACTGGTTTCTAGAATGGTAGCAGAAGCTTCAGGAAAACTCGGTGGATTAGCCAACAAAAACTCGTGAATTCGCTTCGTTAAGGCATCTACCGTCTTGTCATCATTTCTTCTTTCCGGAGAATTATTCTGATAATTGAGAGCAATTATAATCGCAGCAGTTAGCAGCTTAACGCTATCAATTGACCCTAAAATCTCGGATAAATTGCTTTCTTTAATATCATCAGATGTGTAATCATATGGCAGACACTGTCTCCCAATCTTTAGCCCGATTGAAGCAATTAATGAGCTTCCGATTTTTTTTGACAACTGTTCTCCCTCAGGAGAAAGAGAAGTAATGCCAGACAGAGAATCCTTATACCGGTCACTTATTTTAACTCCTTGCTTTGATGAGCCCCATATTTGTGAATCGTTCAAAGACGAAATATAAGCACAACGGCTTAGAGCTATATGCAGATGCGCTTCTTCTTCTGCGATAGCTCGGCAGTCATCTTTTATTAGTTCCTCATAGAGGTATCGAAGTTTTGCGTCAATATTATGGCTCTTTGCACCTATGTTTTTGCGAATGAAGTTAGAAGCTTCTGAATTTTCAAAGTCACCGGAATTCTGAGTCATACAGCCAATAATTTCACGAGAAAGGATTGCACTCATCCACTTTGGCTGTGAGGTAGCCTGGTAAAACAGGGAATCCTGTTGATACACTAAACTAGGCCAATAGTTTCTCATACAGTTCCGAATGTCACTTAGTGTTAAAACAGTATCTTCACCACTGCTCATTATTGCTGCCTCCTTTCATATCTAAAATAATCTAAGTTACACCAAATTCATCTAAAACATCGGTCGTATCTTGTCTAAAGCCCCAGGATTTATCCTTTCATCAGAGGGCAGGACAAGCAAGTCAATCGTGTTTGCGACTCCTCCCTCAACAAAAACTGAGAGGAGAGTCCAATCATGAAGAAGGCTACTTGCACCACTTTTGTTAACATCCTGAACACCATCCACGAGGAAGGTATCACCACCAAGGTCGCGCTGATGGCTGATCAGCTTCTCTACACTGATTTCTGGTTCGCGCTGAAAGAGTTCTGCCATTTCGCCCTTCTTTCCAAGACCAGCGGCAAGAACGCTGAAGGCGAAATCCTCCCCGGCAACTCCGGAAAGATCGACGTGCTCGAAACCCGTGGCGCGACCACCAGGGATGAGCTTGAAACTGATTGCGTCATCAGGATCATCGAGAAGATCGATCTTGTCCTGCGCCAGCCGATTGAGAAGCAGAAGAACTACTGCTATGCGATCTGCAACAACATGGTTAACGACTGCTTCAGGAAGCTTCCCCCCGACGATTTCAAGATTGTCTCCCTTAACAGCACGATTGAGGGAACCGGCGTTGCAGCGGAGGGCGCATACACCTACGAGGATATCATCGCCGATGATACATACAATCCCGAACACATGCATGTTGAGCGCGAGACCGTCAGGGAACTCAAGAAGGAACTGAAGGCCAAGCAGGCACGGGAGCAGGCCGAGAAGAAGGAAGCCATTCTTCGCGAGATTGCCCTTCTCAGTAAGCACCCTGCTGAAGTCATGGTGCGGCTTGCTTGCACTCATCTCAGCATGAAGCCCCGTGAGCTGGCTGGCCTGATCATCGACAGGGGCTGTGAACTCGCTTATGCGGAAATCATCTTCGAGGTTGCCAAGCAGAACAGCATTGAGCTCTCGGAGATCCGTAGCATCATCGCTGGTCACGAGTTGACCGCCGAATCGATCAAGGCGGATACCAACTCTGCGGAGCAGGTTGCCGGTCAGATCTCCCGTCTCGTGTACAGAGCGGACAAGCGTCTCAGTAAGTAAGATAAATCTCAGGGCGGTCATATTGCGATGTGATCGCCCAATTTTATTCTTAATTACAAACTCCATCGTTGCTTAGCCTCATCAGTATCTTACATGATATCATAACCCAATGCATGCAAATCTTATTGCTCAATGATTACGTCTACCCTTTATACGTTTTGTTTTTCAGATTCTCCGCATTCTAATAACCCTAACGCCTTCTCAGCGCTGAGAACCATTCTAGAATACTCATCCTTAACATCTTCGGGAGCCTTAATTACAACTCCTCCTCCAAACCCGAATATCCAGCTATAAAAGACGCTACCAACAGCGGTTTCGATTACTGCGCGGAACGATTTCATATCATTGGCCAGCACATGAACATCTTTGCCGAACTTATCTATGATTGCATCCATGACATCGTTGCTGCACACCAGTTCGATCTGCTTTCTCTGGCCGTTGTACATCCGGAACATTGAGTTCAGGTAGACATTCAGGTCAAAGTTCTTCGGAGGCTGCACAGCGTCATCATCAAGGATTTGGGGGCATCTGGCAATGCGATCTACGCGGAAACTGCCGATCCCTTTGTGCTTTTCAGAGAAGCCAACCACATAATAGTAATCGCCATTCCAAATCAGCTTATACGGACTAAACACATAGGTGTAGCCATTGTATTTCAGCTTCTGCTCCTTTCGGACATTGTAGGTGAAATACTGGAACGACACTTTCTTGCTGGCATTGATCGCATCGTTCAACGCCTCCATGATGTAGTATATCTTCTCGTTGTCGGCTTTGAGGCGATTCTCTACATCAACATTGCGGACAAGCTTCTCCGTATTATGCTGGCTTGTGAGAGAACCGAGCTTTTCAACCAGGGCGGTGCTCTTCTTCTTGGGTATGAATCTTGCAGACTCTACAGCATCAATCAACGTCTTGAGCTCCGGCAAATCGAATCTCCGGCCAATGAGTGAGAAACGCTTTTGCGTCGAAGGGATAACCTCAATTTCAATTCCGAGTTTCTGGAGAGCTTTTATGTCATCACCCACAGTTCCGCGAGAGGTTGAGATACCGTATTCTTTTTCGAGCTGCTCCCTTATCTGAGCTATCGTCAGATAATGATCCTCGTCTGTCTGCTCATAGAGCATTTTAGCTACATAGAAAGGGCGAAGTTTTGCTTTTAGGTCCATATCAATTACCACTCACCACATGAGATTCTTCAAAAAACAAGGCACATCTTATGTACATTGGCAGGAGCTTCATTCACTTATTTTTGCTCCATCAATACGGAAACAAGTGTTTCTCCTATTATTTTTGCTTCTTCAATCGTATTGTTTTTTCCCAATGATATTCTGATTGTTCCTTTTGCATATGAGTCGGGCACATTTATTGCTCTGATTACATGAGAAACCTGAACTGAGTTACTGTCACAAGCAGAACCAGTAGAAACTAAAATTCCTCTAAGATCTAGTCGATGAAGAATAGCTTCGCCATCCTTGCCACGGAATGATAGATTAAGCGTTCCTTTTAATCCGTTGCTATAGCCATTTCGGATGTAATCCACTTCAGCGTCATTTAGAATTGAACAAATAAGCTCAACCATCTTTGCAGAATGGTTTTGAGATTTTTGTATCTGAGAACAATTCATAGACGAGCATAATGAGATCATATTTCTGCTTCTCATATACATTCCAGAAGGTCCTATGGACTTTGCTCTCTATTTGTCGAATGCGTTCGCGTGTTACGCCATACAGGGAACCTACTGCTTCAAGTGTTTCGCCTTTAGACCGAAGCGCAAATATCTCTATTGCTCTCTCGTTTCTTCCGGCGAGAATACTACGAATGTTCGCTGAGATAGAAGAAATAAGCGTGAAAACATCAAAATTGAGCCATCCGAGAAACTTATTCGTATCAGATGTTAGCACAGCCATATTCTCTTCTTTTCTCAATTTCTCATAGAGAAGCGGAATATGCTCAACAGTCGTATCATCTGAACATTCAGACAAAAGGTATGACAGCTTTTCACCAGCCGTTGCAGAGTAAGCCCTGATAAACGGCATTGCCTTTAGCTGACGCATGGAGTCTGGCAAATTCCCGATTTTTTGGACTGCTTCGTTCATAGCATTTCTATACTGAATATATGGTGTAGCGAACTCCATAAGGGCATTGCATATAGTGAGTACATATTCTGGGTTTAGATATGCCTCAAAACAAATATCTTCTCCCACAGTCTCTGAAGCCTCTTTCAGTTTTTCAAAATACCCCATTTGATTGTCACTGAACCCATCTGTTGAGTACTCATCACCCCTTAGCATAGCTTCAAGAGCGCTCTTGAATGCAGGGTCAAGTTCTACCCGCTCATGTTTTGGGGTGTGATTGGAAACATCAGACACATAATCCTTAACTTTTTGTACTATCTCATTGACCGACTTCACGCCCATGCTTTTAATGGCTTTTAACTCGTCGGTGGTTCTGGCCAACACTTCAGCAATCGTCTTAATCTTTGCACTGTTTAAGCAGCGTGTCGGGCGAACACCTAAATTGAGTGCAATAATACCTATATCTTCAAACGACGAAGGTTTTACATCAAACAGGTATGCGAGTGTATATTCACTGTCATCAGAATGCTCTGTTGAACTCAAAGCAGTAGTTGCCGTCCCTGTTGATGCAACTACAATTTCTTCTGTCGTCCTATCAGCCGTTTCATTCTTGGTATCATTTTTCCTGTCAGAACAACTGGTCTCATCAAGAGCAGCTTCTACATTTTTTGCGGGCTGTTCATTCGGCTGTGTCCATGAAGGAGATTCTGTTTTAGATGGCGTTGACTGATCTTCAAGAGCGAGGTATTTACCCGCATCAAAAGGTTCTCCGTTTCCCTGCAACTCGTTTTTTTCGCTCTCCGAACCTTTCTGGACGGCGTCAACTTCAATAGTCGCAACAACTGGATTGTCTAGCATTGCTCTTATCGATTTCATGTAGTCGCGTGATTGCCCGGAACTTGTTCTAAAAGCGACAAAATCAACATTCGTTAATTCTGAAATAAATATCTTCCCCGACGCGGAACAAAAGGAGAGAAAGTCCGAGTATTCAGTTGTAATCACATCGGCTATTCTAACCCGATCCATGTCCATAATAATGCCTCCAATTAGTCTTCTTCGATTACTTCCATCAAATCTCCTATGTCACAGTGAAAGACTTTACAGAGGTTGATCATTACTTCCATGCTGACAGGGCGATCATTATTTAGCTTTGTCATCGCGTAGGAGCTTATTTCCGCAGCTCTTGATAAATCGCTTTTCTTCATTTTGTTGTCCTTCATTAGCCTCCACAGCTTATCATAGCGAACCTTCATGTGATACCTCCATACAGCGCGGATTAGCCTCGCCGCCTCATCGGCATAAAAATACATTATATATTATACCATTCTTATACGCAGTTTTCAATAGGTTTGATTGAATTACAGCTCAAATAGAGAAAAGGTGCAGTAAAATAGTCGCACCTTTTTTCGGTAATAGTTTAGTTGCATGTGAGAAGGGCATATGATCTTTTATTCGATAGCTATTTAGCAATATTGATTATCGTTAGCCCATGCTCCGAGGCATAATTAACGGTATATGCCGTGCCGCCGGTGGGTTTCGTCAGATAGCAAATGCAGACGCTGCTGTTATCCACAAGATACCGATTGCGTTTCTGCATACAGCCCCGAAAATAGTGCTCCGAGGTGTAAGTCACCTTATCTGCGCAGCGCTTGATTTCTTCGTAGGCGTCGATATCCGCTTGTGGCCAGCCCCGAGTTTGGTTAAGGCACGGCAGTACAAGGATCAGCCGGATCTGCGGATAACGCTCCCGCAAGCGGAGGATAACCTGCGTTGCCAGAGTATCAAACCCCAAGGCACCGCCTGCGCCGAAATAACGATAACCCTGCTCAATCAGCGTGGCCAAGGTATCCTCCAAGCGCTTGGAGATTTCGGGCAGATCATCTGTCGGCAATTCCCGATGCCCGGTGAAGCAAACTGTTTTTGAGCGCATAAACTTCGCACTCCTCTCGAATACTATAAATGCCGAAATTTGAGAAATAATATCTATAGTATATATCCAGGCCTTTTGAATATCAATAGTCTATGGATTGGCCAAAGCGATATTTATAGACTATATATGGAGGCGAGGGGAATGAGTGATATCGCAAAGATCATTGGGCAACGCATCAGAAACTACCGGACGCAAAAAGGACTCAGCCAGGAAAAACTAGCCGAGCTTGCCGGCTGCCATCCCACATATATCGGGCAATTGGAACGTGGTGAGAAAAACGCCACTCTGGAAAGCGTTGAGAAGATTGCATCAGCTATGGATATTTCACTGTCCGAGCTATTCGATAAGTTGGGAAAGAGCGGCGGCGACAACATTGCGGCCAAATGCTATGACTTGGTTGCCTCTAAGAACGAGGCAGAGCAGAAGCAGCTCTATAAAATGCTTCAGGAAATGGACAAATACAAAAATCAATGAAAAAACACGGTGCCACCCGATGAAGGGTGACACCGTGTTCTGCTTAGTAGGCGGCTACACCGTAGCCGAGAATTTCATAATAGCCAACCGGGTACTGATTGACGCGGCAGCTGTCGCCGGAGTTGCCTTCAATGGTGTAGACGATGCCGTTTTCGACCTTCTGGACGATACCGACATGATCGGCTTGGCCGTCCTGCGGGCCGGAGCTGCCCTTATTATCCCAATCGAAAAAGATAATCATGCCGGGCGAGGGCTCCATGGCGTTATCCGCCCACTGCCCACGCTCCCGGAACCATTGGACACCGTTGACACAGCCTGCGAACTTCGGAATGACACCGGTGTCGATATAGCCGCATTCGTTCGCACACCAGCTGACGAAGCAGGCGCACCACTCCACGCGGCTGCCGAAGCCGTACCATGACCAATAGGGCTCTCCGCCCACATTGCCCACCTGCGACAGCGCCACGGCAACGATTTGGTCATCCACTCCATAGATTCCGTAAAGCACCGTCGCCCACATGCTGCTGTCCTGCGCAAGCAGTTCTGCAAGCTGCTGCTTTTGATCCTCATTGAAACCGTACTGCGCAGCCATCTCATCCGCCGTCTTGTGGCTGACAGTAATATAGAGCGTCGTAATCGTCTCCTGCACCTCTTCCTCAAGGATATTGCCGTTTCCGTCATCCGTCTCCACAATAACCGTTTCTGTCTTTGTTTCCGTCCGGTGGGAGATCTCGTTCATCTCCCAGAACAGATCCTTCAGAAGCTGTTCCTTTTCCGGAGTGATGGTTGCCACCTCTTGGGGATTATCCGGATCGGAGGTCGTCTTGACGGCATAGATTGACAGCACCTCTGGCCACACGGCCCGAGAACCGGACATTTCAAGCGCATCGTATTCAACGGAATCCTTAATGGCATCCAGCTCGTTCTGGTAATCCATGTTGATTTCCTGAATGACCTGCCGCATCGTCTTTTCTGAGCCGGTATCCTCGCTTGAAAAGAAAATACCAAAGCAGGAGCAGGCGATCAAGGCAACAAGACAGATAACCACGACGACCACGACCGCAACCCAGCCACCGGCAGCGATAGCCGCAACCAGTGCTTTCATCGCCGCTGCTATGGCCTTGATTGCCGCCGCAACAGCTTTTGCCGCCGCAACAGCCGCTTTGTAGGCGGCAATGGCAGTCTGGCGGGCAATCTCCGCCGCTTTCTGAGCGGCCTTTGCAGCCGCAGCCGCTGCCTTTTGCGTTGCCTTCGCTGTTGCCTCTGCGGTTTTGATAGCAGCCTTGGAGGTTTTCTCCGCAGTCTTTACGGCCCTCTCTGTTGATTTTACCGTTCCCTTTGCACCGGCTTTTACGGTCTGTTTCCCAGTAGAGCGAGCAGACTGCTTGATGGTGCGCTCGGTACGCTCCGCAGATTTGATGGTCTGATTTCGTCTGCGCCGGATGCTTGTCCGTGTGGCCTCCGTATTTTGCCGCGCTGCCTGCCGTGCAGCCTCCTCTCGCGGCGTTCTGCTTGGCGCGCCCCTACGCAGCTCCTCCTCATAGCGGCGAACCCGTTCTTTATTTTTGTGGATGCGCTTTTCATTGCGGTGCTCCCGGTGCGCCTCCTTGCCTTTTTCAATGGCTTTTTTCGTTTGGTCGGAGACCTCGTGCCAAACCTGATCGGTCACATCCTCAGCGGCATAGCGGATTTTGTCCTCCGCGTATTCGGAGGGGGAAATCTGTCCGTCGTCCATCAGGTTTTCCGCCTGATCCTTGGAACGGACGAGCGCCGTCTTCATGCGCTCGGAGACAACAGCCGCTTTATCAAGAATCTTGATATCCTTAACGCTCTCTCTTGTTTTTATCCTGCCCAAAGCCATCGCCTCCCTTCAGAGCAGACAAGTCACACCTTCTTCGCTACGACAACGAAGCGACCGTTGGGATAGGTATATTCGCAGGTGGAAAGGGTCAAAAGCTGATCTCCGTATTCGGCAGTAACGCCCGTGTCATAGAGTTGTCTTGCGCGGACATTCTCCATGAACTCGTCGAACTGGTCCTCATCCATCAGCGTGTATTCGTTGTACTTGAAGGTTTCGCGGTTCGTATTGAATTTGAAAGCGGCAACGACCTCATATTTGCCGAGGTTGGAGAGCGTGTCAAAGGCAATCGTCGGATGCTCCTTGCAGAAATCGGCGGCGGTGTATTTACAGAGGTCGGCAAACATAGAGCCGTCGTTCATGTGATGACCGTAAATCACAAGGTTGTTGCTGATCCCGGTCATACAGGCCTCGTCAGTATAGGGAACGCCGTAGTCGCTGTACGATTTATCAAAGCTGCGCTTCAGATAGAAGTCCGGCTTGTTCGGAGTCTGCATGACGGGGTAATTGACATTCGTACCATCAATTCTGATCCATCCGATAAAGTCGTTGTTCTGCGCAAACAACGCCGCATACTTTTCACGGGCCAGCGCCGCCTCTGCTGCCGCCAGTTCTTCTGCGCTCAGGCCAGATTCCTCCTCCGTTCCGGCGTCCTTCTGCGGCTCGTCGATTTCCGTAATCAGATTTGTCAGATCGTCAAATGCTGCCTTGCTGTTCTTTGCATCAAGATACTGATGCGTAAACATGGCGCTGCAAAAAATCGCTGCCGCACCGAGAACGGAAACGATGATGATTCCAAGGGTTTTCTTTTTCATTTTGTATTCCTCCCAAAAGAATGGAGGACGGGGTTAATCCCGTCCTCTTGCAAATTTGCCCTCGCCGGGGCGCGTGGTCATAAGCTGATAGAGCTTGGTGTCCCGCGGGAACCGATTGATGAAGGGCACCAGCGCAGAGCCGTATTTAATCAGTCCGCAGCCGGCGTCGGCATTGGTGATATAGCTCATCTGCTCATTGGAGATGTTCAGGAGCTTGGCAAGCTGCCCTCTGTCGGAGGCAGCCTGGTTCAGCATGACCACAAATTCCGAGTTGGAAAGCATGGTGCTGGCCTGAACGGAATCCAGCAGATACTCCACATTCTGCGTAATTGCCGTGGGGTATGCGTTGCGCTTACGGAACTGTCGCCATGCGGAGTTGAAGAACTGCGCCGAGAACTCGTTCTCGAACACCACATGGAACTCGTCAATAAAGACATGGGTGCGCTTGCCCTTCTTCCAGTTCAGCGTCACGCGGTTGAGCATGGTGTCCGTGATCACCAGCAGGCCGGTGGGCTTGAGTTGGGAACCGAGACCGTGAATGTCGAACACCACGACACGCTTGTCGAGGTCTACATTGGACTGCTTGCCAAAGATGTCCAGAGAACCGGTGGTATAGAGCTCAAGGGACAGCGCGATCTGCTTCGCTTCAGGCTCAGGCTGCTCCAGCAGCATATCGCGGAGGGTGCAGAGAGTAGGAATCGTCCCGGTGTCCGCCGCATTGCGGTACACATTGGTGATGCAGCGGTCGATGATAGACTTGTGCTGCGGGCCGACGCCCTTCTTGTCGATCTGCTCGATCAGAGACATGATGAACTCCGACTTTACAACAATGGGGTTGTTTTCACCATACCCGTCCACCATATACATGGCGTTCAATCTGTCTCTGCCGCCGGCAGACACACGGATCACCGAGCCGAGATCGCCCATAGCTTCAATAAGCGGCGCGTATTCTCCCTCGGGGTCACAGATCAGAATATCATCGTTGGTGTTCAGAATGAGGAAGGTGATCAGCTCCTTTGCCGAGAACGACTTACCGGAGCCGGGGACACCGAGCAGAAATGCAGACTGGTTCAGAAGATTTGCCTTATTGCACATGATAAGATTGTGGGAAATAGCATTTTCGCCGAAGTAAATGCCGCCCTTGTCCATGATCTCCTGCACCTTAAAAGGCATCAGCACCGCCAGGCTCTCCGTGGTTAGCGTTCGGAATGCGTTGATTTTCCTCGTCCCGATGGGGAGCACCGTATTCAGTCCATCCGTCTGCTGATACTTCAGCGTCGCCATCTGGCACATGTGCTTTCTCGCTGTAGACAGCACCGTTTCCGTATCCAGGTCCAACTGCTCCTTGGTGTTTGCGGTAATCACCATTGTGACCACTGCAAACA
>OKSB01001592.1_pt1 | contig 22112 bp, 20 predicted proteins | sample 1601171 | NCBI WGS metagenome assembly OKSB01 (sample SAMEA3541496, study PRJEB24748) | human gut metagenome | biome: human gut; feature: human-associated habitat; material: faeces | place: China | collected 2012 | reverse complement strand
TCGGCCACCTCTCCCATAGGGAGAGGCAAGAGGTGCAGTTCATTATCCCACTGTGCCTGCCAACTGTCTGATACGCCCCGTCCATTGCGGCGGAATTCACCTTATTCCAGCCAGATCCTTCACTACCTCACCGGCCAGAATCAGGCCGGCTACGGAGGGGACAAAGGCTGTGCTGCCCGGAATGTCACGGCGGTCGGTGCAGTGGCGTTTGGTGCCGGGAGGACAGATACAGTGCGCCCGACAGCTGATGGCCATGTCCTCAATAGGGCGCAGGGGCTGCTCCTCGGAGTAGACGGCCTTTCATTTCCGGATGCCCCGCTTTTTTCAGCTCCCGGCGCATGACCCGCGCCGGAGGATCAACCCGGGTCTTGTAGATATCCGCCACCCGGGACGCGGCAAGGCGCTCCATGGCGTCCCTGCCCAGCAGCAGCTCGGTTCTGGAAAATGGATTCAACATCCTGATTCTCCGCTATTCGTAATCGAAGGATTTGAGAAACGCCTTTGCCCGGTCGGTAGCAGGGCTTGCAAAGAAGGCTTTCGGGTCGTCGGACTGCTCCACCACCGTGCCGTTTTCGATGAACAGGATACGGTCGGCAATGGCGCGGGCAAAGTTCATCTCATGGGTGACGATGACCATGGTGCTGCCCGCCTTTGCCAGAGACAGAACCACATCCAGCACTTCCCGCACCATTTCCGGGTCAAGAGCAGCGGTGATCTCGTCCAGCAGCAGAATCTCCGGGTGCATACACATCGCCCGGACGATGGCCACCCGCTGCTTCTGTCCGCCGGACAGCTGCCGGGGATAGTCGTCCTTCCGGTCGGCAAGCCCCACCCGTTCCAGCAGCTCCAGCGCTTCCTTTTCCACATCGCCGCGGGGGCGCTTCTGCACCTTCATGGGCGCAAGCAAAATGTTTTCCAGAATGGTCTTGTGGGGGAACAGCTCATAGCTCTGGAACACCATGCCGATCTTCTGCCGCGTCCGGGTGATGGATTTGCTTTCCCGGAGAACCGGCTCTCCGTCCAGCAGGATTTCGCCCCCCTGAATCGGCTCCAGACCGTTCAGGCAGCGAAGCAGGGTGCTTTTTCCGCAGCCGGAGGGGCCGATGACCACGACCACCTCGCCCTTGCGGACGTCCAGATCAAAATCTTCAAAAATCATGTGGTCCCCGAAGGCTTTCTTCAGATGCCGCACGCTTAACAGCACATTTTCCACAGTTATGACCACCTTTTCTCCAAGTACCCCGCCAGACGGCTGATGGGCCAGCAAATCAGGAAATACAGCAAGAATACCACCGCGAATACCCCGAAGGCGGCGTTGGGGGAGGTGCGCCGGTTGGCCTCGATGATCTGCTGGGCAACCTTCAAAACCTCCACAATGCCGATCATCATGACAAGGCTGGTGGTTTTCACCATCCGGGTGATGAGGTTGATGGACAGCGGGATCAGCCGCCGGACGGTCTGGGGCAGAATCACCAGCGTGTACACCTGAATGGGCTTCATGCCCAGCGCCTGAGCGCTCTCCCACTGAATGACGGGGATGCTTTGCAGCGCGCCCCGCACCAGATCGCCCATTTCCGCCGTACCCCAGAAGCTGAACACGATGATGGCCGCCGCCTCCGCTTCCAGATTCCAACCGAAGACCCGGGTCGTGCCGAAATACACCACAAACAGCAGCACCAACTGGGGCATAATGCGGACGATTTCCAGGTAAACCCGGAAAATGGCTTTCAGAAGCCGGCTTTTGGAGGTCATGAGCATTCCCATTGCGATGCCCAGCACGATGCTGATGGCAACGGAGATCAGGCTGATGCGCAGTGCTACCCACAATCCGCCCAGCAGCCGCAGGAAGTTCGTTCCCTTGAACAGAACGTCAATTCCCAAACTCTGCATAGCGCAGCCTCCTTTCCAGCCAGCTTCCCAGAATGGACACGGGAAGAAGCATGATGAGGTAGAAGATCACGAGCAGGGTCAGGCATTCGATGGTTTTGGCGTACATGCCGATCAAATCTTTCGCGGTGAACATCAGATCCATCAGGCTGATGGTTGAAAACACGCTGGTCTCCTTGAGCAGGAAAATCAGATTCGCCAGCAATCCGGGGACGCTGGATGTCACCGCCTGCGGGAGAATGATGTAGCCGAACACCTGCGCCGGGCGCAGACCTAAGCTCTGGGCGCTTTCCGTCTGGATAATGGGAATGTTTTCCAGCCCGCTGCGGAAGGTCTCTGCCATATACGCGCCGCCCAGCAGTCCCAGTCCCAGCTTGCCGCAGGTCTCCGCCGAAATGCGGACGCCGATTTTCGGCAGCGCAAAGTACAGGAAAAACAGCTGCACCAGCAAAGGCGTATTGCGGAACAGCTCAATGTACCCGCCGACGATCTGCCGCAGCACGGGAATTTTCCAATGCACCGCCACCGCGCAGGCAACGCCCAGCGCCAGTGCCAGCGCCACGCCCTGCCAGCCGATGCGAAGCGTCAGCAGCAGCGCGTCCCAGAACCTTGGCAGATAGGCTTTCATGACCTCAAAATCCATAAGCACCCTCCGGTTTCCGCCTGATACGGAACTTCTTTCCTGTTACTTTCTGTGATCGATCTTCCGCGCCGCCAGATTGCCCATGCCCTGCAGCAGCTGTACGATGGCGACGATGAACACCAGCGTCACCAGCATGACGCCGGTGTCGTAGCGGTAGTAGCCGTAGCGGATGGCAATGTCGCCCAGTCCGCCGCCGCCAATGACGCCCGCCATGGCCGAGTAGCCCAGCACCGTGCCGAGAACGATGGTGCCGCCCACCAGCAGGGAAGTTCTGGCTTCGCCGATGAGCACCTTCCGGACAATGGTGCCGGTTTTCGCGCCCATGCTCAGCGCCGCTTCAATGACCCCGGCGGGAACTTCCTTCAAGGAAGATTCCACCATTCTGCCCACAAGGGGCGCCGCGGCCAGCGTCAGGGGAACGATGGTGGCGGTAGAGCCATAGCTCTTGCCCACAAGCAGCTTGGTCAGGGGCATGACCGCAATCAGAAGGATCAGGAAGGGAACGCTCCGGGTGACATTGATGATGATATCCAGAATCCGGTATACCGCCCGGTTCGGGGTAATGCCGTTTTCGTCCGTCAGCGTCAGGGCAATGCCCAGCGGCAGACCGATCACATAGCCGAAAAAGGTGGAGACGAGGGTCATGTAGCAGGTATCCCAGATGCCCTGCGCCATCATTTCAATCATCGCTTTATCCAGCATAGCGTTCTTCCTCCTCGTCTTCGATCAGCAGCAGCCGCTTGGCCGCCCGGGACGCGGGATGGGCAAAGATGTCGGCAACGCGGCCTTCCTCCTGCACCAGTCCGCCGTCCAGCCCCGCCACCCGGGTGCACACCTGCTGGATCACCCGCATCTCGTGGGTGATGACCACGATGGTGATGCCAAGGGTATCCCGGATGCTTTTCAGCAGCTTCAGAATGGTTTGCGTTGTCTCCGGGTCAAGGGCGCTGGTGGCCTCGTCACATAATATGACCTCCGGCTCGTTGGCAAGCACCCGGGCAATGGCCACCCGCTGCTTCTGCCCGCCGGAAAGCTGGGCGGGGTAGGCGTTTGCCTTGTCCGCCAGCCCCACTTTGTCCAGCAGCTCCAGAGCCTTTTCCCGCCGCTCTTTTCTGGGGATGCCCCGAATTTCCAGCGGGAAGCAGACGTTTTCCAGTACCGTCTGCTGCTCCAGCAGATTAAAATGTTGGAAGATCATGCCGATCTTCTGCCGGCGCAGGCGAAGCTGCTCTTTGCTCAGCTTCAGCAGACTTTCTCCGTTCAGCAGAACGTCCCCGCTGTCGGGGCGTTCCAGCAGATTCATACATCGCACCAGCGTACTCTTGCCCGCGCCGGACAGGCCGATCACGCCGAAAATTTCCCCCTTGCCGATGGAGAGGGACACACCCTTCAACGCCTCCACGCTGCCGTTTTTCGCGGTGAAGGTCTTACACAGGTTATGGACTTCCAAGTAGGTTTGTGTCATGTTCTTCAGCTCCCTGTTCTAGATAGCAGAGTAGGGCAGCCGCATTTCGCGGCTGCCCGCTTATTTGTCAGTCCTCGAAAGGAATCACCGCACCGTCGTAGGTGTCGTTGATGAACTGCTTGATCTCGTCGGACTTGAGAACCTTGACCAGTGCCTGAATGCCCTCGTTATTCTCGTTGCCTGCCTTGACCACCAGAACGTTTGCGTAAGTCTTGGCGGCGGCGGAAGCGCTGGTTTCGTAGGCGACCGCGTCATGGGCGACGGAGAAGCCCGCCTGCAGGGCGTAGTTGCCGTTCAGCACCACGAAGACTACCTCGTCCTTGACGCGGGAGACCTGCGCGGCTTCCAGCTCCTGAATCTTCACATTGTGGGGGTTCTCCACAATGTCCTTGACGGTGGCGGCCAGACCCGCGCCGTCGGCCAGCTTGATAACGCCGTTGTCCTGCAGCAGGAGCAGGGCGCGGGCTTCGTTGGTGGTGTCGTTGGGGACTGCAATCACGTCGCCGTCTGCCAGATCGCTCAGCGCGGTCTTGGTACCCGGATAAATGCCGAAGGGTTCATAGTGGATGGCGGCCACGGCGACCAGATCGGTGCCCTTCTTTTCATTGAAGTCGTCCAGATAGGGGGTGTGCTGGAAGTAGTTGGCGTCAATTTCGCCGCTGTCCACCACCAGATTGGGCTGCACATAGTCCTCAAACTCGGTGACCTCCAGCGTCCAGCCCTCTTTGGCAAGAAGCTTTGCGGCTTCGGCGAGGATCTCCGCGTGGGGCGTGGGAGAAGCGGCCACGGTGATGGTGCCCTTGGGCTCTACGGTTTCTGCGGCCTCGGCACCGGCGGCTGCGCCGCCCTCTACCACCAGCGTGTCCTCGTAGTCCTTACCGTAGGTGTCCAGCAGGGTCGCCTCGTAGTCGGCGTGGAAGAAATTCTCATTGCCCAGCGCCTTGATCTCGTCGTTCAGCCAGTTCAGCAGGGTGGTGTTGCCCTTGGTGACGGCGGGGGCGATGGTGTCCGCGCTGCCCAGAGAGGGGATGCCTACCACATAGCCGGGATTTTCAATGGAGAAAGCGATGACTTCGGTGTTGTCGTTGGCCCAGGCCACGCCGTTGCCGTTTTCGAAGGCGGTCTTGGCTTCGGCGTAAGCGTCGTACTTCTGCAGCTTGATCTCGGGGTTGTTCTTTTCCAGATAGGTCTCGGCGGTGGTGCCGGAGATCACGATGACCTGATCGTCAGCGCCAATCTCGTCCAGAGACGTGATCACCGCGTCCTCGGGAGAGACAACGCCCAGCGCCACGTTCATATAAGGAAGGGCGAAGGCCACTTCCTGCGCCCGCTCAGGGGTGACGGTGAAGTTGGCGAGGATGATGTCCACCTTGCCGGTCTGCAGATACTCAATGCGGTTGGCGGCCTCAGTGGAGACGTAGTTGATCTTCACGCCAAGATCTTCGCCGATGCGGTTGCCGAAGTACACGTCATAGCCCTGATACTCGCCGTTCTCGTCCACGTAGCCGAAGGGGCTCTTGTCGGAGAAAACGCCAATGTTGATGGTGCCGCTGGATTTGATCTCCTCCAGCGTGCGGAAGGTGCCCTTGCTTGCAGATGCGTCAGCAGGTTCGGTCGTCTTTGCGCCGCAGCCTGCAAGCAGGGAGGCGGCGACGGTCAGGCTCAGGAAAACGGCTCCTATTTTCTTAATAAAGTTTTTCATGGAAAATTCCTCTCTTTTTGATTAGGGTCTATCTGAAAACCGGAAATATGACCAACAGCGAGGGATTTTTCGTCTGATGAAGCCATTTTTCCGCAGGAATACTTTGTGTATTGCAAGGGAAAATGGTGCACAGCAGACGGAAAAGACCCGCTGTTTGGGTGTGTTGACGGTTTTCAGATAGACCCTAAATTCAGGGAATCCAAGCACAAAAAATGCCGGGGCTTCAATCAGCTCCCGGGCAAATGGCGTTATGATATCCCTTCGGAAAAATCACGTTTCAGGTGCAACAAAATGTATACGAATGCACCCCGCCATACGGATATGCCCGGGAGATACGCATTCGACAACAAGACTGTGCTGCATAAGAATTGATTTCAAACATTGCATTCCGCTCCTTTCATTTATCTGCTTAGATTCGATGGCTAGATAATACACCCACTTTCCTATCTTGTCAATAGGTTTTGAAAAAATATTTTCCTATTTTTCCGGTAGGGAATATAGGCTTATCGATTGTTGGATGACTGCCCGCCCCGCGAAGCGCGGAGCGGGCAGTCCATACTCATATTACGTAGTCATCTCCCGCGGGACACTGCTCGATCAGATCGGCAATGGTCACGCTTTCCAGGTAATCCTGAATCACCTTATCCAGTCCCTGCCACAGCGCCAGCGTGCGGCATTGCCCCGACCGGGGACAGGTTCCAGCAGTCTCCTCCAGACAGGCCACCGGCGCCAGGGATTCCTCCGTCAGCCGCAGGATGCTGCCAACCGTGTACTGCTCGGGGTTCTTCGTCAGCCGGTATCCGCCGCCCTTGCCCCGCAGGCTCTCCACGACATTTGCCTTTACCAGCGTCCGGATAATGCTCTCTAAGTATTTTTCGGAAATCTCCTGCCGCTGGGCAATCTCCTTCAGGGAAATAAACTCCCCTGACCGATGCTCAGCAAGGTCGATCATCACGCGCAGTGCGTACCGCCCCTTTGTGGAAATCAACATAACCGCTGCCTCCAAGTGGAATTCTGTAATTCCTATTATACAGCAAGGTTTATGGGAAATCAAGAGGGACAAATCCCCAATATCTGATCTGGAGAAAATCAACCCCGCAAGCATCTGCGGCAGACCCAATCAATTGAACTGCACCCATGATTTGCAGCTGCGGCAGCGGAAATATCATGGAGACAAGCTCCAGAAATAAATCCGTTTTTACGGGTATTCCCGCTCTATGCCATAACGACCGCAGCTTCGTAAGGAAGCAAAACATCGGTTTTCTCATAGTTCACGTTGGTCAGAAGCACCTTCTCTTTACACAAGGCTTCCGGCAGCGGGGCATCCCGGTCTGTAAAATTGCAATAGATTCGTATTTGCTGTCCCTCAAAAGTCCGCGCATAGGCAAATACCTGCGGGTGCTCGTGAAGCAGTAGCGAAAAATCACCATACTGCAGAACATCCCGCTCTCTGCGCAGAGCAAGCAGCGCCCGGTAATAATGCAGCACCGAGTCCGGGTCGCGGATAGCCGCAGCCACATTGATTTCCCGCGCATTTGGATTGACCATGATCCACGGTGTTCCATCCGTAAAGCCTCCATTGGGTGACGCATCCCACTGCATAGGTGTACGGGCATTATCCCGGCCTTTGCTCCGGACACCCCGCCATGCCCAGTCCATCCTGCCGCTTTCTGCGGCCTGGCGCAGCAGGTTCAGGCTTTCTACATCCCGCAGCTCGCTGATGTCAGGAAAGGGACAGTTGGTCATGCCGATCTCCTCACCCTGATACAAAAATGGGGTTCCTCTCAGGAGATACATGGCAGTGGCAAGACATGTAGCGCTTCGCCTTCGCAGCGTCTCTGTCCGCGTACAGCCAAACCGGGAGACAAGGCGCGGCTGATCATGGTTGCCCCAGAACAGCGTGTTCCACCCAATGGCCGCCTGCCATGCGGAGATGATCTGCTTGAACCGCATCAGGTCAAAGGGCCGTGCATCCCACTTGGTCTCGCCGCTGTCCATGTCCATGACGTCAAACTGGAACAGCATATCCAGCTCCCGCCCGTCGTCTACCACGGAACCGGCGTTCTGCGTGGTGACGAAGCTGGTTTCCCCGACACACATACAGTCCCGCCCGTCAAAGCACTCCCTTCGCATTTCCCGCAGATAGTCGTGCAGCCTGGGCTGGAACGCAAAATACTCCGGGGAAAACACATAGCAGCTTCCCGTTCCGTCCGGCAGCTGCGGATCCTTTGCCAGAAGGCTTATCACATCCATCCGGAACCCGTCTGCACCGCGATCCAGCCAGCGGTTCATCATCCCGTAAATTTCCTGCCGAAGTTCGGGATTTTCCCAGTTCAGATCCGGCTGCTTCTCGGAGAACAGATGCAGATACCACTGTGCTGTGGTCTCGTCATAGCTCCAGGCTGAGGGAGTAAAAAACGATGCCCAGTTGTTTGGCTCCCGTCCATCCTTTCCATCACGCCAGATATAATAATCCCGGTATGGGCTGTCCTTCGCCGTTCTGGCCTCCAGAAACCACGGATGTTCGTCTGAGGTGTGATTCACGACCAGATCCATTACAAGCTTTATATCGCGGCGGTGCAGCTGTGTCACCAGCTCGTCGAAATCCTCCATCGTTCCGAATTCCGCCATGACTGACTCATAGTTCCGGATATCATAGCCCATGTCGGCATTGGGCGAGTCATAGATGGGACAGAGCCACACGGCACCTACCCCAAGCCACTGGAGATAGTCCAGGCGGGAGATAATACCACGCAGATCTCCGATTCCATCCCCATTGGAATCCTGAAAGCTGCGCGGGTAGATCTCATAGAACACCCGTTCCTTCCACCAGCAGTTATGTGTTTCCATCATGCGTTACCTCCCGCCGGAACACGGCAAAGCCCTGCACCGTTCCCTCCGCCGCGTGCCCTTCCGGCGATTCCAGCAGCAGGCTGTCGGAAGCGTCCAATTGGGGCGTGACAGCCTGTCCCCGCTCCGTTACAACTGCCAGAATTCCATAACCAGGCCCGTCAAAGTGAAGATACAGGGCGTCTGTCAGCTCCATCGCCGTCAGGCGGCAGTGCCGCAGTACATCCCGTTTCAGCCGCAGCAGGCTGTGAAAAAAGCCCCGGATTTCCTCTTCCGGATCCGTCCAGCGCATAGGGCGCCGGTTATCCGGATCCTGGCCGCCGTCCATCGCAATTTCATCCCCATAGTACACGCTCAGATTGCCGCCCAGCAGCGCCGCCAGCACATAGGCAAGCTGGAAATCCGATTTGTTCCCGCCGCAGAGGGAAAGCGCCCGGGGCACATCATGGTTGGAGCAGAAAGCCCACTGGTACGGATGAACCGCCTCCGGCGCCGCGGCATACCAGCGCCGGATCCGGTGGGCGAAGGTTTCCAGCGGGTCTGTATGGGTCATCGCAAAATCGCGGATGGCATGGTAGAGCGGATAATCCATGACGCCGTCGAAGACCGACTGCTCCAGCCACCACCCGGCGTCCTGCCAGATCTCCCCGATCGCATATACCGCCGCATTGCAGCTGCGCATTCTGGCTCGGAATGCATGGAGGAATCGCAGACTGACCTCATCCGGGACATCCAGCCGCCAGGCGTCAATGCCGTATTCCCTCGTCCACCGCTCCGCGATGGAAACCAGATACCTGATCACCTCAGGGTTCTCGGTGTTCCACTTCGGCATATTGGCCGCAAAGGCGAAGCACTCATAGGGCGGGGTCTCTTTCATGCGCCGGTCCGAAAGCTGTTCCGGCGGCAGCCGGGACAGCTCCCCGGCGTCATAGACGCAAAACCAGTCGTAGTACCGGGATGCCTTTCCACGAAGACGCACATCCTGCCATAATGGGTGACGCCAGCCGCAGTGGTTGAACACGCCGTCCAGCATGATCCGCATTCTCGCCTGATGAAGTGTTTCGACCAGGATGCGGAAGTCCGTTTTCCCGCCGAGACGCGGGTCAAGCTCGGTATAAGAAACGGTGTCATATCTGTGGTTGGAATCGCTCCGGAAAATGGGATTGAGATAAATTCCCTGTACGCCAAGTTCCCGGAGATAGGGGATTTTCCCGGTGATTCCCCGCAAGGTCCCGCCAAAGAAATTTTCCCGTGTCGGAATAAAATCCTCTCCCCCCTGGTTTTCCTTCCCGTCACAAAAACGATCCGGAAAGATCTGATACCAGAGGAAACCCTCCGCCCAGTCCGGAGGGGCGGGGTGATCTCCGGCATACACATAGGGAACATTGAACGGCCGCAGCACAGATTCCGGCAGCGGCGGCGTGACGCCCAGCTCCGAGAGATACACCGTATCTCCATCTTCCAACGTCAGCACAAAATGATAGCGCAGCTTGTGGGTCCGCATGGGAACCGAAACAGAATAATACTGTTCCCCAGAGCAGCGCAGAGCAGGCTGCATCTCGCTTCGCGCCAGTACAGGCTGTTTCTCCGCACCGGAAAACCAGAAGGGGTCGCCGTACAGAACCGTAGCCGATTGCAGCGCTTCCCCGGTGCGCAGGCGGAGATGGCAAACCCTGCCCTGCACAAGCTGCCACGGATAGGCGGCGTGATGCTCGATTTCATATCGTAAAATCTGCATAACTCACCCTTTCAGCATTCCATCCATGGCGCCGCCATGGATCAGTTTTTTCTGCATGACAATATAGATCAGCAAAATCGGGACTACGGCAATCAGCGACGCCGCGAAAATCAGCCCCCAGTTGTTGAGATTCTGCCCCTGGAACAGGCGCAGCGCAATGGGCAGCGTCCGCTTTTCCGGTGTCTTGATCATGGTCAGGGCGATCAGAAATTCGTCCCAGACATTGGAATAGGCCAGAATGGCAAAGGTGCCAAGCGCCGGCTTGGACAGCGGCAGAACCATTTTCCAGTAGATCTGCCAGCGGTTTCCGCCGTCGATGATCACGGCTTCCTCCAGCTCTTTGGGCAGCCCCAGGAAAAAGTTCCGTAAAAAGAATGTATTCTGGGGGACACCGATTCCGATGTAGATGAGAAGCAGCCCCAGATAACTGTCCACCAGCTTCATATCCTTCATCAGCAGAAACTGCGGGATCAGGTTTGTTACCGTCGGCACCATCATGGAAAACAGGTACAGATAGAACAGGACATCCCTGCCGGGAAATTTCATCCGCGCAAAGGCATATGCCCCGGCAGAGGACACCAGCATGATTACCACCGTGGCTATTGCCGCAATGATAAGACTGTTCAGAAAGTACTGACTGAAATGATTGGCATTCCACGCTTCCGCAAAATTTCCCCCATACATCGTTTCCGGGAACAGAATCGGCGGATACGGCATGGAGTAGCTGGACGGCGTCATGGCCGTTGCCAGCATATACTGAAACGGGATCAGTGCCGCCAGCGCAAAGCATATCAGCGCCAGATATTTGGGGACTAAAGTCATAATACGTCTCATACCGTCTCTCCTTTACGCGGTCTGATCCCGGGAGACTCTTCGCTGCAGCAGCGTCAGAAGCAGCACAATAACGCCCATCAGCACGGCCTGTGCTGCGGCGGAGCCAAAATCGAAGGTCGAGAATGCAGTGTTGTACATATAATTCATCAGTTCATTGGTCGTGCCCAGCGGCGCACCGTCCGTAATCATCATGACATGGATATATGCGCCGAATGCGCCGATTGTCAGAACGGTCAGCAGATAATTTGTGGTATTGCGTACCATGGGAAGCGTAATGGCAAAGAAACGGCGGATGCCATTGGCACCGTCCAGCTCAGCCGCCTCATAGATCTCCTGGGGAATTCCCTGCAAAGCGGCCATGTAAATCACCATGACCCAGCCTGTCCCCTTCCAGATACCAAACAACCACAACACCAGGTTGGCAGTCCAGGTATGCTGAAGCCAGGAGACCGGGCTTTCAACGAGGTGCAGCTGCATCAGAATGTAGTTGACCATGCCGCCCTTGCCGGACATAAACAGATATTTGAACACCATGGATACCACAACCCAGGAGGTGATGACCGGCAGGTAACAGATCACCTTGAACGCCGTCTGTCCCCGCCGGACGGAATTGACCAGACATGCCAGCACCAGTCCGCAGGCCATTTGTCCGGGTACCGTCATCAGGGCATACAGAATGGTGTTCCGGAACGCGATCCGGTAGTTCTGGTCTGACAGCAGGCTGAGATAGTTCCGGAGGCCGACCCATGCATTGGGCCGGTTCTGGATGACATTGAAGTCTGTAAAGCTGATCCAGATATTCCGAACCAGCGGATAAAGCACAAAAAGCGCCATCAGCACAAAACCGGCCAGCAGAAACGGCAATGCCTGCATCCACTGCTGCAGGCCGGCTTGCAATTTTCTTTTTCCCGTCTGCATCGCTGCACCTCGATTCGCCTGATTTCTTCCGCGAGGGGCTGTAACCCCCCTCGCGGAACCGGAGATCATTCCTGTGCCAGCAGCGCGTCGATCTGCGCTGCCGCGTCATCCAGCGCCTCCTGGGAGGACGCCTGCCCCCGGAGCACGCTCTCAAAGGCAGTGTTGAGGATCGTCTCAATGGTCGGCCAGCTGGAGCACGGGATCCGCGCCTGCGCCGTCTTCAGCTGTTCCATATACACCTCTACATATGGCGAACCGCTGGTATCCACCTTTTCCATGGCGGAGGAAGTAACCGGAATCATGCCGGCACCCGCCATGGCAACCTGCTGTGCATCCTCCAGCATAAACTTCATAAAGGTCCAGGCCGCGTCCTTTTTGCTGCTGGTCGAGGTCATGACGATGTCCTCGCCGCCTACAATGGAGATGCTCCGGCCGTCCACGGAGGGCATCAGCGCCGGCGTATAGGTGTCGAGCTTATCCTCAGAGCTGAAGAACCAGGGGCCTTCCACGATCATCGTATAGTTTCCGGCTTCAATGCCGCCCCATCCATCGGGTTGCTCTCCCATAATGGCGGGGCCAATGATGCCGTCCTTGTACCATCCCACGATGGTATCCAGCGCCTTCACCGTGTCCGCTCCGTTCAGGTGGCCGGAAGCCGTCGTATAATCCCCGTCGGTGACGGAACCGCCCAGGGTCCAGATAAACGGGAGCATCGCCCAGTTATAGGAGCCGGACACGGCAAACAGCCATTTTTCCTCGGCGGGGTCGGTTTTGTCCAGAGCGCCCATCAGCGCATCCAGCGTCTCAGGCGGTGCGTCAAAGCCATATTCCTGAAGCACTGCATTGTTATATACGGCAACGGTGGTGTTGGCATTGAGGGGAAGACCGTAATTCTGCCCCTTATAAAGTGTGGTGCTCATGGAGCCGGGCATAATGCCGGCGGATATGTCGTCAAACTCTGCATAATCGTTGAGACATTCCAGAGCACCCAGCTTTGCCATCTGGGAAACCCATGTCAGATCCAGACGGATCACATCCGGGGCAGCATCCCCTGTGACGGCGGTGATCAGCTGCTCGTCCAGCCCCTCATAGGGCATCCGGATGGCATTTACCTTGATATTCGGGTACTGCTGTTCAAACGCAGTCAGAACGCTCTCTGTAAAGATTTTTTCCTCACCTTCGCTGTAAGAATGCCAGAAGGTGATTTCAACCGGTTCCTGAGTATCCGGCGTCTCTGCGGACGGGTTATTCTCCGTCTGCGCAGGGGCGGCATTTGCCTCCGTACCCGGATTCTGCGGGGCGTCCTTTGCACAGGCCGACAGGGAGAGCAGCATGGCTGCCGCAAGAATGAACGCTAAAATTTTCTTCTTCATATGGTTTCCTCCGTTCAATTTTAAAGTGTGGGATAAATGTCCGCTGCTGTGTTTGCTATCACCATGAAAAGATTCTGTTTTAAAGGAAATCCCCTCCAATCTCTCGATTGTAACTGGTTACATTTTTGAGTAAAAAAACGCGTTTTATTTATTCACGCATTTTTGTTGACCCCCTCTCAATAATGCTGACAGGCAGAAGCAGATGTTCCGGACTCTGCTCACCTGCCCGCAGCTGCTGAATGAGCATTCTGGCTGCAGCCATGCCCAGACTGACCACATCAATTTTCACTACCGTCATTGCAGGCTCAGATACACTGGCGAGTACGCTGTCGTCAAAGGCAGCCACCTGCACATCGTCCGGGATACGAACCCCACGCTTGGTGAGTTCGCGCATAAAATGGAAGGCAATGGCGCTGTCCGAGGCCACATAAGCTCGGCACAGACGATCCCGATGGGCTTCCACATAGGCGGCAATATCCGCCGGTGTCAGCAGTCCTTTCGCCGCACCGCACGCAGGCTCGGAAAGCCCTGCCGCCTCCAGGCAGCTCTTGTAACCGGCATACCGTTCCGCCGCAAACACCTTTTCAAAGCTGTTTGTCAGGAAACCGATCTCCGACGCGCCGGTTTCCAGAAGCCATGCCGTCGCGCACCGCCCCGCCTCAATGTTGTCAATAACCAGAAAAATGGATGCTCTCCTGGGCGCCTTTGAGGATGAAAACGGAAATCCCATGAACACCGCGAAGAAAATAGAGCTGTTTGTTCGTCTGGTGAAGGACAATCAGCCGGACTGCGTCCGCATTCTGGACGAGATCTGTTACCATCTCAGCTACGCGGTGAATCAGGTGATCAATCTGTTCAATCCCAGCGATGTTCTGTTCTATGGTGAGGTGACCCAGTGCGGTTCCATTTTTATTGATCATCTGAAGAACTACCTGGACGAAAGCACCCTGAATCCCAGCCTGTGTCCGGTAAACCTGGCCGTTGCGGATCTGTCCGCCTTTGCCTTTGCAGAAGGCGCGGCCTATTATGCAATGGATCAATTCTTCCAGCCCGGCACCATCTATGTGCCGTAGAACCCCTCATTTTTGATGGACACGCGGACAGGACTGCCTCATAAACAAGCAAACGCCCCCTGTGCAGGATAATAGCTGCCCAGGGGGTATTGCTATGAGCGGGACGGGATATTCTTCCTTCGCTGCCCTGGAATGAATAGATGCTGCCGTGCGAGCGCAGATAACAGCAGAACGTGGGCGCGAATACGTCGGATTGTTGTAAACAATTTGAGAAAGTACTTTCTTTTTCACGAGGAAATATGGCGGCAATCCTTCATTCAGTCTTCTAATAATCGGCATTGATTTCGTGTGTATTACACAAATTTTACGAATTAATTTGCAGCAAATTAACAATATCAGGTTGCGAAATTACTTTCGCAATCCAACGTTGACGGTGGAAAGAACAGGTGCTATATTGGGCTTACCAACAAAAAACAGGAGGGTAAACCATGAAAAAGATATTTGCTGTTTTGCTGTCCGTTATGATGCTTCTCGGAATGCTGGCTGTGACGGCTTTCGCGGACGAGAGTGCGGATGAAACCATGATCCCCGTAGTCGTTCAGGTTCCGGAGGGCTGGGGCACGCCCAATCTTTGGGCTTGGGCGGATGATGGTACCAATGCCTTCGCGGCATGGCCCGGCGAGGAAATGGACGCTCTGGCTGAGGGGTGGTATTACACCTATGTTCCCGGTTTTGTCCAGAACGTCATTGTGAACGCCAATCAGGGCACCGATGCGGCTGTCCAGACCGAAGGCATCGTGGTAGAGGCCGGTAAGGAAGTGTGGATCACGGTCGCGGAAGATCTGACTGCCTCCGTCGCTTACGAGGCGCAGCTGCGGGGCGAAATTCCCGCCTATGTGGAAAAGTTTGTCGTTCACGCCTACGTTCCCCTGTCATGGAAAACCGTGAATCTGTGGGCGTGGTCTGCACCGGACGGCACCAATGCCTTTGAAAGCTGGCCGGGCAAGGCTATGCAGGAGGGAGACAACGGCTGGTTCACCTGCAAAGCCCCCGCATGGGTCAATTCCCTGATTATCAACGGCAACGAAGGAACCGTCCAGACCGAGGATGCCAGCATTGAGGGCAAGGAACTGTGGATCACCGTCTATGAAGATCTGACCTACGAGCTGAGCTACGAAGACCCCGACAAGGCCGTGGACGATGTGACCGTACATGCGCAGGTTCCTGAGGACTGGGCTGACCCCAGCTGCTGGGCATGGTCAGCACCGGACGGCACCAACGCCTTTGCCTCCTGGCCCGGTGAAGCGCTGACCAAGGACGGCGATTGGTACAACATTCAGGTTCCCGGCTGGATCAACTCCGTAATCATCAACGCCAACGAAGGCGCTGTCCAGACCACGGATTTGTCCGTCGAGGCCGGCAAGGAGGTCTGGGTTGTGGTGACGGATGCCGAAAACGCCCAGGTCTTCTACGAGGCGCCTGCACAGGATGCCGCAGCCACCGAGCCTGCGGCGGAGACGACCGTCCCCGCTTCCACGGAAGCGCCTCAGGAAGCTGCCAAGAGCAGCAATACCGGCGTGATCGTCGGCATTGCCGCCGCAGTTGTCCTGCTTGGCGGCGGTGCGGCAATCGTCGCAAAGAAGAAAAAGAGTTAAAAATACGCAACCGTATCCCCGGCGGGTACACGTCAGCCGTGTACCCGCTGACGGTCTATCAAGGAGGCTTTTATGAAACGGTTTTTCATTCTGATTTTATGCTTTGCGATGCTGCTGAGCCTGACCGCCTGCGGCGGCAAAACGGACAGCGCGGATACAAACAGGCTGGTCATCTGGCATGACAAGGAAGACGCGGTGATCACCGCCCTTTCCGATTATCTGGCGCAAGCCGTGCCGAATCTGAATGTCCAATTTGAAAAGAAAACCAGCTTGACCGATTCTCTGAAGCTGGTGGGCAATGACCCCTCCGCCGCTCCGGATCTTTTTCTGTTTGCCCACGACAAGATCGGCGTTTTTGCCGAAATGGGGATTCTGGCTCCGGTGGAGCCGCTGCTGGAGGAAGGGGCGCTGGATAACTTCCTGCCCATGACCCTTCAGGCGGCTACCTACAAGGATACTCTGTACCAGCTGCCGCTGTATTTTGAAACGCTGCTGTTCATGTATAACCGCCGTTATATGCAGGACGGCGAGGTTCCCGCCACGACGGAAGAACTTTACGCCTATATGGAGAACAATACCGGCCGGGGACGCTACGGCTTCGTGGAGCAGCACAGCACCGCCTACTATTCCGCCGCGTGGATCCACGGTTTCGGCGGCTCCATCATTGACAGCAGCGGCACCCCATTCCCCGACGCGCAGGCCGTGCAGGATGCGCTTGCTTACCACCTGAAATTCGTAAAGCTGATGCCGGGGGAGACAGAATACAATACCGTCAACACGCTGTTTCTGGAAGGAAAAGCGGACGCCACCATCGGCGGCCCGTGGATGGTCCCCTCTGCCCGAGAGGCCGGAATTGATCTGGGCATTGCCCCCATGCCGACGGTGGACGAGACCGGTCTTGCCCTGGCTCCCTATTCCGGCGTGCAGGGCGTTCACGTTCTGAAGGCTGCCGCCGAGCAGAAAACCGCGGCGGTAAAGCAGCTGCTGGCGGCTCTGGCAAAACCGGAGATCGGCACGTCTCTGGCGCTTGCCAGCGGGTGCGCCCCGGCAAACGGCAGCTGCTATGACGACGCCCGCGTCGCGGAGGACGCTCTGGTGCAGGCCATGCGGCAGACGGCGGAGATTGCCGTCCCCATGCCCAATATTCCCGAAATGGACGTTATGTGGACTGTGGTCAGCAGCCTCCTGACCGATGTGAACCTGTCCGGCAAGGATATTCCCTCCAGCTTCCAGTCGGCCAAAGAACAGGCGGAAAGCCTGATCGCGGGGATGAAATAAAGGGAGAAAACCATGGAGAAAAAGAAACGGAAGGAATGGATACGCTCTTACGCATGGTCAGCGCCATCTCTGCTGCTGATCGGGCTGATGGTGGTATTTCCGATTCTCTATACCTTCTACATCAGTCTGACCAATATGAATGTCTACCACTGGTTCGACTTTACCCTGGTGGGGCTGGACAACTACATCCGGGCGCTGTTCGTGTTCGACTCCGGCTTCCTGTCCGCGCTGCTGGCAACGATTTTGTGGACAGTCGTCAGTATGATTTTGCAGCTGGTCATCGCCTTTCTGCTGGCGAACCTTCTGAATATCGAAAAGCTCCGGCTGCGCAAGCTCTACAAAACAGTGCTGATGTTTCCATGGGCCATGCCCGGATATGTGGGGATTCTGCTCTGGAAAACCGGAATGTTCAACACCCAGTTCGGCCTGCTGAATCAATGGATGGACAAGCTGGGGCTGACGGCGGTCAGGTGGCTTTCTTCCGATGTATCGGCATTTCTGAGCTGCACGGTGGTCAATCTGTGGCTGGCGCTGCCATTCATGATCATGATTATGGACGGGGCATTGCAGAGCATCGACAGAAGCTACTACGAAAGCGCCATTCTGGACGGCGCGGGCGCTTTTGCCCGGGCGAAGTACATCACCATCCCCGCCATGCGCCCCATCATTGCACCGGCTGTGATTATCACGGTGTTTACGACCTTCAAGCAGTTCGACGTTGTCTACCTGCTGACGCAGCAGGCCGGCGCGAAAACCGGCTCCGGGTTCCACACCATCCTGACCTACGCCTACGAAAACGCATTTATCACCAACAATTACGGCTATTCTTCGGCCATTTCCATGATTATTTTTGCACTTCTGCTCCTGTTCTCCGCAAAATTCCAGCTGAAGGAGGATGCCTGATGACGAAACGCAGATGGCGGGAGGGCGTTGGGCTGACGGCGCTGAATGCCTTTTTCATTGCGCTGTGCTTTCTGACGCTGATCCCCATTCTCTATGCCCTGAGCGTCTCCTTTAACGGGTCGAACAGTCTGCTCAGCTCCGATTTTTCGTTTATTCCCAGAAATTTCACCCTGAAAAACTACCGGGAAGTCCTCTTTGGGGAGAACATCACCCTCTGGTTCCGGAATACCATTTTTCTGGCAGTTGTGACCGTTTTCCTGTCCCTGCTGGTGGCAGTCCCGGCGGCCTACTGTTTCTCCCGCCGCCGCTTTCCGGGCAGAAAAGCCATACTTCGGTGTCTGGTCCTGCTGAATTCTTTCCCGGCGATCCTGTCCATGTTCGCGATTTACCGTCTGCTGCGGCCGATGGGGCTGGTCAATACCCGGCTGGGACTGATCCTTGTTTATACGGGAACCATGGCGGTGTTCAGCCTGTGGAACACCAAGGGCTACTTCGACACCATCCCCACGGAAATTGAGGAAGCCGCCAGAATCGACGGCGCTTCCGACGGGCAGATCGTCCTGAAAATCGTCATGCCTCTGGCAAAGCCAAGCATCATCACCACCGCACTGCAGGTGCTGATCTATGTGTGGAATGAATACATCTATGCGACGACCTTCCTGACCGGGGAAAGCAAGTACACGCTGGCCGCCGGACTGAATGCTTTGCAGGCGACGGAGATGACCGGCTCATGGCCGGTATTCGCGGCGGCGGCCATTACCGTATCCCTTCCTGTACTTGCGATCTTCTTCCTGTGTCAGAAATATATGACCTCCGGGCTGACGGCTGGAGGTGTCAAGGGATGAAACTGGACGCTGTTTTGCACATTCCCATGTCGGAATACTGCTGCGGGCTGGATGAGCGCCATATCGTTTACCGCCTGCGCTGCGCCGGAGGCGACTTGCAGCGGGTGACGCTTTTCTATGCCGACACCGCGTGCCGGGTCAATCCGATCCTGTTTACTTCTGTCCCCATGGAAAAGGTTCTGTCGGACGCCTGTCACGATTACTGGCAGGTGATTGTAGACAGCCCCTATAATCGGGTCTATTACTACTTTCAGCTGGACGACGGCACGGAGACGAAGCTGTACTACAGTAATCTCTTTACCGACCGGCTCGCACAGGATCGTTCGGAATACTTCAAGCTTCCCTTCAACCACCGCAGTGACATTGCCCGCGTACCGGCGTGGGTGAAGGATGCCGTCGTATATAACATTTTCCCGGACAGCTTCGCCTCCGGCAAATGCGAAATTTCCGGGCAGCCCCATTCTCAGCGCTTCGGACAGCAAACCGTGCGGGGAAAGCTCGGCGGGACGCTGGACGGGGTTGCGCGGAATGTGGATTATCTGAAAGCGCTGGGCGTCAACTGTGTATATCTGAACCCAATTTTCGTCGCCGGGGAATACCACAAGTACGACCTGCTGGACTATTACCACGTTGACCCCTGCTTCGGCGGGAATGAGGCATTCCGGACTATGGTCAATACGCTGCACGCTTCCGGCATTCGGGTCATCATCGACGGCGTGTTCAATCACTGCGGCTGGCATTTCTTCGCCTTTGAGGATGTGGTCAAAAATCAGGAGAAATCCCGCTACAGGGACTGGTTCTATGATCTGACCTTCCCTGTGCATCGCCCCGAAACCCCGGAGGAAATTCCGGACTACGCCTGCTTCGCCTATGAGCGCATGATGCCAAAGCTGAATACCGCAAATCCGAAGGTGCAGAAATATTTCTGCGACGTAGGCGCTTACTGGGTACGGGAATACGGCATTGACGGCTGGCGGCTGGATGTGGCCAGCGAGGTCAACGATGGCTTCTGGCGGGCGTTCCGCGATGCGGTCAAGGGCGAGAATCCGGAAGCGCTGCTGATCGGTGAGGTGTGGGAGAGTGCCGGTCACTGGCTTCAGGGGGACATGTTCGACTCCACCATGAACTACGATTTCCGGAAGCACTGCTGCGCTTTTTTCGCCGAAAAGCGCATCGACGCGGCAGAATTCTCCGGGCGCATTACGGATATGCTCATGCGCTACCGATTGCAGATGCTCCCGGCGCAGCTGAATCTGCTGGACAGCCACGACGTCAGCCGTTTCCTGTCGCTGTGCGGCGGGGATACCGCAAGCTATCGCCTTGCCATCCTGTTTATGATGTGCTTTGTGGGAATGCCCACCATTTTCTACGGAGACGAGCTTGGCGTTCAGGGTATGCAGGAGGAAGAATACCGCGCCCCCATGCCGTGGAAGGGCGGCGATCTGGCGCTGCTGGGCTTTTTCCGAAAGGCCATCGCCATGCGGCACGCCTTATCCCCATTGCGGGAAGGCTCATTTCAGATGTTGTCCGCCGAGGGGGGCAGCCGCGTGATCCGCTTCCGCAGGTATACCGGAACGGAGTCCGTGACAGTGTCCATTAACGCAGGGAAGGCCGATGCCGCAGTTTCTTTCCCCGAAGAAAAGCTGTATTGGGCAGAGGGCTTCCAGAACGGCGTTCTGTCCCCCGGCGGATTTGCCGTAACTTTCCGGTAATTTTTTCCCCGACCCTTTCGGGCCGGGGAAAATTATGCTATACTGGAGAATAAGGTGGTGAAGAAACGATGGGTGTTACCATTAAGGATGTAGCCGAGGCGGCAGGTGTCTCGATTTCCACTGTCTCCAAAGTTCTGAACGGACATTACAGCATTTCCGAAAAGACGGCCGAACGGGTTCGCGGCATCATGCGGGAGATGAATTATTATCCCAACGCCAATGCTCAGAGCTTTGCCAGCGGCTCCAATCACACGGTCGTGCTGCTGGCAAACCTTGCCCCCAACGCCGCTTTTCAGAACCCTCATATGTTTGAAATCATTTCCGGTCTGGAGGAAGCGCTCTGCAAACGGGGATACCGGCTCATCCTGCGGGGCGCGGATGCGACCTCCGCCTGCGGCATTGCGGAGGAGATCATTTCCCGCCGCAGCGCGGACGCCATTGCCGTTCACGTGGGTGTCATGTCCCATCCTCTGGCCGCCGTGCTGACCCGGCTGCAATTTCCCCACATCGTTCTGGGCGCACCGGACTTTGAGAGCCAGGTCTGTTGGATCGACAACAGCAATACTTACTCCGGGACGGTTGCCGCGAGCTTCCTTCTGTCGCGGGGGTATAAGCGGCTTGCTTTTATCGGCGGAAAATCCTATGATTTGGGTTCCGCCCTCCGCCTGCAGGGCGTGAAGCAGGGGCTTTCCAACGCGGGAGAGAAACTGGAAGACCAGTATATCTGGCTCGGGGAATCAACCCGGGCGGACGGCTTCCGTATGGCAGAAAGTCTTTTGAGTCAGAAGAAGCTGCCGGACGCCATCATCTGCGCCAACAATTACATCGCTCTGGGGTGCGTGGATGCGGCCGCAAAAAAGGGACTGCGTATTCCGAAGGATATCGGCATTATGGCCTTTGATAATTTCCCGTTTTCCCAGATCATAGAACCGCCGCTGACGGTCGTTGACATCAACGTCCGGGACATGGGCACGCAGGCGGCAAAATTCCTGACAGACATCATGCGCCATCCAAATATGCAGATACAAACCTATATCACAACATCCAATGTGATCGTAAGAGGGTCTACGCGGTAAAGAATCATGTGCCCCCGATTCCTGACAGCAGACGGATTCGGGCATGCAGCACAACCCCAGCAAAGTCCAACTGCATTTTGCAAAATACAGGCGGACTCTGCTGTTCTTTGAAAATTGACAAATTCCCGGTATACCCGGATGAAGCGGATAGGAAGAGGAGCGGGGCATATGCCCAATGTCACTAAGTTATACTGAACTCCAATTAGGGTCTATCTGAAAA